>Ga0180218_1001324_pt1 | contig 15393 bp, 11 predicted proteins | sample eDN3rd37CKraftBY_FD_151334 | JGI IMG/M metagenome (GOLD analysis project Ga0180218, IMG submission 151334) | Enriched backyard soil microbial communities from Emeryville, California, USA - eDNA 3rd pass 37_C Kraft BY (version 2) (version 2) | ecosystem: Environmental > Terrestrial > Soil >...
TGCGCTGGAAAATCTGCGTCGCCAGGGCTGCGAGCGCATCCTGGTCGTGCCCATGTATCCGCAATATGCGGCGTCCACCACGGCGACCGCCGTCGATGCCGTCGCCCGCTACGCCGCCCGCCTGCGCAACCAGCCCGAATTGCGCTTCATCAAGCGTTTTCATACCGAGCCCGAGTACATCGACGCCCTGGCCGGGCAGGTCGAGCGGCACTGGGCCCAGAACGGCGAACCCCAGAAGCTGCTGCTCAGCTTCCACGGCCTTCCGCGCGCCGTGGTCGAGAAGGGCGATCCGTATCGTCGCGACTGCATGGAAACCGCCGATCTGCTGGCTGCGCGGCTGGGAGACCGGGGCAAGCTGGTCAGCGTGGCCTTCCAGAGCCGCTTCGGGGCGCAAAAGTGGCTGGAACCCTATACAGAACCCACCTTGCGCGCCTGGGCGCGCCAGGGTGTTACGCAAGTGGATGTCATGTGCCCCGGCTTCCTGGCCGACTGCATCGAGACCCTGGAAGAGATCCAGATGCAGTGCCGCGACGCGTTTTTGTCCGAAGGAGGCCAGCGATTCGGCTTCATCCCCTGCCTGAACGACGACCCGCAGTGGGCTCGGGGCTTCGCCGCCATCGTGGGGCGGCACCTGCAGGGCTGGGTCAAGACAGCCTAGAGCCTGTTAACAGGCCCCGGGGTCTTGAAATGGGGGCATTGGCCCCCACTTTCATGTGATCGCCACACAGCAACTGGAGAACCGTATATGTCGGCACCGAATCAACCCCTTGATCCCAATGAAGAAAATCAATCCGTTGATGCGTCCGGTCAGCCCGAAGACAGCACGGGCCAGCAACAACCCGTCCCCGAAGAAGACCTGGCCGCGATGCTCGAGCAGGCCCAGGCTCAGGTCGCGCAATACTACGACGAGCTGTTGAGGGCCAAGGCCGAGGTCGAGAATGTGCGCCGCCGCGCCCAGGAAGACGTGGCCAAGGCGCGCAAGTTCGGCACTGAATCGTTCGCCGAAAGCCTGGTGCCCGTGCGCGACAGCCTCGAGGCGGCCCTGTCGGCCACCGACCAGACGCCCGAATCGTGGAAGGAAGGCGTCGAAGTGACGCTGCGCCAGCTTACGGCGGCGTTCGAGCGCAACCTGCTCAAAGAAGTCTCGCCCGAGCCCGGCGAAAAGTTCGATCCCAATGTCCACCAGGCCATCTCCACGGTGCCCTCCGAGTTCTCCGAGGGCTGCGTGGTCCAGCGGCTGCAAAAGGGCTACACCATCGCCGACCGGGTGCTGCGCCCCGCGCTGGTTACCGTGTCTTCGGGCCAGGCGGCCTGATCGAGGGCATGGCGCCGGGCGGTGTCGTGCCTGCGGCTTGAAAACCGGGCAGGCCGCCCCAATATTGAAAGCATCCCAAGTTTCAACATCCAAATTCAATTTTCAGGGTTATAGATTATGAGCAAAATCATTGGCATCGACCTTGGCACAACCAATAGTTGTGTCGCCGTGCTCGACGGCGGCAAGGTCCGCATCATCGAGAACGCCGAGGGCACGCGCACCACGCCCTCCATCGTGGCCTACCTGCAAGACGGCGAAGTCCTCGTCGGCGCGGCGGCCAAGCGCCAGGCCGTCACCAACCCGGCCAATACGCTGTACGCCGTCAAGCGCCTGATCGGACGCAAATTCGACGAAAAGGCCGTGCAGAAAGACATCGACCTGATGCCCTACAAAATCATCAAGGCCGAGAACGGCGACGCCTGGGTCGAGGCCCAGGGCAAGAAGCTGGCCCCCCCCCAGGTGTCGGCCGACGTGCTGCGCAAGATGAAAAAGACCGCCGAAGACTACCTGGGCGAAGAAGTGACCGAGGCCGTCATTACCGTGCCCGCCTACTTCAACGACAGCCAGCGCCAGGCCACCAAAGATGCCGGCCGCATCGCGGGCCTGGACGTCAAGCGCATCATCAACGAGCCCACCGCTGCTGCGCTGGCCTTCGGCATGGACAAGGCCGAGAAGGGCGACCGCAAGATCGCCGTCTATGACCTGGGCGGCGGCACGTTCGACATCTCCATCATCGAAATCGCCGACGTCGACGGCGAGAAGCAGTTCGAAGTGCTGTCCACCAACGGCGACACCTTCCTGGGCGGCGAAGACTTCGACCAGCGCATCATCGACTACATCATCAGCGAGTTCCAGAAGGAAAGCGGCGTCGACCTGTCCAAAGACGTGCTGGCCCTGCAGCGCCTGAAAGAATCCGCCGAAAAGGCCAAGATCGAACTGTCGTCGGCCCAACAGACCGAGATCAACCTGCCCTACATCACGGCGGACGCCTCGGGCCCCAAGCACCTCAACCTGAAGATCACCCGCGCCAAGCTCGAGGCCCTGGTCGAAGAGCTCATCGAACGCACCATCGAGCCTTGCCGCACCGCCATCAAGGACGCCGGCATCAAGGCGGGCGAGATCGACGACGTCATCCTGGTCGGCGGCATGACACGCATGCCCAAGGTGCAGGAAAAGGTCAAAGAGTTCTTCGGCAAAGAGCCGCGCAAAGACGTCAACCCCGACGAAGCCGTGGCTGCCGGCGCCGCCATCCAGGGTTCCGTGCTGTCCGGCGATCGCAAGGACGTGCTGCTGCTCGACGTCACGCCCCTGTCGCTGGGCATTGAAACCCTGGGCGGCGTCATGACCAAGATGATCCAGAAGAACACCACCATTCCCACCCGCTTCTCGCAGGTGTTCTCCACGGCCGACGACAACCAGCCCGCGGTCACCATCAAGGTGTTCCAGGGCGAGCGTGAAATCGCCGCCGGCAACAAGGCGCTTGGCGAGTTCAACCTCGAGGGCATCCCGCCCGCCGCGCGCGGCCTGCCGCAGATCGAAGTCACCTTCGACATCGACGCCAACGGCATCCTGCACGTGTCCGCCAAAGACAAGGGCACGGGCAAGGAAAACAAGATCACCATCAAGGCGAACTCCGGCCTGACCGATGAAGAGATCGAGCGCATGGTCAAGGACGCCGAGGCCAATGCCGAGGACGACCACCGTGTCGCCGAGCTGGCCCAGGCCCGCAACCAGGGCGACGCACTGGTGCACTCCACGCGCAAGTCGCTTGAAGAGTACGGCGACAAGCTCGAGGCGGCCGAGAAAGAGGCCATCGAGAACGCCGTCAAAGAGCTCGAAGAGACGCTCAAAGAGGGCGACAAGGCGGCCATCGACGCCAAGGTCGAGGCGCTTGCCGCGGCGTCCCAGAAGCTGGGCGAGAAGATGTACGCCGACATGCAGTCCCAGGCCCAGGCGCAGCCTGGCGCCGAGGGCGCCGAAGCCAAGCCTGCCGAAGAGGACGTGGTCGATGCCGACTTCAAAGAAGTCAAGCGCGATCAGTAATCGGCTGTCCTAGCGGTTCAAGGCCCGGTCCTCCGGTGCCGGAGCCTGTCGATGCCAAAGGGTTTTCTCATTGGCGTCGGCGGTTCCGGCCGGAGACCGGGCATTGTTGTTGTTCGATGAAGGGCGTCGCGAACGCCACGGAATATGTCAAAACGCGATTATTACGAAGTGCTGGGCGTTGGAAAAAATGCCTCCGACGACGAGCTCAAGAAAGCCTACCGCAAGCTCGCGATGAAATATCATCCCGACCGGAACCCGGGCAATAAAGAGGCGGAAGAGCATTTCAAGGAAGCCAAAGAGGCCTACGAGATTCTCGGCGACCAGGAGAAGCGCGCCGCCTACGACCGTTTCGGCCACGCGGGCGTCGACCCCAACGCCGCGGGCGGCATGGGCGGGGCGGGCTTTGCCGATGCCTTCGGCGACATCTTTGGCGAGATCTTCGGCGGCGGCCGCCGCGGAGGCGGGCCGCAGGTGTATCGCGGCGCCGACCTGAAATATGCGCTCGACATCACCCTCGAGCAGGCTGCGGCGGGCTTCGACACCGAGATCCGCGTGCCCAGCTGGGAAAACTGTGAAACCTGCCATGGCTCGGGCGCCAAGCCGGGCACCCAGCCCCAGACCTGCCACACCTGCGGCGGCAGTGGCGCGGTGCGCATGCAGCAGGGCTTCTTCAGCGTGCAGCAGACCTGCCCCACCTGCCATGGCTCGGGCAAAGAGATTACCGACCCCTGCGTAGCATGCGACGGCGTGGGCCGCATTCGCAAGAACAAGACCCTGCAGGTGAAGATTCCCGCGGGCATCGACGACGGCATGCGCATCCGCTCGTCGGGCAATGGCGAGCCTGGTGTCAACGGCGGGCCGCCGGGCGACCTGTATGTCGAGATCCACATCAAGCAGCATGCCATCTTCCAGCGCGACGGCGAAGACCTGCATTGCGAGCTCACCATTCCGTTTACCAAGGCGGCCCTGGGCGGCGACATCGAGGTCCCCACGCTGAACGGCAAGGGTGAGATCACCATTCCCGAAGGCACGCAAACGGGCAAGACCTTCCGCCTGCGCGGCAAGGGAGTGCGCGGCGTACGCTCCAGCTATCCGGGCGACCTGTATTGCCACATCGCGGTCGAAACGCCCGTTCGCCTTACCGAAGACCAGAAGAAGCTGCTGCGCCAGTTCGAGGCGTCGCTGTCCCAGGGCGGCGAGAAGCATTCGCCCAAGAGCGAATCCTGGACCGACAGGGTCAAAAACTTCTTCAGCTGATGTAAAAAGGGGCAGCGGTGCTGCCCCTTTTTAATTGATGGTCCAGGGCAGTTTCCTAGCTGGTCGCGTGCGTCAGGGCCACGCGCCTGCCGGCTCTACTCGCGGCTTCCGCGCGCCAGCAGCATCAGGAAGAAGGGCGCGCCCACCAGCGCGGTCAGCACCCCCAGGGGCAGCTCGATGCTGACCAGGGTGCGCGCCAGGGTGTCGGTAAAGACCAGGAAGGCCGCGCCCAGCAGGGCCGAGGCCGGCAGCAGGCGCGAGAAATCGGGCCCCACCAGTATGCGCGCCACGTGGGGAATGACCAGGCCCACCCAGCCGATGATGCCGGTAAAGGCGACCGACCCCGATGTCATCAGCGTGGCCGCCGCGATGAACACGATGCGCGTGCGCAGGGTGTTTACGCCCAAGGACTGCGACTCGTCGTCACTGAGGCTCAGCAGGTTCACCCGCCAGCGCATCAGCACCATGGGAACCAGGCCGATGGCCAGGCAGGGAAGGATGAGCGGAATGTCCGACCCCGTGATGGTGTTCAGTCCGCCCAGCAGCCAGAAGGTGATGGACGGCAGCTGCGTATAGGGGTCGGCCAGTATCTTCAGCAGCGATATGCCGGCTCCCAGCAGGGTGCCCACGGCCACGCCCGCCAGCACCAGGACCAGGGTGGCGTCATGGCGCCGTACCGAAAGCGAAATGAAATAGACGCAGGCCACGGCCGCCAGGCCGCCGGCAAAGGCTAGGGCCTGCACAAGAATCATGGAAAGGCCCATGAATATGGCCGCGGCGGCGCCAAGCCCGGCGCCCGCCGAGACGCCCAGGATGTCGGGGGAAACAAGCGGGTTGCGGAACATGCCCTGGTAGGTGGCGCCCGCTGCCGCCAAAGAGGCGCCCACCAGGGCGCCGGCCACCGTGCGCGGGACGCGCAGGTTCCAGATGACGGCATCCAGCGTTGCGGCGTTGTCCACCACCTTGTCAGACAGGCCCAGGCCGCGCAGCAGCGTCCACATGACGTCGGACATGGCCATGGGGTATTGTCCGGCCATGACGCCGGTGGCCGCCGCGGCAAGCAGCAGGACGAGCAGGGGCGTCCACACGATGCGCAGACGCAGCGAATGCAGCATCATGGGCTGTGTTGTGCGTTGCGGGCGCTGGCCAGCAGCTCGGCGGGGGCGTCGATACGGTAGAACACGCGAAAGAAATCCACGATGAAGTCGTCGGTTTGCGCCGAAGGCCGGCCGGTGTTGAAAATGTCGATCAGCCAGTGTAACCCCAGCAGGCGGTTGATGCCCGGCGGGGCGTCGACCCAGCCGAATGGCAGCATCGGGGTCAGGACGAGGCGCTTTTCCTTGACGGCGCGCAACTGCATCCATAGCGGCGACTGCCGCGTATGCTGGACGAAAGCGGGGTTTTGCGTAAAGACATAGTCGGGGTCCCAGGCCAAAATCTGTTCCATCGATACCCGGCCCACGCCCGACGATGCCGGCGTATGGGCCACGTTTCGCGCACCCGCCATGCTGAAGGCCTGTCCGTGTATGGACCCCGCCAGGCCGGTTTCAAGTCCGTCGGACGAGCGCGCCAGGTACACGCTGGGCGACGATGCGCGCGCGAATCGGCCGCGCGCCTGGGCGGCTTCGTCCAGGATGGACCGCGCATAGGAAGCCAGCAGTTCGGCCCGGGGCTGGGCGTCCAGCATTTCGCCGGCCGCCCGCAGCTGTTCCGGCGAGTCGTTCAGGTCGCCCGCCATGAGAATGTAGCGTATGCCGGTTTGCGCGGCGACCTGTTCGGCCGCGCTTGTATAGTTGTCGTTGACCGTGCCCACGTCCAGGATGAGGTCGGGGCGCAGGGCCAGCAAGTGCTCCTGGCTGAGCGTGCTGCCGCGTCCCGACAGCCGCCCCACCATGGGAAGCCCGCCTTGGGCGGGGGGCAGCATGGCCAGCGCCGCGGAACCCAGCTGGTACGGCCAGCCCAGCATTTTTTCAGGCGCCAGGCAATAGACCAGCACCGAGGCGGGAGGCCCGGCCGTATAGACTCTTTGAATCGCTCCGCTGGCGGGGCCGGGACCGAAAGCCCTCCACAGCTGGCCGCTGGAGGCCAGTGCCCTGGCCGACCAGGCAAGGGGGGCCAGTGCCAGCGATTGCAGCAGCCGCCTGCGGTTCATCGGCGACCGGCCGCAACGGCGCTGTGCTTGTCGAACCACCTCAGGATTTCGTCGACATCGGGAGGCAGTTCTATGGCCAGGCCGCCGGTGAATTCACGCCACGCATCCAGGTACGGGGGCGACACCACCGTAAGTACCGGGTAGCCCCGGGTCATCAGCTCGAGCATCTCGGCGCTGAAGCCTTCGCCGTCGGCCTCGAGTATGCCGAAACGGTTCACGATGATCAGATCGGCTCCAGTCTCGACGGCTCGGCGCAACACGACACCCGCCTTGAGCAGTGCGCCGGGATCGAGGCAGCAGGCCTTCGACTCTTTGCCCAGGCTCTGGCCGATGGGATAGACGGTGCCGTCTTCCAGATCTTGAACCGTGCGCGTGGCGCAGTCGTGCGGATCGCTTTGCGGGCCCGGCACCAGTCCGCGCACCACACGGCCGCGCGATTGCAGGCGCCGCACGAACTCGAGCAAGGGGCCGTCGGCGCTGCCTTTGCCCTCGTGCACAATGGCTGCAACGGCGATGGTTTCTTCGGTGGGATTCATGATGCCCTCCAGGTTTGGGAAAGGCGGCGCGGCCGCCTTCGGGTCGAGATCAGAAACGATACATGGCGTTGGCGAACCAGACGCGTCCGGGCATGGGATAGCCGTCGGCCAGTTCATAATTGCGATCGGTCAGGTTGCGCACGCCGGCTTCCAGGGATATGTCTTTGCAGGGCGTCCAGATGCCCTTCAGCCCCAGAATGCCGAATCCCGCCAGGCGTGTGTAGGGCTCGCTGCTACTGTAGCTTACATAGCGGCCCGATTCGGCTTCCAGCGTGCCAAGCACCTCCCATTGGGCGCTGGGTTTCCAGCTGACGTGGGCGAAGAGCCTGTGCCGGGGCGTGTCGGTCAGGCGCACCGAGGGGTCGCTGCGGTTCTTGCGGTCGAGGTAGGTGTAGGCCAGGCCGGCGCTCCACTGGCGGGTAATCTCCTGCTGCAGGCTGATTTCCAGGCCGCGATGCCGGGCCTTGCCGATGTTCTGGGCCTGGTTGCACAGCTCGTCGTTATTGTCGCCGCACTGGGCTTCCGAAAGCGGCAGCACCGCGTTCTGGATCAGGTTGCGGATATTGCTCTGGAACAGGGCCACCTCGAAGTTTCCGCCCGACCAGGGCACGCCCCGATAGCCGACTTCCATGTGCTGGGCCCTTTCGGGCTGCAGGTCGGGGTTGGGCTGGGCGCTGCCGAAGCGGGCCGAATAGCGGTCCTTGATCGTGGGAAAGCGGGTCTTGTACGCCAGGCTTGCATACACCTGCGAGACGGGCGACAGGTCATACATGACCTCGGCCAGGCCGTTGGTGGCGTCGGTCTTGCCGGTGGGCCAGAAATACACTTCGCGTGCCTCGCGCTGCTCGTAGCTGGCGCCCAGACGCATGTGCCAGGCGCCCGGCAGGTCGATCAGGTCTTCGAAGGCGATCGACTTGGTGACGTCGCGGTACTTCTGCGTGGGATTATTGCTGCCTTCTTCGCTTTCATGGTGGCGATCGTCCTTGTAGTGCAGGGCCAGGTGCAGTTCATGATTCTTGAAGGCCCTGCTGATCAGCTCCATCGAGGCGCCATAGGCCTCATCGTTGTAGATGCTGGGCAGGTTGCGCGCGTGGGGCGTGGTGTAGGTGCTGTCGCTGAAGAACTCCAGGCGGTTCTTGTACTTGTCGTGATAGATGCGGAACTTGAGCGTGTGGTCCTGGCCGATGTCGGTGCTGCTTATGAAATACAGGCTTTCCTTGTCCCAGTAGGGCCACTGCCAGAAGCGGCTGTTGTTCAGCCGGCCGGTGTAGGCAGGGTTGCCTTTCTCGCCTTGTTGATTGACATAGCCGATGGCGTATTCGTCGGTGGCGTTGGGCGTCAGGCCTATCTTCACCGAAAACTTCTTGTCCGTGCGGTAGGCATTTTCGCGGTACTTGCCCGTATCGGTGGGAAGAGGCTGGCGGAAATCATGAAAGCCGCGTCCCAGCGGAAAGCTGTCGGCGTCCAGCCACGAGGCGCCCGCCTGCAAATACCACAAGCCTTGATTGGTGCCGACATTGACTGCCGCCTTGCGCTCATTGCCCGTGGCGTAGCCGATGCGCACGTCGCCCTCGAACTCCCTCGTCGGCTTGCGCGTGACCAGGTTGATGGCGCCGCCCATGATGTTGGGGCCGTACAGCAGCGAGGCCGCGCCCTTGGCCACCCTGATCTGCGACAGGTCGAAGGTGGTGAAGCGGCCGAAATCCACATAGCCGTCATAAGGAACGTACAGGGGAATGCCGTCCAGAAAAACCGGGACCTGGCGTGCATCGAAACCGCGCAGGTAGACCATTTCCTCGTTGCGGCTGTTGCGCGACACGCTGACGCCGGGCAGCACTTTCACGGCTTCGCCCACCGTGTTCAGATCGTAGCGCTCGATCTCGGCGCTGGCCATGACCTGCTCATTATTCAGCGTGCCCGACTGCTGTCCCTTGACGACGACGCTGCCCAACTGGAACACGTTGTCGGCCGCCAGCGCCGGCGCGGCGGCCAGCAGGGACGAAGGCAGGGCCATCAGCGCGGCCGCAAGCATCGATGCCGGACAGGCCAGCTTGTTCTTCTGATTCATGGTTCTCCCTCAGTCGTTATGTTTTATTAAATATAGCGTTGGATAAAAAAATGGGGCTGATGAGGTTCGTCCCGCATGCCGCTTTGGGGCGCGTCCCCGTATGACGCACGTTTCCCGGTGGGCGGGTGCGCAACATCGTAACAGAAAATCATTACGCTGTATTTAATTGTATATAGCCAGAGCAACGGCACGGAGCCGGAAGAGGCCAGGCGGAGAGCAGGGGATAGGGGGCAGGGAAGCAGCCAGGTAACTAGGCAGGAAGGCAGGAAGGCAGGAAGGCAGGAAGGCAGGAAGACGAAGAGGCGAAGAGGTCTGATGGGGCGGGTCGCAGGGCGGGTGGGGCCCGCCCTGCGACCGTTTACTTGCCGCCGGCCTTCTCCTGTTTCTGCTTGTCGGCGTCGGCCGCCAGCGCGGTGCTGAAGCCGTCGGGCTTCAGCACAGACTTGAGCGCCTGGTTGACCTGGTCGGCCGTGAGCGCCGCCAGCGCGTCATCCATCTGCTGGGACCATGCGAAAGTACGGTCGAGCTGCAGATAGTTGATCCAGGCCGAGGCCAGGACACTGTCGCGGGTGCGGGCCAGCCGGCGCAGCTTGAGCAGGGCGTCGACGCCGTCCTTGACCTCTTGCTCGGTAAAGCCCTGTTCAATCGCTTTGCCCAGTTCGTCCTGAATGGCCGAGCGCAGGCGGGCGCTGTTTTCGGGCGCGAAGATCGCGTAGATCTGCCAGCTGCCCGAGGGTTCGAACGACGAGGCATCGAACTGGCTGCGTACGTTGTACGAGAGGCCGTCTTGTACGCGCACGCGATTCCACAGGCGCGAGGTCTCGGACGAGCCCAGCAGGTAGTTGGCCAGGTACAGCGCGGGGAAGCGGTCGTCGGTATCTTGCAGCTTGAGGGGCTGGAACGCAAGATAGAAGGCGTTGGCCTTGTCCGGCGTGTCGATGTTGAAATCTTCGGGGGGGACGGCATGGAAGGGATCGTCGACGCGCGTATAGGGGGGCGCCTTGCGCCAGCCGCTCAGGCCCTTGGCCAGCGCGTCGCGTACCGCGTCGGGCTCGAACGCGCCCACCGCCGAGAAGCGGATCGTGCCGGCCCCGTAGAACTGCTCATGAAAACGCAGCAGGTCGGGGCGGCTGATGGCGGCGATGTCTTCCAGGCTTTCTTCGAACGTGGGCGCATAGCGCACGTCGTCGCGTGGCCAGGGGTTGCTGTGCCGGGAGATGGCCTGCGATGCCAGCGACATGGGGTCGTCCATGCTGCTTTGTATCGACGCCGAAGCCTGGCGCTGGTATTCGGCCAACTGGTCGGCTGGGAAGCTCGCGTGGCGCACGACGTCGAGCACCGCCTGGACCAGCGCGGGCAGGTTTTCACCGACGGTGGACATCTGCACGGACAGGTTGCCGGCGCTGCCGTCGAAGGACACGTCGGCCTGCAGAGCGTCGAAGCGGTCTTCGATCTGCTGGCGCGACAGTTCGTCGGTGCCGCGCTGGAGCATGTCGGCGGTAACCTGCGCGATGGTGCGCTTGCCCTTGAGCTGTTCGGCATTGGCAAACTGCACCAGCAGGGTGGCCTGGACGCGGTCGCCGCGGGTCGCCTTGGGCAGCAGCGCCAGCTGAACGGTGCCATTGGGCAGGTCCAGCGGTTCGCGCAGCGTGGCGGCGTCTATTGAAGCGGGAGACGGGTCGAAGGCTTCGATCGATGAGCCGGCGGCGCCGTTGCCGGTGTAATCATGCAGCAGCGCATCGAGATCGACGGGCGGGGGCAGCGGCGCCCTGACGGGCTTTGCCGTGGGCAGGAACATGCCGTCGGTGCGGTTGCTGGGGACCAGATATTTTTCTGTGGCGGCCTGCACGGCGTCGAGTGTGGCCTCTTCGACCTGGTCGCGCCGCAGGAAGAACAGGCGCCAATCGCCGGCGCCGGCGGCGTCGGACAAGGCGTCGGTGAGGCTGACGGGGTCGGCGTAGATCTGGTTCCAGCCGGTCATCCATTTGTTCTTGATGCGCTTGAGCTGTTCTTCTTCGAAAGGCTTTTTGCCCACGGTGCCAAGCGAGTCGGTCAGGGCGTCGAGCGCCTTGCGGGTGTCCATGCCGGGTTCGAGCTGGACGCCGAACAGCGCATAGCCGGGCTGGGCCATGGGGCGGGCAAAGCCGAAGACGCTGGCGCCGAGCTTCTGGGGAACCAGGGCCTGGTAAAGGCGGCCGGAGGGTGTGTCGCTGAGCATGTCGGCGCCCAGGTCGAGCAGGGTGAAGCTGGGGTCTCCTACAGCGGGAATGTGGAACATGGAGGCCACGAAGGGGCTGCCGCCCTGGCGGCGCAGCGTGACGAGGCGCTCGCCGTCTTGCACGGGTTCAACCGTGTATTCGCGCGGCAGCGTGCGCTTGGGGCGGGGAATGTCCTTGAATGCATCGACGATAACATTCAGTACCGCGTTGGTTTCAAATTGCCCCGAAATGATGAGCACCGCATTGTCGGGCTGATAGTGCAGCCTGTAGAACTGGCGCAGTTGCTCGATGTCGACCTGCTCGACGTCGGAGCGCGCACCGATGGTGCTTTTGCCATAGCTGTGCCATTGGAAGGCGGCCGCCTGCATCTTTTGCATCAATATCTGGAAGGGGTTGTTTTCGCCGCTTTCCATCTCGTTGCGCACCACCGTCATCTCGGCGTCGAGGTCTTCTTGCGAGATGGTGGCGTTGACCATGGCGTCGGCCTGCCAGCGGATGAACCACTCGAGGGTTTCCGGGTCGGCCGCGAAGCTTGCGTAATAGTTGGTGCGGTCGGTGCTGGTCGAGCCGTTGGCGCGCAGGCCGCGGCGCGAGAACTCGGCCAGGGCGTTGGGCAGCGAGGGCGTGCCGCGGAACAGCATGTGCTCCAGCAGGTGTGCCATGCCCGTCTGGCCGTAGTTCTCGTGGCGCGAGCCTACCAGATAGGTCATATTGACCGTGACGTTGGGCTTGGACGGGTCGGGTGTAAGCACCACGCGCAGCCCGTTCGGCAGAACATATTCAGTGGTGCCTTCGACGGAAGGCCCCCGCGTGACGCCAGCCGGCAGCGTGTCGGGGGCCTGGGCCGCCATGGCCGGCACGAAACCGCCCACCAGCAGCAGGCAAAAGATGAAGAACCGGGAAAAATAATGGCCCATTGTTTTTTTCTCGCTTGGTGAAACGAAGTATTGTCGGTTATCGCCGTGGCGCCGAAGCAGCCCCGGATTGAGTCTTTGAGCCCATTCGGGCCAGCAAGTTCATTTGGACAGTTGCCGCATGGCCTGTTCCAGGCCGCTGACGGTGACACTGTACATGCGATCTTGCATGATGTTCTTGATGATGGCGATGGATTGCCGGTAGGGCCAGTAGCCTTCGGGTTCGGGGTTGAGCCAGGCCGCGCGCGGCCAGTTTTCAAGCAGGCGCTGCAGCCAGGCCGCGCCGGTTTCGGCATTGTGGTGCTCGACCGAACCCCCCGGATGCAGGATTTCGTAGGGGCTCATGGTGGCGTCGCCCACGATGATCAGGCGCCAGTCGTCGTTGTAGGTGCGCAATACGTCCCAGGTGTCGAAGCGTTCGGCCTGGCGCCGTTGGTTGTTGCGCCAAAGCGATTCATAAGGGCAGTTGTGAAAGTAATACACCTCGAGGTGGCGGAATTCGCTGCGCGCCGCCGAGAACAGCTCTTCGATGCGTGCGATATGGTCGTCCATGCTGCCTCCCACATCGAGCAGCATCAGCACCTTGACGGTGTTGTGGCGCTCGGGAACCATCTGCAGGTCGAGAAACCCCGCATTGCGCGCGGTGCTGCGTATGGTGTCGTCCAGGTCGAGTTCCAGCTCGGCGCCTTCGCGGGCAAAGCGGCGCAGGCGCCGCAACGCCATCTTGAAGTTGCGCGTGCCCAGTTCCTGCTGGTCGTCGTAGTCGCGGAACTCGCGTTTTTCCCACACCTTGACCGCGGTGCGGTGGCCGGCCGAAGGCCCGCCGACGCGTATGCCCTCGGGATGATAGCCGCCATGGCCGAAGGCCGATGTGCCTCCGGTGCCTATCCATTTGTTGCCGCCCGAATGGCGCTCTTGCTGCTCTTCGAGCCTTTGCTTGAAGAGTTCCATTAGCTTGTCCCAGCCGTGCTTCTGGATGGCGGCCTTTTCTTCGGGCGTGAGATGGCGCTGGAAGTCTTTGAGCAGCCAGTCGAGGGGAATCTCTTTGTCGGCGGGCAGGGCCGCCTCGAGCTGGCGATAGAAGGCGCCGAAAGCCTGGTCGTAGCGGTCGAACAGGGTTTCGTCCTTGACCAGCGTCATGCGGGCGACGTGATAGAAATCGTCGAGGGTGGGGGGCATGACGCCCGACCGCAGGGTCTCGAGCAGGGTCAGGTATTCCTGCACCGAGACGGGCAGCTTGTGGGCCCGCAGATGATAGAAGAAGTCGGTCAGCATGGCGCCGCTACCTTTGATGTACCTTGGCAGGCATGGATGACGCCCGCTTAGCGGCGGCTGGCGCGGCTGATGGCGGCAAGGCGCTGCAGCAGGGTCAGGTCTTGCTCGTTCTTGAGCAGGGCGCCGGCCATGACAGGCAGGTCTTGCGGGCTGGCTATTTGCGCCGCGGGTATCGACTCGTTCATCAGCAGGCGAAGCCAGTCGAGGAACTCGGAGGTAGAGGGCTTTTTCTTCAGGCCGGGCGCGTCGCGCAAGGCAAAGAAGGTGTCTAGCGCCGCCGAAAGGACCTCTTGCTTGATGTCGGGGAAGTGCACCGACACGATGTCGCGCATGGTGTCGGGGTCGGGGAAGCTGATATAGTGAAAGAAGCAGCGGCGCAGGAAGGCGTCGGGCAGGTCTTTCTCGTTGTTCGAGGTAATGATGATCAGCGGCCGGTGCCGGGCCTGTATGGTCTGGCGGGTTTCATACACATGGAACTCCATGCGGTCCAGTTCGCGCAGCAGATCGTTCGGAAACTCGATGTCGGCCTTGTCGATTTCATCGATCAGCACCACGACCGGATCGGGCGATTCAAAGGCATGCCACAGCACGCCCTTCACAATGTAGTTGCCGATGTCGCGCACTTTTTCGTCGCCCAGCTGCGAATCGCGCAGGCGCGACACCGCATCGTATTCGTACAGGCCCTGGTTGGCCTTGGTGGTCGACTTGATATGCCATTGCAGCAGCGGGCGGCCCAGCGCCGCGGCCACTTCTTCGGCCAGCATGGTCTTGCCCGTGCCGGGCTCGCCCTTGACCAGCAGCGGCCGTTGCAGCGACAGGGCGGCGTTTACGGCCAGCTTCAGGTCATCGGTGGCGACATAGCGCTCGGTTCCTTCGAAACGTTCGGTGGCTGAGGGTTTGAATGTCATGTTGCTTCCGTTTTTTCCGGCGCGGCGCACAGGGCCGCGGCGTCGGGTTGAATAGGGTACGTGGCAGGCTTGGCTTCAATTATCGTACAATCCTACGGGTTCGTCGGTCGCGAGCAGGTAAGGGCCGGCTTTTATCTACTGCTAAAAGAGCTAATATGAAGTTGCGAACAAATCTGAAGCGCACAGTATTTGCGCTGGCCGTGACGGCTTTCTGTGGAATCGCGGGCCCGGCGCTGGCTGCCGATGCGCTCGTGGGCGATGCAAAGGCCGCAGTCGGTAAAGTGTCGATGTGCATCGGCTGCCACGGCATCGAAGGATACAAGGCCAGCTTCCCCGAGGTTTACCACGTTCCCATGATCGCCGGCCAACACGCCGAATACATCGTGACCGCCCTGCAAGAGTACGCCAGCGGCGACCGCACCTTCCCCACCATGGAAGCCATCGCCCAGACCCTCAGCCCGCAGGACATGGCCGATATCGCCGCCTACTATTCCAGCCTCAAGTAACCGGGAGCCGACATGAATAAACTGACTCTCGCCGTAGCGGCTTCCCTGTTCGCCATTGCTGGCACGTCCGCGCACGCCGCCGACCTGGCCGCTGGCCAGGAAGCGTTCCAGAAGTACACCTGCGCCACCTGTCACGGTGCCGATGGCAAGACGTCCACCTTGCCCACCTATCCCATACTGGCCGGCCAGCACGCCGACTA
>Ga0180218_1001326_pt1 | contig 15380 bp, 15 predicted proteins | sample eDN3rd37CKraftBY_FD_151334 | JGI IMG/M metagenome (GOLD analysis project Ga0180218, IMG submission 151334) | Enriched backyard soil microbial communities from Emeryville, California, USA - eDNA 3rd pass 37_C Kraft BY (version 2) (version 2) | ecosystem: Environmental > Terrestrial > Soil >...
CCGAGGCCGGAAACAACTGGATCGGCTATTGCATTCACCAGGCGCCGGGACCGTTTCTCGGCGTTCAGCCAACGACTGATCTCGCCAAGCGCCTCAGCCAGCAGCGCATCGAGCCGCTGATCGACGAGAGCCCGGAACTGCGGGCGCTGATCCTGCCGTCGCGCTCGCGTGATAGCGGCAACACCGTCCTGGCCAAGAAATTCGCTGGTGGCCAACTCGTGCTGACCGGGGCGAATTCAGCGGTCGGCTTGCGCTCCATGCCGGCCCGCTATGTCTTCCTAGACGAAGTGGACGCCTATGAGGGCGATGTGGACGGTGAAGGCGATCCAGTCGCGCTCGCCATCGCCCGCACGCGCACTTTCGGCCACCGCGCCAAGGTTTTTCTGGTCTCGACCCCGACGATCAAGGGTCTGTCCCGGATCGAACGCGAATTCGAGACGAGCGATCAGCGCCGCTTCTTCGTGCCGTGCCCGCATTGCGGCTTGTCGCAATGGCTCAAGTTCGAGCGTCTGCGGTGGGAAAGCGGCAAACCGACCACCGCCGCCTACCGCTGTGAGGGCTGCGATCAGCCGATCGCCGAACACCACAAGACTGCGATGCTGTCGGCGGGCGACTGGCGGGCGACCGCCACGCCTTCCGATCCCCATTGCGTTGGGTTCCATATTTCCGGTCTCTACTCGCCGATCGGCTGGCTCGGCTGGGCCGATATCGCGCGCGAGTGGGAAGCCGCCCAGGGTGATGATGCGGCGCTGAAGGCCGCAAAGAACACGCTGCTCGGCGAGACGTGGCAAGAGCGCGGCGAAGCGCCGGATTGGCAACGCCTCTATGAGCGGCGGGAAGAGTTCGCGCCGCTGGTTCCGGGATGCGGCTTGATCCTGACGGCCGGCGCCGACGTTCAGCACGATCGCATCGAGATCGATATCTGGGCCTGGGGCCGAAGGCTCACCAGCGCGCTCGTCGAACATATCGTTCTCGAAGGCGACACGTCCCGCGAGGAGGTTTGGGGAAAGCTGACGGCGCTTCTTGGCCAGACATGGCAGCACGAAAGCGGCGCGCGGATGCGGATCACCCGGCTCGCCATCGACTCGGGCGACGGGCGCAACACCGCCGCTGTCTATGCCTGGGTGCGGCGCGTCGGCATCGGCCAAGCGCTCGCGATCAAGGGCGTCGATGGCTTCGACCGCTCAACCCCGGTCGATGGTCCAACCTATGTGGATGTCAACGAACATGGCCGCACGATCCGGCGCGGCGTGAAGCTTTGGAAGGTGTCGGTCGCCGTCTTCAAATCCGAGACCTATCGCTTCCTGCGGCTTGACCGCCCGACCGATGAAGAACTCGCGGCGGACACGCCGTTCCCTGACGGCTTCGTTCATATCCCGAAGAGCGTCACCGCCGAATGGGTGAAGCAGCTTGTCGCCGAGCAACTGGTCACGGTGCGCGACCGGCGCGGTTTCTCGAAACTGGAATGGCGGCAGATGCGCGAGCGCAACGAGGCCCTCGATTGCCGCGTCTATGCCCGCGCCGCCGCATGGCTGCTCGGGATCGACCGGTTCGACGACGCCAAGTTCGAGGCGCTCGAAGAAGAGCTTCGGATCGCCGCAGAAGAAGAAGCGCGCCCGGTCGAACAGCGCGCGCTCAACCCGACAACCGTGCCTGTGCGCCGCTCCGACTGGCTCGGGCGACGTGACAAGTGGTTCTGACCTTCGCGAGTTTTCCGATGCCCTGGACACAGACCGAACTCGATGCGCTCAAGCGCGCCTTCGCCGGCGGGACGCTGCGCGTCACCTATGACGGAAAGACCGTCGAATACGGCTCGGCGGACGATCTCCTGAAGCGCATCCGCACAATCGAGACTGAGATCGCCGCGACTTCAGGCAGCCCGCGCCCCATCGCCGGGTTTGCAAGCTTTGGCCGAGGTGATCGGTAGTGGGTGCGAACTGGATCGACCGCGCCATTGCCAGCGTGGCCCCTCGCACTGCGCGCAAGCGGTTGCTCGATCGGCACGCCTTCGAGCAACTCGCGCGCGCCTATGATGGCGCCGCAGTCGGCCGGCGCACGGATGGGTGGCGCTCGTCCTCGAGTTCGGCCGACAGCGAAATCGCCTCGGGTGCATCGCGTTTGCGCGACCGGATGCGGGATCTCACGCGCAACAATCCGCACGCGGCGAAAGCCGTGGCGGTGCTGGTGAACAACATCGTCGGCGCCGGGATCAGGCCGCGCGCCGCAACCGGAACCGACGAGCTCGACAACCAGATCAACGAACTCTGGCAGGCCTGGGCGGCGCGATCAGACGCTGATGGTCTGGCCGATTTCCACGGCCTCACCACGCTCGCCGTGCGCGAGATGATCGAAGGCGGCGATGTGTTCCTTCGTCGTCGCATCCGCCGCACAGAAGACAAGCTGCCCGTGCCCTTGCAGCTGCAACTGCTCGAAGCCGATCACCTCGATGATACCAAGATCGGTGCCCTTGCCGACGGCGGGCGGATAGTGCGCGGCATTGAGTATGACGCCATCGGCCGCCGCCGCGCCTATTGGCTGTTTCCCGATCATCCCGGCGATACCAGCGTTCCGCTCTCGCGCAGCCTCACCTCCGCGCGCGTGCCTGCAGATGGCGTCGCCCATCTGTTCGAGCGCCAGCGCGTGCAAAGCCGTGGCGTTCCCTGGGGCGCGCCGGCCATGCGGGCGATGCGCGATCTCGATGACTGGACCAACGCCGAACTGGTGCGCAAAAAAACCGAGGCCTGCCTTGTCGGCGTGGTGCTCGGCGCGGATGAGGCCGATCAGGGTGTCGCGCCAACCGTCGTCGATGCCGAAGGCAAGACCATTGAGCAGTTCGAGCCCGGCCTGATCGCCTATGCGCGCGGCGGCAAGGACATCAAGTTCAACCAGCCCGCTTCAACGGCTGGCGTCTCGGAATGGCTTCGGGCGCAGTTGCACATCATCGCCGCCGGATACCGCGTGCCTTACGAGTTGCTCACCGGCGATCTGTCTCAGGTCAACTATTCGAGCCTGCGCGGCGGTCTCGTTGAATTCCGGCGCATGGTCGATGCCCTGCAATGGCAATTGGTGATCCCGGGCTTCTGCGAACCGGTCTGGCGCTGGTTCACCGAGGCGGCTTGGGTTGCGGGCCTGATCCCGAACCCCGTGGTCAAGGTCGAATGGCAACCGCCGCGCTTCGATGCCGTCGATCCCCTGAAGGACGCGCAGGCCGATCTTCTGATGCTGCGCTCGGGCACCATGACTCTCGCCCAGGCCATCGCCCGGCAGGGCTACGATCCCGCCTCGCAGCTGGTCGAAATCGCGGAAATGAACGCGCTGCTCGATCGGCTGAAGATCGTGCTCGATAGCGATCCGCGCATGATGACCAAAGCGGGAACGGCGCAGCCCGATCCAAACGATCCGGCAGGCGACTCTGCGGACAACGAGCCGCCGGGCAAGCCGAAGCCCAAGCCTAGCGACTGATCCACTTCGAGGACACCATGAAACCTGCCCATCCGCCTTCGCGCGGCGCGCCGCCTATGGCGAACGCGCTGCCGATGCAGACCCGGCTTGCGCCGGTCGCCTCCATCGAAGCCGAGACCCGAACCGTCGAAGTCGTCTGGACCACCGGAGCGTCCGTGCGCCGCCGCCGCTGGACCGGATTTGATGCGGCGATCGATTACGAGGAAATCCTCGTGGTCTCGCGCGATGCGGTCGATCTCTCGCGCCTCGATGCTGGCGCGCCGGTCCTCGACAGCCATTCGCAATGGACGACGCGCGCAATTGTCGGCGTCGTCGAACGCGCCTGGATCGACAAGGGCGAAGGCCGCGCAAGCTTGCGCTTTCCAAAGCCCGGCGTCGATGAAGCCGCCGATCGCCTGTTCGCGCTCGTCACCGACGGGATCGTCCGCAACATCTCGGTCGGCTACCGCATCGACAAGGTCCGCGTCGAACGGCCCGAACGTGTCGGCGAACCTGAACGCTGGTTCGTCGAGCGCTGGACGCCTCACGAACTGTCCTTCGTCGCCGTCGGCGCCGATCCCGGAGCGCAAGTCCGCGCGGCGGACGAGGCGCCGAGCTTTCCCTTTGAACTCGTCACTTCCCACACCCGAACGATGGAGACTGCCGCCATGGACGAACCTGTCCAGAACCGTGATGCCGCGCCGGAAGCGCCGCCCTCGCATGCCGCCAACGAGCGCGCCAATCCCGCGCCGACCGATCCGCCGCCTGCTGGGCCGAATGCCGATCAGGTTCGCGCGGAAGAGCGCGAGCGTGTGGCGGCAATTTTCGGCCTTGCCGACCGCTTCCGGCTCGAGCGCGCCTTTGCCGATGATCTCGTCACGCGCGGCGTCGCCATCGAGGAAGCCCGCCGCGTCATTCTCGACAAGCTCGCCGAACGCGATGAGCGCGGCGTCGGTCATACCGCCGTCTCCTTCCCGGCAGGTGGGCTCGATGCAACCGTCACCCGACGCGAAGCCATCACCGAAGCGATTGTCCATCGGCTCGCACCGTCGGCGAATGCGCTGCCGGATCGCGCCCGGGAGTATCGCGGCATGTCGCTGGTCGAAATCGCCCGCGAAACCCTGCAACAGGTTGGCGTCCGCACCCGCGGCATGACCGCAAACGAGGTGGTGCAACTCGCGCTCCGTAATGCCGGGCCGCATGGCACCAGCGATTTTCCGCTGATCCTCGCCAATGTCGCGGGCAAGCGTCTGCGGCAGGCTTACGCGACCGCGCCCCGCACCTTCGAGCGCTGGACGCGCGGCATCACCACGACCGACTTCAAGCCGCTGTTCCCGACGCAGATCGGCAACTTCCCCGGCCTGCTGCCGGTCATGGAAGGCGCGGAGTTCAGCTATGGCACCATCGCGGAAAGCCGGGAAACCTATCGCCTCGCCACCTTCGGCCGCATCGTCGCGCTCACCCGGCAGGCCATCGTCAATGACGATCTTCGCGCCTTCGACCGGGCGCTCGGCACGGCAGGCATGAAGGCTCCGATCTCGAAAGCGGCCTCGTCTACAACGAGATTCTCTCGAATCCGCTCCTGGCTGACGGCATCGCCCTGTTCTCGGCCGCGGCGGGCCGCACCAACCAGGGCACAGCGGCGGCGATCACCGAGACCTCGCTCACGCAGGCGATCGAACTCATGACGCAGCAGCGCGAGATGACGCCTGCCGGCGTCACCGGCGATCAGATCATCAACAACTACCCGCGCTATATTCTGGTGGCGCCGGGCACGCGAGCCATCGAAGCGCGCAAGATCATCGCCCAGACGACACCGGCGCAGGCGTCGCAGGTCAACCCCTACGCCAACGCTTTCGACGTGATCGAGGAGCCGCGCCTCTTCAACACCGCCGGTCCGCAGCGCTGGTGGCTGGCGGCTGATCCCGCGACCATCGACACGATCGAGTATTGCCGCCTCGAAGGCCAGTCCGAGCCCTTCCTCGACCAGCGCGTCGGGTTCGAGGTCGATGGCGTCGAATTCAAGATCAGGCACGACTTCGCCGCCAAGGCGATCGACTTCCGCGGCCTGTTCTTCAACGCAGGCGTCTGACGGCGGCGCGACCTTAACCCGAACTCAAGGAGACCCATCCCATGCGGAACTTCATCCAGGCGGGCAACACCGTGGTGGTGCCCGCGCCCTATGCGCTCACGTCCGGCCAGGGCGCGAAGGTCGGCCAGCTCTTCGGCGTCGCCACCAACGATGCCGCGCTTTCTGCCGATGTTGCGCTCGATCTCACCGGTGTGTTCGAACTCACCAAGATCGGCTCTCAGGCCTGGACGGTTGGCGCGCTCGTCTATTGGGACGACACCAACAAGCGCTGCACCACCGTTGCCACCGCCAACCTTCTGATCGGCGTCGCGGCGGCGGCGGTCGCGGGCGGCGCGGGCAACACCACCGGCCGTGTTCGGCTCAATGCCTCCTTCAGGGCGAACGATCCGTGATCGATGCTTTCTCTTCGGCCATCGATGCGCTCTTCGCCGATCCCAACATCGGCGAAGACGCGCTGTGGAAGGCGGGCGGCGTCGGCGCTGGCGTCGCTGTCCGCATCATCCGCAAGTCGCCCGACCGCATGGCGGAATTCGGGGACAGCCGCGCCGTGTTGCCAACCGTCGGCATCGATATCCGACGCTCGCAGGCGGCAACAATCGCCGAGGGCGATCTGATCCTGATCGGCGCCGAGACTTATCGGATCATCGGCGAACCGATGGACGATGCGCTCGGGCTTGTATCGGCCTGCGAGGCCGTAAAGGTGTGATCCGTGCGCTTCACCATCCAGCGTCCCGATCTCGGCAAAGCGCTTGCTGAAACCGAGAAGGATATCGAGCGCGCAGTCACGTCGGGGATGCGCGACGCTGCTGATGGCCTGAAGCAGGATCTCCGAGAGGATGTCGTCGCGGCCGGGCTCGGTGAACGGCTGTCCCGGACATGGCGGGGAAAGACCTTCCCCGAGGTTGCCGAGAGCGCCGAAGCCGCAGCCTATGTCTGGTCGCGCGCGCCGAAGATCGTCGATGCCTTTGACCGTGGCGTGGTGATCCGCTCGGCGCGTGGCCTGTTCCTGGCGATCCCGACCGCCGCCGCCGGCAAGAGCGGACGGAGTGCCGTGGGCTCGCGCGAAAAAATCACCCCGGAAGGCTGGCAGCGGCGAACCGGCCTGAAGCTTCGGTTCGTCTATCGCCGTGGCCGTCCCTCGCTGCTGGTCGCGGATGATGCCCGGATCACAACGCGCGGGCTTGCCGCCCGCAATCGCCGCAAGACCGGACAGGCCAGCGTGATCGTGTTCATTCTGGTTCCGCAGGTCGCCCTGAAAAAACGGCTCGATGTGGAGAGCGCTGCCAAGCGGCAAGCCGCGCGCGTGCCCTCGCTGATCGCGCGGCACTGGCCGCAATCCTGAAGGCTCGTAATCCATGGCTTCGAAACGCGAAACCGTCCTTGCGGCAGTGAAGGCGCTTGTCGCCGCTGCCCTGCCGGGCGCGGAAGTGAAGCGCAATCTGGCCAAAGCCGAACGCATTCCGCCCGGCGGGCTGGTCGTGATCCGCGACGGCGATCCGGGCGAACCGGAGGTCAGCCTCTCGCCGCTGACCTACCTCTATTCGCACCGCATCCCGCTAGAGATCGCCGCCTATGAGAGCGCGACGCTCTCCCGCGAGCAGGTCTTGGACGCCATGACCGGCGCGATCGGCGCCGCGGTTATGGCGAACCGGACGCTCGACGGGCTTTGCGACTGGATCGAAGCAGAAGCGCCGGTGACGGACGATATCGAAGCACTCGGCGCCTTGCCCGGGCGCTTTGCCGATCTCGCGATCCTCGCCGTCTACGCGACGACCGATCCTTTGAACTGAACCAACAACGACAGGAGTATTCCCATGGCACGCGCACGCGGCGCCAACGCCGTCATGGCAGCGGTGTTTGAAGCCACCTATGGCGTCACGCCCGGCACGGCCTTTCGCAAGCTGCCCTTCGTCTCGGCCAACCTCGGCGAAGAGCAATCCCTGATCGAGAGCGATCTCCTCGGCTATGGCCGTGATCCGTTGACGCCCGCCTATGACGTGGTGTCGAACGAGAGCGACATCGTCGTTCCGATGGATCACCGCAACATCGGGTTCTGGCTAAAGGGCCTCTTCGGCAATCCGACCACGGTTGCGACGGTCGCTGCAAGGGGCTCGATCCTGTTCTCCGCCCAGCCCGTGGCGAACGCGACGGTCACGATCGCCGGAACCGCCTTCACTTTCGTCTCCGCCGCGCCGACCGGCAACCAGATCCAGATCGGGGCCAATCTCGGCGCGACGCTGACCAATGCCGTTACCGCCCTCAACGCCAGCGTCGTGCCAGCAGTCGCTGCGGCGACCTATGCCCAGACCGGTGGCAACACGCTGACGATCACGCATGACACGCTCGGTCTTGGCGGCAACAGCTTCACCCTCGCGGCTTCCACCACGCCCGCCTCCAACGGCACGGTCTCGGGCGCAACGCTCACCGGCGGCGCGAACGGCCACACCTTCGTGTCGGGCACGCAGACCCTGCCGTCGATGTCGATCGAGGTCGGCCTTCCGGACGTGCCCTTCTTCGGCATGAACTACGGCGCACGGGCGAACAGCCTGTCCGTCCAGGCGCAGCGTTCCGGGCTTCTGTCCGCGACGGTCAACGTGATCGCCCAAGGCGAAGCGACCGCCACCGCGACGGCGGCAGGCACGCCGACCGTTCTCGATGTCGAGCGCTTTAGCCAGTTTCAGGGGTCGATCACCCGCAACGGCGCGGTGCTCGGCAACATCGTCTCGGCGGAACTGATGTATTCGAACAACCTCGAAAAGATCGAGGTCATCCGCTCCGACGGGCGCATTGCCGATATCGATCCCGGCATCGTCAAATGCTCGGGCAATCTCAATGCGCGGTTTCAGGACACGAGCCTGCTAGATCAGGCCACCGCCCGCACGCCGTGCGAGATCGCCTTCGGCTGGACCATCGACGCTAGCCGCTCGTTGCTCTTCACCGCGCATCGCGTTTTCCTGCCGCGCGGCAACCGGCAAATTCAGGGACCCGGCGGCATTCAGATGCCCTTCGCCTGGCAGGCCGCGCTCGACCCCATGCTGAACAAGACCTGCACCGTCGTTCTGACCAACGACGTAGCCTCCTACTGATCTTTCCTTCCCCGAAATCCACCACCAAACCAAGGAGCCACCATGCTCAAGCTCGAACCCGTGTCCACTGAGCCCTTCTGGCTCGATGTGCTGCCCGGCGTGCGCATCCAGTTTCGCCCCGTTTCTGTCGCCGCCATGCTGATCGCGCGCGGCGCGGCGGGCGAGGCCCTGAAGGCTGGCGGCGAACAGGCCACGATCGAGGCGGGCGCGGCCTTTACACGCGCCCTCGCCCATACGGGCATTGTCGCCTGGGAGGGCATCGGCGACGCCAAGGGCAAGCCGGTTGATCCCGACAAGGAGGCCATCGAGCAACTGCTCGAACTCTGGCCTGCCTTCGATGCCATCGACCGTCTCTATGTCGGCCCGGCGCTGACGAGGCTCGACGAAAAAAACGTCTGATCGCCCTCGCAGAATGGCACTTCGACGGCGGCGAAAGCTATTGCGCCGCCTGTCCTTCGCGCTGTGCGGGCTGTCCCTATGACGAGCACGAACCCGAGACTTCCGAAGGCTTGCTCGCCTGGGCGGTGATCCGCCGCTCGGCTGGACAGGTTCGGGCGGTGATGGGCGGCGTCTATGCGCTCGACTTCGGCGCAATCCTGATGCTGGCCCACGCCATGGGCGCGCTCAACCCGCTTCTCGTCGATGTCCTGCCCGAGATCGAACCCATCGTCGTCAACGCCTATCGCCGGAACACAGATCCATCATGAGCGCCACGAATGTCTCCATCCGCCTCGGCGTTGAGGGGAAGGCGGAGATCAAGCGCGCCTTCGAGGAGGTCGGGCAATCCGGGCAGTCTGCCTTCGGTTCGGTCGAAAAGGCGATGGATCGCTCCGGCGCTGCAACCGACCGCGAGGTCGCCCGGCTCAAGCGCCTGGCCGAAGCGGCGCGCATGGCCGGCGAAGCCGACACCTCGCAGAAGCGGTTCAACACAGTTTTGAACGTTGACCGCCCGATCCCGAAATCTGCCCGCGACTCCGCCAGTGTATTTGAGGAAGCAGCGCGGGAAGCGGAAAGCTTCGCTGCACGGGCGAATGCCCTGCGGGCGGCGATCGATCCTTTGGGCGCGGCACAGGCCCGCCTGAACCAGGAACTCGCCGAATACGCGACGCTCGCGAAGCGCGGCGCAATCACCTCGACCGAACATGCCGCAGCGCAGGCGCTCGCGAAGCAGCGCTTCGACCAGACATCGCAGGCGATCAAGGGTGTGGGCGGCGCGACCGGCCTCACTCGCAACCAGCTTCTGACGCTGCAATACACGTTCAACGACGTGGTGGCGTCGATGTCCACCGGCATGTCGCCGATGACCATCCTCATGCAGCAGGGCGGTCAGGTGACGCAGGCCTTCGGCGGCTTGCGGGGAACCCTTGCCGCCTTCGGTTCGGCGCTCGGCTTGGTGGGTGGGATCGTCGCAGGCGTTGCCGTCGCGGCGGTTGGCCTCACCGCCGCCTGGGTGGCGAATGATGCTTCGACGCGCGCTGTTACCACCGCGCTCATGGGCGCTGGCCGCGCCTCGGGCGCGACCGCCGCTGAGCTTGAGCGGGTTGCCCAGGCATCGAGCGTCACCGGCAAGGTCTCGGTCACCGCCGCGCGCGAGATGGAAGTGGCCTTCCTTCGCACCGGCAAGGTCGGCGCGGAAGAAATGGGCGGCGCCATCGGCATCGCCCGCAATTTCGCCGTCACGATGGGCGTCGAAACCAAGGCCGGAGCCGAGCAGCTTGCAACCGCTCTGGCCGATCCAGTGCGCGGCGCCGATGACCTGAATTCCCGCCTCGCCTTTCTCGACGATCGGACGCGCCGGTATATCCGCACGCTGGTTGACCAGAATAATCGCACCGAGGCGCAGCGGGTTCTCTTGAACGCGCTCGTCCCGGCGCTGGCCGATGCCGAACAGGCGACGAACGCCTTTGGCCGCGCCTGGAACTATGTCGCCCGCCAGGCCTCGAACGCCTTCGACGCCATCGGCAAGGCGGTGGATCGCGCGGTCGATGGTCGCAATCCGTCCGAAGAACTCGATCTCCTGAAGTGGCAGCGTGATAGGCTGCGCGAGAACATCCGCGGCAATGTCGTGCCGCTGATGCTGCCTCAGGTCGAGCGCCGGATCGCCGAGATCGAAGCACAGCTTGCCGATCAGCAGCAGCGCGCCGCGCAGCTTGCGGCGGAAGCCCGGGCGAACCAGCTTTCGGTTCGAGCGGGTGAAGCCGCCCGCGATATCATCCCCGGCGCGCGCGATCTCGAACGCCTGCGCCGCGAACAGGCGACCTTGCGCGCAGCGCTTGATGATCCCCTCTCGCGGTCCAAGCTTGCCGATGTCGCCGAAGTCGAAGCCGCCTATCGGCGCGTGACGGCTGAACTGGCCCGCTTCCGACCCGCGGTCGATGCAGCAACGCAGGCCGTCGTCACGCAATCCTCCGTCACGGAGGTGTCGATTCGTTCGACGCTGGCGCTGGCGAACGCCTATCTCGAAAGCGCCTCGGCGGCCGAACGTGCGGAAGCCCGCAAGACCGGCCTGATCGAACAGGCGCGCGAGGGTATCGATGCTGAAGCCCGCGCCCGCCAGGCGCTGCGCGAACGGATCGCCGAGCAGGCCGCGCAAGCGGGCAAACAGGTTGCCGATCTGACGGCGGAAACGTCCGCCCAGAAACGCGTCAATGATGCGGTCTCGGCGGGCTCGCTGGCTTCGGCCAAAGCAAGCCAAGTGATGCAGGTGGAGCAGGCGTTGCGCCCGCTTCTGACCGCGCAGGCGCTGGCCGAGGGCGAGGCCAAGGAAACCCTCACCCGCATCATCGAACGGATGCGCGAAGCATATGGGCGGCTCTTTGTCGAACAGGAGCGCGCGCAGACCCTTTCCGCAAACGAGGATCGCCGCCGGGAAATCGAACTGCTGACGCGGCAGGGTGCGCTGATCAACGCGACCGTTTCCGCGCGTGGCGATTCGCTCGCCATAATGCGCGCCGAACAGGAACTGCGGCGCCGCGGCGTCGATCTCGCGAGCGAGGAAGCGCGGGCCTACATCGAGTCTGCCCGCCAGATCGAGGGCTTGAACCGGACGCTGCGCGGCCAAGAACAGCTTCGCGATCAACGCGACGAGATCACCCTGCTGGAACGGCAGGTCACGCTTGTTGGCGCATCCGTCGCCAAGCGCTCCGAGGAACTGGCAACCCTTCGCGCGATCCAGCAATTGCGCCAGCGCGGGATCGATGCGGCAAGCCCGGAAGGGCAATCCGCCATCGGCAACGCCCGGCGCATCGACGAACTCAATCGCCAGCTTGCCGGTCGTCAGGCGCTCGAAGATCAGAAGGACGAGATCATCCTTCTGCAACGCCAGATCGGGCTGATCGGCCAAAGCGCTTCCCAGCGTTCTGTCATCATCGCCCAGCTCCGCGCCGAGCAAGGCTTGCGCTCGCGCGGGATCGATCTCGCGAGCGAAGAAGGCCGCGCCATCGTAGAGAATGCCGGCAAGGTCGAACGGCTGACGCAGGAGCTTCAGCGGCAGGACGCCGCCTATCGCGCCATCGAGTCGGCGGTGGGTTCCGCGCTCGATCGGTTCGCCGACGTGCTCGCACAGGGCAAACTCGACTGGAAATCGTGGGGCGACGCGGGCCGCCTGGCGCTTCAGGATCTGAACCGCGAGATGATCAAGCTCGCGCTGCTCAATCCGCTGAAGAATCTGCTTTTCGGTTCAAACCTGCCGACCTTCGGTCAGGGCAGCGGCATCCTCGGAAGCATCTTCTCGCGGTTGTTCCATGATGGCGGACTGGTCGGTGCGGGCGGTGTCGGACGCATGGTTCCGGCAGGCGTCTTCGCTTCCGCACCGCGTTTCCATGACGGCGCCTATCTCAAGCCCGACGAGGTGCCGGCGATCCTGCAACGCGGCGAGCGCGTGCTGAACCGAAAGGAGGCGCGCGCCTATGAGCGCGGCGATCCGCGATCCAGCGGCGCGGTCGTCAACGTCACGATCCAGACGCCGAACCCGACCGCCTTTGACGCCAGCCGCACCCAGATCGCAGCGGGACTGGCGCGCGCCGTTCGCTCCGGCATGCGAGGAATGTGATGCCACAACCGTTTCTCGATATCGCCTTCCCCGGCTCGGTCGGGCGTGGCGCGACCGGCGGGCCGGGGTTTTCGACACAGATCGTCACACTCGCGTCGGGCGCTGAGCAGCGCAACGTCAACTGGTCGAACAGCCGGGGCCGCTGGAACATCTCGACCGGCATCCGCAGCCGCGCCGACATGGCGGCGGTGATCGCGCATTTCCATGTCGTGAAGGGGCGTGCCTATTCGTTCCGCTTCAAGGACTGGAACGACTACGACGCCATCGATCAGGCGATGGTGCAGATCACGCCGACGGTCTGGCAGATCGTCAAACGCTACAACCGCTCGGGCTATGAGCACGTCCGCACGATCACCAAGCCCGTTGCCGGATCGGTGACGGTCAAGATTGCCGGAAGCCCGGTCACGCCAGCCGCAATCGATACGCAAACCGGGCGGATCACCTTCGCATCCGCGCCGGGATCAGCGCCGACCGCATCGTTCCAGTTCGACGTTCCCGTCCGCTTCGACACCGACAGCCTGCCGGTTCAGGCGAACGCCTGGGACCTGCAGATCGTCAACAATATCGACCTCGTGGAAGTCCTCGAATGAAAACCCTCCCTCCCGCGCTCGCAACCCATGTTGCGGGCGGGCTGACCACGCTGTGCCGCTGCTGGCGGGTGGATCGCCGCGACGGCGCGGTGATGGGCTTTACCGATTTCGACCGCGATCTTGTATTCGATACCGTGACCTACAAGGCAGCGTCGGGGTTCACCGCGACCGCGATTGAGGGCCAGCTTGGGCTGGCCGTTTCGAACCTCGATGTGCAGGGCGCGCTATCGTCTGACGCGCTGACCGAGGACGATCTCCATGGCGGGCGCTACGACGATGCCGCCGTCACAATCTATCTGGTGAACTGGTCGGACGTGGCGCAGCGCGTGGTGCTGCGCGCCGGCAATCTCGGGCAGGTCTCGCGCGGCAAGCTCGCCTTCTCCGCCGAATTGCGCGGCCTTGCCGCCAAGCTCGATCAACCGGCAGGCCGCATCTTCCAGCGCTCCTGCGCCTGGGACTTGGGTGATGCCCGCTGCGGGATTGATCTCAACGCGGCGGGGCGCAATGGCACCGGCACGGTGACGCAGGTTCTCGATGCTTTCGAGTTCCTCGCCTCCGGCCTTTCCGGCGTCGCGTCAGGCGTGCTCACGCGCGGCAAGCTGGTCTGGACCTCCGGCGTGAACAACGGCCTCGCGGTCGAGATCAAGGCACACTCTTCCAGCGCTGGCGTCTCACGGATCGCCATTGCCCTGCCGATGGGCGCGCCGGTGGTGGTCGGCGACATGTTTAGCGCTACGGCGGGCTGCGACCGCACCTTTGCCACCTGCCGGGATCGCTTCGCCAACACGGTCAACTTCGGCGGCTTCCCACACATGCCGGGCACTGACTTCGCGATGTCCTATCCGAACCAGGGCGCCGGGAACGACGGCGGCAAGATCACATGACAATCCGCGACAAGATCATCGCCGAGGCGCGCTCATGGATCGGCACGCCCTATCACCATCAGGCGGCGCTCAAGGGCGTCGGCTGCGATTGCCTCGGTCTCGTGCGCGGCGTCTGGCAGGCCATCTATGGCACCGATCCCGAACACCCGCCCGCCTATTCGCGTGATTGGGCTGAGACGCTGCGCGAGGAGACGCTGGCCGATGCCGCCGGCCGCCACATGATCCCGCTGGCGCTCGATGCCTTCGAGCCCGGCGATCTTCTGCTCTTCGCCATCAACGACAATGCGCCCGCCAAGCACTGCGCGATCCTCGTCGCAACCGATCGTATGATCCACGCCATCGAGTCTCATTCGGTGGCGGAAGTTTCGCTCGTGCCGTGGTGGCGCAACCGCCTGCGCTTCGTTTTCCGCTTTCCCGAGATCTGATCCGCTATGGCCGTTCTGCTCCTCACCGCCGCAGCCTCCGCGCTGACGGCGGGCGCCTCGGCGTTTGTGCAGATCGCGGCGGCGGCGGCGGCGACCGCGGTCGGCAGCTTCATCGACAACAGGCTGTTCGGCCCGTCGATGGGCAACACCACGCAGGAAGGGCCTCGCCTCGACAGTTTGCAGGTTCAGGCCTCAACCGAGGGCGCGGCGATCCCCGAGATCGCCGGCCGGGTGAGGATCGCGGGCCAGATCATCTGGGCGACCAAGTTCAAGGAAGTGGCGACCACAACCACACAGCGCTCTGGCGGCGGCAAAGGTGGCGGCGGTGGCGGCGGATCGGTCACGTCCACCACTTATTCCTACTTCGCGAACTTCGCGGTCGGGCTCTGTGAGGGGCCGATCGACCGGATCGGACGCATCTGGGCCGATGGCAAACCTCTTTCACTCGCTGGCATCACCATGCGGATTTATCGCGGCACGACAAGCCAGTCGCCCGATCCGCTGATCGAGGGCATCGAAGGCTCGGGTAATGCGCCGGCCTATCGTGGCACCGCTTACGTCGTGTTCGACAATCTCGCGCTGGAAAAGTTCGGGAACCGCCTGCCGCAACTGACCTTCGAGGTGTTTCGGCGCGTGTCATCCACGGCGGGCGACAGCCTTGAGACCATCGTGCGCGCCGTGACCATGATCCCCGGCGCAGGCGAACGCGCGTATGACACCAAGGTCCAGAAGCGCGATCTTGGCGGCGGCTCGACCACGCCCGAGAACGACAGCGCCGGGCGCTCGACATCGGACTGGTCGGTGGCGCTCG
>Ga0180218_1001327_pt1 | contig 15373 bp, 11 predicted proteins | sample eDN3rd37CKraftBY_FD_151334 | JGI IMG/M metagenome (GOLD analysis project Ga0180218, IMG submission 151334) | Enriched backyard soil microbial communities from Emeryville, California, USA - eDNA 3rd pass 37_C Kraft BY (version 2) (version 2) | ecosystem: Environmental > Terrestrial > Soil >...
GCCGCGGGCCGCCTGCCGGCGCTCGGCGATGAATTTTTTCTCGTCGATCCGCTCGATGGCACGCGAGAGTTCATCGCGCGGCGCGACGAGTTCACGGTCAATGTCGCTCTCATCCGAAGTGGCGCGCCGGTGTTCGGCATCGTCTACGCACCCGCGTGCGACGAGCTCTATCTCACGCTCGCGCACGATGCGGCAGCGATGGCAAAGATCGCGCCGTGCGAGAACGGTGTCTCCCTCGACGATGTCGCGCTGCAGACGATCCGCACGCGCGCACCTGATCCGACCGCCCTCGTCGCGCTTGTCAGCCGCTCGCACGCCACGCCGGAGACCGAAGATTTTCTCGCACAGTTCGCCATCGCGTCACGGACGAGTGCCGGCTCGTCGGACATCTATCCGCGCCTCGGTCCGACCATGGCTTGGGACATCGCCGCCGGCCACGCCGTGCTCGCAGCCGCAGGCGGCAGCGTGACGACACTCGACGGCAAGCCGCTCCTTTATGGCTTGAGCGCGGGCGGCCTGCGCAATCCCCACTTTGTCGCCTGGTGCACGCCGCAACCGATCGCGCCGCGCGCTTAATCCCACTTGCGCTGCCAGCCGATCCAATCCGCCATGCCGCGGCCCATGATCAGTGGGAGATCGCTGGTCGGTATCCACGTCTGATGTTCGGTGAAGGCCGTCACGCATTCGCGCCATGTGCACGGCATGCGCGTGATATCCGTACCCCAGAACATGCGGCGCGGCCCGAAGGCGTCATAGATGGCCTTGTAGCGCGGCGTGAGGCTCTTGAACGGGTAGCCGTCGCTGACGTACTGCGGACCACCGGTCACCTTCACGGCGATATTGGGATAACGCGCGAGCGCGACCACCTCCGGTATGGTCACGAACGCCGCATCATCGACATTGAGACGCCGTACGCCGAAGTGATCGACGATGAGCCTGAGACGCGGATGGCGCTCTGCGATCTGGCCGACGAGCGGCAGAAAGTCCCCCGCCAGCAGCGCGATCGGGACGCCGAGGCGCTCAGCCGCCGGCCACAGCCAGTCCATGGTGCCGTCGTGCGGCCAGGACTTCATATGGGGCTTGAGGAACGTGTAGCGCAGGCCGCGCATGCCGGGCTGCTCGAGCCATGTCTCGATCAGCGGACGCTTGTCGGGTTCATCCAGCGGAATGCGGCCGAGGATCGCGAAGCGCTCGGGTTGCGCTTTCGCCGCGGCGATTGCGAGCGCATTCGAATTCGGGTCCCAACTCGGCGGGTGGATGACGGCGCCAGTGACGCCAGCGGCGTCCATATCGGCAAGCGCTTCGTCGGTGAGATACGGTGTCGTGCGGTGCGGGGGCACGACCGTGCCCTCGGCCCACAGGTGGATCTGCGCGTCGATGATCTGCACTGAGCGTCCTCCGGCTTTTTGCCGATACTACGCCGCGGCCATCTTCGCGCAACTCGCGCGCGCCCTCACTCGCCGAACTTGCCACCACGGCCTGCACCGCCGGCAAAACGCGCGGCGCCGGCCTGCCCCTCGGCGGCGATTGCAGCAATGCCGTGGGCGAACTCGGCCTTCATGGCATGATCGAAGGGCAGCTCCCACTGCCTGTAGACGGATGCGCGGTCGAGGTTCATGCACATCTGCGGAAACTCGGCGAGCTGACGCGCGAGCGCCTCCGCCGCAATCCGCGACTCGCCTTTCCCCACCACGCGATTGGCGAGGCCCATGCGGAGCGCTTCCTCCGCCCCGACGGGACGGCCGGTCAGGATCATGTCGAGCGCGTGGCTCTGCCCGATGAGGCGCGGCAGGCGCACCGTGCCTCCGTCAATGAGCGGCACGCCCCAGCGCCGGCAATAGACGCCGAAGACCGCGTCCTCCTCGGCGACGCGCATGTCGCACCAGATGGCCAGTTCCAGTCCGCCGGCGACGGCATGGCCGGCGACAGCCGCAATCACTGGCTTGCCGAGCTTGAGGCGCGAAGGCCCCATCGGACCGTCGCCGTCGAGGCTGTAGCGCTTGCGCCGCTCGCCGGATGCGATCGCCTTCAGGTCCGCGCCCGCGCAGAACGCTCCCCCTGAGCCCCAAAGCACGGCGACGCGCTGCTCGGGATCGGCATCGAAAGCACGGAAGGCCTCCGCGAGGCCCTCCGCCGTCTCATTGTCGACGGCATTGCGAACCTCCGGCCGGTTGATGACGACCGTCGTCACAGGGCCATTCCGCTCGACACGGATCTTCGATGTCATGTGCCACCTCCGCTTCGCCGATGCCCAGCGCTCTTTGCATGAGGGGGCTCGCGTGGCGAGACTTTTCTTCTCATTCACAAGCCATTATAGCTCACGTCGGAATCTGAATAGCGGGGAGCGCGGCGAGGCAACAACCGGTAACCCACCGGATGGCGGCCCGCGCCGGGGACGCAGGGTGCAAGTGTTATATAAGACTTTGAAGCCGCGCGAGATTGTGCGCGACAAGGGGCATCCTGCGGCCTTCGCGCCGCGCAAAAGAGCAGGTCCAGCCTCGCGTGCAATGTCGCTCGGAGCCCGACACCCGCACATGAGAGCCGAGGCAAGCATCCCGGCCCCAGGGTTGAACATTCAAGGGATCGAATATACCAACCCCTTGATAGAACCGGCGTTAAGCGCCCGAATGGAGCATGAGCACGACTGTGCAGGATCGCGTGACAACCAAAACATCGAACACTGCAGCAGACGCCCGGAAATCCGAGCCCGACGCCCACGGCGTCATCCTCAGCGAGAAGCCCGCCGACAGGATCGAGACGACGACCTGCTACATGTGCGCCTGCCGCTGCGGCATCAAGGTCTACCTCAAGGACGGTAAGGTCCGCTACATCGAGGGCAACCGCGATCACCCGGTGAACAAGGGCGTGCTGTGCGGCAAGGGGTCCGCCGGCATCATGCAGCATTATTCGCCGGCGCGTCTCAAGGCGCCGCTGCTTCGCGTCGGCCCGCGCGGCTCGGGCGAGTTCAAGGAAATCTCCTGGGAGGAGGCGCTTCAGACGGCGACGAGCTGGCTCGCCAAGGTCCGCGCCGATGATCCGAGGAAACTTGCTTTCTTCACCGGCCGCGACCAGTCGCAGTCGCTGACCGGCTGGTGGGCCATCAAGTACGGAACGCCGAACTACGCCGCGCACGGCGGCTTCTGCTCGGTGAACATGGCCGCCGCCGGCCTCTACACGTTCGGTGGCTCCTTCTGGGAATTCGGCGAGCCGGACTGGGACCACACGAAATACTTCATGCTCTTCGGCGTGGCTGAGGATCACAGCTCGAACCCGATCAAGATCGGCCTCGGCAAGCTCAAGGCGCGCGGCGCCAAGATCGTTTCGATCAATCCCGTCCGCACGGGCTACAACGCCGTTGCCGACGAGTGGGTCGGCATTCGCCCGGGCACGGACGGCGCCTTCGTCGGCGCGCTCATTCACGAGCTTCTGCGCACGCAGCGCATCGATATCGACTACCTCGTGCGCTACACGAATGCGCCATGGCTCGTGATCGAAGCCCCTGGCGCCGCCGATCACGGACTTTTCGTACGCGATGAAAAGGGGAACGCGCTCGCCTTCGACAAGCGCTCCAACGCCCTCACCCCTGCCGAAGGTCCCGATGTCGTCCCGCAGCTTTCGGGTCTCGTGAAGCTTCCCGACGGCCGCACGGCCATCCCCGTCTTCCAGAAGATCGCCGAGCGCTATCTCACGGACGCGTATTCACCAGAGACGGCCGAAAAACAGTGCGGCGTGCCTGCGGCCGCGATCCGCCGCTACGCCGACGAGCTCGCCAAGGTGGCCTTCGAGCAGACCATCACGCTCGATGTGCCCTGGACGGACATCCATGGCCGCCGCCACGAGAAAATGGTCGGGCGCCCCGTCGCGATGCACGCCATGCGTGGCATCTCCGCCCACTCCAATGGCTTCCAGACCTGTCGGCTCATCCACATCCTGCAGATCCTGCTCGGCTCGATCGATTGCCCTGGCGGCTTCCGCTACAAGCCGCCTTATCCCAAGGAGATCGCACCGCGCGTCAAGCCCACCGGCAAGCCCGGCCAGGTCAAGGCCGGCGAACCGCTGCCGGGTCCGCATCTCGGGTTCCCGATGGCCCCCGGCGACTTGCTGATCGACGACGCCGGCACACCGCAGCGCATCGACAAGGCCTATAGTTGGGATGCGCCACTCGCCGCCCATGGCCTCATGCATATGGTCATCACCAACGCGGCGCTCGGCGATCCGTACCCCATCGACACCCTGTTCATGTACATGGCGAACATGAGCTGGAACTCGTCGATGAACATCCGCGATACGCTCAAGTATCTGACGGACAAGAATCCCGAGACCGGCGAGTACAAGATTCCGCGCATCATCTACTCGGACGCGTACTACTCCGAGATGGTGCCCTATGCCGATCTCATCCTGCCCGATACGACCTATCTCGAGCGGTGGGATTGCATCTCGATGCTCGACCGGCCGATCTCCGAACCCGATGCGGCCTGCGACGCGATTCGCCATCCGATCGTCGAACCCGACCGCGATGTGCGCGGCTTCCAGTCGGTGCTGCTCGACCTAGGCGCGCGCCTCAAGCTGCCGGGTCTCGTGAAGGAGGACGGCTCACCGCAGTTTCCCGGCGGCTATGCCGACTATCTCGTCAATCACGAGCGCGCCCCCGGCATCGGACCGCTCGCCGGCTGGCGCGGCAATGGCGATACGTTCGGCAAGGGTGCGCCGAACTCCGACCAGCTCAATCGCTACATCGCCAATGGCGGTTTCCACGCGCACCACATCCCGCCGAGCCAGCGCTACTTCAAGCACGCCAACAAGGAATATCTGGACTGGGCGGCGTCGGTCGGCTTCCGCGCCGCCGATGCGAAGATGACCTTCCAGCTCTACTGCGAGCCGCTTCAGGCCTTCCGCCTCGCGGCCGAAGGCCACGGCCCTGTGCGGCCGCCGGAGAACCACCGCGAGCGAATTGCCAAATACTTCGACCCTCTTCCCTTCTGGTATGAGCCTTTCGAGGGCACGATGGTCGATACGGGGAAGTTCCCCATGCACGCCATCACACAGCGTCCCATGCACATGTACCACTCATGGGGCTCGCAGAATGCATGGTTGCGCCAGATCACCGGGCATAACCGCCTGTACCTCAGTCGCGCGCGCGGCAAGGAACTCGGCATTGCCGATGACGACTGGGTTTGGATCAGCAGCCACCTCGGTCGCGTGCGCTGTCAAGTGCGCCTCATGGACGGCGTCAACGATCAGACGGCCTGGACGTGGAATGCGATCGGCAAGCGCAAGGGCGCCTGGGGCCTCTCGGAGGATGCGCCGGAAGCGACGCGCGGCTTCCTGCTGAACCATCTCATCTCCGAGCTTCTGCCGGCGAAGGGCGGAGGCTACCGCTATTCCAACTCCGATCCGATCACGGGTCAGGCCGCATGGTACGACCTGCGCGTCAACATCGAGAAAGCCGCGCCCGAGGCCGTCGAGCACAGCGAACCCCGCTTCGAGCCCTTCGATGATCCGATCGGCCGCGGGCATCCCGACTCGATTTCCTATGGCGCGGAATTCAAGAGGGCGCGTCGATGACCTGCTTGCCAACCCACACCGAGCGCAAGCTTGGCCTCGTCATCGATCTCGACACCTGCGTCGGCTGCCACGGCTGTGCGACGAGCTGCAAGGAATGGAATACGGGCGGCTATTCTGCGCCGCTTTCGGACACTGATCCCTATGGCGCCGATCCCGATGGCGCCTGGCTCAACCGCATTCATGGCTACGAAGTCGGAGACGGCACCGAGAGCCGCACGGTCCATTTCCCGCGCTCGTGCCTACACTGCGAAACACCCGATTGCGTCACCGTGTGCCCCACCGGCGCGTCCTTCAAGCGCGCGGAGGATGGCATCGTGCTTGTCGATCCCGATCTTTGCATCGGCTGCAAGCTCTGCTCGTGGGCCTGCCCCTACGGCGCCCGCGAATACGATCCGAGCCATGGCGTGATGAAGAAATGCACGCTCTGCGTCGATCGCATCTATAACGAGCACTTGGCGCCGGAGGATCGCACGCCGGCCTGCGTACGCGCCTGCCCGACCGGCGCCCGCCACTTCGGTGATCTTGGTGATCCGAACAGCAAGGTGTCTCAGCTTGTTGCCGAACGCGGCGGCTTCGATCTGCTCGGCGCCTTCGGCTACAAGCCGGTCAACAAGTACCTGCCGCCGCGCTCGAGACGCGATGCGCGCACTGTCGGCGCCGATACCGACACAGCGCCGCAGAAACAAAAAATCGCGGCCCCGACGACCGCGATCGAAAATCTCTTCTCCTGGGTAGATCGCGCGCTCTCGCGATAGGTCCCTCACGTCTTGGGCATTCGACTCCAATGCATCCCGCTTATTCGGTCATTCTGTTCACCACCGCCTCCGGCACCGGCTATGGCCTGCTCGTCTGGCTCGGCGTGCTCTCTGCAATCGGCACGCTGCCTGCCAGTCGCTGGTTCGGCTTTACAGGCCTCGCGCTATCGCTGGGGCTGATCACGGTCGGTCTACTCGCCTCGACCTTTCACCTCGGCCACCCCGAACGCGCGTGGCGCGCCTTCTCCCAGTGGCGCAGCTCGTGGCTCTCGCGAGAGGGCGTCGCGGCTGTCGCGACGTATGTGCCGGCCGGTCTGTTCGGAATAGGCTGGGTATTTCTCGAGCGCACGGATGGCGTGTTCGCGCTCTTCGGCCTCATCGCCGCGGCGCTGGCGCTCGTCACGGTCTACTGCACGGGCATGATCTATGCCTCGCTCAGGACCATCCGCCAGTGGCATCAGCCGCTCGTGCCCTGGGTCTACATCGCCCTGGCGCTGGCGACAGGCGCCATGCTGATGCTGGCGCTCATTCATGTCTTCGGCATGGAGAGCACGTGGTTCTCGTACGTCACGGCAGCTCTCATCGCGCTCGCGCTTCTGCTGAAGCAGCGCTATTGGGCCACGATCGACAACGAGAAGAAGACCTGGACCATCGGCGATGCGACAGGCCTCGGCAAGCACGGGCAGGTGCGGATGCTCGATCCACCGCACACACAGGCCAACTATGTCATGCGCGAGATGGGGTACGCGGTCGCGCGCAACCACGCTGAAAAGCTGCGCCGCCTCGTCAGGCTCGTCGCCTTTCTCGTGCCGGGCGCGCTCTGCCTGATCACCGTCGTGCCTATGGAATTCCTTGCCGCACCGGCAGCGGTCCTGGCCGTCCTCACGGCCGGCGTGGGTGTGGCCGTCGAGCGCTGGCTTTTCTTCGCCGAGGCCGAGCACGTGTCCATGCTCTATTACGGGCGCCCGGCAGCGTAAAGCGCTCGCGGGCTGAACGATCTCAGCTCTGAGATGCTTCTGAGATGCTCGCGCCGCGCAATCAGAACTCCTGATCCGTCAGGACTTCGACGGTGATGCTCGGCCGGACGCTCGGATCTTCGCCGCTGATATCAACGGGGCTGGGTGCGTTGCCGATCCAGACGCCAAATCCAAAGTTGTTCGGCATCCACACGCCGCCCGTGAGCAGATCCAGATTGGTGTCGCCAGTTTGAGCACCGCTCACACCCTTCGGCGTGATGACCCGCTCGCCCTCCGCCTTCAAGTTCACTCGAATAGGCGTCTTTTCCGTCCTGACACCCATTTTGTCGGCGGTGACATGCCATCCACCGAACTGGCCGCCGATCGTCATGTTGAGCGCGCGGGCCGTGCCCGTGTAGGGTTTGGTGACGTTGATCTTGAGGTGCACCAGCCGCCCCATGAGGTAGCCCATGGGATTGTTCGCAGAAAGACCGTTCAATGTGCGGCGCTTGAAGATGCCGTAGGGTGAATTGGGCGGCACCAGAGACAATTCCTCGGCGTCAGGGCATCCCGAGCAATTGACGACAGTGAGGTTCGGAGCGTTGTGCCTGACGATTGCAGCGTTCGCATATCCTCTGACAACCGGAAGATCATTTCCCTTGATGTCGGTGTCTAGGAGGATTGGGCCATTGGGCTGGCCGTTCTCCGATCGAACTCTCAAAATGCGAAAGACATGGTGATCGAAGGCCCCCGCGGAGCGAATGATACCCACCGCGCCAGGAACGAACCATTGTGGCGGGTGCTTGTAGTTGGCGAAGCGGAAAGTTCCGTTGCTGAATGTCAGCTCCGACAGCGGCACGCTCATACCAGGCGTACCGAGGATTTCCGTCGTTACGACAGCGTCCCGTATCTCGATAGACTCCGAAATGCCGTAAGCGGTCGGCCCCAACCAGATCCTCTGGCGCTCACCTCCATGAATGTAGGTATGACGTGCCGTGCCAATAACTGAGCGCGTGCCGCCGCGAACTGTCAATTCATCAACCGACGAGCTCTGCACGTTAATGTTCTTGCCCGCTGGGTCGTACTCTCCGATCAGGGCTTTGGTCGTGAGCTTGTCCACCTCCATGTGCGATGCGGTGTGCTGCTGATTGATGATGCGCATGTCCTCCGATGCGCCGATGATCCAACCCACGGCATCAGACCTGCAGTCGACGAGCACGGCCTTCCTGACGAAGTAGTATGTCTGCCCCTTGGCGGTCGACCGCAGACCATACAGCCAGTGCTCGCAATCCCATCCAGGGACCGTTCGGCAGATGGCGGCCGGACCGACCCCGCCCATTTCATAGCTGTGCCCCTCGAAATAGCGTGGCCAGTCGTCCCTATAGTCATGCTTGATCGGCCGCGCGAAAGTGACACGCCCGCCTTCGATGGATGCGATGCGGTGCCATTCGTTGAAGTGACAATTGGGCGGGTAGCCCCAGCCGCCCTGCAGATCGAGACCGGCCAGCAGGACCATGGAGCCGACCGAGAGAAAGCGAACGGCGCCTCGGTCGATCAGCTCAACCGTCCTGGAACCAGCGTTGACCGAACGGATCTTGTGTCTGTATGGCGACGAGTTGATGAGCGCGGCCCCATGCAGGCCATCCATCGAGGCGCCGTAGCCCGAAACGACCAGCCTCTTGATGCCGAAAAAGGGTGCGTTGGCCAAGCCTCCCCCATAGCTGCCGGCAGTGACGTAGTGGCCGGACGTCGGCGGAATGATGAGGCCGACCCATCCGCTCTGCGCGAGCGCCCAACTGCGAAACGCTCTGAAAGCGACGAAGTCGCTGGTGACGCCATCGCCGACCGCGCCGAAGTCGGTACGGATGTTGCGCCAGGTAATCGGGCCTGCATCCAGCCCGCGCAGCGGCTTCGTTGACGGGGACTGGGCTTTGCCGGCGAGCGCCGGGAACATCGTGAAAGTAGCCGCAAGGCCCATCGCCGCGCGGCGTGAAAGCAACGGCAAGCCCTCAGACGTCAACGGCCCCTCCTGCTAATGTTCCTGCAGTCACCGGATCGGATCGCACGTGCGCATTCCCATGGGCGCAGCTGCACTTTCGAACTGCCGGGCGGGACGATGACGCACGCAACTCAGCCCTCAGGTTCAGATGGCGCGCGTCCCTTCAGGCGATTGCGCCCTTCTACTGCCCGGCTGCCGATCACTCGCGCTGGATTGCCGGCGACGATCGCCCGCTCATCGACGTCTCTGACGACGACCGCCCGCGCGCCGACCACCGCCGCTCTCGACACGGTCACCCCAGGCCCGACGAACGCCTCCGCGGCAACCCAGGCTTCTTCCTCGATCCGTATCGGTGCTGTCACCAAGTCGAAGGCCGGCGAGTCATGCGCATGCGATGCCGTACACAAGTGCGCACCCTGGCTGATGACGGCGAACTCGCCGACGGTGATGCGGTCGACGTTGTAGATGATCGCACCGCCGCCGATCGTCGCTCCCGCATCGATCGTCAGATTCCACGGCGCCCAGATGCTGGCGCTCGGATAGATGGCAACGCGGCTGCCGACCCGGGCACCGAAGCCGCGCAGAAGGAGACACCGCCACGCGTGCAGCGGCGCGGGCGTCGGCCGAAACAAAAGCGCTCTGACAATGGCCCACGCAGCCCGAGCAATCTTGTTTGCCACCGACGGCGCCGGCCGCTGGGCGAGAGGCGTGCTGCCACTTCCGTGCGCCGGCTCGCCCGACAGGTGACCATCAACCATCCCGTGCTCCGGTCTCGACACGACGGCATCCGACAACGAGATCGAACAGCAGCGACAAATTCACCCGGCTTTCTCCGCATGCGCCATCCCACGCGGCTGGAGAACGGCATCGTAGTAGGCAGACAGTCTCTGCACGCTCACCGGCCAGGTGTAGGCACGAAGCGCCAGCGCGCGAGCCTTTTGTCCCATCTCATGACAGTGCGGTATGTCGCCGAGCAACGCGGCCGCGTGGCTTGCGAGGTCGTCCTCAAGGCGCTCTTCCTGCAACAACACCCCGGCGCCAGAACCGACGATCTCGCGCCAGATATTGATCCTGTCCGTAATGAGCGCCGGCACGCCGACTTGCAGCGCCTCCGCCACGGCGATGGCAAAGTTCTCCTGCAGCGACGGAAGCACGAACACGCGCGATGCCGCCAGAGCGTTCCACTTCTCCTCTCCTGTCAGGAGGCCAAGAAAATGAACGCACGCGCTCATCTCCAAATTGCGCGCGAGCTTCTTCAGTCCGTCGACGTAGTCCTTCTCCCCGCCGCCGACCACCAGCAGGGCCGCATCAGGCAGCTTTGCGCGGATTGCGGGCATGGCGCGGATGATCGCGTCGGGTCGCTTCTTCGGGTGCAGCCGCCCAAGGAATATAATGAGCCGTTTGTCCGCGAGGTCGGGGCGCGTGGACCGGAATCGAGTCTCGAGCACTTCACGGGAAGCAGGCGGCGTATCAGCACCCAATCCAACAACCCCAGGATTGGGCACACGCCCAACCTGTGCCATGGCCAGGTCACGCTCCTCGTCAGCCGTAAAGAGCACACCCGCGGCGCCACGGATCACGCGGTTCTCGACCATTCTCAGGTAGGCGCGCTTCTTGAGCGCCCTGATGCCCAGGGAATAGGGATCCAGCATCCCATGGGGCGAGATGACATAAGGCTTGTCATTGCGTCGGCAGACGCGCGCCACGATTGCATTCAGGGGGCTCCACATCGTGTGCAAGTGAACGATGTCGGCATCCCGAACAAGGCGGTGGATTTTCGCGCGTCCCGATCCCCACAGTGCTTCCAGCGCTGATGACACGAGAGACATCTCGTAACGTCCTGCGGCTGCCGCCATCAGGCTCCGCCCGCCATCCGGCGACAATGCCGGCGTTGAGAGCACATGCGCGCGCCAACCATGGGGCGGAGCGAGCTCGGCCCATCGCTCGACGACAATGGGAGGTCCGCCCGCAGCCGGATGGATATACGGCGACACGTGAAGCACGTGTCGCTCGCCCATCTCACGACGGCCGACGCCGTCGGGCATCCATCTGCTCCTTGTAGACCTCGATGAGCCGGGCCGCCATCACCGAGCAACTGAAGCGTTGGCGTGCCGTCGCGCGCGCAGCATTCCCGAACATTTCCCGGCGCTCGGCATCGCTCACGAGCAGCTTCAGAGATTGCAGGAATTCATTTCGCCCGGTGCACAGCAATCCCGATACACCGCTTTCGATCGCTTCGGGCATCCCATCGGTCCGCGTCGCGACGATCGGCAAGCCCGCGTGCATCGCTTCCAACAACGCTAGCGGCAGCCCTTCGTAGATCGACGGCAAAGCAAAAATGTCGAAACCCGCCATGCGCGCCGCCGCATCATCGCGCCAACCATCAACGATGAGCTGGTTTCTTCCAAGACGTAAGGCAGCCTCACTCTCCAGCTTTGCTCGGAGTTGTCCATCCCCTATCCATACAAGACGTACGGAGTGCCCATCTGCCGCCAGAGAGCGCGCGTGCTCGACGAGAGCGAGCGGGTTCTTCTGAGCCTCGATCCTGCCGACGGCTCCAATGACAATCTCTCCCTGCGCAATGCCCCAGTCGCGCCTTGCCGCTCGGCGGGCAGCGGTGAGCGTACGGTCATCTGGAACGGGAACGCCATTATGCACGACGACAATGCGCGGCTTCCTCACGCCCCCCACAAATCGCGCGGTTAACTGCGCGCGGGATGCCTCCGATACGGCAACGTAGATCGCGCCGGACCGCCCTAGTGTCCGCGTTGTCGCCATGTCGCGCAGACGTCCACCGACCGCACCGAGATCGCGCGCCGTACGGCCGATATGAATGGTCGAAATCCACGGAATCTCGCTGCGCTCAGCGGCTCTCACGAAATCGAGGCCATCCTCGGCAACCTGCTGGTTGACGTGCACGACATCGGGCTTGAGCGCGGTGAGCGCCATTGCGAGGCGCGTCTGCTGGCCCACATCGAGAAGCGCGCCGATATTGCGCAACCGGCGCTCGTACGTCGCAGTGGCGGGCAAGCGTATAACCTGAGCTGTCGCAGCCAGAGAGTCGGCAAGCTCATCCATGCGCGGTGACGCTGGCATCATGACATGAACTTCACATCCATGCTCCGCCAAGCCGGCCGCGAGAAACCGTAAGTAGACCTCGCCACCACCGCGCGATCCCGATCCTGATGATATCAAGGCCACCTTCACGCAGCACATCCCACAGAGAGAATATTCTCGATGGCCATTACCCAGCGTGACACACCTTCATCGAGATCCCACTCGCGCGCCGTGACTTCTGAACCGGCAGCCAATCGCTCCCGCAGTTTCGCATCACCGACGATACGATCGAGTGCCGCGGCAAGCTCTTCGTGGTCTCCCGCGCGCACCAGAAATCCATTCGCGCCATGATGGACGAGATCATGGCCCGCACCTACCGCGTCACTGACCACAACTGGCAATCCGGCGCCGATCGCTTCATTGACGACCACGCCCCAGCCGTCATGCCGGCTCGGCAGACAAAAGACATCGGCCGCGGCAAATATCTCAGGTATCTCATGCGGCTCTCGATGCCCGAGGAGCATGACGCGATCGCGCAGCGCATCAGGCACCATCCCTTCGAGGGCAGAGCGCTCAGGTCCACCACCCAGCATGATGAGGCGCGCTTGTGGATGTATTGAAGCGATCTTCATGAAGGCCCGGAGAAGCACCTCGCATCCCTTGCGGGCAATCAGTTGGCCCGAGAATAGAATATCGACCGTACCCTTCCGGGCTGCAGGTCTCCTGCGTCTCGCTTCGCGATAGGGAGCAAGGTCGCAGAAGTACGGAATGTTGAAAACGGCCTTACCCGGAAAGAGCGCCTCGTACGCCTTTGCCGCCTTGGTGCCGATCGCAGCGATCGCCGTTGCTGTTTCCAGGGGCGCTTGGAGGCGCCTTCGCATGAACGCCCCAATGCGATTGCGCTGATTGAACCCGGGAACCTCCCCCCAGAAGACCCACGGGCGCCCTCTCATGCCTAGGACGCGCATGGCGAGCTGCGCGGTCGGAACGGAGTAGTCGCTGACGACGACGACGTCGGCATCGACCTCAGACATGGCCCGCAGCACCCACGGATTGCAGTATGCGCTGCCTCCGAGCCATCGCAATTTCAGGCCCGGCATAACCGCTTCAAACGTCGCCAGCTCGGGTTGCTGCCACTGCCGGTCATGCGCGCCCATGGCGTAATACAGCACCCGGATATCGAAGGCCTGTGTCTTCGCCATCCGATCGAACAGCTGACGCTGGTACGGCGAGGGGATCACCGTTAGGAACAGGATGCGCCGCTTCGCCATCGCCATTCACAATTTCCGCGGCCGCATTTCATGGCGGAGAGGACGACGCTTGCGCTTGCGCTTGCGATCGCGGTCGTGCCATCTCCGGAAAATATAGAGTGCGAGTGTCGGCAGGATCGCAGGCGCGACGCCCAGGAAGCTGCGCATGCCCAGGCCTGCCGCGAAGAAACCCGTCGCAAAGACAATCTTGTCCAGATTTCCTTGAGCGGTCGCTCCCAACCGGTTCCATCGGGCACCAGCCGCACCGAAGATGAGGCTCGCCAGGACAACGGCAAACAGTCCCCCCGCCATCCAAAGCTCACCGACGTAGGTGGCGGAGAGCGTCCATCCCTGGGCCCCCAGCACTTCCTCGATGCTGATGCTCAAACCCTCGGGCTTTCCGGACCATAAGACACGCGGGATCGGCCTGATCGCAGCAATGAACGGAACCTCCAGGCCGAGGTAGTCGTGCTGGTCGGGGAACACCTGGATCAGACCTGCAATGTTCAGGATATTCATATCGACGAACACGCGGTCGGTACGCTCGACAGCCAGCTCCCAATTATCGAGCCCTAAGGTTCGCAGAGCGGCCATGTAGTACGCCCCCGCTGCCGCCATCACAGCCAAGGGCAATCCGACAAGTATCAGCGACGACCACGAAATGTTGGGTCTCAGCATCAGATAGCTTGCGCCGAAGGTCGCGAGATACGTCAGGAATACGTAACGCGTTCCGCCCGAGAACCCATAGAACAGCGTTAGGGCAAGAATCAAAAGCGCGACCGCTTTCTGATATGCCCGATAGCGCTGGTGCTCGGCGAGAATGGCGCCCACCAGCGGTGGCAGCAGAAAGATGAGAAGCCCGAGCTCCGATAGCAGCGCCGATGCTCCTCCCGTGCGACCGCGCGTCCACGCCTGCGTGAAGCGCGGCCATGTCATCTGCCGCAGTGCTTCGAAGACATCGAAGTTCACGGCAAGCAGAATATGCGCGTAGCCAACGAGCGTGCACGCCAACAGCAGACCGAACATCCGCGATGGCGACAGGCCCATGGCCATATCCGACAATGTTTGCCCTGCATACATCGTGACCGCATGGCGGCCGAGGGCGAGCCCCACGAACGCGCAGAGTGTCACGTCGATCGCCGACCAGGCGTCGTCCGGCGTCAGCCGGAACGACAGATCGTCTTGCGGGAACAGAAACTCCAAGAAGGTGAGACCGTACAGCACGACAATCATGAAAATATCGACGCGGAAAAGACTGCGGACTCCCGGACGGGACTCGATGAACAACGCAATCGCAACCGCGCAGCCGAACGTGGCGGCGGCCAGGCTGAACGCTTCATTCGTGGAGCCCGCCATCCTTGCGGCGGTCGAAGCGAGGAGCGCACCCATCACGAGAAATAGGGTCGCAGCGGTTCTAAGCCGCATCTCGGCGCGTGCCGGACGGAAAGGCCCCGCGGCGCGCATAGGCGCTTGCGAAGATACTTTCATCTCGATTCGGGCAGCCGCTTCAGGTTCTCGGCGAGCGCCGCCATCGTGAAGCCTGACGGAACTCTCGCCTGATCGGCCCAAGCCTGCAGGCGGGAGGGCCTGTCCAGGATCTCGCCAAGAACATCTTCAATGGCATCGGGTGTGAGGCGATCGAGAACAAAGCCGTTCACCTCGTGTTCGATGACCTCCCCACAGTTGCGCGATGCGAGAACAGGCAGCCCATGCGCGAGAGCCTCGAGCTGAGTGAGCCCAAAACCATCCGAATGAGTGGGAAACAGGAAGAGATCGGCGTCCCTGTAGTGA
>Ga0180218_1001328_pt1 | contig 15351 bp, 13 predicted proteins | sample eDN3rd37CKraftBY_FD_151334 | JGI IMG/M metagenome (GOLD analysis project Ga0180218, IMG submission 151334) | Enriched backyard soil microbial communities from Emeryville, California, USA - eDNA 3rd pass 37_C Kraft BY (version 2) (version 2) | ecosystem: Environmental > Terrestrial > Soil >...
ATAGGACGCGGTCAGCACGAAGCAGTCATCGGCATAACGGAGCTGGATCGTATCCTGGAGGCGCTCCTGCGTATCGATGTCGTAGCGAATACCAGCCAGCAGCGTCCAGAACTCGGACAGCCGCAGCGCGCCGCCGAACTGCACCTCTTGCTCGCGACGGCGCGCGTCAAGCGGATCCTCGGTGTCGAGGCGCACGTACGAGTATTGCACCTGGGCACTGAGCGGCCCGGCTGTAAATGACGTGTAGCTGTCGTTGCGGCGGAGCGAGAGATCGCGCTCATCGAAACGCGCCTGCGAAACGAGGCGGAACGTGTCGGTCGGCGCGAGATAGGCACCGACCACATAGTCGGAGCGCCTCGTCTCGAGGCCGCTGTCCGGCCGGGCGGGGAACGTGTCGGCAGCCAGAGGCCCGAGCTGGGCCGGATCAATGTTGGCGAAGGAGTTCTCGCCGCCAAGCTGATAGCTCTGCCCGACGATGAAACGCCCGTAGCCGCCGGCGGCTGCCTGATAGGTGTATTGAAAACCGACATTGCCGCGCGTGCCGGTCTCGATGCGGTCCCATCCCGAGAACTTGTCGACATCAAAGAGCAGCGTGTCGTCCCAGACGAGGCTCTTGGCATCCTCGATGGGGATACGGCTCTGCGAAATATGCGTCGGCCGGCTCACGACCTGCGCGATCGGCTCGACGATATGACTGCCCGCCTGCGTGTGCTTGACGAACGGATAGGCATACGTGAGGGCAGCCACACCCGTTGCGCGCGTTACCGTGCCGTCGTCGTCGAACGCGTTCGTGTCAGGATCGAAGGCATTGTCGAAGTTCGTGACATCGGCCCGCACGCCGAGATACGGCGTCCAGACCTGCCCGAGGCCATCGACGAACTTGCTCCGCCAGCGGCCATCGAAGGAGGCGCGATTCATTTCCTTGGGCGCGCCATTGTCAATCGTCGTACCGACGTTGGTGCGCGTCAGCGACAGCGCATTCATGCTGAAGCTCAGCTCGCCGCCCGCGACAGGCCGATCGACGACGTAGTTGTAGTCGATGACCGGCATGACACGGCTTTTGGCCTGTCCCGAGTCCTCAACCAGCAGTCCGCCGAAATGATAGAGCGTCGCCGCAAAATAATTGCGGTCGCTAATGCCCTGCAGATAGACCGAGTTGATGCGATCCGTCTGCAACAGACCATCGAGCCCGTAGAAGCGCCGGAAGGCATCGTCGCTTTCGAACGTGAGATCCCAGCCGAAGCGCCACCAGGACGACAGCGAGAACAAGCCGCGCGTCTGGACGCTGCCGCGCCAGCCATCGAGGCCGGGCGACTGGGCCTGAGCGTCCGACGGCAACGTTGAAATATCCTGATCGATGCCGGCCAGCTTGACGTTGTAGGCGCCGCGGATATCGCCCCACTGGACGCGGTGGCGCCACTCGCCCTGCCAAAGCACGCCGTGCTCCGACAAGTACCGAGGATTGAATGTGAAGTCGTAGTTCGGCGCGAGGGCGAAGTAGTACGGCACCTCAACCTGCGTGCCGAGCCGCTGCGAATGTCCGTACTCGGGCGCCAGGAAACCGGAGCGGCGCTTCACCGACGGATCGGGGTGCTCGAACCACGGCATATAGAGCACCGGCACGCCGAAGAACTCGAAGGCGGCATCCTGATAGGTGATGGTGCCTGCCTGCTGATCGTGGATGACACGGGCAGCCGAGATGCACCACAGCGGCGGGCTGCTGCCATCGGTGCGGCAGGGCGTGAACCGTCCCTGCTCGAACTCCGTAACGTTCCCCTCGCGGCGTACGGCGCGGCGCGCCGTGATCCGCGTGTCGTCCTTCGCCGTCACGCTCAGCGCCTGCACGAAGGCCTCGCGGAAGTCGTCGGTCGCGGTCAGCTTGTCCGCGCGCACGACGTTGCCGTTCGGCTCCTTGAGCTGCGCGTTGCCCTCGGCGGTGAGCGTCTGCGCGCCCTGATCGTAGACGACGCGATCCGCGGTCAGGACGTAGTTGTTGAACACGATCTCGACGTTGCCAACCGCGATCACGCGATTGTTGGCGGTGTCGTAGATGAGCTCATCGCCCTGCAGGTAGAGCGGCGCGGCGCGGTCGACCTTTGCCGGGCTCTTGCCGAAGATGCCGCCCTTCTCTTTTTTGAAGTACCGCTTTTGGGTCGTCAGATTGCGGACAGGATCCTGGATGCGGATACCGGTGCCGCGCGTGAGCTGGTCCGTCGGGTCGAGAGCGGCGCCGGGCGTCGGCGCCATCAGGACGCCCGCCGTTGCGGCGAGCCCGAGGACCGACAGAGCGCACAAGACCAAGCGGACGCGCAGCCGTGACGGCGTACGCGGAGAGTTCCCTCCCGCCTGAGACTCATGCCCCGTCACTTCCACCTCAGCCGTCCTCCTGGTGCAGCAGCACCGTCAACGACCCGCACAACGCGACAAGGACCGGCACCCAAACCGCCATGATCGACGGCGTTAGTCCGGCCACCCCAACCTGCCGAGAAACCTCGGAGAAAAGGAGAAATCCCAAACCCCCGATCGCCCCCATGCCCACCATAGTCTGCAAGCCACCCGAGCGGAATGACCGCAAAGACACAGACGCTGCCAAAAGGACCATCACTGCCAGCAACATAGGGCGGCTGAGGTGCAGATCGTATTGGACCTGGAACCGGGCAGCAGAAAGCCCCGCCCGCTCGGTTTCGCGAATAACGCCCGGCAGTTGCCAGAACGACAGCGAAATGGCCGATCCGAGTGCATCCCCGATACGGTCCGGCGTCAGATAAGTGCTTACCGCGAAAGTATCGAATTGCTCCGGCTCGCGGCCCGGCCGGGCGACCTTGGCCTGGTCGAACTGCCAGTAGCCGTCATGGAGCAGCGCCCGCACGCCCTCGACGCGCTCGACGAAGCGCCCTTCGGCGTCGAACTGCAGCAACGTCGGGTTGTAGACGATCTGCCCATCACGCGAGGCTGCGCTTGCATTTAGAACCGAAGATCCGTCGACGCCTTGCTGTCGCAACCAGGCCCCGCTCTCGCCGCCGCCGAACACGGAAGCCTCGCGGCCGTAAAGCTCTGCGAGCAGACGATCCGCTTCCGCCCGCGTGATCGCGGCCAGGGGATTGAAGGCAACCGTCGCCAGGATGCCGAGAACGATCGCGACCAGGATTCCAGGCCCCACGAACTGCCATGCCGACATGCCCGCCGCCCGCATCACGGCGAGCTCGGACCGGCGATTGAGCTGGATCAGCGCCACGCCGCTGCCGACCAGGACGCAGAAGGGCAGCAGGATCTCGACGTAGCTGGCGAGCCGGAGGCCGACGATCACCCCGACGGACAGGAGAGGAATGCTGCCCTTGCGCCCGGTCATGCGCAGCAGCTCGACGAGGTCGATCATGACGATCAACGTCGCGCAAACCGCGAGTGTCCCCACCACGGCGAGCACGAAGCGCCCACCGACATACCGGCTGAGAGTGCCGAACAAGCGACTCATCCCCCCGGCGCCTCCATGCGATGCGGCCGGGCCGCGGGCCGGCGCTCCGAAGCCGCGCGCCGTGCGCTCCAGCGCTCGCGCAGGCGATCCAGCCCGTCACCGGCCACGAGCAGCACGCGCGCCCAAGGCGTATTGGTGCGGCGCGGGCGCATGCCGATGCCGGCATGGAGCGCGGCCAGGATCGCCGCACCGATCGGTATGGCGTAGACGAGAGGAATGGCGCCTGGGTTCAGGCTGATCATATTGTTCACGGTCAGGCCGGCGACGCGGGCCGCCGTGGCAAGAACGAAGGCGAGGATCAGGGCCTGTCCGCGCCCCTGGCGGGTGGTCCGGGCCTGACCGAGCATCGCGATGGCGATCAGCACGAATGTCAGCGGATAGAACGGGCTTGAAAGCCGCTCGTGCAGCTCCTCGATGATCAGATTGCGCGCCCGCGGCGTGGTGACATCCTCGGGTGCGGGGTTGAGCAGCTCGCTCAGGTAGCGTTCGCGCGCGCGCAGGCCGCGCTGCTCGGCCCTCGCCTCGAAGTTGGCGAGGTCAACGCCGTAGCTCTCGAACACGATGATCTGGGTCGGCTCGCCTGGCGCCGCGCGCCGCAGAATGTGGCCGCTCTGCATAAGCAGGAACGTCTCACCGCCCTGCTTCACGATGCGTGCCCGATCGGCAAGGAACGTCGTCGTCTGCTTGCCATCCCGGGCATCGTTCACAACGAGGCCCAGGAGCTCACCCGAAGGGGCACGGTCGCGCACGTGGAAGGTCAGCCCGCGCTCGGGGCTGGTGAAGCGGCCAGGCTGGATGACCTGCGTGATCAGGTCCGTGCGCACGGCAACGATGGCATCGCGCAGCTCCCGGTTCGCCCAGGGCATCACGAGGAAATTGAAGAGGAGGACGACGAGACTGACAAGTACGGCCAGCAGAAGCAGAGGCCGCGCCGGCGCCCATATCTTCGCCCCGGCAGCGGTCATGACGATCAGCTCGCTGTCGGCGCTGAGGCGATTGAGAAGCTGGATCGTCGCGATCAGCAGCGCAACCGGCGCAATCACCGTCATCAGACCGGGCAGGCCGAGCAGCGTGATCTTGAGGAAGGCGAGCGCATCCTGGCCCTGCGCCGTCACCAGATTGAGCTGGCGAAGCGCGAGCGCAATCCACACGAGCGAGGTCAGAGAGATGACGATCAGAACCGTCGTCGCCGCTGCCTGACGGAAGATGTAGCGTGAGAACGTGCTCATGCCCCATCCGTCACGACATTAAGCGCCCGGCTCAGGTCGCAACCCGAAGCGGCCACACGTTCCCCCTTCACGTCCCTTGGCGCCCCCTGGGGCCAACCGCAGAATCACTTACAAGATTAAGGGCCGCCCGGTTAACAAGTTGCTCGACCAAGGTGGCGGAAATTCGGCTCTCCGCGGACGGCGGCTCAAGGCCGATGCCGCAGAAATGCAATGACACCCTCCTTGTAACGCCGGTCACCGACTGCCTTCATGTGGTCGCGTCCCTCGATCACGAGGGCCTCGGCGCCCGGAATGAGTGCAGCCAGCTCCTCCGCCGAGCCCCCGATCACATCCTCGCTACCGACCGCCACCAGCACCGGGCACGTAAGCGCGGCCAGGGCTTCCGGCCGGATGGGATCGCGCGCGCCGCGGATGCAGGCGGCCAGGGCCTTGAGATCGCTGCGTGTTTGCTCGGCGAAGGCACGGAACGTGCGGGCCGTCTGGCTGGCCACATCGTCGATGGTCGGCGCCTCGAGCGCGTGCGCAATCGGCCCGGTCCCAGCCATGGGGCGCACCATGTTGATGCCGAGCCCGCCGAAGATTGCGGAGCGGACACGCTCGGGATGGGCCATGGCGAGGAACGCGGTGATGCGCGCACCCATGGAGTAGCCCATGACGTCGGCACGCGCGATGCCGAGGTGATCGAGCAGGGCGCGCGCATCCTCCGCCATGGCTGGTGCCGTGTAGTCCGCCGGATCGTAGAGCTTGGCGCTCTCGCCGTGACCGCGATTGTCAATGGCGATGACGCGGCGGCCGTCCGCGACGAGCGTCCGCACCCAGCCGGGATCGACCCAATTCACCGTCCGGTTGGAGGCGAAGCCATGGATCAGCAGGATGGCCTCGGCCCCGGGATCCCGTGGTCCTTCATCGAGATAGGCGATCTCGAGGCCGTCGTGATCGAATGTCGCCATGAACCTCCTTGCAGGATCGCTCTGCCGCCTGCGCTCTCGGCTCCCCTACCATTTCAGGAAGCGAGCCGCTATGGTGCGCCGCACTTCATCCAAGGTCGAAGACCAGAGCCCCAGGGGAATATGCCGATGGCCGCGAGCGCCGTGCCGCACTTCGCCAATGATCTCGGCGTCGAGAAAATCTATATCGGCGCCAAGGAGCTCCAGTGCATGGGCGCGCGTCCGCCCTTCGACCATCCCCATGTCTACCTCGACATGGGCGCCGACGCCCAGATCCTTTGTCCCTACTGCTCCACGCTCTATGTCTACGATCCGCGGCTTGGCGCCGGCGAATCGGAGCCCAAGGGCTGCCTCGTCGTCCACGCGGAGGCCGCAGAGGTTTGAGCGCGCCTCATGGCACAGGATGAGCGCGTCCTGATTGCCGGTGGCGGCATCGCCGGGCTCGCGACGGCACTCGCACTCGCGCGGCGCGGCATTCGATCCCACATTCTCGAGCAGCGCGAGCAGTTCTCCGAAGCCGGCGCCGGCATTCAGATCGGACCGAACGGCGTTCGGGTGCTCGAAGCCCTCGGCGCCGCACCGCGCCTCACGACGCACATCAGCCTGCCCGAGGAAATCGTCGTCCATCAAGGCGGCACCGGACGCGTGCTCACGCGCCTGCCGCTCGGCAACTGGATCGCCGAGCGGCATGGCGCGCCCTACTGGGTCGTGCATCGCCGCGACCTGCAGGCGGCCCTCCTTGCCTGCGCACGAGAGACGCGTGGCGTCACCATCGAGGCGAGCTTCTCCGTCGCCGAGGTCAAGGATCAGGGAGACCGCGTCGCGGTCCGCGCGGCATCGGGCGCAACCGCACGCGGCAGCGTGCTCATCGGCGCCGACGGCATCCGCTCGCGCGTGCGCACGGCTCTGGCGCCCGACGCACGGCTTCGATTTTCGGGCAAGGCGGCCTCACGGGCACTCCTTTCGCCTGAGCACGGCGCGGCGCTCGGCGATCCGGCCTCCATGGGCGTGTGGCTCGCGCCCGGTGCCCACGTCGTCCACTATCCCATCTCGGCCGGCGCGCAAATCGCGGTGATCGCCATCGTGCCCGATGACCGCATGACCGACGACTGGGCCGCGGCGAACGACTGGGCGACGCTCGAGCCCCATCTCGCCGCCTTCGCGCCGGCCCTGCGTTCGGCGCTCGCGCGCGCCCCCGAATGGCGCCGCTGGGCGCTCTTCGAGACCGACCCGCTCGCCGATCTCGCAAAAGGGCGCATCGCGCTCGCCGGCGATGCTGCGCACCCTGTCCTGCCCTTCCTCGCCCAGGGCGGCGTCATGGCGCTCGAGGATGCCATGGTGCTCGCGGACGCGCTGGCCGCCGAGCCCGACGATCCGGCGCGCGCGCTTAAAGCCTACGAGGCAACCCGCCGCGCCCGTGTCGACGCGATTGTCGCGACGTCGCGTCAAAACGGCCGTATCTTCCACCTTTCAGGTCCCGCCGCCATCGCACGCAATCTGGCCATGGCGGCGGTGCCCGCGACGCGTCTCATGGCGCGCTATGACTGGGTGTATAGCTGGCGACCGCCAGTCTGATTGATTAAGGGAGTTTCTCGTCATGCGCCTCGATGCCGTGCCGGCGGGCAAGAACCCGCCCGAAGACATCAACGTCATTGTCGAGGTGCCGGTCGGCGGCGAACCCATCAAGTACGAGATGGACAAGGCCTCGGGCACGCTGTTCGTCGACCGCTTCCTCTACACGCCCATGCGCTATCCCGGAAACTACGGCTTCGTGCCGCACACGCTCTCCGCAGACGGCGACCCGATCGACGTGCTCGTGTGCAATACGCGCGCGATCGTGCCGGGCGCGGTCATGAATTGCCGGCCAGTCGGCGTGCTGGTGATGGAGGACGATGCCGGCGGCGACGAGAAAGTGATCGCGGTGCCGTCCCTCAAGCTGACGCGCCGCTACGAGCGCGTGCGCAACTTCACCGATCTTCCCGACATCACCCTCCAGCAGATCCAGCACTTCTTCGAGCACTATAAGGATCTGGAGCCCGGCAAGTGGGTGAAGATCAATCATTGGGGCGACGCTGATGAGGCACGGCGCCTCATCAGCGAAGCCATGGTGCGCGCAATCGGCACCTAGCTGCTCCTCTTGCCTCGCTACTTGTCGAGCCAGACGTTCTCGAAGCGCCAGTTGTTGTAGATCGAGTTCTGATGCAGCACGTGGCCCTTCACGTGCGGGTGCCAGCAGGTGCCGGCAAAACCGTGGAATATGATCGGGCGCGCCGCATCGTCGATCAGGATCTGCTCGATCTTCCAGACGAGTTCCATGCGCTTCTTCTTGTCGATCTCGCGCGACTGCGCACCGATCAGCTCCTCGACCTCCTTGTTGCAGTATTTCGTGTAGTTGCGCTCGGACTTGCACGAGTAGCCTTCGACCATCGTGACATCCGGCTCATCGACGCCCGAGCCCGTGAGATTGAGCACTACGGCATAGTCGCCGCGCGTGACACGGCCGTAGTAGAGCGTCGACTCGATGATCTCGAGCTCGGCCTCGAAATAGATGCGGTTGAGCTGGTCGACCAGCAGCACCGCCGGGTCCTTGAAGGCCTGGAAGTCACGCGTCCCGACCTTGACCTTGAGCTTCTTGTCAGGCCCGTAGCCGAGCTCCTGCATAATCTTCCGCGCCTTCTCGCGGCGCTCATCGATCGTGCCTGCATACTGCGGGAAGCTCTTGAGCTTGGCCTCCGGCATGCCCCAGTTACCCTCGGGTTCCGCCATCATCGCGCCCGAGATGCTGGCCTTGCCGGCCGTGACGATCTTGATCATGGCGTCGCGATCAAGGGCGAGCGTCATCGCCTCGCGCAGCTTTGGATTGTCGAAGGGCGGCTTCTCGCGATTGACGAGCAGGTTCGTGCTGACGCCCGAGGGCACCAGCTCGCAGATGGCCTGCGGCGATCGACTCTTGACGTCGCCGACAAGCGGCGCGGTGACGTCCGCCACGAAGCTGATGTCGAACTCGTTTGCCGAAAAGGCGAGGAGCCGCGTCGAGCGGTTGCCGATGATCCGAATGTCGATGCCGTCGAGATAGGGCCGGCCCTTGCGCCAGTAGTCCGGATTACGCTCCATGCGGATGACGTTGTTGGCCTCGAAGGACACGAACCTGAAGGGTCCAGTGCCGATCGGCTTCGTGCGCATCTCGCTCGTGCGCACGTGACACGGATAGACGGGTGACAGGTTTGAGGCGAGCAGGCTCAGGAAGGCCGCCTGCGGCCGCTCGAGAACGAACGTGAACTCGTGGTCTCCCTTGGGCTCGATGTCCTTGATCACCTGCCACCAGAGCTTGCGCGGGTTCTTGCGGAAAGCATCCTTGTCCTTGCCGAGAATGCGGTCCCACGTGCACTTCACGTCCGCCGAGGTGAAAGGCTTGCCGTCGTGCCACTTGACGCCTTCGCGCAGCTTCATCGTCAGGCGCGTGTTCGTCGGGTCCCAGGCCCAGCTCTCGGCGAGCTCGGGCTGGATGACCTCCGGCTTGTTGAGCGGCGCGGCCTGATCGAAGATGACGAGATTGTTGAAGATCGGCGAGAACGCGAAGGCCGTCGCGATCGTCGCTTCCTCGATGATCGAGGCGCTCGGCGGGTTCGAGCTGTTGTAGGTCCTGAGTATGCCGCCAGATTTCTGAGCCAGGGCGGCTGTCGCCGTGACTGTGCCGACCGCAAGCAGCAATGCGGCAGCACCGCGCTTCACGCGGCTCTTCATGCTATCCTCCCATTGTCGTTCTTGTACTCTCATGCCCCGCTCTGCGGCGGGTGCGGAGGCAGTGTTTCATCCATCAGAAGGCGCAGCAAGGGCCTTGGACAGGCACAACCGCGGCGTATGCTGGCGCGGCACGAAGAAAACGGAGGAAACCATGGCTGCAAACGATCGCGAGACGCTCCACGCGCTCAACGAGAACTACGTGCGATCCGTCGCCGAATCCGACGCGCGCTGGTTCGACGAAAACCTCTCGCAGGATTTCCTGAACACCAATCCCGACTGCACGATCATCGATCGGGCCGGTTTCCTTGAACGGATCTCCAATCCCGTCGGCGTCAAAGGCCTGCACCCCGAGGATGTGAACATCCGCCTCTTCGGCGACTTCGCGATCATCCACGCGCGCACCGTCTATACGAAGCCCGATGGCAGCTCCGGCGCCGGCCGCTATACCGATATCTGGGCGCGGCAAGGCGGGCGCTGGCTCTGCGTCGCGGCGCACGTGGCGCGCGGCTGACGGCGGGCCTTTCGCATCAATGCAAGCCGGTGCTATACGGCCGTAGCAATTTCAATCGGGACGGATGCAATGAGCGCGATGAAGCTGGCCGTGATGGGCGCCGCAGGCCGCATGGGGCGCGAGTTGATCCGCGCGGTGCACGCAACGGGCGGTGATGCCGTCGTCGCGGGCGCGGTCGTGGCCGGCGCCATCGAGCGCCCGAACTCGAATGCCATTGGGCAGGATGCAGGTGAACTCGCCGGCATCGGCAAGATCGGCGTGCCCGTGACGGACGATCCGCTCGACATCATCGCCAAGGTGGATGGCATTCTTGATTTCACCGTGCCCGAGGTCAGCGTCGAGGTCGCGGGCCTCGCCGCCAATGCGCGCATCGTGCACGTTGTTGGCACGACGGGCTTCACCGCCGAGCACGAGGCCGCGATCAAGGCCGCAGCGCGCCACGCGACGATCGTCAAGGCCGGCAACATGAGCCTCGGCGTGAACCTGCTCGTCGCGCTGACGCGCAAGGTCGCCCAGGCGCTCGATGCCGACTTCGACATCGAGGTTCTCGAGATGCACCACAAGCACAAGGTCGATGCCCCCTCGGGCACGGCCCTGATGCTCGGGGAGGCCGCCGCTGAAGGGCGCGCCGTCTCACTCAAGGAAACCAGTGTGCGCTCGCGCGACGGACACACGGGAGCACGAAAGCGCGGCGACATCGGCTTTGCCACGCTGCGCGGCGGCAACGTCGTCGGCGAGCACAGCGTCATCTTCGCGGCGGACGGCGAGCGCATTGTCCTGAGCCACATCGCGACGGATCGCGGCATCTTCGCCCGCGGCGCCGTCAAGGCCGCCCTCTGGGGGCGCGGCAAGGGTCCGGGCCTCTTCAGCATGGCCGACGTTCTGGGAATCTGATCCCTACGCGTTCGACGGTATTGGCCTCATCGTGAGCCGCCGTGATCGCGTCCCATAGCGTTCGTCCCAGTCACCCGGATCGAGCTCGCTGAAGACGCCGGTCTTGATGCCCGCGAGCGTGCGCAGCATCTGCCCCTCGGCAAAGGGGAAGGCGGACGCGAGCCCGAAAGTTGCATCGCGCACGAGACCGAGCGCGCGACTGTCCGACTGAAAGAACGGCGTCAGCCAGCGGCTTGCAAGCTGATAGAACGCAACATGGCGGCGGCGTGCGGCATGATAGTCGCGCAATGATCCTTCAATCGTGTCGCCGCGCATGAGGGCATCCGCGAGCACGAGCGCATCGACGAGCGCGAGGTTCGCACCCTGCCCGAGCTGCGGGCTGGTTCCGTGCGCGCCATCGCCGATGACAGCGAGGCCGAGGTCCGGACAATAGGGCCGCTCGACGACCACATCCGCGTACGACACGAACGAGAGATCACTCGCCGAACGCACGCCTTCGAGAATGGGCGCCACCGCGGGCCATAGCCCCGCAACATGCGCTTTCCAGGCGTCGAGGCCGGCGGCCATCCAGGCCTCGCGCTGATCGACGCGCACGCTCCAGAAGAAGGCGCAGCGCGGTGTCGGATCGACGGGCAGCTGCCCGATCGGCAACACGCCGATCATGATGGGCGCCCCGTCATAGCACTGCATGAGCGTCGCGCGATGCGGCCAGGCATCGGTGATCGGCAGTGCGGCCCAGATGGCGCCATAGGTGAACTGGCGGTCTCGAATGCGCCCACCGAGCGCGCTGCGCAGCGGCGAGCGCATCCCGCTTGCATCGATGACGAGATCATATGGCCCGTGATGCCGGCCGCGCTTGTCGATCACCACCAGCCGCTCGCGCGCGTGTCGCTCGACGCGATCCACTTCGGCCCCCGTCGTGATCGGCACGCCGAGGCGCACGACCTCGTCGTGCAGCAACTCGAAAAGGCTCGCGCGGTGAATACCGAGACCGAAGAGGTGCGGCCGGAGGCGGCGATAATCCATGGCGAGGATGCGCCGGCCGCTGACCGTGCGCCCCTCGAGATCATGGATGACGGCGCCGAGTGTCAGCGCGCGCGCATCGAGGCCGAGCGCGGCAAGGCAGGCGAGCCCGGTCGGCTGGAGCAGAAGACCGGCGCCGACCGGTCGCGCTTCCGAAAAACGCTCGAGAAGGTGGACATCGTGCCCGTCCCTCGCGAGAAACGCCGCCGCTCCAAGGCCGCCCGTCCCAGCGCCCACGACGCCAATGCGCAGGTCCCGCATCCGATTGTTCCGCCCTGCGCGCCAAAGAGGCCGTTCTGGATCGCAGACCCGTCCGCCTCAAGTGGATTTTGCGGCTGCGCTGTCGCCGGCCGTCTCGCGTGGCGGCCCCGCACTCCGTCCGGCAACGAGCCAGTAGACGACGCCGGCAACGAAGCCGCCGGTCATGAAGGCCGTCAGAGCGTAGTTGTTGACGATGGTCGGCGCGCCCTGCAGCTCGCTCGCATATTGCGCCAGGAAGCCCGCGCCGGCGATCAGCATCGCGGCAAGGGCATAGAAGATCCAGTCGCTGGCTCCGCGCCACTCCGCGATGGCCATCGCGACCAGCGCCAGCGGAGCCGCAAACATGATGACCTGGATGGAGCTGGCAAGAAGCTGCAAGCCCGCCATCGAGAAGCGGTCGGCATCGGCGCTGACCAGTTCCGCCGGCGTAAAGACGAACGCGATGAGGACGAGTGCGAAGGCGACGCACGCCACGACATAGCCGGCCAACACCAGGAGAACGCGCAACAACATGACGGTACAGGCTGCCCTCAGGAACTCGACGGTCGAGGAGGGGAATTATAGGCATCGGGCGAGGCGCAGCAATTGCTTTCGCCGCAGCCGTGTCCGACGAGACGCCCGGCAGTGCGCGGATGATCGACCATCCGCGCGCACTCACCGCATAGGCCATTGCCCTCGCCGGGCTTGACGCCAGAAATCTGAGGCGTAGACGTTCAACCCCATCCAACTGAATGAAATGATGGGAGTTCTGGGAGAGCATGGCCGGATGAGCACCAAGGGCAAAGCGTACATCGTCGGGGCTTACGAGCACCCGACACGAAAGGCGCCGGACACGTCGCTCGCGCAGCTCCACGCCGAGGTCGCCAAGGGAGCGATCGAGGACGCGGGGCTCAGCAAGGACGATATCGACGGATATTTCTGTGCAGCCGGCGACACGCCCGGCCTCGGCGGCAACTCGTTCGCCGACTACATGGGCCTCAGGCTCAAGCACATCGACACGACCGATACCGGCGGCTCATCCTATCTCGTCCACGTCGGCCATGCGGCACAGGCCATCGCGGCGGGCAAGTGCAATATCGCGCTGGTGACGCTCGCCGGCCGCCCGCGCTCGGAAGGCGTGCAGACCGGCACCAATCCGCGCATGGGCAATCCGAGCCAGCCGGATCTCCAGTTCGAGTTCCCCTATGGCCCGGCGACCGCGAACATGTACGCCATGTGCGCCATGCGGCACATGCACCAGTACGGCACCACGAGTGAGCAGCTCGCCTGGGTGAAGGTCGCGGCCTCGCACCACGCGCAGTACAATCCGCACGCGATGCTGCCGAAGGTCGTGACGGTCGAGGACGTCGTCAACTCGCCGTTGGTGGCCGACCCGCTGCACCGGCTCGACTGCTGCGTCATTTCGGACGGCGGCGGCGCGCTGATCGTCACCAAGCCCGAGATCGCCAAGAGCCTCAAGCGGCCGCTGGTCAAGGTCATCGGCACTGGCGAGGCCGTGAAGCACCAGATGGGCGGGCAGGACCTCGACCTCACGTTCTCCGCCGGCCGCTGGTCGGGCAAGAGGGCCTTCGAGGAAGCGGGCGTCAAGCACAAGGACATCAAGTACGCCTCGATCTACGACAGCTTCACGATCACGGTCGTGATGCAGCTCGAAGATCTCGGCTTCTGCGAGGTCGGCCAGGGCGGCAAATTCGTCTCGGACGGCAACCTCATCTCGGGCGTCGGCAAGCTCCCGTTCAACACGGACGGCGGCGGTCTGTGCAACAACCACCCGGGCAACCGCGGCGGCATGACCAAGGTCATCGAGGCCGTGCGCCAGCTTCGCGGCGAGGCGCATCCGAAAGTACAGGTCAAGAACTGCGACATCGCGCTCGCGCACGGCACGGGCGGTTCGCTCGGCACGCGGCACGTCGGCGCAACGGTCATCATGGAGCGGGAGTAAGCGACAATGGCAGGTGAAGAGAGAATCTATCCGGTCGTTCCCGCGACCCCAGGCTCGGAGCCCTACTGGGAAGCGGCCAATGCCGGGAAGCTGCTGCTCGGGTACTGCAAGCCGTGCAAGAAGTCCTATTACTACCCGCGCGGCGTCTGCCCGATGTGCCTTTCGACGGACGTCGAGATGCGCGAATCGAAAGGCACCGGCACGATTTACACGTACTCGGTCATGCGGCCGGCCAAGCCCCCGTATGTCATCGCCTACGTGACGCTCGATGAAGGCCCCTCGATGATGACCAACATCGTCGATTGCGACCCGGCCAGCGTGAAGATCGGCCAGAAGGTCAAGGCGGTCTTCAAGCCGCGCGAGGACGGCACCAAGATTGTCTGCTTCGCGCCGGCCTGATCAGCGGCACGCCACTCCTGCCGAACGCATCGGCCCTGATGGAGCGATCCATCAGGGCCTTTTCATTGCGTGTCAGAACGTGAAGCGCTTGCCGACCGCCAGTGGCGCGAGCTTGCTGTCGCCGAACGCATTCGCGAGCGCCGTCATCGCGCGCCAGCCAGTGCAGTGCCCAGCCGCGACGACATCGAGATCGAACGTCCGAAGCGCCTCGACCGTTTGCGGAATGATGCGCTCGTTCGTTCCCGAAAGATGCAGTCCGCCCATCACGCAATGCAGTGGCAGGTCGGGAAAGATCGCCCGCGCGTGCTTCAGCACGTTGATCACACCGGCATGTGAGCAAGCCGACAGCACGACCAGCCCCTTGCCCTTGACGTGCACGGCAAGAAACCGCTCGTCCATCAGCAGCTCATCGGGCTCCCAGCCCTTGCCGTCGAGCGTGCGGCGATGCTGGCCGGGCAGACCCGTCTCGAAGGGCGTGACGCGCGGGATCTCGCCGCTGACGAAGGCGAGCCCATCGAGCGGAAAATGCGGCTCGATCGAATCGATGACGCGCGCACCATATGCCGTCAGAGCCGCGACGCTCGGCACATCCTGCATGGGGCGCATGGAACCGTCGGGCAGCTTTGCCCCCCGCGCGCGGAACATATCGGGATGCGCGTAGTACGGCACTTCCCGCCCACCGTTGCGATCCCGCACGATCTGCAGCGCGCGCAGCATTGCGCCGCCGTGATCCCAATGACCGTGCGAAAGCACCATGGCTTCGACGGCACCGAGATCCGCCCCGAGGCGGGAGACGTTCTGCTCGAACGTGCGATCCTCGGGCCCGGCATCGAACAGAAGCGTCCGGCTCCGTCCGTCCTTCTTCACGGTGACCAGGCAGGCAAGACCGTGCGCGGCACAGCACAGGCAATCGCCCGCTAGCACCCACG
>Ga0180218_1001330_pt1 | contig 15337 bp, 17 predicted proteins | sample eDN3rd37CKraftBY_FD_151334 | JGI IMG/M metagenome (GOLD analysis project Ga0180218, IMG submission 151334) | Enriched backyard soil microbial communities from Emeryville, California, USA - eDNA 3rd pass 37_C Kraft BY (version 2) (version 2) | ecosystem: Environmental > Terrestrial > Soil >...
GGAACTTGCCCTCGGAATCCAGCCCCGAGAGCGTGTAGGCGTCGGTGTGGCAGACCCCGGTCGCCATCACCTCCACCAGCACCTCGCCGGCTTTCGGACCCTCAAGGCGGATGGTTTCAATGGTGAGCGGCTTGCCAGCCTCCCACGCCACAGCAGCCCGCGTGTCCATAGCGTTTTCCCTTCCGTGGATTGGCTCCGAACATTCGAACAGGGAATGCCCAAGTTTATAGCGTAAAGTGAAGACTCAAGCCACTGTGATGATGTCTCCCGGCACTGCGGCGGGATCACTAAAAAGGGTCATTGGATTTAAGGGAAGCATTCCACTTCAGCTTCCGCCTGCGCGCGGCGAAGGTCGGCGATGAGATCTCGCATGAAGGGATTGCTGCGAAAAAGCTCAGCACCCTCGCCGGGCCGGTGGCCCACGCTGAGGGCAGTCTCCGCCTGGACATAGCGTTCATAGGGGAAGATCGAAGCGATGACGTCGATGGAGCATGAGCAGCGCTCCAAGGCCAACCGCGTCCCGCCATTGGCCGCCATGCAGGCAAAGACATAATCCGCACGGGCTGTCGTCGGATAGTCATTGATGCCCTCATCCTGGGCTTCGGCTGGACAAGCCGCCCAAAGCCCCAGAACGACACTGCAACTCAAGACAATGTTCGCCCAGGACATGTGCCACTTCCCCTTGGGACTTTGGCGCAGCATATCAAACACTCCGACGGGGGTGAATGCCGCCGATAGCAGTAGCGATCTCATGTCGGACACAAAATAACGGAATTCTCTTTATCAGATCGTGCGGATCTCTTCCACGCCCTCGGGAATGCACTTCCAGCGGGCAACCCGCCATCCGGGATGGGTATTCGTCCACTCCGCCATCCTGGACTGCGCACCCATCATACAGCCAAGGTTGCTGATGGGATCGAAAGCAAAGCTCAACCGCTCCTCCCTGCACGTATCGGGGGATGCGACTAGGCAGACAAGAAAAACCAACGCCATAGTCAGTTCCAATTTATTGGACGGCCGGCGCCGTTCGCGCCATCGGGACCCGTGTCCTCAACATCGGCGCGGCAGGATAGTTCATGCTGAGCGTTGCGTCCCGTGGACGAGACCTTCGATCTTGTCCATCCCCCGAAGTCTAACAGAATCATTGAACCTGCGCCAGAAAGCGCCCCCGGAACGCCTCGATTGCTCCCTTGTCCTGACGTTCACCTTGGCTCAACCCGACGCTGATGTCCTTGACGGCGCGGACGGGCGAGCCGGAAAGGGCGATAATACGGGACGCCATCCGGATGGCGTCCCGGCTGTCGTGTGTGACGAAGAGAACCGTTGCGGGCCTGCGCACCAGCATCCCGATCAGGAGATCGCGCAACCGGTCTGCCGTTGCCTCGTCCAACGACGTGAAGGGTTCGTCCATCAACAGGACGTCAGGCTCGATTGCGAAAGCCCGTGCGAGCGCGACTCGGCGCTGCATGCCAAGGGACAGGCGCTCAGGATAGACATTTTTGGTGTCCGACATTCCCATGCTCGCGAGGAGATCGAGCGCCGTCCTCTGCGCAGCCTCCGTGGACGGCAGCGGAAGGAGGATGTTCTCGAGCACCGTCCGCCAGGGAAGCAGGCGCGGCGACTGGAAGACATAAGCCATCCGCGGCTTTGCCGTGCCGCCAAACTCGATCCGTCCGGAGTAATCCGTATCCAATCCCGCGATCATGTTCAGCAACGTCGTCTTGCCGATGCCGGACGGACCGAGCAGGCAGAGGAACGCTCCCGGATCGACCGATAGATGAAATCCCTCAAAGATCCGACGCATCGGGGTGCTGCCGAGCGGAGGATAGCTTTTGTGTGCGATCTCGATCTCGAGCCCTGTCATCGCCGCCATTGATTCAGCCTCCGCTCCCAAGGCTGCAGGATAAGCAACTCGATCATCTGGATGACGAAGACGAAGGCAAGGGCATAGGCCAGGATCGTGGAGACATCGAAGAGCTGGAACGCCGAACCGATGACGAAGCCGACTCCGCTGCTGCGGCCGAGCAGCTCGACCACGAGAACAATCTTCCACACGAGTGCCAGCCCAGAACGGATGGCCCCCATGAAATAGGGGGTCAGTTGAGGCAGGATCACGTGCCGCAAGGTCTTCCATCGGCCGATCTCGTAAGCAGACGCCATTTCGAGAAGATCACGGTCCAGCGCTCTCCCGCCCTCGCGCAAGGTGACGGCCACATTGGGGATCTTGTTGATCGCAACCGCGGTGATCGCAGCGGCCTCGGTCAGGCCTAGCCAGATGTAGCAGAGAACGATGACGACGAGGGCGGGCAGGTTCAGGAAAAGGATCAGCCAGGGATCGAAGAAGCGGTTCAGGAGCCAGACGCGTCCAAGTGCGATGCCGATGGCTGTTCCGATCGTCATCGCCAGGATGAAACTCGCGAGGACCCGCGCAAGGGTAATGCCGATATTAGTGAAGAGGGAGCCTTCGAGCGCAGCCCCGACCAGGGTTGCTCCAACCCTGCCCGGACCCGGAAGCAGACGCGGATCGGCGAAGGATGCGGCACCTTGCCAGGCTACGACCAGAACGACGATTGACAGTGCCGACCAGGCAAAATGCATCGATTGCCTGGCCAGTTGCTTCCTCATTCTAGGCTTTCGGGATCCAGAACAGAGACGAATCAAAGCGTGTGCTTGGGCCGACGAGATCCGGCCCTCCGAGTTCGCGGAGAATTCCGAACAGCCGTTCCGCGGCCTGGGTCTCGGCCGCTCCCCACGGCGTCGGGATCCCTGCCCTGAAATACTCCTTCAACCGCCCGAACTCATCGTCGGAGTCGATGCCCATGACGGGTCTGAGGCGCTCCCACGCGGCATCGTCGGTCTTGAGGATCTGATTCGCTCCGGATACGGCGCGGAAGAAACCTGCCACCTGCTCCGGCTTGGTCCGCAAAAGCTCCTCACGCCAGACGAACCCGACCAGTGGTGGTGAGGGGCTCACTCCCAGCTCGGTCAGGACGTGGACCATGTCGATCAATGGCTCATGTCCTGTGGCATGAAGGCGGGCCGCGAAATTCCAGAACGTCAGCACGCCGTCCAGACGTCCGAGCCTCAGTTGCTCGGACAGCAGCGGCGGCGCGCCGTAGACCGGCTCTGCGATATCGGCGAGATCGGCATGGAGCTTGTTGCGGGAGTAGGCCCGCAGCAGGAGCCAGCTTTTGTCGAGAGCGCTGCCGGCCACCCCGATCCGCTTTCCCTTGAGATCCGCGAGAGACGTGAACCCCTTGCCCTGTGGCACCATCAGCGCGCCCAGGGCGTTTGAATACGGTCGGAACAGGAGGCTGTCGCCCTCGGCCCGCTGGCGCATGGCCCAGAGCCAATCGCTGACGATCAGGTCGACGGATCCCGCTTGGAGGGCAATCGTCAAAGCCTGGTTGGAGGCGAGTTCCAGCCGCTCGATCCTCACACCTTCCCTGGTGTCGACCCCGCCTCCGGCAATGGTGTCGAGAAGCCAGTTGACGGTTCCGAACTTGAGCGATCCGACCTTGAGGGGTTCCGAGGCCTGTGCCATTGCCCGCCGCGCCATGGGCATGACAGCCATCGTGGCAAAGCCTCCAAGGAGCGTACGCCGAAGTGGATCCATCGGAATCTCCAAGCCTCAAACAGGTGTCTGGCCAAAGTACTGGAGACGATCGTCTGGATAGCGGCCAGAGCATTCCACGAGAGTTCCGAAGACTACGACGAGCCGGGCGTCTTCTCAAGATCAACACTCAACCCTGTGCCTGTCTTTCCGAGAACAAACGCCTATTTGACGTCAACCGGATGGTGATGTTGAAATCCTTCGCTTGAGAGACTGAAATGCTCCTCACAGCAAGAGGAACGGGTTTGATGACGCAGCCCGCACTCCGTATCGATGGCGTGAGCCACTCCTTCGGCGCACGGACGGCGCTCGACGGCGTAAGCTTGACGGTACCTGCGGGATCCTTCACCGCCCTGCTCGGTTTGAACGGCGCAGGCAAGACGACCCTCTTCTCTCTCGTGACACGCCTCTATGACAGCACCTCCGGCACGATCGAGGTCTTCGGCTTTGACGTCAGGCGGGAGGCTCCCGCAGCCCTCTCCCGTCTCGGCATCGTCTTTCAGGCCCGCACCCTCGACCTCGACCTGACCGTTCGGCAAAGCCTGCTCTACCACGCCGCCTTGCACGGCATTGGCCGAAGCCTCGGGCGTGCGCGAGCCGCGGACGTCCTGGAGAAGTTCGCGCTCGCCGACCGCATCAACGACAAGGTCCGCAATCTCTCCGGCGGGCAAATGCGCCGGCTTGAGATCGCCCGCGCGCTGATCCACGATCCAGCCCTCCTCCTTCTCGACGAGCCGACAGTCGGTCTCGACGTCGAAGCGCGCCAGGGCCTCATCAGGGAGGTTCGACGGCTCGCGGGAGAAGAAGGGCGCGGCATCCTGTGGGCAACGCACCTGCTGGACGAGATTCAGATGTCCGACCGCCTCGTCGTGCTCCACAAGGGATGCGTCCTCGCACAGGGACCTGTGCAGCAGGTGCTGGCCCATTCAGGCGGCTCCGATTTGCAAACGGCTTTCATGAATCTCGTCCATTCATCCGAAATGAAAGCCGCCGGTCAGGAGGCCGCCGAATGAGTGGCAGGGAAAGGACGAAGGCACTTTCACCGGAAGGTTATGCAACTTGCTTCGCCGGGATCGTGTGGCGCGAGGCCCTGAGATTCTTCAGCCAGAGAGGGCGTTTCCTCTCGGCGCTGGTCAGGCCCCTCGTCTGGCTGTTCATCTTCGCGGCCGGGCTCCGGTCCGTGCTTGGCGTCTCGATCATCCCGCCTTACGAGACGTACGTGCTGTATGAGGTCTACGTGACGCCCGGCCTCGTTGCGATGATCCAGCTCTTCAATGGGCTTCAATCCTCGCTTTCGATGGTTTATGACCGCGAGGTCGGCGCTATGCGGATCCTGCTGGTCAGCCCTTATCCGCGCTGGTTCCTTCTCCTCTCGAAGCTGGCGGCCGGCGTCTTCACCTCCATTCTTCAAGCATACGCGTTTCTTTTTGTGGCGTATCTGTGGGAAGTCGAGGCTCCCCTCATGGGCTATCTTACGCTCCTCCCGGTGCTGGTGCTGACGGGCCTGATGATGGGAGCGATGGGGCTTCTTCTCTCCTCCCTGTTCCGGCAACTCGAGAACTTCGCCAGCGTGATGAACTTCGTGATATTCCCGATGTTTTTCGCTTCCTCGGCGCTCTACCCCCTTTGGCGCATCCAGGAATCGAGTGTCGTTCTCTACCAGCTATGTCGATTCAACCCTTTCACTTACGCCGTCGAGGCGATCCGCTTCGCGCTTTACGGGCAGTTCGACACGACCTCATTGACGATCGTCACGGGTGTCGCCGTTGTCTTTCTCATCATGTCGCTGTTTGCGTATAATCCGTCCAAAGGCCTCATCGCCCGGCGCGGCGCGCCGGCCATGGCCGACTAGATGTTGGAGGAGCCCATGCGCTTTCGATGGAGCGGCGGAATTGGCCTCGTTCTCGGCATGCTATCCGTGGAGCCGGCTATGGCAGCCGAAGCCGACTGGCCCTGCGTCCAACGCCGGGTCGTCGACCTGAGTGTAGCCCAGATGTGGGCCGGCCCGGAGATCGATCCGCAGGCAAGCCGTTGGCGTGACGATCAGGACGTCGCCCCCCTGGCCCGGTCCCTTGCGTCGCGCCGGATGAGCCTCGACGCGGCGGGTGCCGCGATCGAACACTTCGCCAATGCCGCCGGACAGGAGAAGGATGCAAAGCTCACGTTGCTCTTCGCCGGGATTTTCGAGCTCATCAATACGGAGAGGCACCGCATCATCAACGGCATCGAGCGATATGCCCGCAAGCAGAAGTCGCTGGCCGACCAGATCAGCGAGGCAAGCCGCATCCTCAGGCAGGACAACAAGTCGACCCCGGAGCGGGCGGCCCTTGAGCAGAAACTCCAATGGGATACCCGCATCTACGATGATCGCAATCAGGCCCTGACCTATGTCTGTGACAGCCCGGTCATTCTGGAACAGCGGGTCTATTCCCTTTCCCAGGAGATCGCGCGTCAGCTCAACTGATTAGGGCTTTGGACCAGGGATGGGCTTGTCCTGCTCATCGAGCAACGGCACTCCGTATTGCAGGAGAATGGACTGGATCTCCGCCCGATGGACGTCGAGAAAATCGTTGAGACGATGCTTCCATTCGGTCTCCCCATGCCGCAGACCGAGTGTGATCCTGTATGTCATCGGAACCGACTTGGTCTCATTCAGCAGAGGCGCGACGGTGAGCGGCATGCCGGACTTTTTGACGTAGTACCCCGCGATCGGCCCCCACAGGATTCCTGCGTCTATCTCGCCTGCCTTGATGTCCCGGAGCATTTCCTCGGCCGGAGACTCGTAACGACGGTCCACCATGAGGGCGTAGGGGCGCGCATGCGCCATCAGCCCATTCGTCGCCATGATCGTGGCCGGAGGAGCACCCGCGACGATGCCGAGGCGTTTGTCCTTGAGGCGGTCGTCGTTCAAGGATGCGACACCATTCAAGCTTCCGTCCTTCGGATAGATCAATGTCCAAGCGGACTTGTAGTACGGATTGGTGTTCTGAATAACCTCGCCTGCGGCGACATAGCCCATCACGAGATCGCAACGCTTGGCGCCCAGGGTATTGCGCACGAAGCCCGTCACCTGCGGAAACCATGTGTATTCGAGCGGAAGCTTGAGGTCGGCAGCGAGAAGCTCGGCAATCTTGTTTTCGAAGCCTTCGCCAGCTTCGTTCGAGAAGGGCATGTTGGCGGGATCCGCGCAAATGCGCAAAGCCGTCCTCGACACGAGATCCGCCGGCTGTGCGGCAGCCAGGCTCGAAGCCATGAGGAAAGCAGCCAGCGAGATGCCGGCCGCTACGATCAGATCAGCCGCCGCGTCCGAGACATGAATCTTCATTTTGGGTCGCCATCTTGGGTTTTTCTTCACGCTTGGCCGGGCGTCCACGGGGAACGGCGTCATCCGCCCGGGCCTTTAGGTAGATGTAGAGATCATCAATGTAGCACATGACATTCACGTTTTGGGCGAATGACGGCATGACCTGGTTCTCTGCGACGCCAACCTTCTGACGTCCATTGACCACTACGTCCATGAACTGCTCGTAGGTCATGGTCTTGAGCGAGTGCGCCAATGCTGGCGCATAGCTGCTTCCTTGACCATCCGGACCATGGCACGTGTGGCAGTCGGCATGATATCGCCGATACCCGCTGTAAGTGTACCAGTCCACGGTGCCATCCGGCCCGACGTTATAGGTCGGCATGCCTTCGGCGGTCATATACTTCCCGTCCTCGCCCTTTGCCGTCTCTGCGGAGTAGAGGGTGACTGGTGAGAACATGGCAATCGTCACCACTGTAAAAGCCGCAACCCTGCCCCGCCTACGGTTCTTTGGCATCTTCTAATTCCTCTCGCGTCAGCCTTCGGGTTCGTCCAGCGGCTGTTTTGAGTTGAGAACGCCTAGCATCGCCCCGCGATGCTAGGCGTCTCATTCTCAGCCGAGCTCTGGCTTCATTGCGTCGGCAATGCGAACACCGTGAGCGTGCCGCCGAGCGTGGTGTAGTTGGAAAGCGCCGCATAGCCACCAACCGCGCCGAGGCCGGCCGTTTCGATGGCCCTGTCGCCTTTCTCCTCACGGCCAGGATTGACGGCGGTCTGCCAGGCTCCGGCCCCCTGCTCTCCCATCAGGCCAGCCGCGAGACCGATACCGGCCCATCCACCAACGCCGGAGAGGACGGCAACGTACTGCCTTCCTTTATGCTCATAGGTCGTCACGTTTCCGATGATGCCGGACGGGGTCTTGAACTTGTAGAGTTCCTTTCCCGTCTGGGCATCGACGGCCTTCAGGTATCCTTCGAGCGTCCCGTAGAAGACGACGTCCCCTGCTGTCGCCAAGGCGCCTGACCAGACCGAGAAGGGCTCCTTGTTCGACCAGACGATCTTTCCCGTCCTTGCATCCCACGCGATGAAGTTCCCCATATGGGTCTCGCCCTGAGGCGGGAACATGGACAGGATCGCGCCGACATAAGGCTGACCTGCCGTGTAGCTCACGCGGAACGGCTCATAGTCCATGCAGACGTGATTGGTCGGAACATAGAACAGCCCCGTCCGCGGCGAGAACGCCGCCGGTTGCTGGTCCTTGGAGCCGAGCGCGGCAGGACAGACATGCTTCGTATTGACGTCCTCTCCCTGCTGTTCGGTCGAGTACTGCGACACCACCAGCGGGCGTCCATAATTCGGACTGTTCTTGTCCATCTCGACCTTGGAGACCCAGTTGACGGCCGGATCGTACTTCTCCGCGACAAGGAGCTCCCCGTTGGTACGGTCCAGGGTATAGGCGAGCCCGTTCCGGTCGAAGTGAACCAGAAGCTTGCGCGGACGTCCGCCGATCTCCTGGTCGACTAGGATCATCTCGTTCACGCCGTCGTAGTCCCACTCATCATGGGGCGTCATCTGGTAGAACCAGCGGGCCATGCCGGTATCCGCATCGCGGGCCATGATGGTCATCGACCACTTGTTGTCGCCGGGGCGCTGCTTCGGATTCCAGGTGGAGGGGTTGGCGGTCCCGTAATACACGAGGTTCGTCTCTGGATCGTAGGAGTACCATCCCCAGGTCGTCGATCCACCGACCTTCCACTGTTCCCCTTGCCAGGTCTTGAGGCTGGAATCCTTGCCGATCGGCTTTCCAAGATGAGTCGTTTTCTCCGGGTCCACCAGCATTTCGTTGTCGGGCCCTGTTGAATAGGCCCGCCAGACCTGTTTGCCCGTCTTCATGTCATAGGCGGTCACGTGGCCACGCACACCGAATTCGCCGCCCGAGATGCCGACGAGTACTTTGTCCTTCACAGGCATGACAGTTGCCGTGTTGGTCTCACCCTTCTTTGGATCGCCATTGACGACAGACCAAACCACCTCACCCGACTTCGCATCTAAAGCGACGAGCGTGGTATCAGCCTGATGCAGGAAGATCTTGCCGTCCGCGTAGGCGAGGCCACGATAAACCGTATCGCAGCACATGACTGGAATAACGGTGGGATCCTGCTTCGGCTCGTACTTCCAAAGAATCTTGCCATCGTTGTTCAGGTCGAGAGCAAAGACGTTATTCGGGAACGGGGTGTGGACATACATCACGTCTCCGATCACGAGGGGCCCACCCTCATGTCCACGAAGGACGCCGGTCGAGAAGGTCCAGACAGGCTGGAGCCTGCTGGCATTATCCTTCGTGATCTGATCGAGCTTGGAGAAGCGGGTGTTCGCGTAGTCACCTGTTTGGATGACCCATTGCTTCGGATCCTGGGTCAACTTGATCAGGTCTTCGTTGGCAACTGCCGGCGCAAAGGCCGACGCCGTGCCGAGCAGCACGGTCGCAAGTACGACTCTCCGCATTTGTTTCCTCCCAATGCACGCATTATGCCAAGACGCGACCGGCATCATGCCGACCGCTCACGCGGCGCACTCATGGGATCATTCGGCTTTGGTGACGCTTAGCTGCCACATGCGGCGTCGGACCAAGTTCAGCATAAGCTCAGCTTGGCAGGCGTCGGACGGCGCAGCGAACGCCAGCCCGGTTAGACCGAAGATTAACCTAATGTAGAATAATTCTCACGGTTAAGCAATTTCCTGCTTTCGGTTGTCACATCGCTTGCATGCAAGCTGTGTGTGCGACTTCCGTCCGTGGAACTGTTCTCATTCGGCCTGGATCACTCTGGCCCGAAGAGTCTGTCCGCCTCCTGCACTGCACTCATGCAGTCGGCCTCCTTCCCCTCACGGTCAAGGGCGCGAGCCCGGTCGAGTGCTGCCATCGCCTGACGCACGTTGTCCGATCCGGAAGCCTTTCCTGCCCCTTGCGCCACCTGCGCACTCGTCGGCTGGCCTTGCGTCTGAGCGCGGGCGTCCGCAGGAGACGTCGCGCGGCCCTGTGTGACGGCATTCATCGCGGGCGTCGCCTCGGTTTGCGGGGTCTCCCCTGCCTTCGGCACCTGGATGGCGCCGGTTGAGTCCACCGCCCCTCCCTGCATCGCCTGGGAGCCGCTCGGATTGATTGGACCGGAGCCGGCATCACGGCTGGCCATTTGCTTCGAGACGGCGTCTATGCGTCCGGTGCATGGACCAGCCCAGGCAGTCCCGACGCTGGCCCCTAAGGAAACTACACCAACAACAATGAAAGTGTTCACCATCATGTGCGCTCCTCCCTCAAAGGAATTGCACGACATGACAATGGACCGCTTCCGATGCGGTTCCATTAGCGATGAGGGCGCCCTATTCACTTCGGTCCGACGACTACCCCCCAGGGATACCCGCCGACCCTGACGCTTTTCAGCACCTTTTCAGCCTCGACATCGATGATCGAAACGTCGTTTGAGACGCCATTGGTCGAGATCAGGAGCTTCTCATCCGGCGTGAAGGCGAGCTGCCACACCCGCTGGCCAACCAGCAGGTACTTCTCGACCTCCATGGTTTCCGCATTTACCACCGCCACCCGGTTCGCAGGCCCCAGCGCGACGAAGGCCTTCTTTCCGTCCTTGGTCAGGCGCACGCCAACCGGCTGAATCGCCTCCTTCGCAATGCCGGGGATCGAGAAACCGATCTTCTTGAGGATCGTGCGACTGTCGGGATCGATCACGCTCACGGTTCCTCCGACTTCGGAGGAAACCCACAGCCTTTTTCCGTCAGGGGAGAACTCGGCAATGCGCGGACGGGCATCGACCAGCACGTTTGCGAAGATCTCATGGCTCGTGGTGTCGATGAAATGAGCCATGTTGGTCGTCTCGCTGGTATTGACCAAGATCGCTCCGTCGGGGCTGATGCCCATTCCCTCCGGCTCGACTCCGACCGGCACCTCGGCGATGAGCCGGTTCGTCTCCACATCGACCACGGTGACCATGTTGTCGTCCTCGTTGGCAATGTAGAGCGGGTTCCCCTTCGGGTGCAGGATGAAGAGCTCGGGGTCCGGGCCGGATCTGAGATTGCGCACCACCTTGCCGGTTGCCGTATCCACCACGTCCACCCGGTTGTCGTCACTGGCGCAGACATAGAGCCATTTGCCATCGAGGCTTAAGGTGATTCCCCGCGGACGCCGGCCGACCTTCCAGGTCGCGACCACCTCAAGCTTGTCCGAGTCAAGGACCGAGATGGTGTTGTCCTTCTCGTTCGAGACATAGATCGTGTAAGCTCCCGCCTCGCCAGTGCCACCGAGCCAGGCTGCTCCCAGGACGGCGAGGACGAGGGCTGCCCTCCGGTCGACGAAACTCAACAACATGGCAGTCCTCCCGATTCTGTCATTGAAGCTTGCAGGCGGTCTCCGGCTGATCGAAGCCCAGGGTGTCGAGCGGCGTGCGCTGATGAAGGAAGCCCTGCTCCGGAGCCACCGAGACGAGAAAGCGGGGCTGCACGAGGAGAAGAGGCTGGCGAAGCTGCTGGTCCCAGGGCCTGAAGCTCAACGAGACTCCTTTATAGGCCGGGAGGCCAAACTCGGCGCTCCGGATGAACTGCCCCACCGCGCCGGGATCTGCCGCCTTGGTCTGAGTGACGGCCTCGCCGATGGCCCGCACGGCCATCCAGACCTGATAGTCGAGCGGACGCATCAGGCGATCGGCGGTTCGCCGGAAGCGGGTCTGCGCCTGCGCCGCGCCCCACACCTCGAATGTCGGGTGCCATGTGGTCGCGGTCAGCCCCTGCGTGCCGACGACGAGCCGCGGATCCCAAGTTCGGTAGGCAAGGTAGTCGCCAAAGTCGCCTGCCTCGTCGGCGACGACGGCGATGTCGTAGTCGAGGTTCTGCGTGAAGGTGAGTGCCCCTGCGGTCGTCGGGCTGTCGGCCTTGGCACGCGCCAGTGGGCCGAATTCCCACGGCTTCTCGGCTGCGACTACGAGGCCGAACTTGCGGGCGGACCGCTTCACGGCCTCGGCGTAGAGCTTGTCTCCCGGCTGCGGACCGACGACCAGGAAAAGTCGCCGCCAGCGCTTGAAGGCGAGGAACTGGGCAAGCGCATCCGTCAGCATGGCGCGGTTCGGCACCACGTGGAAGACGTTGGATCGGCAGTCGGCGCCGCGGAGCCGGTCATCGGTGGCGCGGACGTTGAACAGCACGACGTTCTCGCTCTTGAGCGCATCGGCGATGGCCAGAATCTCGTCGGCCGGAAGATTGACCGCCAGGAACCCGACCCCGCGCGCGACGAGGGATCGCGCGGCTGCGACCGCATCCTGTCCCTCCTCCAGGGTCTCCTCCTCGAGGGCGTAGCGGTGTCCCGTGAACTGCCCGGTGGTGTTGTTGTCGCGCACCGCAAGCCGTCCACCCGCGATCCCCTCATCCTCGGGCACAGGATCGAACTCGTACAGCGGCGGCAGAGGCTGCTGGCGGGTGATCAGCGCGATGCGGATCTCAGCGGGCTGCGGCGTCTGTGCCAAAGCTGGAAGGGAGGCCCCGGCAATGGCAACGATAATACTTAGCAACAACGGAAAGAATGGCCGACAAACCCGCAGGCTTTGCCTTGAGTGAAGCAGTACCATGGGATGGTGCCCTTTTCACGCGAGGCCGAAGGGCATAGCCGTTAAAACGCAGTACCTGACGCACCACTGCTTCGGCCGATGAGAAAAATTACTGCACAATGGCCACGCTGAACAAGCCTTGGGAGCCTCACTTTTTTATCAGCGCCCGTGCTTGACTGCATTGGTGGTGAGTTCATGCAGACCAAGGGCGAAAGTCTGCACCCTGGCAGAGCGCGGGCGAATGCCTTTGGATGCCTCCAGCCTTACCGGCCCATGCTCCTCGCCATCCATGCCCCTGCACCCGGTGAGTTCCATTCGAATCAGCTCGTCTCCAGGACCATGTTCAGGGCGTGCTGACGCGTCCCTCTGGGTCGCTCCGAACGATGCGCTCTTCAGGGCGCGGAGTGCCGGCAACGATCGTCCGCATGTCCTGACCTTCGACGAAGGCTTCGAGGATCGCCCCGAGCTTTCCGACCTCCTTCAGGTAGGGAAACGTGTTATGTCCCGTTTCCAACTCGATCACGTCTGTATGTGGAAACGCGCCCAAGCGGTTTGCGACCTCCATGTCGAAGGCATTCTGCTTGCCGACCAGAATGGAGATGGAGCTTTCGGCATTGGCTGACAGCACAGGCGTCAGGTCTGCGCATTCGATCCGTGTCTGCTTCAGATGCCGGACGCTCAGGCTGTTCGGCATGTTCAGGATGTATTCCGGGGCGGAGGCCAGGATGCGGTCCGCTTCCATGGCGACGCCGATACCCAGGGCCGGAAAACCGCCCATCGAATGCCCTAGGCACAGGATCTCATGGTCCGCGAAACCCGATTTCACATCCCGGAGGAATGCAAGGAGACCTGTGTAGGAGGAGGCAACTCCCGGAACCCCTGTCTGGTACCACTCGTTCCGGCCAGGATTCAGAAAAAGCTTCTTGCAGTCCACATGGCGCAGGAAGCTCGAGTGCGACCGCGTTCCCAGCTTCTGGTCGATATACGCAAAGACGATCAGAAGCTTCTTGCGATCGGAGTCCGGTTCGAAAATGACATGGTCCGAGTTTTGGATGGAAATTGATTCAGGTCTCATCATCTCTTGCAACGTGACAGGATCGTTCCTCTGCGAGACGCAGCGCTTGTTGTCGGCACCCATTACATAGGGTCCGCCAGAGCGCCCTGCATCAAGCAGGGCAAGAACCCGCTCAACCCAGGTGTCGTGGATGGTTTCCGCATCGGATCAGGAGGAGGCATGGATGCGGCATGATCGGACTAATCGTCCGAGCCCATGTCGCGATAGCGGATGGCGTTGCTCCATGTCTGCTCGATGCGCTTCAATGTCCTGAAAGTCGTCTCCAGGTCGCGCATCTCCGCCTCGTCGCGGGCGACGAGCTGCTGATAGGTCTTGTCGTTTCGCTTGATCATGTCGCACAAGGCACGCCCTTTCTCCGACAAACGGATGCGGGCGGATCGGCGATCTCGTTCGGAAGCCGTGCGAATGACGTACTCGGCCTCGACGAGCCGCTTGAGACTGTAGGATGCGTTCGACCCGAGATAGTAGCCGCGCTCGATCAGGTCACGGACCGACAGCTCGCTCGACCCTATGGTGAACAGCATCATCACCTGGGATGGACTCAAATCGTCGATGCCGGCTTCGATCAGATCGGCCCGCACGAGATCGAGCGAACGTCGATGCAAGCGCTCGATCACGCGAACGATCTCGATATGGCTGATGCCTACCGGCTCCGTCTGAGGCGTCTCAGGACCTTCCGCACGGCTCACGGGAGAATCGCTCCTGCGGTACAGCGCCTGCAGAGATGCGGGCAGTTGAGGTTCAGGCTCGTCCTGGGCGACGAACCAAGGCAAGGAGTTTGATATATTTTGCACATTATACCCCATTATCAACCAATTAAATTAGTTCGAAATTCGAACTAATTTAATATTTCTCTTGGCGTTGGTGGCTTACCCAAGAAATAATCTAAACAACCTTGGGCCGCCCTTACTGTTGTTTCCTCTGCCAGAGCCTTTTATTGTTATCCGAATCATACTTTATGGGTAGACGTTCTACCATCGGTGATTCATAAATCTCTTCGAATAACTTTTAGGCAAAATTTAGATCTGCCGCATCATTGCCTCTTTTGGAGCCATCCCTGCATGAGCAAAACGGCCAATTTGGAAGCCGCCGACATCCTTCACCAGGGACGCAAGGCCTTTGCGGTCGGCGTCGCCTATGCGGCTGCCCTCAGCGCCGTCATCAACGTGCTTCAGTTGATCGTCCCCCTATTCATGCTGCAGGTCCATGACCGTGTCGTGAACAGCCAGAGCACGGACACCTTGATCATGCTGATCATCGTCTCCGCCATCGGCCTCGCCGTCTACTGCATCCTCGATTACGTGCGCGCCCTCACCTACCAGGTGATGGCGAGCAAGCTGGTCAGAAAACTGAATCTCCCGATCCTGGAAGCCGCGATATCCGCTTCCGTAACAAAGGGCATCTCCAAGTCAGGTCAAGCGATCCGCGACCTCAACGACATCCGGTCGTTCATCGTCGGAAGCGCGATCAGCGTTCCGCTGGAAGCTTTCTGGGCTCCCATCTTCCTTGCCGTGCTGTTCGCCCTCCATTGGCTCTACGGCCTGGTGGCCCTGGTCTCGGCCACCATCATCATCTCTCTCAGCCTCCTGTCGGATTTCCTAACGCGCAGAGCCATGAAGCGCGCCAACGAATCGTCGTTGCGGAGCATCAGCGAAATCGGCGGAACTCTTCGCCACGCCGAGGCGATCGAAGCCATGGGAATGCTCCCGGCTCTCTCTGAGCGATGGCGGCACTCCCAATTG
>Ga0180218_1001332_pt1 | contig 15328 bp, 13 predicted proteins | sample eDN3rd37CKraftBY_FD_151334 | JGI IMG/M metagenome (GOLD analysis project Ga0180218, IMG submission 151334) | Enriched backyard soil microbial communities from Emeryville, California, USA - eDNA 3rd pass 37_C Kraft BY (version 2) (version 2) | ecosystem: Environmental > Terrestrial > Soil >...
GCCGGCGGCGGCCTGGGCGGGCTGGCCACGGCGGCCGCCCTGGCCCGCACGGGCTGGAGCGTCACGGTGTTCGAACGGCAGAACGAACTGCGCGCCAACGGTTCGGGCATCTACATCTGGGAAAACGGCCTGCGGGTGCTCGAGGCGCTGGGCGCCTGCGAGGATGCGATCCGCGACGCATTTCGCGGCACGCATTTCGAGCAGCGCGACAACCACAACACCATCATCGAATCTGCGGCCATTCCGTCCGACCGTCGCCTGATGACCACTTGGCGCAGCCAGTTGCTGGGCGCCCTGCGCGACGCCTGCTTGCGCGCCGGGGTGGAAATCGTCACCAGCGCAGAAGTCATCGGGGCCACGCCTCGTGGCGAACTGCGGTTCGCCAATGGCGAGACGCGGCGCGCCGACCTGGCGGTGGGCGCCGACGGCATCTGGTCCAAGGTGCGCGAAGCCCTGGGGCTCGAGCTGCTGCACGAGCAGACGCTGGAAGGTGCGCTACGCACCATGATACCGGCCCAGCCGGGTGATTTCGCACCCGAGGACAGCGGCAAGTACATTGAGAACTGGAACGGCACGCGCCGTCTGCTGATTACGCCGGTAACGCAAGAGCATACTTATCTCGCGCTTACCTGCCCCTCCACCGACACCGCGGCCCGTAACACCCAGGTCGACAAATCGCTGTGGAAGGCTTCGTTTCCGGCCTGGTCGCACCTTATCGACCGGATCGGCGACGAGGTGTCGTGGGGCGTGTACAGCACCATCAAGTGCAAGGCCTGGTCGTCGGGGCGCAGCGTTATCCTGGGCGATGCCGCGCACGCCCAGCCGCCCAACCTGGGCCAGGGCGGCGGCATGGCCATGCAGAACGGGCTGGCGCTTGCCACCGCCCTGCAAGATGTGGCCACGCCTCAAGAAATACCCGACGCGCTCGAGCGCTGGGAACAGCAGGAACGCGATATCGTCGAGCATTGCCAGAAGTGGTCTTGCCTGTATGGCGAAGTCACATTCCTGCCCGACGAAGTTCGCACCACCGTCATACGCAGTGCAATGGCCCATCCCTGGGTGGCCGGACAGGTCTTCCGCGCGGCCAACCACCAGCCCACCGGCGCTGGCCAGTAGATATAATGCGGCATGCCCAATGACGACCCTTCCATGCCGGACGCCTCGCAAGACCACAACATCGCGTCCCAGATGGCGTCCATTATCTTTCGCCTGGACCAGATCCTGCGCGACACGATATTGCGCAAGCTGGATCTTACCTACATACACTTTCGGGTGCTGCAGTACCTGTATGAAAAAGACGGCCGGCAAATAGGCGAAATCGCCGCCGCCATCGTCGTGCGCCAGCCGGTGCTCAGCCGCGTCATCGACCAGATGGAAGAGCGCGCGCTGGTGCGCCGCAGCGCCGACCCGCAAGACAGCCGCCGCATGCGTGTCTACCTTACCGATCATGGCCGCAGCCGCTATCAAGAGGCCTGGCCGCCGGCACACGAGCTGCAAGAGACCGCGCTGAAGGGCTTCAAGGGGCGCGAGCGCGAGGCGCTGCGCCGGCTGCTCAAGAAAATGGCTGCCAACCTGTTCTAGGCATGATGAACAACGATGATCTGCAACTGCTGGTCAGCAAAAGCATGCCTTTCGGCAAATACCAGGGCCGGCTGTTTGCCGACCTGCCGGGATATTACCTGGCGTGGTTCGCCCGCAAGGGCTTTCCGCCGGGCGAGACAGGGCGGCTACTGGCCTTGATGCACGAAATCGACCACAACGGGCTGCGCCCTCTTCTTGATCCGCTGCGCGGGTCTTGAGCCCCGCCGCACATACCGCCTTCGGCGCTCCGCCCCCATCGCATTGCCGCGCACCCGCTGAAAACCTGACGGATTCAGCCACCCATCTGCCGCGCCAGGCGCTCCAGCACCTCGTAGCAAGGCAGCACACGGGCGGCGCTGGCATTGGGCTCGCGCTGTTCGCATATGGCTGCGACGAACTCACGATCTTGAAGCTCTATGCCGTTGACTGAAACGTCAACCCGGCTGACGTCTATTTTGTCGCCGGCCCCCGTGTACAGATCGTCGTACGAGGCCACATAGGTGGCGCTGTCGCCGATATAGCGAAACGTCGTGCCCAAGGGGCCATCGTTGTTGAAGCTGAGGGCCAGCGTGCACAAGGCGCCCGTGCTGCTCTTCAGCTGCATGGACATGTCCATGGCAATGCCCAGCTCGGGATGCATGGGCCCTTGCACCGCATGGGCCTGCACCACCTCGCCGCCGTCCTGGTACAGGAAAAGGTCGACCGTATGCGCGGCGTGATGCCACAGCAGATGGTCGGTCCAGCTGCGTGGCTCGCCCAGGGCGTTCAGATTGCTGCGGCGAAGAAAGAATGTCTGGGCGACCAGGTGCTGCAAGCGGAAGCGCCCTTCTTCGATGCCCCGTCGCACGTACTGATGGCTGGGATTGAATCGGCGCGTATGGCCGCACATGGCAACCAGCCCCCGCCTCTTGGCCTCGTCGACCACTGCGCGGGCGTCGTCCAGCCGGTCGGCCAGGGGGATCTCGACCTGGACATGCTTGCCTGCCTTCAGGCAGGCAATGGCCTGGCGCGCGTGCATGGGGGTGGGCGTACACAATATCGCGGCGTCGAGCCCCGGCAGCGCAAGCGCCTCGGCAAGATCCGGGCAGGCATAGGGCACGCCGAAACGGGCAGCCGCGGCGCGTGCCTTGTCGAGTTCGGGGTCGACCACTGCCATCACCCTGGCGCCGGGAACGTGGGCCAGCCCTTCGAGATGCTTGGTGCCGAATGCGCCGGCTCCCGCCACTGCAATATTAAGGACTTGAGTCATTGAAAAGCCTTTATGCCGTTTCACTGCCTGGCATGATACCGGCACAAGGCATGCAAAAGCGACCCCTGCCCTGCCGGGCACCCCAAACTAGAACTGCGCGCACCGCGGGTTTCGGCCGCGGCTGCCATCACACAGAAGGCTCTTGGGCCGGCACGGCAAAACGGGCCCAGAGGGCCCGTTTTGCACCTGGGAATGGACGGCCGCCGCCCACTCCGCTTACTGCCCTTCGAGGAAGCTCTTGAGCTTGTCGGCCCGGCTGGGGTGGCGCAGCTTGCGCAACGCCTTGGCCTCGATCTGGCGTATGCGTTCGCGCGTAACGTCGAACTGCTTGCCGACCTCTTCAAGAGTTTGGTCAGTGCTCATTTCGATGCCGAAACGCATGCGCAACACCTTGGCCTCGCGAGGCGTAAGCGAATCGAGCACCTCTTTGACCACATCGCGCATCGAGCCGTGCAGGGCCCACTCGGACGGCGACAGGGTGCCGGTGTCTTCGATGAAATCGCCCAGGTGGGAATCGTCATCGTCGCCAATGGGCGTCTCCATGGAGATGGGCTCTTTGGCGATCTTGAGGATCTTGCGCACCTTGTCCTCGGGCATGTCCATCTTTTGAGCCAGCGTGGCCGGATCGGGCTCGGCGCCGGTTTCCTGGAGGATCTGGCGATTGATGCGGTTCATCTTGTTGATGGTTTCGATCATGTGCACCGGAATGCGGATGGTGCGCGCCTGGTCGGCGATCGACCGCGTGATGGCCTGGCGGATCCACCAGGTGGCATAGGTGGAGAACTTGTAGCCGCGGCGGTACTCGAACTTGTCGACGGCCTTCATGAGGCCGATGTTGCCCTCTTGGATGAGGTCGAGGAACTGCAGCCCGCGATTGGTGTACTTTTTGGCGATGGAGATGACCAGGCGCAGGTTGGCCTCGGTCATTTCGCGCTTGGCCTTGCGCGCCTTGGCCTCACCGGTGGCCATGCGCTTGTTGACGTCCTTGAGGTCCTTGAGCGGCAGCACGACGCTGGACTGCAGGTCGATGAGCTTTTGCTGCAGCTCTTGCACGGCCGGAACATGGCGCTCGAGCGTCTCGGAATACGGATGGCCCGCCGCGACTTCCTGGAGAACCCAGTCGAGATTGGTCTCGTTGCCGGGGAACACCTTGATGAAGTACGCGCGCGGCATGCCGGCGCGGTCGACGCAAATGTGCAGCACCTCGCGTTCGAGCTGGCGCACTTGGGCCACCTGGTCGCGCAGGGTATCGGCCAGGCGCTCGACCATCTTGGCCGTAAAGCGAATGCCCATGAGTTCGTCGAGAATGGCCTGCTGGGCCTGTCCGTACTCGGGCGCTTCGTAGCCCTTGGTTTCGAAGGCCTTGCGCATTTTCTCGAACCAGACCGAGACATTCTCGAACTTCTTGAGCGACTTCGTGCGCAGATGCTCGAGCTGCTTGCTGCTCATGCCGCCCGCCGGGCCGTCTTCGTTCTCGTCGTTGTCGACCGAAACGCCCGCCCCGGCGTATTCTTCGCCCTCTTCGTCGACCAGGCCGTCGACGACTTCGTCGATTTGGGCGTGGCCGTCGCGCACACGCTGTATGTGGGCGAGGATCTCGTTGACGGTGGTGGGACATGCGGCGATGGCCATGACCATGTGCTTGAGGCCGTCTTCGATGCGCTTGGCGATTTCGATTTCGCCTTCGCGGGTCAGCAGTTCGACCGTTCCCATTTCGCGCATGTACATGCGGACGGGATCGGTGGTGCGGCCAAAGTCGGAATCGACCGTGGTCAGGGCCGCCTCGGCTTCGTCCTCGACGTCATCGTCGTTGGATGCGACAGGCGCATTGTCGTTCAGCAGCAGCGATTCGGCATCGGGCGCCTGGTCGTAGACCGAGATGCCCATGTCGCTGAAGGTGCTGATGATGCCGTCGATGGCCTCGGCGTCGACCAGGTCGTCAGGCAGGTGGTCGTTGATCTCGCCATAGGTGAGATAGCCGCGCTCTTTGCCGAGCTTGATGAGAACCTTGAGGCGGTTGCGGCGCGCCTCTTGTTCTTCCGGGGTCATCTGGCTGCGGGCGGGCGTGTCTTTGTCGCCCTTGCCTCGCTTGCCGCCACGCTTGGGCATGGGCTTGAAATCGGGGATGACTTCGGCTTCGACATCGACGTCGTCATCGGCGAAGTTGGCCGCATCATTGTTGGCCGACTTGGCCGGACGGCCGGGACGGCGTCCGGTGGATGCGGGACGGCCGGGCTTGGCTGCTTTTTTGGCTTCGGCCCCTTCGGCCGTCTTGACGGCGGTTTTCTTGACGGCAGCTTTCTTGACTGCCGCCTTCTTTACTGCGGCCTTTTTGGCAGGTGCCTTCTTGGCCGCCACATTGGCATCCGCCGGGGCCGCGACCTTTACAGCGGTCTTGGCGGCACTTTTGGTCGCAGCAGCCGATCGGGCTTTTTTTGCAGCTTCTTGCTCAGCTGACAACGGGGTATTACCAGTGGCTTGGGTCATAGTGGCTTCCGTAAGTGCAATGCGCGCACGCGAAGGACCTCGCGCCGCCATTGCAGGGCAAAACTACTTTCGCAACGGCGTCGGGGCGGCGCAAAAAACGATTTTTCGCCCGGTGCCCGAATGTAGAAGTATCCTTGTCTTTCATATGCAAGGCCAAAATGGGGCAACCGCTTAAAACCGCAAATTTTGCGCAATGCGCCTGATGGCGATGCGAAACTTTTTATTTTACAACAGTCAACGCGTAGCGGCACTATTCAAAAGAGCCAGCCTGCGCGTCAATTCCTGGTACCGCAGGCGCGAAGCGTCGTCTCGCAGGCCGCCCGCAATCAATTCGGATTGTTCGGCCTTGATCGTCTCGAGCTCGATGCGATGCAGCGCGTCATTCCATTCGGCCCACGGATCGGGCAGGTCTTCCTGCTCAAGCAACTCTGTACTTAGACTATTCAGGACCTGGGTCAGTTCCTGGGCGGGGTCCGCCGCCTGCAGCAACGCCCCCACATGGCGGGCGCCGCTGGTGTGGGCCAATGCGATCAGGTCTCTTACCAGTATCAGATGGGGGCCCTGCTCGAGGATTTCAAGCTGCTGGTCGCCCAGGCGGTCGACCAGCTCGGGGTGTGCCAGCAGCAGGCGAAGCAGGCGCTTGGCCATGGGCGTCACGGCGCGCGAACGCTGCTGCGTCCGCCGGGCGCCGCGGGCGGGTTCGCCCGGCGGATTTTCCCAGGGTTCGGCCTGCACGAAGCCTTCGGACGGCATATCCATGAAACCGGGGGGTTCGGCGTAATCGGGTTCGCCCTGGCGCGCGTCGTGCGCAGCGGCATGCAGCGACGTCTCGGGCGCGGCCTCAAGCATTCCGGCCAGCTCTTCGGGGGTAAGCTTGACCAGCCGGGCAAACTCGCGCTCGATCTGCATGCGCAAGGTGCCCGCTGGCATCAGGGCCAGCAGGGGCTTGGCCTCGTGCACGCAGGCCGCCCGCCCCTCGGCCTCGTCCATGGCGTGGTGCGAAGCCAGCTCATCGAGCATGAAGCGCGACAAGGGGTCGGCCTCAGCCAGCGAGGCGCGAAAGGCCTCGGCACCGAACTCGCGGACGTAGGAATCGGGGTCGTGCTCTTGCGGCAGGAAAAGAAAGCGTATCGAAGCGTCGTCCCGCAACAAGGGCAGGCATACCTGCAGGGCCCGCCACGCGGCGCGCCGCCCCGCCTTGTCGCCATCGAAGCTGAACACGACCTTGTTGCTCAGGCGCAAGAGCTTCTGCACGTGTTCGGGAGTGGTGGCCGTGCCCAGTGTGGCGACGGCGTGCTCGATGCCCCGCTGGGCCAGGCCGACCACGTCCATATAGCCCTCGACCACCAGCACACAGCCTTCTGTACGAACGGCCGCCCTGGCCTCCCATAGGCCGTATAGCTCGCGGCCCTTGGAAAACACGGCGGTTTCGGGGGAATTCAGGTACTTGGGCTCGCCCTTGGCGATCAGGCGGCCGCCAAAGCCGATGATGTTCCCGCGCGTATTGCGAATGGGAAACATGATGCGCTCGCGAAAGCGGTCGTAGCGGCGACCGTCCTCGGCCTCGATGACCAGACCGGATTCGACCAGGAGCGGATCTTCGTAATGGGGGAAAACCGCCGCCAGTCCGCGACGGTCTCCGCCGGTCCAGCCAAGGCCGAAACGCGCAGCGATCGAGCCGCTCAGGCCCCTCTGCTTGAGGTAGGAGATGGCAGCCGGAGAGGCCTTCAGGCCACGCTGATAATGAGCGTGGGCGGTATCGAGTATCTGCTGGTGCCTCGAGACCTCTTCTTTGCGGCGCTGCGACGCGGCCCGTTGGGCCGGACTGCGGTTTTCTTCGGGAACCACCATGCCGACGGAAGCAGCCAGGCTGCGCACGGCCTCGGGGAAGCTGGCCCCGGTGTGTTCCATGAGAAACGAAATGGCACTGCCGTGCGCTCCGCAGCCGAAGCAGTGATAGAACTGCTTGGTGGGGCTGACAGTAAAGGAGGGACTTTTTTCGTTGTGAAACGGACACAGGCCAAGCAAGTTGGCCCCGCCCTTGCGCAACTGCACATAGCGCCCGACGACGTCGACTACATCAACCCGGGCGAGAAGCTCTTGAACAAATGGTTCAGGTATCAATACAGGCGCGGGGGCAATTGTTGGCTGCGGATGCGCTTGTAGTGACGCTTGACCGCGGCGGCGTGCTTGCGCTTGCGCTCGGCCGTGGGCTTTTCATAGAACTCGCGCGAGCGCAGTTCGGTCAGAAGGCCGATTTTTTCGATGGTGCGCTTAAAACGGCGCAGGGCGGCTTCAAAAGGCTCGTTTTCTTTAAGACGAACGGTAGGCATGTACGGGTAAGCCTCGCAAAATGTGGGTAAGCAAAATTCGTAAAGCATTAGATTCTACCACGAAACCCGAAATTTCACGAACTTGGCCGCTTTTTTGCGCCCGGCAGCCCCGCCATAGCCTGGTCGCCCCTTTCGTGGCCGAAATGCGCACGCACCCGCGCAAAGGACAAGGCGCCTTCTTGCCCGGACGGCCGGCCTATTCGCCGTTACGCTTGCCCTTGCGGATCCAGGCCTCGAGCTGGTGGGGCCGAAGGCTGTCGTAGTCTTCGAACGGCTGGTGGATCCAGGGGTTGGTGGGCAGCTTCTCGACGTAATAATCGGGAGAGGCCTTGGCATGCCCCTTCCACCACAGCACGGCGCTCTTCATTTCGGTGATATCAGGGAACTGCGTGCGCAGATGCTCGCCCACCCGGTTGAAGGTCATGCCTGTATCCACCATGTCGTCCACCAGCAACACCCGGCCGTCGAGCGTGCCGCGGGTAATGGTGATGAACTGGGCAATGTCGAGCGTTCCCTGTTGGGTGCCCGCGGCCTCGCGATAGCTGCTGGTGGCCAATATGCCCAGCGGAACGTCGTAGATGCGGGAAAGCACGTCGCCCACGCGTACGCCGCCGCGCGCCAGGCAGATGATCTTGTCGAATTTCCAGGCCGACTCATGGATGATCAGGGCAAGACGCTCGATCAGCGCATGGTACTGGTCCCAACTGATCCAAAGATCGCGATCGGTGCTGGGCGGCAGGCTCATGGTGTTCTCCCTTTTTTGCTTGAGCAAGGAGCGTAATCATACCCCTGCCCGCCCTGCTTGCAAAACGTCAGCTTACGAAGGGGTGGCGCAACACAATGGTTTCGAGACGGTCGGGACCGGTGGACACCATGTCGATGGGCACGTCGCAGACTTCGGCAATGCGCTGCAGGTAGCGGCGCGCATTGACGGGCAAGGCGTCGTACTCGGTGATGCCGATGGTGGATTCCTGCCAGCCCGGCATTTCTTCGAGCACGGGTTCGGCCTGGGCGGTGGCATGAGCGCCATTGGGCAGCACGTCGAGGAACTCGCCCTTGTAGCGATAGCCCACGCCGATCTTGATGGTTTCGACGCCATCGAGCACGTCGAGCTTGGTGACGCACAGGCCCGAAATGCCGTTGATCATGACCGCGCGCTTCATGGCCGCGCCGTCGAACCATCCGCAACGGCGCGGACGCCCGGTGACCGAGCCGAATTCTTTGCCCACGGTGGCCAGGCGGACGCCGGTGTCGTCGAGAAGCTCGGTGGGGAAAGGCCCCGAACCGACGCGCGTGGTGTAGGCCTTGGCAATGCCCAGCACATAGTTCAGGCTTTGCGGCCCCACGCCCGCGCCGGCCGCCGCCGCGCCGGCCACGCAATTGCTGCTGGTGACGAAGGGGTAAGTGCCGTGGTCGATGTCGAGCAAGGAGCCCTGCGCGCCTTCGAACAGCAGGTTGTGGCCGGCCTTCTGGGCAAGATGCAGGTTGTTGGACACATCGGCCACCATGGGCTGGATCTGGGCAGCCAGCTCCATGGCCTGGTCGCGCACCTGGCTGGCCGAAACGGCCTCGGCGCCCAGGTACTGGGTAAGCACGAAATTGTGATAGTCGAGCGCTTCGTTGAGCTTTTCATCGAAAATGGCCGGGTCGTACAGATCTTGTACGCGCAAGGCACGCCGTGCCACCTTGTCTTCGTAGGCAGGCCCGATGCCGCGGCCGGTGGTGCCGATCTTGCCTTCGCCCTTGCGCAGCTCGCGAGCCTGGTCAAGCGCCACGTGATACGGCAGGATCAAGGGGCATGCCGGCGATATCTGCAGGCGCGAACGCACGTCAAGGCCGGCCTGCTCGAGTTCGCCGATTTCCTTCAGCAGGGCCTCGGGCGACAGGACCACCCCGTTGCCGATGTAGCAGGTAAGGCCTGCATGCATGATGCCCGAGGGGATCAGGCGCAGAATGGTCTTTTGCCCATTGATCCATAAAGTGTGGCCCGCATTGTGGCCCCCCTGGAAGCGCACAACGCCCTGAGCCGACTCGGCCAGCCAGTCGACGATCTTGCCCTTGCCTTCGTCACCCCATTGGGTGCCTATCACCACGATGTTCTTGCTCATAACTTATCAAAGAATCCGGCCCCGGGGGGCCCGCAAATAAAAGGTTGAGCCGCGGACCTGCCTGTGCCGCGACAGAAAGGGTTAGTTTATAGCCCTGACCCGCCATGCTCCGTCAACGAAGACCAGCTCGCGGTCCACCGTGAACTCGTCCAGGTCGTGGGTTTCGCCGGGCAGCGACTGCACGACGATCTCGCCCGAGCCGCGCAGGCCGCGGAGGGCTTCGGTAAGTGCCGGGTCGGTGCCCCACGGGGCCCGGATGGCCTTGGCCAGCCGGGCTGGAGGCAGGCCCGACGACAGCTTGCGCAAATCGAGGCTGAAGCCGGTTGCCGGCCGCTCGCGACCGAAGGATCTTCCGATGCCGTCGTAGCGTCCGCCCTTGACGAGCGCATCGTGCCAGCCCTGGGCATAGATGGAGAACATGACGCCGGAATGGTAGCCGTAGCCACTGCCCGCATCGGCCAGGTCGATGCTGAACTCGTACTCGGGCATGGCCTGGATGAGGGTCTGGAGATCGGCCATGGCCTGCTGGATGCGCGGCAGCGCCGGCAGCACCCTGGACGCCTCGGCCAGGACCTCGACGCCGCCATACAGCGACGGCAGGATGGTTAGCGCCTGGAGGGTTTCGGGCCGCAGGTCGGGCAAGCGCCCGCCCAGTTGCCGCATGCCCGGGACATCTTTGGTGCTGAGCAGCTCGATGACCTCGTCGGCCACATCAGCCAGTGCGAGGTCTGAATCGATGAGGGCGCGCACGATGCCCAGGTGGTTGAGGTCGAGCCGGGCGCCCACCACACCAGCCCGCTGCACGCTTTCAAGGGCCAGCTGGATGATTTCGATGTCGGCCTCGACCCCCGCATGCCCGAAAAGCTCGGCCCCGATCTGCAACAGCTCGCGGTCGGACAGCAGCCCCGCGGGGCGCGCATGCAGCACCGAGCCGCAATAGCACAGGCGAGTAACGCCTTCGCGATTGAGCAGGTGCGCGTCGATGCGGGCGATTTGCGGGGTGATGTCGGCACGCAGGCCCAGCGTGCGCCCCGACAACTGGTCGACCAGCTTGCAGGTGCGAAGGGCCAGGTCGCTGCCCTTGTCGGACAGCAGGGAATCCAGGTACTCGACCAGTGGCGGTGCAACGAGCTCGAATCCATAGGCGCGATACAGGTCCAGAAGCTCTCGGCGCAATTCTTCGATGCGGCGCGCTTCGGCCGGCAGAACATCGGCCAGGCTTTCGGGCAACAACCAGGTGGACATCATGCGTTTCCGTTCAATACCAGGTACAGGTTTAGGACAAACAAAAAGCGACTTGGGGCGTAAGCCCGCCAAGTCGCTTGCGGATGTATTTCAACTTACGGCGTATTGTACCCTGTTGTGGCGCCATTCCCAAATAACGCGAGGGAACGGCGCCAGCCGCGCCGCCTAGGGATTGGCCGGTTCGGCGCCCTGCGCGCCGCCCCAGTAACGGAAGAAATCTGTCTCGGGACTGATCACAAGCAGATCGTCTTTGCTGGAGAACGCCGAGCGGTAGGCTTCCAGGCTTTTGAAAAAGCTGTAGAACTCGGGATTCTTGCCGTAGGCCTCGGCATAGATGGAGGCGGCCCGGGCATCGCCCTCGCCCCGCACACTCTGGGCCTGGGCGAAAGCATCGGCAAGCAGTTCTTCGCGCTGGCGATCTGCCTGGGCGCGGATGCGCTCGCTGTCGGCCGCGCCGGTGGCCCGCAGGCGGTTGGCCTCTTCTTTACGCTCGGCCTCCATGCGCCGATAGACGGATTCAGAGATCTCGGGCGCGAAATCAATGCGGCGCAGGCGCACGTCGACCACCTCTACCCCCAACGGACGGGCACGCGAGTCGACCGTGGTGAGCATTTCTTTCATGATGTCGCCCCGCTGGCTGGAAACGACTTCTTTGACTGTGCGCACGTTGACCGAGGCGTTGAGCGCATCGCGGATCTGGGCGCTGAGCCGCTCTTCGGCGGCGCGCGTGTTGGCGCCGAAGGTGACGTAGAACTGGCGCGGATCGATGATGCGCCACTTCACGAAGGAGTCGATCAGCAGGTTTTTCTTTTCGGCGGTCTGGATGCGTTCGGGGTCTTTCGACTCGATGGTCTGCAGGCGTCTGTCGAGCCGCACCACGTTCTGGAAAGGCGGCGGCAGCTTGAAGTGGAGCCCGGGTTCGGTAATGGTTTCGCGCACCTCGCCCAGGGCGAACACGAGCGCCGCGTCGCGTTCGCGCACGACGAAGACCATGGAAGACAAGACGGCCAGCAGGATGACGAGGCCGATCAGGTAGGGAAAAAAGCGTTGCATGAGGGCCCCCGGTTAGCGCGAATAAGGATTGGCCAGTGCACCGGCCCCGTTGCCATACGGGGTGCCTCGCGCCCTGGAGGGGGAAGAATCGCCCTGGGAGGCTGCGGCGCCCCCCGCCGCAGCCGCAGCAGTCGCGCCGGCCGAATCGGGGTTTGCTTCGGAAGGCGGCTTGCGCGCCGCCTGGCCTGCGATTTTGTCCAGCGGCAGGTACAGCATATTGTTGTTGCTGTCGGTATCGACCAGAACCTTGGAGGTTTGCTCGAGGATTTCCTGCATGGTGGTCAGGTACATGCGCTCGCGGGTAATGTCGGGCGCCTTGGCGTATTCGGCCTCGATGCTGGTGAAGCGGGCCGTATTACCTTGTGCGTCGCCAATGACACGCGCCCGGTGGCCTTCGGCCTCTTGGAGCATGCGCGCCACCTGGCCCTGTGCTTCAGGCAGCACCCGGCTGGCGTAGGCATTGCCCTCGTTGATGAGGCGCTCGCGGTCCTGGCCGGCCTTGACGGCATCGTCGAACGCCGCCTGCACCTGCTCGGGAGGCTGCACGTTCTGGATGGCGACCGTACTGATCTGTATGCCTGTCTGGTAGCGATCGAGAATATCTTGAGCAAAGCGCTGCACCCGCGCGGCAATTTCGGTACGGCCAGAATACAGGACGGAATCCATGGGCTGCTGTCCGACCACCTCGCGCATGGCGGTTTCGGCCGCCTGGCGCACCGATTCGTCGGGCTGACTGGTTCTGAAGAGATAATCGGGTGCGCCTTCGGGATTGAGGCGGTACTGAACCACGAACTGGACATCGACGATGTTTTCGTCGGTGGTCAGCATCAGCGATTCGGACAGCACCTTGTTGCGCGCATTGCCCCGGAAGCCCACTTCGAACGTACGCAACTGCGAAATATTGACGGTTTGGGAATCTTCGATGGGATACGGCAGACGCCACTGCAAGCCGGGCGTCAGGGTCTTGGTGTAGGCGCCGAATCGCGTTACCACGGCAACCTGCCCTTCCTGGACGATGGTAAAGCCGCTGGCCAGCCACAGCGCGACGATGATGATCAGAATGACCACGACGGTTTTGGGCGAACCCTTGGGCAGCGAAGCCCCCGGGCCGCCACTGCCGCCATTGCCGCCGCGGCGCGGCTTGCGGCCAAAAAGCGACCCCAGCCTGTTGTTGAAATCGCGCCAGACTTCATCCAGATCTGGAGGGCCGCCCCCTTGATTGGGGCGGCGAGGCGGTTCGGGGTCGTTGCTGTTGTTGCCGCCACGTCCCCAACCCGGGTCATTCAGGTTGAAAATTTTCGATATTGAACGCATTGTGTCTCGTAGTCTGACCTGCCTCGACAATTGCCCCACGCAAACCGTCCAAGCCGGCACGCCTCAGGGCGCTTACAAATACTCGCGCAATGGTACCATGTTCATCGCGCTCGACCCGGGGCTCGTAGCCCGCTTCATCGATTTTGTTATAGACGAGAATGGTGGGAATGGCGCCCGCCCCGATGTCTTCCAGCACCTTGCGTACCTCGAGTATCTGCTCTTCGCGCTGGTGGCTCGACGCATCGACCACGTGCAGCAGCAGGTCGGCGTGCACGGTCTCTTCGAGCGTGGCCCTGAAGGCCGCGATCAGGGTCGGCGGCAAATCGCGTATGAAGCCCACGGTATCCGAAACCACCACCTGGCCCGCGCCTTCGATCCAGAGCTTGCGCGTGGTGGTGTCCAGGGTGGCGAACAGCTGGTCGGCCGCATAGACGTCGGCCCGCGTCAGGGCGTTGAACAAAGTTGACTTGCCGGCGTTGGTATAGCCCACCAGTGAAACCGACAAGGTATTGCCCCGGGCGCGGGCGCGCCTTTGGGTGGCCCGCTGGCGCTGGGCCCGGTCAAGCCGCTCTTTCAGCAGCTTGACCTTGGCGCCGATCATGCGCCGGTCCATTTCCAGCTGCGATTCACCCGGGCCCCGCATGCCGATGCCGCCCTGCTGCCGCTCAAGGTGGGTCCACAGGCGTGTAAGCCGGGTCGACAGATGCTGCAGCTGGGCCAGCTCGACCTGCAGCTTGCCTTCGTGGCTTTTGGCCCGCAGGGCGAATATGTCGAGAATGAGCGCTACCCGGTCGACCACCCGCAGGTTTATCGACCTTTCAAGGTTGCGCTGCTGGGCAGGGCTTAACGCCTGGTCGAACAGAACGACCTCGGCCTGGCCATCCTCGGCCAGCAACTGGGCCTCTTCAAGCTTGCCCTTGCCGATAAAATACGCGGCGTCCGGCCGTGCGCGGCGGGCGACCACGGTTCCGACGACCTGCGCCCCCGCACCCTCGGCAAGCATGACGAACTCGTCGGCATGCGCCTGGTAATCCGGACTGCCCAGATCGACGCTGACTATCAATGCCTTCATTGGCATCCTATAAAACGAAATACCCGCCGGCGCACTGCACTCCGGCGGGTTTTCATGCTGACTGAAGCCAAGCGGACTACGCTGCGGATTGATCGTCCACCTGGAACGCAACTGGACGGGCCGGAACGACGGTGGAGATGGCGTGCTTGTAAACCATTTGCGTGACAGTGTTGCGCAGCAGGACCACATATTGATCGAACGATTCGACCTGGCCCTGCAGTTTGATTCCGTTGACGAGGTAGATGGAAACGGGCACGTGATCCTTACGTAAAGCGTTCAGAAATGGATCTTGTAGTGTTTGCCCTTTATTGCTCATTGGCTTAGCTCCAATTGTGTTGTTATATGAGATGACGCTCAAAAAGATACTTTACAGGGTTTTCCCGCAATGCGCCACGAGAGACTGTTGACTTAGTGTATATTTTTGCGCGTCTTTTTTACTGCGCCTTGCCTAATATTTCAGCCAGCGCCGCGCACAGGCGGGCGCAGTCGGCGTCCGTGCCGATGGTTATGCGCAGGTACTGGTCGATGCGCGGCAGGGCAAAATGGCGCACCAATATGTGCCGTTCGCGCAGCGCCGCTGCCAGCTTGACGGCATCGCTCGAGCGATGGCGGGCAAACACGAAGTTGGCCATGCTGGGCAACACGTCGAAGCCCATCTGTGCCAGGTCGACAGCCAGCTGGTCGCGCGAGCGCATGATGGCCTGCCGCGTCTTGTCGAAATAGGCTTTGTCCTGAATGGCGGCCAAGGCGCCCGCCTGCGCCAGCATATCGAGCGGGTAGGAATTGAAGCTGTCCTTTATGCGGCGCAGCCCTTCGATGAGATCGGCCGAGCCCATGGCATAGCCCACGCGCAGGCCCGCCAGCGAGCGCGACTTGGACAAGGTGT
>Ga0180218_1001335_pt1 | contig 15308 bp, 17 predicted proteins | sample eDN3rd37CKraftBY_FD_151334 | JGI IMG/M metagenome (GOLD analysis project Ga0180218, IMG submission 151334) | Enriched backyard soil microbial communities from Emeryville, California, USA - eDNA 3rd pass 37_C Kraft BY (version 2) (version 2) | ecosystem: Environmental > Terrestrial > Soil >...
GGAAGCGATCGGAAATGCGGGCCATCGATTCACTGTGCCCAAGGCAGATGAAACCGCCGGGATTGGTGGCTTCATAGATGTTTTCGACAGCGGCGCGGCGCGCGGCATCATCGAAATAGATGAGCACGTTGCGACAGAAGATAACGTCGAATTTGCCCTGCATGCGCATCGATCCGGCGTCGACGAGGTTCGTCTCCGTAAATTTCACCGATTCGCGCAGGTCCTGGATGATCTGGTCCGTTCCGGGTGCGATGGCCTGGAAATAACGCTGAACCAACTCTTTCGGCAAACGTGCCAAGGCGCGCTCGCTGTAGATCCCGACTGCGGCTTCCGCCAGCGCTCGGGTATCGATATCGGAGCCGACGATTTCGATATTGTAAGCATCGACGAGGCGCCAGTTCTCAAGGAGCCAAATGGCGATCGAATAGGGTTCTTCACCGGTTGAGCAGGGCATCGACCAGATGCGAACGAGGTCACCGGGTCCGCGCGTTTGAACGATTTCGGGAAGCAGGGCTTTGCTGAGACAGCGAAGCTGGTTTTCTTCCCTATAGAAATAGGTCTCATTGACCGTGAAAGAATTGATGAGCTGTTCGGCCTCGGCGCCTCCATTGAGGAGCAGGTTGAAGTATTCGCCAAACGTTTTCAGGCCGACGCTGCTCATGCGGTCGGCCAACCTGCGTTCGATGTAAAATCGCTTGCTTTCGCCATATATGAGGCCGCTGCGCTTATAGACGAACTGGCATAGCCTGTTGAGGTCGTCCGGGCTCAGCGCCGGAATGGAAGCTCCGCTCATGCCGCCCATTCCTTCAAATGGGCTGCGATCTTGTCGAGCGGGGTCACGACGGCCGCGCCGCCGCGCTTGACCAATTCGCCGGGCATTCCCCAGACGACTGCGGTTTCTTCGGATTCAGCAATCGTGCGGCCGCCTTCGGCTCGGAGTTGCGCCATGGCCGCTGCGCCGTCATCCCCCATACCCGTCATCAAAACGCCTATCGTTCGTTCTGCCCCGATGAGGTGGACAGTCGTCTCCACAAGGCGATCAACGCTCGGGTGCCAGCGGTGTTCCGGAAGGGGCGGTGCGGAGGTTACGTACAGGGACTCTCCGCGCGCCATCATCACGATATCAGCGTCGCCTCGTCCGATATACACATTGCCCGGTTCAAGCGGCAGCGCGCTCGCCACCTCCTGCACATGTAACGCACACAGACGATCAAGGCGGCGGGCAAGTGGGCCGGTGAAAGTTGCCGGCATATGCTGCGCGATAAGGACCGGCCAGGGAAAGTTTGCGGGAAGCGCCGATAGCAGTACGTCGAGCGCGGGAGGGCCTCCCGTTGAAGCTCCGACGACGACGACGCATTCCGTTTGAGGACCAGCGGTCTTGAATGGCTTAGCGGGCTTGGGCTGCGGCCTTTCGATGGAGGGTACGGGCGGGGCCGGCTGTTTCGCAGCGAGAGCTGCGGCCCGGAGACGAACGCGCTCTGTCAAACGGTGGCTCGCGCGAAGGCGTGTTTTGACTGCTGAGCGCACCTTTTCGAGCAGAACGTCTCGCAATTCGCCGATCGCGAGCGAAATCGCGCCTTCCGGTTTGGTGACAAAGTCCACGGCGCCCAAATTCATGGCTTCGAAGGTTTTGTCTGCGCCGTTGCCCGTCAGCGAAGAGACCATGATAACGCGTGTGGGCCGTTCCAACATGATGCGGTCGAGGCACGTCAGGCCATCCATGTTGGGCATGTGCACATCGAGCGTCACCACGTCAGGGCGAAATTCGTGCACCATCGCGAGGCCCTCGACGCCGTCACGCGCGAAGGCAACTTGAAAACCTTCTTCTGCTTCGAAAATATTGCCGAGCAGGCGGCGCATGAGCGCCGAGTCGTCGACGACCAGAACTTTGATCACTGGTTGGGCGCGGCCTCGGAAACATTGGTGATGCTTTCCAAGAACTCGCGCTCCGCCCGGTCGAGCAACGCTTTGGGATCAACGAGAAGGATCATGTGTCCTTCGCGCTCGATCATCGCCACCCGGTCGATGGCGTTGCCGGTCTGCGTCGCAAGCTCCGGGGCCGGTTCCAGTTCATCGGCGGGTACCGTCAGCACTTCCGAGACCTTGTCGACGAGGAATCCGGCTTTCAGACCATCGACAGTCACCACAATGACGCGGCGGTAGCTTCCGTTTTGGGAAGACGTTTCCACTGCGAAGCGTTGGCGTTGGTCAATCACCGGTACGGCTTTGCCGCGCAAGTTCATCAGCCCTTTGACAAAGGGCGGCGCGACGGGAACGCGTGTCAGATTCTCCGGGCAGCGGACGACCTCGTCTACCGCTTCGATGGGCAACCCGTAGTACTCGTCGCTAAGCTGAAAAACGACGAACTGTTCGCCTACAGCCAGTTTCTCTTCGCCGCTCTTCATGGGCGTGGATCCTCGTTCGGCGGCGGCCAGTACCCGGTCTACGGTCTCAGAATCAAAAAGCTTTGCCGGATTTAGAATGGAAATCAGCCTGCGTCCTCTACCCAATCGGCAGATCGCCTCGATTTGCGCCTCGCCCTTAGCACGCGTGAGGACAGGAGGCACGGGGTCGAGCGCATCGGGCGCAATGCGCACGATCTCTCTCACGCCATCAACGACGACGCCTACGAGCGCTTCGCCCAACTGAACTAGGATGACGCGGGACGTCTTCTGATCGAGTTCGGACGGTGGAAAGCCAAGAAGAAAGTGCAGTGACACGAGTGGCACGAGGGCGCCATCGACTTCGGCGGCGCCCAGCATGGCCTGATCCGTACGCGGCAAGCGCGCGATGGCTGAGGGTAGCAGAGTCACTCCTGCTATCCGGTCGATGCCGAGGGCAAATTCCTGCCGGGCGATCGTGAAGGAAACGAACACCAGTTCGTTCTGAGCCTCATCTTCGGCCTGGGCGGGAGACGTGCCCCGCGCCACGAACTGGCGGTCGCGCGGCGCGTGAAGCTGGAAATTTGCGGCGAGCAGGGCATCGACATCCAGCAAGCTGACGTCTGACGACCTCGATGCCGTTGCAACTTTGTCGACCAGCAGTCCGACCATGGACTTGCGCCGGATCATGATGATCCTGGAGGCGGCAGACGTTGCTGACCGCTCCTTGCCGAGCAAAACGTTGGCGGACACCACAGGCGCGACGGTGCCGCGAAAGTTTGCAACGCCCAGCAACTCAGGAGGGCTGTGCGGAACGCGGGTTATGGCACCTGGGCGGACGATTTCGACGATGCTGTTAAGGGGCAAGGCGAAGCGTTCGCCCGCTGCTTCGAAAACAAGGACGTTTGCATCGCCGTGCTCGTGGTCGGATGTCTCGCTCATCGATCAGGATTTCACGCCTTCGAGCTCGTCCGCGAGTGCAGCGATCTCTTCGATGGCGGCGGCAAGTTCCTCCGCGCCCTTGGCTTGCTGGCGCGCAGCAGCAGCGGATTGGGTAGCGGAATTGCCTGCTTCCTCACTGGCGGCCGCGATCTGTTGCGTACCGGCCGATACCTGCTTTGCCGAATTGAGGATGGCTTCCGACGCGGTGAGGAGTTCGAGCGATCCCTCGCCGAGATCTGCGAGGTCGGACTCGACGAGCGCAAGCCGGTCCAGCACGGTCCTGTTCTTCCGGATCGCGGCTTGCGATGCGGCCGACATCTGTTCCAGATCGCGGCGAACGGCCGATATCTGGCTTTGGATGGCGACGGCAACGTCCTTCGCGCGGGCGGCGCTGTCGGCTGATTGACGCGACAAGTTGCGGATATCGGATGAGACGACGGCGAAGCCGCGGCCATATTCCTTGGCTCTTGCAGCTTCCACCGAGCCGCTGACCGCCAGCATGTTCGTTTGGACGGCAACGAGCGTGATGGCATCGACGATCTTCTCGATCCGGCGGCCGGAGACCTCGAGCGCGCTCAGTACCTTGCCGACTTCGAGCGTTTCATCGAGAGCTGCCGATATTCCCTGGCTCAGCGCAACGACGGCTTCGCGATTGGCCTTGACGATTGGCGCCAAGGCCGCGGCCTGGTCAGACGCGTCGGACGCCGATTTCCGGAGCGCCGCGGCGCTGCTTTCGATCTGGTTCATCGCGGCGCTCGATTGCTGAGCAGCAGCGGCCTGAGCTTGCGCGCCAAGGCTGATCTGATCGGTCGCCACGAGAATTTCGCCGGCGGCCGCGGACAGCTCCTGCACGGTTGCGGACAATTCCTCGGCGGCCGCTGCGAGCTGTTCGGCGCTTGTTGCGGCTCCCCCCGTTGCATTGCGCAGACCATCCGCGAGGCGGGCCAGGTCGTGCGCCGTCGCCTGACTTTGGTCCAGCGCCTTGGTCTGCTGTTCGATCGCACGCTGTGCCTGGGCAGTTGCGGCAGCCTGCTCCTCAGCAGCGCTCGAGACGGATTCGGCGCCGCGCTGAGCTTCTATCGCGGCGGCCTCCGCCAGTTCGGTTGCGCCCAAGATCGAGCGGCTGCCGTCAACGAAAGCCTGGATATCCTGGCGAATGACGTTAAGCGCGCCAATGACGTCGCGGCCGGCCTGGGAATCCAGCTGCGCTTTTTCCGCTCCGGCTTTGATGCGGGCGACGACGGTTCGCACTTGTGAGGAAATGGATTCGGCCAGTTCCTGCACGTCGCGGGCATGTTTCTCGGAGGATTCGGCGAAAGCGCGGACTTCGTCGGCAACTACCGAAAAGCCGCGGCCGTGATCACCGGCTCGTGCTGCTTCGATTGCTGCGTTCAGTGCCAGAAGGTTGGTCTGATCGGAGACGTCCGCGACCGTGCGGGTGATCTCTCCAATGTTTGCCGCCTGCGTTTCAAGTGTGGCGACGACGTCGACCGAGCGGAGCTGGCGATCGGAATTCTCCTGCACCGCCTCAACCAGCTGCTCGATCTGGGCGCCAGATTCCGTCAGCAGAGCTTGCAGCGCTTCGGCCTTGCTGCTCGATTTGTCGGCGCGGGCCCGCGCTTGCGTAAAAATCGCACTCAGACTGTTCACCGCAGCGTTCGATTCCTGCGATGCGCCCGCGGCCTGCTCCGCCGCGGCGGCAATCTGCTCGAGCGAGCGCCGGAGTTCTTCAGCTGCGGCGGCCGCTTCGGTGATCCCGGCTGCAAGTTCCTCCGTCGCGGTTCCTATGCGTTCGGCCGCTTGCTCATGCCGCGCGCGCGTCCTGGCACGCGCACGCCGGTCGGCGGTTTCCATGCGCTGCCGATAGGTGGAACCCGAAGCCGGCTCTTCCGGTTTGGCTGCGGGAGCAGCCTGCTTCGAAGAGAGAGCCGAAGTTTTAACCAACGCCATTGAACCCCCGGGAGGCTATTCGCCTGATTAGTCGTAAGCGCAGCAAATTAGCATTTCTGCGCAGTCGGCACATCGGGCAGGACCCAGCGTGCCGAGAGTTTGGTTACCGAGCATAGGGCGAAACCGTTGGAGAATTGCCAACGGATGCGGCGCCTGCCAGATACCGCCGCATAACGACGGTAATCTGAGCAGCGTCAGGTTGCGAAGGCCGGCACAGGGCCGGCGAGCCCCGCCGCTCGCCGAGATGTGTTAATGCGCGGCAGGGCGATATCGTTCCATTCAAATTGAGAAAAAGTTTTAGCGACAAATAACGTCGTTAAGAATTGAAACCTGCGCCCTGCTTTCCGGTATCTTAGCCAGCGGTCTCGTAGAGCTTGCAGACGGGACCGGCGAGCTGAAGAAATTCAGCGGAGCCCCGCCCGTTTTCGGCCGGGGCTCTCTTTTTTGGTGCGTGCTGCACTGCACGGCTAGTTCTGCGGCCCTCGGGAACGCTTGCTTCGGCGCGGCGTAATGCATGCGTACGTGAGAGAAGAGCAACATCACGCAATGTCCTCAATGCCGCGCGAGGACAAATAAACGGCGGAGCCCTCTGGGCGAAACGCCGTATCGCACCGGAGGAGACCCCGCGTGTGAGGAGCCTCGGATCCATCCGGGGCTCTTAATTTTTGGTCCGCTGGCCGCCAGGATCTTGGTCAGGCGGCGGCTGAGAGGTGGCGAAGAAGCTGTTGGCCTTGCGCTACTTCCGCTTTGCCTTGAGGTAGGCTCCAACCTTCTCGACGTTATTGGATCCAACGGCGCGGATTGCTCCTGCCAAACCTTGCCCGGTCACGCCGAACTTTTTCTTCCAGTACTGAACTTCGTAGGGTTCGTTCATGGCAATACGCGTACGGTCCTGTTTGCCTTTCTTTGCTTTGTTATCGGCCATCTCAGCACCTATTCTTTTTTGTTAAGCCGCCTGTGCTTGCCGGGGCGTGCGGCCTATCAGGATGTCGGCAAGCCGGTCCGGATCGCGTTCGCCGGTATCGACGGCAGCAAACAGCCGGCGGACCATTGTGGGGATAGAGATCTTCAACTCACACTCGGCGGCTTCGCAAACTGCGCGGTCCAGCACGGCGTAAAAGCCGGCAAGTTCCTCAGCCGTGTATCCATGTGTTTTCATCGGCGTCCCTCAGCGGTGAGCTCCTGCCCCCAGAGCCCCTGTTGAAGAACGTAGATGCTGAATCCCGGTTCCATATTTTTTTTAAGACAGTGGAACGGGTTGCATGCGGCCGGGCGGACTCGACGCCGCAAATCGAGGGCTGTTTATCCACAAGGGGAGCTGCGGGGTGGCCGTTATTAACGTGTGATCCACGTCAAAAACCGGCGGAACGGCATCGTGCCCTTTTGCAGACCGGTTCCTGCAGGAAGCAGAGTACCGGAAAAGAAGGAGGGCCCTAGATGCTCCGGCAAGCACTGCAGCGGGTAACCGCGCGCACAACCCGATCAGAGACGGATGGCGATACGGACGACATATCGTGGCGGGTGGGAATCTTCGCTCTCGAGCGGCTTCGCCCTGATCCTCAAAGTTGGCTTACGCCCAATGTGCTCTGGGCCGACTATTCGCTGTGGTGCCGGCGCAGGGAAGTGACGCCGCTTCCGGTCGAGGATTTCCTGGAGAAGTTCGACGATGCGGCGGCGACCCTTGGGGTTCGCAAGATGCGGGCGGGGAATACCGTCGGCTATGCGCAGGTATCGCTTAGACCGCAATTCAACGCTTGACGCGGGATGGCTTCAAGCCTTCCACACGACGCTTTCATTCCGGCGAATGGCAGCTTTTGCATGATGAATGCAGGCGTTGTGTATCGCGCGGCGGTGCATCAAATCGAACATCGTCCGTGTTTTGATATCCGTGGGCCAATCCGATTCAGCGACAAACGTTACGCGGCGTGTCAGCTCGCGCACGATTTCGTTCTGCCACATTAACGCATCTTCAAGGGTATAGGCGTCGAGCGCTTCTTCGCAGCAATACTCAAGCCACGCGATGTCGCCGCGCGTCGGACGACTGGTACTCTCACTCATCACTGCCTCCACCGGCTTGATACTGCAGACGCGGACGGGAAGGGATTGGTTCCGGCGGTAGCCAGCGATGACGCCAGTCTACCGCCGGTGATCTAAATCATCCGATGGCGCAAGGCTGAGGCTCAGGGCGCGTAGCCAACGCCGGATGTGCCAGAGTCCGGTGTCATGGCCGCGTCGGCGGTTACCGAAGCGGTAATCGGATTGCGCGCCGCCAATTCCAGCTCTGTCAGTGAATAGGCGCTCAACGCCATGAAGGAAAAGATCAGTAACGAAAGCCCTGCCACTAACGATTTCATTCGCTCACCCTCGCCAAAGTCGGCGTCGTAACGAATTTCGATGGCGTTAAGTTCCTATTCCTTCGCTGCGGGCTAGGCCGCTTTTTGCAAGTTTGCGCTCATCTTGTCGCAAGTTTCAGCGCAGGCACGGCAGGCGTCTACGCACTCCTGCATATCGCCGACTTTTTCGCAGCTCGTGGCGCAGGCCCGGCAAATTTCAGCACATGCCCGGCAGACGTAGACGTGTTCTCGGATGCCCGTCAGAAGCACGGCGGCGGACGCTTTGCAGATTTCCGCGCACGCCATCATCAGGCGGAAATGATCGGGCTCCGTGTGCTTCCCGCCTGCCTCGAGGCAATGGTTCATGGCCATGTTGAAACATGTCGTGGCGCACGTCTGGCAACGCTCGGCACATTCCTGCATTTCGGCGCTCAGCTTTCGCATCTCTATCTTCCTCCGTTGCGGTAGGTTTGGTTGGGTAACCGCATAGAGAGGGAGGGGTTGCGAGTGCTCTGCTGATGAAGGGGTCAAAGCCGGTGGGTGGAACGCTAGCAAAGTTCAGATGGATTGCGGGTTCGCGCAGCTGCGCTAAGGCTCTCGGGCTGAGACGTCAGCTTAACGTAGAAATGGCCCACTTCTTGATGACAGTGAGCCATTCGCCGACTTATTCGAAGCTTTCAATGGCGAGACTGATCTCCTCGATCCTCCCACCAAAGATTTTTAGTCCTCGATTTCTTCCTTGGTGATGGCGCCGCTCCGCGGGTCGACATGGAATTCCATGATCTTCCCATTCTTCACGCCTTTGCCTTCCCAGTAGCCGTCATCGGCGTGGACGCCAGTCACGTTGCTATAGCCGGCCGCTTCAACTTTCTTGATGACCTCTTCTTTGGGCATCCAATCCGCACCCGGAACGTCGTCGCCAGCCAAGGCGATGCCGCCCGTTGCGAGAAATGCTGCCAAAATGAGAGATATTGTTCTTTTCATGGGGTCGGTCTCCGGGGACACAAAAGGATCAGAATGAACATCCTTGCCGGATGATAAGTTCCGGGTGCCGCTTCGGCCAGCTATTTGTGCACTTGTTGCGCTGCGATGATGCGCGGAATTGCTGTGGTCAATCGCGGAGCGATGAAGCCCGAGAGTGCAAGGTCAGGCCATGGCCGCCATGGCGGGCGACATGATCCGGCGCAATTGCACGCCGTCGCGAATGACGAACAAAGCTGCAATTTCGCTGCGTTCCGCATATGCAAGGCCGTCGACGGGACCGAGCACCATCAGTGCGGTGGCGAGTGCGTCCGCCTGCATACAGGACTGCGTTACGACGCTGACTGATGCGAGGCGGTTGGTAAGCGGCAGTCCGGTGCGCGGATCAAATGTGTGAGCGAAGATCTTGCCGTCGGCCTCGATCCAGCGGCGATAGTCTCCCGAAGTTGCAACGGAGAGGCCGTGCAAAGCGATCATGAACTCATCGGATGATTGAGGTCCCGGCCGGCCATCGGCATCAGGCGATTCCAGCGCAACCCACCAAGGCTGGACGCCTTCTTTGAAGCCTTCGCCGCGCAGTTCGCCGCCGATCTCGATAAGAAAATTGCGGATGCCTTGGCTCAGTAAATCTTCGGCGATTTTATCGACCGCAAATCCTTTCGCAATCGCCGAAAAATCCAGATAGGTGCCACCGGGCTGGTGCACGCGGCGGTTTCCGAGATCGAGTAGCACGCGCCGCCAACCGATCGCGGATCGGGCCTCGGCCACGACCTTGGCGGGAGGAACCTGATAGGCATTTGTCACGGGACCGAAGCCCCATGCGTTGATCAGATGGCCAACGGTCGGGTCGAATGCGCCGCCGGTGTCGGTCGCAATTTCGATTGCGTTCTGCAGAACATAAAAGAAGTCATCGGGAAGGTTCTGCCAGTGTCCCGCAGGCGCCCGGTTGAAAACACTGATGTCAGATGAAGGCAGCCAGGTACTCATTTCGGCATTCACCGAGTCGAGGCTGGTCAGAATGCGCTGCTCTATTTCATCGGCAATTGCGCCATCAGGCAGCACGAGCTTCGCGGTCCATGTCGTTCCCATGGTCTTGCCATGGAGGACCGTCATGGTTCCACTGTGCCGCCTGTCGTCATCCGGCGGCACAGTGATTTGGTGAGGTACGAGAACCGTACGCATCTCGTTGACGGCGCTGCCGATGTTATTCTGGAAGAACTTCAAACGTCGCCGCGTAGGTGAGGCGGCGTTCTTTTGCTTCCTTGACGGTCGCCTTGCCGTCTGTCGCCTCGGCTTCGATCCAGTACATGCCGGGTTCAGCCCACGTCACCGCGAATTTGCCGTCCTTGTCCGTGGTGGCCGTCTGTTCTTCGGGCTTCGTCCGATAGCGCTCGCCGCCGCGCGCGATGGCGACCTTCAGATCAGCGGCCGGTGTACCATCGATATGAAGGATGAAGGTGGCCGTCGATTTTGCGAAGAGATCGTTGGGATGCGTGACCGGGATAAGTTCAAGGCCCTGGCCTGAAGGCTTCAGCGCAACGTCGTTGGGCTTACCAGCCGTCACAAACGTCTCGAGGCGGCGAAGGTTTTGCGTGACCTTCAGGTCTTCGGCTCCCGCTGGAATTTCGCTTGCGAGGTTTTCGGCCTTGCCGCGCCAGCGCTTCCTTTCACCCTTGTCCTTGTAGCTGGCGGAGACGCCGTCAGACACGACTGCCAGCTTATAGGTGCCGGGGTTAGCGAGATGGACATCGAACGTGCTGCGGTATTTTCCCGTAGATGGGTTCTGGGGATTGACCGTGCTGCCGTCCGGTGCCGTCACGACAAGATTGTCGAGACGCAGCGGCTGGTGCTCGAAATTGAAGAGGCCGTTCGAGACTGCGGCGTCAACGGACACCCACGCATCGTTGCCGGACAACACGGTGGCAGACGGCAGAAGCCATGCGCGATGGGCATGCGCGGAGACAGGTAGCGCGAGCGCGAGGGCAAGCGTGGACCACTTGAGCAGCGGCTTCATGGAGATACTCCGTAATTTTTGAGGTGAAACTAGTCTTTGATCGCGACTGAGACCGCACCGAGTTCGCTCTCGCCTTTTGCCTCGAGCTTGGTGGATTGATCTAGCGGCCACTGGAAGGGAATGCGGAGAACCTCGCGCCCGCCGACCTCGCGTGCGGCTTCCACCACGAGTTCGTATTGGCCGGGGGCCAAGTCCTTGAGCAACGCATTATCGCTCGCGAATTCTAGCGTGTGCGTCCCCACAGGGCGCGTCGCGCCCGTGACGCCGTCGATTGGAACCGTCAGATCGCGGCCTGCGCGCCGCCACCATTGACGCAAATCGGCGAGCCACTTCTCGCCTTCGTTCTTGTTGTTGTTGATTTCGTACCAGACAGCGAGATTTGCCGCGACCGAGTGATCAGGCCGTTCGATCCAGACCGCGACGTAGGGGCGATGGTATTCAGCCACGTCGAGCTTCGGGATTTCGACCTGCACTTGCAGATCTGCGCCGAGTGCCGGACCCGCAAGAAGCCCCGTCGCTCCCAATGTAACCCAAATTCTCATGGCGTTCCTCTTCAGTGGATCAGGAAGATTGCGATGGCCAGCGGTACGGCGATGCCGAAGCCGACCAATGGCCATGTCGACGGCCGGCTCTTTGCGAAGAGCTGCAAGAGAATGAGGCCTGTGATCGAAAACACGATGCAGGCGACGGCGAATACGTCGATGAAAAGGCTCCACATCGCGCCGGCGGTGCGGCCCTTGTGGAGATCGTTGAAGTACGAGATCCAGCCGCGATCGGTCAGTTCGGAGCTCGCGGCGCCGGTCGTGCGGTCGATGCTGAGCCACCCGTCGCGGCCTGGGCGCGGGAGCGAAACGTAGACTTCATCGCTCGACCACTCGGCGCTCCGACCGGCGAGAGCAATGCCCATGTTTGCCTTTGCCCAAACGCTAACTTCCGCGGGTAGCGGCGCTTTCTTGTCGGCTGGATCGGCCTTCAGATATTCGAGAATGCTGGGAGGAACCGTTCCCTCATTACGCGTGACAGCCGCCTTCGAGGAAATCAACGCCGCGTGATTGAGCGTGAGGCCCGTCAATGCGAACAACAGCATTCCGGTCAGGCTGATGGCGCCGCTGATCCAGTGCCACTGCTTGATCTGCCGCATCCATTCGGCGCGTCTGTTGGAGCGCGCGATCCGTTGGGCTGGCGTCAGCTTGTCGCTCGCGGCCATTACGTTCTACCTTTTTCGAAAGTGAGCGCCGCTTGCCGGATCTCGGTGATTGTTGAGTTGCGAAGCATCTCCACCGCTTCACGAACGAAATCGTCCGGCGCGGCGGCGAGAGATTTAGTCAGCCATAGGACGGCCTCACCGATACGGCCTTCGCGGCAGAGATAGCGGCTAAAGTGAAATTGCCCGCGGAAGCAGCCGCGATTCGCAGCGCGGTAATACCACTGCATTGCTGAGTGAGGTTTTGCTTCGACGCCGCCCCAACCTTCTTCACGAAAGCGGCCCAGCATGTTCATGGCTTTTGCATTGCCCGCCCGCGCGGAATTCAGCAGCAGCGTGAGAGCGGCGCTGTAGTCGCGGGCCACACCTGCTCCGCTTACGAGCAGGCACGCGAGATTGAACTGCGCCCAATGATCCGATTTATCGGCCGCGCGTTGATAGCAACGTGCTGCTTCTACGAAGTCCAGAGTGACGCCCCAGCCGCGCTCGTAGCAGCGGCCGAGCATGTTGAGCGCAGCCGCGTCGCCTTCTCGCGCCGCGATCTGGAACCAGCGGAATGCGGCTTCGGGATCGCGCTCCGTGCCGTGGCCGGTGAGCAGCATATGGCCCCAGGCGCATTGGCTTTCGACTGACCCTTTGAGGGCTCCTTCGCGCGCGAGGCGTGCAGCTTCGAGCGGGTTCTTCACCCGTTGGCGGAGGTAATATTCGGCACTTACGTGTACGGGGACGCTACGCGACGTTCGCCACGTTTCGGGCGCCTGCTCGAAGTCGGCTTCGTCGAGATATTCGTCGAAACTCAAAGCTCGCCCCAGCGTCGCAAAAGATTGTGATAATGACTGGTAAGCGCGACGACGGCCCGATTGTTGTCCGGCAGCGATTGGCGAATTTCCATGATGGCTTTGTCGAGTTCGAAAAGCATCGTGCGCTTGCCGTCGTCTTTGACCATCGACTGGGTCCAGAAGAACGAGGCCCAGCGGCTGCCGCGCGTGATTTTCGTAACGCTGTGGAGGCTGGTCGATGGATAGACGACCATGTCTCCGGCGGGCAGCTTGATCGAATGGCGGCCGTAGGTGTCTTCGATCAATAGTTCGCCGCCGTCATACTCTTCGGGTTGCGACAGAAAGAGTGTCGAGGACACGTCGGCGCGCATTCTCGCACCGGTTCCGGGAATACCGCGAATGGCGCCATCGACATGAGCGTCGAAAGACATGCCGGTGTCGTAGCGATTGAACATAGGCGGCAAGACACGAAACGGCAGCGCGGCGGCCGTGAACGTCGGGTTCCTTGCCAGGGCGCGGAGCACGATTTCCCCTACTTCGCGGGCAGCCGGCGAGTCCTCCGGAATTTGAAGGTTATGCTTGGCTTTTCCTGCCTGCTCTCCGGCAGTTACCTTGCCGTCGACCCAACTGGCCTCTTCGAGAATTTTGCGACTTTGAGAAATTTCTTCGGGCGTAAGCACTCCCGAGATGCGGACGAGCATTCCTTCTTACTCCGTAACACCACATGGAGGGCGCAAGGTGCGCCCTCCATGTGACTTGGATGGTCAATCGACGATCAGAACTTCACGCCTGCGGTGAACGTGACTGATCTGCCGGCGCCTGGCGTTGCGCGTGATGAGGACGCGTTCGAGCCCTGGAAGAAGCTGTCGTAATAGAGCTCATCCGTCAGATTGTAGCCGTTGAGCGCAAAGCGATAGCGGTCGATCTCGTAGGAGATCAGGCCGTCGAAGACCAGTGTTTGCGGGATCTTGTTCGTCTCGTCATTGCGGATGAACATGTCTTGCGCGTAGGTGACGCCACCGCCGACAAGGAGCTTGCCTGGCACGTTTATCAGCGAAGCCACGTCATACGTTGTCCAGAAGGATGCGGCGTTCGCCGGAACGCCCGGAACTTCATTGCCGACGATAGTTGAATCTGCCGCGGATCTTATCTCGGATGCCATGTGCGTGTAGGCCGCCGCAACCATCCACTTGTCGGTGATCATGCCGTTCATGCCGATCTCGACGCCCTGAACGCGCTGCTCTTCGCCCGATTGAACGATGCTGCCGTCGGGCTCGGAGTAGTAGGCATTGGCTTTGTCGACGCGGAACGCGGCGGCCGTGAGGCCCAGTCTGCCGTTCAAAAGCGACCACTTGGCGCCGACCTCATATGATTCGTTCTCTTCCGGCTCGAGGGTATCCTGACCGGGGTTCGTACCAATGGGGTTGACGCCCTGAGTGATGAACTGGCCAGCGGGTGAAGCAGATGTCGCCCAGGACACGTAGTAGGTCTGCTCTTTGGTCGGTTCCCAGATCGCGCTCAGCTTCGGGCTCCAGAAGTTGGTGTCTGAACTCAGCTCCGGGTTCCAGGCGCCCGTCGTCGTATCCGTATTGGTGTAGTTGGCGTGATAGCTGTCCCAACGAATACCGCCGAGCAGCGAGAACTCGGGCGTCAGCCACATGCGGTCGCTCGCGAAGAAGGCGTAGTTCGTGGCATCTGCCGACTTCTTGTTGAGCGGATTGGGCACGATGACGTAGTTGTCGCTGTCGTAGTTGGGATTCTGGATGGTCCCGGGGATCTTCGTCGCGGGCAGGCCCGTAACAGGATCAACGTAACGCTTCGCTATGCGGTCGTCTGCCTGATAGAACACGTCGATGCCCGCCACAGCCTCGTGGCGGAAGCCGCCCAAGTTCAGCTTAGCGGTTGCCGTCGTGATGTTCTGAATGCCCCAGCTTTCCTGATTGTAGGAGGCGCCGCCGCCGGCACCGAATGCATATGGTGCGTCACCCGTTGAGAAGAACGGATCATTGCACGTTGCCTCGGCGCACGTCGCGGGCGTTGTGGTGATATCGCGATCGAAGAATTCCAGGCGCGTATCGTTGCTGATCGTCAGCCACGGATTGATCCTTTTCGTCAAACGTGCCGTCAGCATGTCGACCGTGGTCTCGTCGCGATCGGTGTCCTTGCCATAGTAGTTGGATCTCGGGACCCCGAATTCGGTCGCGGGGAGTCCAACCGTGCTCCCAGGCGCGCGCAGGAATGGCACGCCGAAGTCCGGCCGGCGATCGTTCTCCTGGTGGAGATAGTTGACGTGCAACTCCGTGTCCGTGCCGAGGCCGAAGCCGATCGAGCCGAGGAAGCCCCAACGATCGGAATAGACGTGGTCGCGATCGGCAACGTCCTGATCATGGTACATGCCGACGGCGCGCGCGGCTGTCGTCGCGTTGATCTGCTTGTTCACATCGACGACAGAGCGGAAGAGCGAATCCGAGCCGACCGTGATTTCCGCGCTGCTCGCGTCGCCTAGATGAGCGTTCTTCTGTCGGAGGTTGATCGCACCGCCGGTGGTGCCCATGCCGAAGCTTTCGGATGAGGGCCCTTTCAGCACGTCGACCTGCTCGAAGGCGAAGCTGTCGCGCACATAGACGCCGAAATCGCGCAGGCCGTCGACGTAAAGATCGCCTTTGGCGTCGAAACCGCGAATGCGGAATTGGTCGCCGTTAAAGCCGCCGTTGCCTTCTCCAA
>Ga0180218_1001336_pt1 | contig 15283 bp, 16 predicted proteins | sample eDN3rd37CKraftBY_FD_151334 | JGI IMG/M metagenome (GOLD analysis project Ga0180218, IMG submission 151334) | Enriched backyard soil microbial communities from Emeryville, California, USA - eDNA 3rd pass 37_C Kraft BY (version 2) (version 2) | ecosystem: Environmental > Terrestrial > Soil >...
CGCGCTGACGGCCGACGGCGTCGATCTCGTCGACGAAGATGATGCACGGGCTGTTCTGCTTGGCCTGCTCGAACAGGTCGCGCACACGGGAGGCGCCGACGCCGACGAACATCTCGACGAAGTCCGAACCGGAGATCGTGAAGAACGGCACCCCGGCCTCGCCCGCGACGGCGCGCGCCAGCAGGGTCTTGCCGGTTCCCGGCGGACCGTACAGCAGCACACCCTTGGGGATCTTGGCGCCGAGCGCCTGGTAGCGCGACGGGTTCTGCAGGAAGTCCTTGATCTCGTACAGCTCCTCGACCGCCTCGTCGACGCCTGCGACGTCGGCGAACGTGGTCTTGGGCATGTCCTTCGACAGCTGCTTGGCGCGCGACTTGCCGAAACCGAAGCCCATGCGCCCGCCGGTCTGCATACGGGAGAACATCACGAACAACGCGACCAGCAGCAGCAGCGGCAGCATGTAGATCAACAGGGTGCCGAGCACGCTCCCCTGGTTGACGACGGTGTTCACCTTCGCGTTCTTCTCGTTCAACGCGTTGAACAGCGTCACCCCGTACCCCGTTGGGTACTTCGTGATGATCTTGTCGCTGTTCTCGGTGTCGCCGTTGCCGCTCTTCAGATCCAGCCGGACCTGTTGTTCACGGTCGTCGATCTGGGCACTGTTGACGTTGTCGCCGCGGATCTGCGCGAGCGCCACCGTGGTGTCGACGGGCTTGTAGCCGCGCGTGTCGTCACTGAAATAGAAGAACGACCAGCCCAGCAGCAGCACGACCGCGATCACGGTCAGGGTGCGGATAACATTTTTCCGGTTCATCGATCATCGGCCTTCGTTGGCTTCATCTTTTTCGGCCGCCCCCGGCCGGGGTCCTTCCTGATACGCGCAGCTAGCAAGTTACAAGGCTACCGCTAGACCAACGTTCGGCAGTTCCCGGCGGTCGCCCACGCCGACCACCCCGCCCGGCGGAACCTCTAGCCACGTCGCGACCGGCTGTGCTTGTGTTGAGACCGTGATCACACCGACCGAACGGTCAGTCGATACCAATGGCGTGACGCTGCGGGTGACGGAGGCAGGTGAGCGCGGCAGTCCGGTGGTGGTGGTGCTCGCGCACGGCTTCCCCGAACTCGCCTACTCGTGGCGTCACCAGATCCCGGTGCTGGCTGCGGCCGGCTACCACGTACTGGCCCCTGACCAGCGCGGTTACGGCGGATCATCGCGGCCCCGGGACATCGACGACTACAACATCGTGCAGTTGACCGCCGACATCGCAGGCCTGCTCGACGACGTCGGGGCCGACAAGGCCGTGCTGGTGGGTCACGACTGGGGTTCACCGGTCGCGACCAACTTCCCGTTGTTCTTCCCCGACCGCGTGCACGGCGTCGTCGCGCTGAGCGTCCCGCCGACACCGCGCGCATCCGCACCGCCCACGCAGATCTGGCGCAAGATCTTCGGCGAGAACTTCTTCTACATCCTGTACTTCCAGGAACCCGGTGTGGCCGACGCGGCGCTGGGCGCCGACCCGCGCCAATCGCTGCGACGGATGATCGCGCTCGAGGGATTCGGTGGGCCACCGGAGACCCTCGCCGGACGACCGCTCCCGCCGCTGCCGGACTGGATCGGCGATGACGAGTTCGAGCACTACGTCGAGGCGTTCACCCGCACCGGGTTCACCGGACCGCTGAACTGGTACCGCAACTTCGACCGCAACTGGGAACTCACCGAGACCACACCGGCCACTACGATCACCGCGCCCACCCTGTTCCTGGCGGGCAGCGCCGATCCGGTGCTGAGCTTCACGCCGCGCGACCGTGTGCGCGACGTGGTCGCGGGCGACTACCGCGAGGTCATGCTCGAGGGCGCGGGTCACTGGCTGCAGCAGGAGCGCCCCGACGAGGTCAACGCCGTGCTGCTGGAATTCCTGGAGGGATTGGAGCTGCGATGAGCAGGCCGCTGAACTTCGGGGTGTTCATCACACCGTTCCACCCGGTCGGCCAATCCCCCACCACCGCGCTGCAATACGACATGGACCGTGTCGAGGCCCTGGACCGGCTCGGCTACGACGAGGCCTGGTTCGGCGAACACCATTCCGGCGGTTACGAACTCATCGCATGCCCAGAGGTGTTCATCGCCGCGGCGGCCGAACGCACGCGCCACATCCGGTTCGGCACGGGCGTGGTGTCACTGCCCTACCACCATCCGCTCATGGTGGCCGATCGCTGGGTTCTGCTCGACCATCTCACCCGCGGCCGGGTGATGTTCGGGACCGGTCCGGGCGCCCTGCCCTCGGACGCGTACATGATGGGCATCGACCCGGTCGATCAACGCCCGATGATGCAGGAGTCGCTCGAGGCGATCCTGGCGTTGTTCCGGGCCGAACCCGGTGAGCGCATCGACCGCAAGACCGACTGGTTCACGCTGCGCGACGCCGCGCTGCACATCCGTCCCTACACGTGGCCGTATCCCGAGATCGCGTGCGCGGCAATGATCTCGCCGTCGGGCCCACGCCTGGCGGGCAAGCTGGGCACATCGTTGCTGTCGCTGTCGATGTCGGTGCCCGGCGGGTACGCCGCCGTCGAGACCACGTGGGACATCGTGCGTGACGAGGCGGCCGCGGCGGGCCGCGGCGAACCCGACCGCGAGAACTGGCGGGTGCTTGGCGTCATCCACCTCGCCGACACCCGCGAACAGGCGATCGAGGACTGCACCTACGGGCTGCAAGACTTCGCCAACTACTTCGGCGCGGCCGGGTTCGTCCCACTGTCCAATCAGACCGATGGCGGCGGGACACCGTACGAATTCGTGGAAAACTATGCGTCCAAAGGCAATTGCTGCATCGGCACCCCCGACGATGCGATCGGCTACATCCAGGATCTGTTGGACCGCTCCGGCGGATTCGGGACGTTTTTGCTCCTCGGCCACGACTGGGCGCCGCCGGCGGCGACGTTCCGCTCCTACGAATTGTTCGCCCGCGAGGTGATCCCGCACTTCAAGGGCCAGCTCGCCGCGCCACGCGCGTCACACGACTGGGCCAAGGGCATGCGCGATCAACTGCTGGGGCGCGCCGGACAGGCCATCGTCAACGCGATCACCGAGCACACAACAGCCCATCCGCCCGCCAAGGAGAGCGACAACTGATGCGCGCCGCGGTATTGCGCCGGGGCCGGATGGTCGTCCGTGACGATGTCCCCGAACCGGTGCCCGGGCCCGGTCAGGTGCTCGTCGAGGTCAAGGCCTGCGGAATCTGCGGCTCCGACCTGCATTTCGCGACGTACGGCGAGGAGCTGCTGGCCACGACGTCACAGTTGGAGGGGGTGCCCGACCAGAACGACAGCGTCGACCTGTCCCGGGACATCTTCATGGGCCACGAGTTCAGCGCCGAGATTCTGCAGGCCGGTCCCGACACCGACACACACGCGCCGGGCACACTGGTCACCTCGGTACCGGTGCTGATCTCGCCGCGGGGTGTCGACATGATCGTCTACAGCAACACCACGCTGGGCGGATACGCCGAACGCATGTTGCTGTCGGCGCCGCTGTTGTTGCCGGTCCCCAACGGCCTGCCCCCCGAACCCGCGGCGCTCACCGAACCGATGGCCGTGGGCCTGCACGCGGTCAACGCCTCCCGCATCGAGCGCGGCGAGACCGCACTGGTGATCGGGTGCGGTCCCGTCGGCATCGCCGTCATCGCGGCGTTGAGGCTGCGGGGTGTGGAAAACATTGTGGCGTCCGACTTCTCGCCGACGCGCCGCCAACTGGCGGCCACGATGGGTGCGCACGTCACGATCGATCCGGCACAGGACTCACCGTTTCACCAGTGCGCACCCGCGGTGGTCTTCGAGGCCGTCGGCGCGCCCGGCATCATCGACGACATCCTGCGGCGCTGCCCCGCCAAGACCCGCGTAGTGGTGGCCGGGGTGTGCATGCAACCGGATACCGTGCACCCGCTGTACGGCGCGGCCAAACAGGTCAGCATCCAGTTCGTGTTCGGCTACGACCCGGCCGAGTTCGCGGTTTCGCTGCGGGCCATCGCCGAAGGTGACATCGACGTGCGGCCGATGATCACGGGTTCGGTGCCACTGGATGGAATGGCAGACGCCTTCGGCGAACTCGCCGCGCCGGACGCGCACTGCAAGATCCTCGTGACACCGTGACGGGCCGGTAGGGTGCGTGCCATGCCGATCGCTGCGAACGCTCAGAAACGGGTCCGGGCACTGCTGGTGGCGATGGCCGGCCTTGCGGTGCTGGCAGCGGCCGGTTGCGACGCGAGTTCGGGACCGGTGAGCGGGACCGGCGACCCACGACAGGTGACGGTCGTCGGTGAGGGGCAGGTCCAGGGTGTTCCCGACACCCTCACCGCCGACGTGGCCATGGAGTTCATCGCTCCCGACGTCTCGGCCGCACTCAACCAGTCGAGCCAGCGCCAGCAGACCGTCATCGACGCGCTGGTGGCCTCCGGCATCGACCGCAAGGACATCAGCACCACACAGGTCAGCGTGCAACCGCAGTTCGGCGCCGACGGTGCGGCGAACACCATCGCCGGTTACCGGGCCAGCAACGCGATCGAGGTGAAGATCCGCGACATCGGCACGGCGTCACGGACACTGACCCTGATCGCCGAGACCGGTGGCGACGCCACCCGGATCAACTCGGTGGCCTACTCGATCGAGGACGATTCGGACCTGGTGCGTGATGCCCGGGCCGCGGCGTTCAACGATGCGAAGAACCGCGCGCAGCAGTATGCCGACCTGTCCGGGTTGAGCCTGGGTGAGGTCATCTCGATCTCGGAGGAGTCGGGCTCCACCCCGCCGCGCCCCATGCCGCGCGCGGCCATGGAGGCCGTGCCGCTGGAACCCGGTCAGCAGGCCGTGAACTTCTCGGTGACGGTGATCTGGGAACTCACCTGAGTCAGGGCGTGTAGACCTTCGGGTCGAGCAGGCCGATGAAGGGCAGGTCGCGGTACCGCTCGGCGTAGTCGAGGCCGTAGCCGACGACGAACTCGTTCGGGATGTCGAACCCGACGTATTCGACGTCGATGTCCGTGCGCACCGCATCGGGTTTGCGCAGCAGTGTGCACACCTTCAGTGAGCGCGGGTGCCGCGTGGCCAGGTTGCGCAGCAACCACGACAGCGTCAGGCCGGAGTCGATGATGTCCTCGACGATGAGCACGTCGCGGTTGTTGATGTCGCGGTCGAGGTCCTTGAGGATGCGCACCACACCCGACGACGACGTCGAGGATCCGTAGGAGCTGACCGCCATGAACTCCAGCTGCGTGGGCAACGGGATCGAACGCGCCAGGTCGGTGACGAACATGACCGCACCCTTGAGCACCGTGACCAGCAAGAGGTCGTCGTCCCCGAGGTTGTCCCGATACTCATCGGCGATCGCCGCCGCGAGCTCTGCGGTACGCGTCCGGATCTGCTCCTCGGACAGCAATACCGACTTAATGTCTCCCGCATACATCTCGGTGGATTCGACAGCCACGCCCACAGCGTGCCACGAGAAGTGATCCCGAACCAAGGCGGCCGCCGATTGTCGTCCGCTCGCGTCGGCGGCGGCCGCTACGGCGCGAGGTAGCCGCCGTCGACCACAAGCGCCGTCCCGGTGACATAGCTGGACTCGTCGCTCGCGAGAAACAGTGCGGCATAAGCCGTCTCGATGGGCTGACCGGGCCGGCCGAGCACGGTGCCTGCGATCAGCGCCGCGTTGATCTCAGGTGCCTGGTGCTCGTTCATCGGCGAGAGGATGTAGCCGGGGTGAAGCGAATTGCACCGCACGCCGTCGGGGCCGTGCGTGGCCGCGACGTTCTTGCTGACGTTGAGGATCGCTCCCTTGGCCGCCTGATAGGCATACGAATTCGGCACGCCGGCGAGGCCCCAGATCGACGACACGTTGATGATCGACCCCTTCTTCGCCGCGACCATGTGCGGCAGCACGGTCTTCATGCCGTAGAAGATGCTCTTCAGGTCGATGTCGAGGACACGGTCGTAGATCTCGTCGGTCGTTTCGAGGATCGGTTCGTAGAGGCAGATCGCCGCGTTGTTGATCAGGATGTCGATGCGGCCGTGATCGCTGACGATCTGGTCGACCACCGTTCTCCACTGGTCGCTCTTCGTCACGTCCATCTTGAGGAACGTGACCTTGCTGTTCTGCGCGTCGGCGGCGTCCAGAACGTCCGCCGAATAGACCGCCGTGGCGTTCTCCCGCATGAACAACTCGGCCATCTCCCGGCCTTGACCTCGAGCGGCGCCGGTGATGAGGGCCACTTTGCCGTCCAGTCGTCCCATGCGCGTATCCCTTCCTTTCGGAGCTCTTGCCGATTTTTGTATGACGGTCATATAGTCAGCCGAGCAGATCACATTCGCGAGACAACGTGACGACAATCACATCCACACCGCCCACAGCAGGGAGATCCGATGCCCCAAGGCTCACTGTCCGTCTGGCAGGTCAAGTACGGCGAACGCGTCGTACGCCGCAGCGACGTGCTCCACGACTACGCGCAGTACGGCGTGCCGGACGGCAACCTGGACATGGACTACAACTTCTGGGTCGTGCGCGGCCGGGACAACGGCCGGGACACGACGATCCTCGTCGACACCGGCTATGACATCGCCGCGCGCGACTGGCTGGGCGAGATCAGCGTGACCCCGCCGCCCGAGGGCCTCGACCTGGTCGACGTCGACCCGACCACCGTCGACATGGTGATCACATCGCACTTCCACTACGACCACATCGGCTACCTGCACCTGTTCACCAACGCACAGGTGGTGTCCGGCCGCGTCGAGTACGACTACTGGTTCGGCAAGTGGGAGGCCGGGGCCCTCGAGGGCGAGTTCACCACGGCCGAGAACCTCGAACCCGTTCGCAAGGCGCGCGACGACGGCCGATTGCGCCTGGTCTCGCACGAGACGGAGGTCTTTCCCGGCATCACGGTCTATCCCATCGGCGGCCACTGCCCGGGGGAGCTGCTCGTGCGCATCGATGCCGCGACGCGCGGTCTGATCCTCGCGGTCGACGCGGCCCACTTCTACGAGCAGATCGAGAACGAATGGCCGTTCTTCGCCTTCACCGATCTCGACGAGATGAAGGCCGGGCTCGCGTTCATCAACCGCCTCGCCGCCGAGACGGGCGCCGAGGTCATCCCGGGCCACGACGCCCGCGTGCGCGACCGCTACCCGGCAGCACCGGGCAAGGCCGCGAAGGTCGCGAATGTCCTGGCCTGAGTTCTTGACACGCGTCCGCCGTCGACGCGCCGCCCCTTAGGCTTGTCGGCATGCCTGGCAATTCGCTCGCCGAATCGTGGCCGGCCGCACCGGTCGGCCGCACAGCCGCGCCCCTGCGGGAGCAGGTCATCGCGACGCTGCGACAGGCGATCCTCGATTTCCACCTGGTACCGGGCCAGCGGTTGGTGGAACGCGAGCTCATCGAGAACCTCGGCGTCTCACGGACCACGATCCGTGAGGCGTTGCGCGAACTCGCCTCCGAAGGGCTGGTGACGGTCGTCCCGCAGCGGGGCGCGATCGTCAGTGCGCCGTCGCTGGAAGACGCGACGGATCTCTACGAGGTGCGTGCTTCGCTCGAGTCACTGATGGTGCAGCGGTTCGTCGAGCGGGCGAGCGACGATCAGGTCGAGCAACTCGCCCGCACCGTGGACGGATTCGCCGACGTCGTCAACTCGGGCGCCGAGGTCCGCGAGATCCTGGCGGCCAAGAGCAAGTTCTACGCCGTTCTCACCGCGGGCGCATCGTGCAATGCGGTCCAGCAGCTCTTGGAGGCTATCCAGGCCAGGGTGCAGGCGTTGCGCGCGACGTCCCTCGCCGAGCCGGGACGCGCCCATGCCGTGGTCGACGAACTCGAGGCGATCGTCGCGGCGATCAGGGCCAGGGACGCCGCGCGGGCGTCAGCGCTGATGTCGGACCACGTCCGCACGGCCGCACACACCGCGTTGGCACATCTCAAGAACGCCGACCCGGCGTAACACACGAAGTTCGGCACAGTACCGCGCTTTTCGCTTCTCCACGAGGCCCTCCGGGCTCTCGTGCACCCCGCAGAACCCAGCACTCTCCCACGTCGTTCCCAAGTTCTCGAGAACTTCCCCAGATTGAATGACTGTCATACAAAATTGGGGTACGTTACGACGAACCGGAGCGCGTCAAAGAAGATCCGCACAGGAAGGTCCCTCGCGTGGACACAACCACATCCGGCAAAACCGCCGGAAACCCGCAGAGTCGTGCCCGCATCACCGTCGCCGTCGGCATCGGCAACTTCATGGAGTGGTTCGACTTCGCGGTGTACGGCTTCTTCGCCGCGATCATCGGCGAGTTGTTCTTCCCGCCGGGCACGTCACCGTTCGTCGCGCTGCTGTCGTCCCTCGCGGTGTTCGCCGTCGGGTTCGTCATGCGCCCCCTCGGGGGATTCGTGCTCGGGCCCATCGGTGACAAATACGGCCGCCGAACGCAATTGGCGGTCTCGGTGGTGGCCATGGGTGCCGCGACCACGCTCATCGGGATGCTGCCGGACTTCGGCGCCATCGGCATCGCAGCGCCGTGCCTGCTGGTGCTGCTGCGCTGCGTGCAGGGCCTCTCGGCCGGCGGCGAGTGGACGGGTTCGGCGGCATTCCTCGTCGAATCCACCCCCGTCGACCGGCGCGGCATCTTCGCCAGCGTGGTGTCCGGGACCGCCGCGCTCGCGACGATCGCAGGCAGCCTCTTCGCGCTGTTCCTCAACTCGGTTCTCACCGAGGACCAGATCCTCAGCTGGGGCTGGCGGGTGCCGTTCCTCATGGCGGCCCCGCTGGCGCTGATCGGCCTCTACATCCGGTCCCGCCTGTCCGAGACGCCGGTGTTCGAGAAAGTGAAGGCGCAGAAGCACATTCAGGCGCCTGACCGCTTCGCGGTGTTCCGCGGATTCCGCGACAACATCAAACCCATCTTCCTGACGCTCGCGATCGCCGCGGTGCAGGGCCTCGGGTTCTACTACCTCGCGACCTACGTCGTGAACTACCTGATCTCCACCGTGCAGCTGGACCGCGGGGTCGCGCTCGGCCTGGCCGCCATCGGCCTGGCGATCTACATGATCCTGTGCCCCGTCGCAGGCGCGCTGTCGGATCGATTCGGCCGCCGCAAGCTCAACATCATCGGCACGGTCGGCTACGTCGTCCTTCCGTTCCCGGTCTTCATGATGATGTCCGGCGGTCAGAGCCTCGCCGTCGTCGCCGGGATCAGCATCCTCAGCCTCGCGCAGTGCCTGGTCAGTGTCACGACGGTTGTCATGCTCGTCGAGTTGTTCCCCGCCTCGACCCGCGCGTCGAGCAGCGCACTCGGCTTCAACTTCGCGCTGGCCTTCATCGCCGGCCCGGGCCCGTTCATCGCGGCATGGATCGCGGGCGCGACCGGTAGCGCCGTGATGCCGGCCGGCTACCTCGTGCTGGTCGCAGCGATCGCGCTGGTGATCATCGTCCGCTGGCTTCCCGAAACCGCCGGGCGCAACATCTCGTCCGAGACGCCCGCCGGCGAGCATCCTGGCGGCGGCGTCGAGTCGCAGACCGACCCGCGGACAGACCCGCGAGCAGACACCGTCGGATCGAAGGGAACGAATTGAGCCTCGACACACAGAACTATCGGGTGACGATCGTCAAGTTCGGCGAGCGTTCGACCCACAAGTCCGATGTGTACCTCAACCACCACATCTACGGTCAGCCCGACGATCCGATCGGGATGGACTACTTCTTCTGGGTGGTGCAAAACGCCGAGCGCACGATCGTCGTCGACACCGGGTTCTCCAAACACGGTGGCGAGAGCCGCAACCGGACGTTCGTGATCGACCCGGCACGTGCATTCGCGGCACTCGGAGTCGATCCCGACAGCGCGCCCGACGTCGTCGTGACGCACGCACATTACGACCACATCGGCAACCTCGACCTCTTCGTCAAGTCCAGATTCTTTGTTTCCCAACGTGAATACGACTTCTGGACCGGTCCGCTCGCCACCCGCAAGCAGTTCCACTGGTCGGTCGAGGACGACGAGATCGCGGTGCTCGTGACCGCGCACCAGGAAGGGCGCGTGCACACCTGGTCCGAATCGCTTGACCTGGCACCCGGCATCACCCTGCTGGAGGTCGGCGGGCACACCCCCGGGCAGTCCATCCTGCTGGTACCCACCGACGAGGGCACGGTGCTGCTGGCATCCGACGCGGTGCACTACTGCGAAGAGCTCGAAGCCGACATGCCTTTCGCGTTCGTGGCCGATCTGCCCGCGATGTACACCGGCTTCGACACGATCACCGACATGGTGACCTCGGGCCGCGTCGCGCACGTCGTCCCAGGACACGACCCGAGCACGCTGTCCCGCTTCACCCCCGTCACCGAGGGCGAACTCGCCGGACTCGCCGCGACGATCGGATCGCTGTCGTGACCGCGCCCACGCCGGGCCGTTTCGCGGACCGGGTCGCCGTCGTCACGGGCGCCGCGTCCGGACTCGGCCTGGCCTCGGCACATCGACTTGCCGCCGACGGTGCACACGTCGTCGCGGTCGACATCAACGGCGACGCGGTCGAAGAACTGGCCGCCACACTGCCCACCGAGTCCATCGGCGTCCGCGCCGACATCTCGCGGGAACCCGATGTCGACGCCTACATCGCCGCCGGGGTCGACCAATTCGGCCGTATCGACCTGCATCACCTCAACGCGGGCATCTTCGGCAGTTTCGCCGAACTCCCCGATCTGACCGTCGACGATTTCGAGCGTGTCATGGCCGTCAATGTGCGGGGGCAGTTCCTCGGTCTGCGGGCCGCGTTCCGGCTCTACCGCCGCCTGGACATACGCGGATCGATCGCGGTCACGGCATCCATTGCCGGACATACCGGTTCGGCGGACCTGCTGCCGTACCAGACGTCCAAACACGCGGTGGCCGGGCTCGTGCACGCGGCAGCTGTCTACGGCGGGCCGCTCGGCATCCGCGTCAACGGTGTCGCCCCTGGCATCGTTCCGACCGAACTGTTCGCCGCTGCCGCCTCGACCTCGGGCGGCAAGAACGACATGGTCCGGCGCGCCTCGACCACACCGCTGCGCCGGGCCGGAACCGCCGAGGAGATCGCGGGCGCGGTCTCGTTCGTACTCAGCGACGACGCCGCGTACATGACGGGCGAGATCCTCGCCGTCGACGGCGGCGCCTCGATCGTCAACACCGTCCGGCCTTCCGGCGGTGCGGGAGCCTGGGACACGCGCGCCGTCGACGATGCGCTCTATGGAAAGGAGTGGCGCAGATGAGCACAGCCAGTACACCGAGCGCACCGGGAATCGGTTTCATCGGTCTGGGCAACATGGGCGGCCGCATGACGGCATGCATGGTCCGCGCGGGCAGGCAGGTACTCGGGTTCGACACCCGTCACGGCGCGGCCGAGGAGGTCGGCGCGACCCCGGCACCTTCTGCGGCCTCGGTCGTCGAGAACAGCGACATCGTGCTGCTGTCACTGCCGGACAGCACCGTCGTGGAAGCCGTCGTGTACTCGGATCCGGCCTTCCTCGAAGCGATCCGCCCACATCAGGTGATCGTCGACCTGTCGACCTCGGCACCGGCCTCGACCCAGCGCATCGCGGCTGACGTCGCGGCGCGCGGCGCGAGTTTCCTCGACGCAGGCATCTCCGGCGGTGCCGCGGCCGCCGAGAAGGGCACGCTGACCCTCATGGTGGGCGGCGACGCGTCGGTCCTCGAATCGGTGCGGCCGGTACTGGAGATGTTCGCCGACAAGATCTTCCGGTGCGGCGGCAGCGGCGCCGGCCACACCGTGAAACTGCTCAACAATTTCCTCAACGCCGTGACACTCTCGGCCACCGCGGAGGTCATGGTCGCGGCGAAGAAGGCCGACCTGGACCTCAAGACCGTGCTCGATGTCATCAACTCCAGTTCCGGCGTGAGCTTCGCAAGCCTCAACCGCTTCCCGAAGATCATCGAGGGCGACTATCTCAAGGGCGGGCTGACCAACACGCTGATGCTCAAGGACGTCACGCTGTATCTCGACCTGGTGGCACAACTCGGGGTCGCGAGCCTCAACGCGCCCGGCCCGGTCGCGGCGTTCGGCCTGGCCCGCCAACTCGGCTATGCCGATCAGATCAGCAACACGGTCGTCGACGCGATCGGCGACGTCTCGGGCGGAGTCCGCCTGTACGACCAGTTGGGAGAGGTTTCGTGATCATCACCCCCGCGCGTTTCCAGGCAGGCGTGGCAGGCAAGCCGGGTTCGCAGTTCACCGGCGCGGCATACCCGTACGTCACCATGCCCGCCACCGACGGCGTCACCATCAACACCGTCAACTTCACGCCGGGGGCCCGCACCCACTGGCATTCCCACGAACACGGCCAGATCCTGCAGGTGCTCGCCGGGCGTGGGCTCATCCAGGCCGACGGTGGCCCCGTGCATGTGCTTCGGGCCGGGGACACGGTGTGGTCCCCGCCCGGCGAACGGCACTGGCACGGGGCAGCACCCGACAGCTACCTGGTGCACACCGCGATCTCCCTCGGCACCACCGCATGGGAGACCGCGGTCACCGACGACGAATACACGGCACCCACCGGCGAGGAGAACGCATGACCAGCGACGGCACCCACCGCGAGAGTTACGAGCGCGGCATCGCGATCCGCAAGGAAGTGCTCGGTGACGCCCACGTCCAGCGCTCGCTCGATGCGGTGACCGAATTCTCAAGGCCCATACAGGAACTGGTGACCGAGTACTGCTGGGGCGAGGTGTGGTCACGCGACGGCATCGACCGCAAGACCCGCTCGCTGCTGAACCTCGCAACGCTGACCGCCCTCAACCGCATGCACGAGCTGGCCGTGCATGTGCGCGGAGCGATCAACAACGGTGTGACACCCGGCCAGATCCAGGAGGTGCTCATCCAGTCGGCCATCTACGTGGGTGTGCCCGCCGCGCTCGAATCCTTCCGTGTCGCAGAGCGTGTGCTCAAGGAGATGGATGTCGATGTCTGACGCGGCACGCACCATCGGGTTCATCGGGCTCGGCAAGATGGGCAGCCCCATGGCGCGCCTTCTGATCAACGGCGGGCACCGGGTCCTCGGCTTCGATCTCGCCGAGGACGCCCTGAGCCACCTGACCGAAGCCGGTGGCACCGCCGTACATTCGGCCGGTGACGCCGCGGCCGCCGATCTCGTGGTCCTGATGCTGCCGGATTCGGACGTCGTCACATCGGTGTTGCACGACGATGCGGTGGTCGCCGCGCTCGCTCCCGGCAGCGTCGTGATCGACATGAGTTCCTCCGAACCGATGCGCACGCGTGAACTCGCCGCGGATCTGGCGCGGCGCGGAATCCATCTCGTCGACGCACCGGTGTCCGGCGGGGTTCGTGGAGCGGAGGCCGGGAAGTTGACGATCATGGTCGGCGGTGACGCCGACGTCGTCGCCGGCATCACACCCGTGCTCGAACTGCTCGGCAGACCGGTGCACGCCGGCGACGTCGGGGCAGGCCACGCGGTCAAGGCGCTCAACAACCTGATGTCGGCCACCCACCTGTGGGTCACGAGCGAGGTGATGATCGCGGGTCAGAGGTTCGGCCTGGACCCCGAGGTCATGCTGTCGGTGTTCAACGGGTCGAGTGGGCGCAGCGGCTCGACCGAGAACAAGTGGCCCAATTTCATCCTGCCCGGCGGCTTCGACTCGGGGTTCGGACTGCGACTGATGTTGAAAGACATGAAGATCGCGACCGGACTGGCGCGCGCCGTGGGGGTCGAACCCACGCTCGGTGACGAGGCCGTCGAGCTGTGGGCCCGTGCCGCCGGCGAACTGGATGCGACCGCCGATCACACCGAGGTGGCGCGCTGGATCGCCTCGGCAGGTCACTGAACACGTGTTGCGACGACCGTTCCAAGGACAAGGAGAGACCGAATGACACTGACCACGCGCCAGCAGCAGATCAAGGACGACTTCGTCCGTATCCGCGGTACGTGGGGCGAACCGTGGGATGCCATCCTGCGCCTCGACCCCGACTTCCTCGAGGCGTACACGGCCTTCTCGTCGGTGCCGTGGCGCGACGGCCACAACCATCTCGACGACAAGACCAAGGAATTCATGTTCATCGCGGTCGACGCCGCGGCCACCCACATGTACTCCCCCGGGGTGCGCCAGCACATCAAGGCGGCCTTCGAGGCCGGCGCGACTCCGAGCGAGATCATGGAGGTGCTCGAGCTGACCTCCACGCTCGGCATCCACGCCATGAACATCGGTGTGCCACTGCTGGTGCAGGTTCTCGTCGAGAAGGGTCTGCGGACCGGCCCCGCGCCGCTGGATGCCAACCAGGAGCGGATCAAGGCGGAGTTCACCGAGAATCGCGGGTACTGGCACTCGTTCTGGGACGACATGCTCGAACTCGACCCCGACCTCTTCGAGGCGTACACGAACTTCTCCAGCGTGCCGTGGAAGAAGGGAACCCTCTCACCCAAGGTCAAGGAACTCGTCTACATCGCATTCGACACCGCGGCGACCCACCTCTACGTCCCGGGGCTCAAGCTGCACATCGAGAACGCGATCGGGTACGGCGCCACCGCGGGCGAGATCCTCGAGGTGATGGAGATCGCGAGCGTCCTCGGAATCCACGCCGCCACCACGGCCGCTCCGATCCTCATGGAGGAGGCCGAGAAGGCCGGCCTGGCCGTCGGGGCACTCGACGCTCACACCGGCTCGGCATAGAGCACCAACTCGCAATTGCGGCGGCCCACGAACAAGCGTTGCCTGCTCAGGTTCGAACCGACCGCGACACCGCCCTGCCCGCGCCACGCCGTGACCAACCGGTCGACGCCGCGGATCTGGACGTCGGTCAGGTCGGTGCCGCCGTTGACCAGAAGCCAGGCGCGGATCACGCGGCGCCGCACGGCGTCGGGAAGGTCCGCCAGCACCGGCACGGCGAGACCCGGCGTCGGTGTCTGCGCGGCGTCGAGGGCCTGCTGCGCGATCTGATCCAACGTGTCGGTGTCCTCGCGCAACGCGGTCGCGGTGCGCGCCAGCGCCTCCGCGACGCCCCCGCCGAGTACCTCCTCGAGCAGCGGCAGCACGTCGAGACGCAGCCGGGTCCTGGTGAAGCGCGGTTCGAAGTTGTGCGGATCGTGCCAGGGTTTGAGGCCCAGTTCGTCGCACGCGGCGTGGGTGACGGCGCGGCGGATGCCCAGAAGCGGCCGGTGCCACGGCGGATCGTGCGGACGCATGCCTGCGATGGACCGCGGCCCTGACCCGCGCGCGAGCCCCAGCAGCACGGTCTCGGCCTGATCGTCGAGTGTGTGGCCCA
>Ga0180218_1001337_pt1 | contig 15279 bp, 11 predicted proteins | sample eDN3rd37CKraftBY_FD_151334 | JGI IMG/M metagenome (GOLD analysis project Ga0180218, IMG submission 151334) | Enriched backyard soil microbial communities from Emeryville, California, USA - eDNA 3rd pass 37_C Kraft BY (version 2) (version 2) | ecosystem: Environmental > Terrestrial > Soil >...
GCGCCTACTACGGTGAGCGCACCGCGATCCTGGACGCGGCAACCGGTGCCAGCGTCACGTACCGCGAACTGGGGCAGTGGCGCAACCAGATCGCGCACGCATTGATCGACAATGGCGTGCAGAAGGGTGAACGAGTCGGGCTGCTCATGCCCAACTGTCTGGAATTCATTCCCATCCAGCAGGCGATCTGGGCGGCCGGTGCGGTGCTGGTGCAGATGCCGACCCGGGCTGCGGCCGAGGGTTTCAAGTCCAATCTCGCACAGACCGACGCAACTACCCTGCTGTACCACGCGAAGTTCGAGGACGCCATCGCCTCCATCCGGGACGAGCTGCCCAAACTGCAGACCCTGATCCGTGTGGGCGCCCTCGACGGTCCGGAACAGGTTGAAGCGCTGGACTTCTCGGCGCTGGTGGCCGAACAGCCCACGCATCGACCGCGGGTCGACATCGATGAGCACGACGAGGCGTACGTGCTGTTCACCTCGGGCAGCACCGGTGAACCCAAAGGTGTGGTGAACTCGCACTACACGTGGAGCTATTACAGCATCTCGGCGGGACTGGAGATCGGCGACATCCGCTTCGGCGAGGTGTTCGCCCACGGGGCGCCCTTGACACACTTCACCCAGATCTTCGTCATGCCGACGTTCATCCGCGGTGGCACCAACGTGATGCTTCCCGGCCTGGAGCCGGAGTCGCTGCTGACCTTCATCGAGCGGCACGGCGTCACCGCAGTCGCTCTGGTGCCCACCATCATCTACCTGCTGCTCGACCATCCCCGCCGCAGTGAGTTCGATCTGAGCACGCTGCAGACCGTGGTGTACGCGGGATCTCCGATCGCGCCAGAGCGCCTGCGCCAGGCGCTGGAGGTGTTCGGCCCGATCTTCATACAGACGTATGCGGGCACCGAACCCGGTTATGTGGCGTGCCTGCGCAAGCATGAGCACGTCCAGCGCGACGGGGAGTCCGTCGAGGAGTGGACGGCTCGCCTGGCGGCCGCGGGTCGGCCGATGTTCCAGGTCAGGGTCAGCATCCAGGACGAGAACGACAACATCCTGCCAACCGGTGAGGTCGGCGAGATCTGCTCGCGACAGCTGGGGCAGATGCTGGGCTACCTCGATTCCAGCCGTACCGCGGAGACGCTGCGGGACGGCTGGGTGCACACCGGCGACATCGGCTACCTCGACCCCGACGGTTACCTCTACATCGTCGACCGCAAGAAGGACATGGTGGTCAGTGGAGGGTTCAACGTGTTCCCCCGCCAGGTCGAGGACGTGCTGGCGACGCATCCGGCGGTGGCCCAGTCGGCGGTGATCGGTGTGCCGCATCCGAAATGGGGTGAGGCCGTGATGGCGGTGGTGGTGGCACGAACCGGTGAGATCACGGGCCCGGAGCTGGAGACCGAACTGATCAAGCACGTCAAGGCTGCGCTGGGCAGTGTGGCCGCTCCCAAGACTGTGCTGTTCGCCGACAGCCTGCCGCTGAACCCGGCCGGCAAAGTCGACAAGAAAGCCATCCGTAAACCGTACTGGCGCAACCAGACACGTCAGGTCGGCTGAAGAAAGGACGCTCGGGATGACTGAGCACTACTCGATGTACATCGACGGCAAGTGGGTCGACACCGGCGAGGTGTACGAGATCCACAGCCCGGCAACAGAAGAACTGGTCGCCACGGTGGCCAAGGGCAACACCGACCTGGTTGACGCCGCGGTCGAGGCGGCCAAGGGCGCGTTCGCGGAGGGGACGTGGCGCCGGACACCGCCGGCGCAGCGGGCCGCACTGATCAACGCCGTCGCCGAGCGACTCGCGGCCCGGGCCGACGAGCTCGCAGCCCTGCAGACGCGGGAGAACGGGGCGACCATCCGGATCACCAGTGCCCTGCATGTGGGGCTGTCGGTGGCCCAGATGCAGTACCTGGCGGCCATCGCGGCGGACTACGAGTGGGAGACGCCGGGACCGGCCATCGAACCCGTCGCCGCCGACGGTGTCGTGGTGCGTGAACCCCTCGGTGTTGTCGCCGCGATCGTGCCGTGGAACATCCCGCTGCTCACCACGGTGTGGAAGATCGCTCCCGCCCTGGTGGCCGGCAACTCGGTGGTGCTCAAGCCCGACGAGCACGCGCCGCTGCTGGCGCTGGAGCTGGCCCGCGAATTCGACGCCGCCGGACTGCCTCCCGGTGTGCTCAACGTGGTCACCGGTGACGGTGAGCCGGTCGGAGCCCATCTCTCCGGACACCCGGAGGTGCGGAAGGTGGCCTTCACCGGATCGACCGCGGTGGGCAAGAGCATCCTGCGCCAGTCGGCGGACACGGTGCGGCGGGTGACCCTGGAACTCGGTGGCAAGGGCGCGAACATCATCCTCGACGACGCCGACATCGACATGGCGATCGACGGTGCGCTGTTCGCGTGCATGGCCAACAACGGCGAGGCCTGTGAGGCGGGCACCCGTCTGCTCATCCCGGCGTCGCGGCGCGACGAGATCGTCGACAAGCTGGTGGCGCGGGCCTCGACGCTGCGGGTCGGTGACCCCCTGGATCCGGCCACCCACATCGGGCCGATCATCTCAGCGACCCAGCGCGACCGGATCCTGAACTACTTCCGGATCGCGGCGCAGGAGGGCGCCACCGCCGCCCTCGGCGGAAAGGTGCCCTCGGGTCCGCAGTTCGAGAAGGGGTACTGGATCGAACCCACGGTCTACCTCGATGTCACCAACGACATGAGGATCGCCCGCGAAGAGGTGTTCGGCCCGGTGCTGGTCGTGATGACCTACGACACTGACGACGAGGCCGTCGCGATCGCCAACGACACCAACTACGGTCTGTCGGCCGGTGTCTGGGGCAGTGAGGAGCGGGCGACCGCGCTGGCGCGGCGCCTGGAGGCCGGGATGGTGTGGGTGAACAACTGGCACGTCATCCATCCGGCGTATCCCTTCGGGGGCTACAAGGAGAGCGGTCTGGGCCGTGAGGGCGGCCCGAACGCGATCGACGAATACGTCGAGGAGAAGTTCATCGCGGTCGATCGCTCGGGCGGCATCGAGAACAAGGCGTTCGCCATCGTGATCGATCCCGCCGCGGGCTGAGGCGGCGACAACGGGAGGCTGATGACGATGACGACTGCAGCAGTGCCGTCCACATCCAGGTCAGGCGGTGCACCGAAGCCGCCCCTGCGCTTCGGCGTGGAGTCCGCCAAGGGGTTGTGGATCAACGGTTCTGACGACGTGCTCCGCATCCGGGCAACCGACCTGCGGGACCTGACGCGCAAGGCGGCCGCAGCCCGTGAGGACTGCCCACACGCTGTGGTCGTCATCGACATCGGCGTCCTGATCGCACGCGACATCCGCACCGCGCGTGCGGCAGTGCGGGATTCGGGCTGTGACCTCTGCGAGGGCATGGTGTACGTCGGCACCCCGGCCGGGTTGGTGGGCCTGGTCGCCGACATCTACGCGCTGGGCATCGCCGACGGAGCGGTGCTGGTGCCACTGGCCGGCGACGACGATGTGCTGGAGTTGATCCGTGAGGTCGTCGTCCCCGAACTCACCGCGCTGGCGGCGGCATGACGGTCAGCGCCGAGCAGTATCGTGCGGCGCTGCGGCGCCACCCCGCCGGCGTCGCCATCGTGACCATGATGTCGACGGGCGGCCCGGTGGGTTTCACCGCGACGTCGTTCGCGTCGTTGTCGCTGAACCCGCCGTTGATCTCGTTCAACATCACCGAGACCTCGTCGAGCATCGAGGCGATGCGGGCGGCCGAGTCGGTGGTGGTCCACCTGCTGGGGGTCCAGCAGCTCCCGCTCGCACAGCGCTTTTCGCGATCCGCCGAACACCGCTTCGCGGACACCTCGCTGTGGTCTGTGCTGCCGACGGGGGAGCCCGTGCTCCACGACGTGCCCACGTGGCTGCGGGCCGAGATCCAGCGGCTCATCGACGCCGGTGACTCCACGCTGGTCATCGGTGAGGTCGCCCAGATCCACTGCGCCAACGACCCCGAATTCCTGCAGCCGCTGCTGTACCACAACGGCGCCTATCTGGGCACCCGTCCGCTCACCTGATCAGGTGCCCTGCAGCGCCCAGGCGATGGCTTGGGCGCGATTGACCGCACCGTACTTCCGCAGAATGTGCTTGACGTGGGATTTCACAGTGCCTTCGGTGATCACCAACTGCTGGGCGATCTCGTGATTGCTGGCCCCGGTCACCATCAGCCGCAGCACCTCCGACTCACGTTCGGTCAGCTCCACCCGATGTGACGGGCGGATTCCGGCCTCATGGTCCTCTCCGATCGGTCCGTTGCCGTCGGCCAGTCGAGCGGCCTCGGTGCCGATGTCGCACAGGTCGTCGATCTGGTCGACGGTGTTGATCAGCAGATCTCGAATCTGGTCGCGCTGCTGACGCAGGTTCTCCATGAGTGCGGCCCGCTGATAGATGTGGCTGAAACCGTCTGCGAACGCCCACAGCACATCGCGGTCGATCTCGTTGACCGGAGTGTTCGCCGGGTAGTGGTCGGTGTGCAGGAACCCCAGCACCTCACCGCCCTGCACCAGGGGGGCCACCACGTACGAACGGGACTGGCCAGCCTGGACGATCAGGGGTCGATACACCGGTGCGTCGGTGGTGTCCTGGATCAGGCAGGGCCGGCGCCGCGAAAACGACTGCGCCTCAGGGGTGGTCCGCATCAGGGGGACCGTCTGGTTCTGCCAGCTGTTGAACCAGGCACGCTCGGCGGGTTCGGTGTGGTCCTGCAGGATCACGGGGGTCCAGCCCCTGGCGTCCACCGTCGACAGGACGGCACGCCTGAACCCGAGCCGGGACACCAGCTCGTGGCAGGCGTTGTCGATCAGCGCCGCGGTGGAGGGCATGGCACGCAGCCTGGTCAGGCTGACCGCGCAGTCGGCCAGACGCTGGCTGCGCACACCGGTCTCCAGCAGATACCAGTCCAGGGCCAACTGCTGAAGCTCCAGCAGCATGGAGCACAGCTGCTGCTCAGCCTCGGTGTCGCGGCTGCGCACCGCCTCCAGGCGGCTCATGCACAGGTGCGAGAAGTCCGAGATCACCTCGGCCACCTGGTCGGGCGATGCGGACTCGAGGTGCTGCGACTGCTCGATTCCCAGGGCCGCCGCGGCCTGTTCACGCAGCTTGGCGAAGCGCTCGTCGAATTCGGCGTGCTTGGCCGTCCACTCCGAGCGAGTCCTCCCGGTGCCCGCTGCGCGGGATGACTCTCCGCCGATGATGACGCTCACCGGCGGCTCCTCTCGACGGCGCGGGTCTCGCGGAGGTAGTACGAGATGGCCGCCGCCCGGTTGCTGGCGCTGAGCTTGTGCAGGATGTGCTTGACGTGGGATTTGACGGTGCTCTCGGCCACGGTCAGCCGGTCGGCGAGCTGGGCGTTGGTGGCCCCGCTGGCCAAGAGGGCCAGGACTTCACGTTCCCGGCTGGTCAACGTGGCCAGGCGAGACTCCCGTCGGCTGGGTGCCTCCGACTGTGCCGACGAGACGGAGCCGATGCGAATCGGTTTGGGAAGCAGCGATGTCGGATGCAGTGTGGGCGGGCGCAGCGGTGTCGGGGCGGAGGCCTCGGCGCGGGCCACCGACAGGGCCGCGGCCTCGCAGGTGTCGAGGACACAGCGGCGTTGACGCTCGATGCGCTCAAGCAGCATGGCCTTCTCGTAGGACAGGCCGACACCGTCGGCGAACATCCGCAGCAGATCGCGGTGCACGGTGGTCAACGGCAGGCCGGAGGTCGGGTGATCGGCGTGCAGCAGTGCGATGACCGCCGAACCCGCGGTGACGGGGGCCACGACGTAGTCGTCGAACTGGAGGTGGTCGACCAGATACCGAGCCACTCGGTCCTCATGCCGGGCGTCCGACACCAGGGCGGGGAGGCGTCGACGGACCACCTCGGCCTCCACCAGTGGCGAGGCCAGGGCGATCTCGACGGGCGCCGACGCGTCGTGCTGGCCGTCGGGGCCGTGCACGGCTCCCAACGCCCACAGGGAACCGCTGATAGGCGACAGCATCACCCGTTCGAACACCGCCGACGCCGCCAGCGCGCGGGGTGCACGCTCCAGCACCGCGTCGGGGGATGCGGCGCTGCGCACCTCCTCCAGGGAGGCCAGCAGCGCATCGAGGGCGGCCGAGAGACGCTCAGCCGGTGATCTTTGAGCCGGTGATCTCTGGGGCAGCTTGGTCGCGCAGGTCGACGATGACCGCGTCAGAAGCTCGGTGCCGATGGGATGCTCCTTGGTAGTCATCACGTTGGTAGTCATCACGCGAATGCGGTTCGCGGTTTACTAACGTCCCTACATCATTGGTGATCCACATCACTTTGTCAAACCCTTGTGAGCTGCGTTTTCGCACATCGAACGCCGTCGGCGCGCAGTGGGGTCACTTGAGGGTTGACAGCGGTGAGCGACCACTAGTAAATCTCAATTCACTAACTTGGGAAGTGAGGGTGAGATGAACCCGTTGAGGCCGGTGGCCGCGTGGTCCGACCGTCTTGCGCTGCCGGTGATCGCAGCGCCCATGACCAGCGTGTCGGGACCGGAACTGGTGATCGCGGCCTGCCGGGCCGGGGTGATCGGCTCGTTCCCCACGCACAACGCGGCATCGCCGGAGGAGCTCGACTCCTGGCTGCGCCGGATCGCGGCGCAGGCCGATGGTGGCGTGCCGGTGGCCCCGAACCTCGTCGTGCATCGCAGCAATGCGCGACTGCAGGCCGACCTGGACTGCCTGGTCGGTCACGGGGTCGAACTGGTCATCACCAGCGTGGGATCCCCGGCTGCCGTGGTGGATCGGCTGCATGGGATCGGGGCGCAGGTGTACGCCGACGTCGCGAGCCTGCGGCATGCCTGGGCCGCGCTCGACGCCGGAGCGGACGGCCTGGTGCTGTTGACCGCGGGGGCCGGCGGGCAGACGGGTTGGGCCAACCCGCTGGCCTTCGCCCGCGCCGTCCGCGAGCGCTTCGACGGACCCGTTGTGCTCGCGGGCGGCATCTCCGACGGCCGGGCGATCCTCGCCGCGCAGGCCGCCGGTGCCGACCTGGCCTACGTCGGTACGCGGTTCATCGCCACCACGGAGAGCCGGGCGAGTGCCGAATACCGCCGCGCCGTCGTTGAATCCACCCTCGACGACGTGAAACTCACCGACCGGGTGGGAGGAATCCCGGCGAGCCTGCTGACGGCGTGGCTGGAGCGGCAGACCGATCCGGCGGACGACTCGGACGGGTTCGCCCAGGACCGGCTGCTGTCCAACGGCGACGCCTGGAGCGCGGGGCACAGCGTCTCCGGCGTGCACAGCGTTGCCACCGTCGCGGAGGTGGTGGCGGAGTTGGCCGGCCAGTACGAGGCGGCCCGGCTCGAATTCGCCGCGCTGTGCGCTGCCGCGGGTCCGCCGCGGTAGTGCCCCGTTTGAACGGCCTTTGTCACCTGTTGGGGGTGTTTCGTCCGCATCCTCTAGGCGATCGGCCGCAACGCTCTTAGTTTATTCGCATTCACTAACGACGGTAAGGACATCGATGCCAACCCTGACATCGGAGATCGATCCCCACTCCGACACCTTCAAGAGCAACTACGAGGTGCAGTCCGCGGCTGTCGCGGCACTCAACGAACAGCTTGCGATCGTCGCCGCCGGCGGTGGTGAACGCTACGTCAAACGCCACCATGACCGCGGTCGCCTGCTCGCCCGTGAGCGCATCGAGCTCCTTCTCGACCGCGACGCGCCGTTCCTCGAGCTGTCCTCGCTCGCGGCCTGGGGCACCGAGTTCAACGTCGGCGCGGCGATCGTCACCGGTGTCGGCGTGGTCAGCGGCACGGAGTGCATGATCATCGCCCATGACCCGACCGTCCGCGGCGGCACCATGAACCCTTACACGTTGCGAAAGAACCTGCGCGCGTTGGAGATTGCTCGGGTCAACCGGCTGCCGGTGCTGTACCTGGTGGAGTCCGGAGGTGCCGACCTGCCCACCCAGTCCGAGCTGTTCGTGCATGCGGGCCGCATCTTCCGGGACCTGACCGAACTGTCCTCGATGGGCATCCCCAGCGTGGCCATGGTGTTCGGCAACTCCACGGCGGGTGGCGCGTATGTGCCCGGCATGTGCGACTACGCGGTGCTGGTGGACAAGCAGGCCAAGGTGTTCCTCGGCGGTCCACCCCTGGTCAAGATGGCCACGGGCGAGGACGCCGACGATGAGTCGCTCGGCGGTGCGGACATGCACACCCGCATCTCCGGCCTCGGTGACTACTTCGCCGTCGACGAGGTCGATGCCATCCGCATCGGCCGCGACATCGTCGCCCACCTGAACTGGCGCAAGCTCGGACCGGGACCCACCAGGCCGGCCGACGAACCGCTCTACGACGGCGAGGAGCTGCTGGGCGTCGCCTCCGGCGACTCCCGCGTCCCGTTCGATCCCCGCGAAGTGATCGCGCGCATCGTGGACGGCAGCAGGTTCTCGGAGTACAAGCCGCGGTGGGGCACCAGCCTGGCCACCGGGTGGGCGTCGATCCACGGCTTCCCCGTCGGCATCCTGGCCAACACCCGGGGCGTGCTGTTCAGTGAGGAGTCCAAGAAGGCAACGGAATTCATCCTGTTGGCGAATCAGACTGACACGCCGCTCATCTTCCTGCAGAACGTGACCGGTTTCATGGTCGGCACTGAGTACGAGCAGGGTGGCATCATCAAGGATGGCGCGAAGATGATCAACGCCGTCACCAACAGCACCGTCCCGCACATCACTATCAACATGGGCGGGTCATTCGGAGCAGGCAACTACGGAATGTCCGGGCGGGCCTTTGACCCGAGGTTCATGTTCAGTTGGGTCAACGCCAAGTTGGCCGTGATGGGGGCCCAGCAGCTTGCCGGTGTGCTCTCCATCGTTGGCAAGGCCGCAGCGGAGGCCGCCGGCCGAGAATTCGACCAGCAGGCAGATGCCAAGCGCACCGCAGAGATCGAGGAACAGATCGAGCGCGAGTCGCATGCGTTCTTCAACTCCGCCCGTATCTATGACGACGGGGTGATCGACCCACGCGATACCCGATCGGTACTCGGAATAGCCCTCTCCGCAGCACATTCCAATGTGGTCGCCGGACGCCGCGGCTTCGGCGTATTCAGGATGTGAGGAACGTGACCACCACTCATCAGCCCATCAGCAAGCTGCTCATCGCCAACCGCGGCGAGATCGCATCGCGGATCATCCGCACCGCGCGCGAGATGGACATCGCCACAGTCGCGATCCACTCCGACGCCGACCGGTACGCACCCTACGTCGGCCAGGCCGACGAAGCGGTACACCTGCCCGGCACCGCCCCCGCGGACACCTACCTGCGGGCCGACCTGGTGCTGGCGGCGGCCAAGGCCACCGGCGCCGATGCGATCCACCCCGGGTACGGATTCCTCTCGGAGAACGCCGATTTCGCCAAGGCGTGTGCCGAAGCCGGCGTGATCTTCGTCGGACCCAGCCCCGAGGCCATCGCCTCGATGGGCTCGAAGATCGCCGCCAAGGAGATGATGGCGGCAGCGGGTGTGCCCGTGCTGCCCGGCGTGACTGTGGGCGCCGACGAGGATGCCGACCCGGACAAGCTGCGCAAGGCGGTAGCCGAGACCGGGTTCCCGATCCTGGTCAAGGCGGCCTTCGGCGGCGGCGGACGAGGAATGCGCATCGTCACCGACGAGGACGAACTGCTCGAGGCGGTCTCCGGTGCACGGCGCGAGGCGGCGTCGGCGTTCGGCGACGGCACGGTCTTCCTCGAGAAGTTCGTCGAGTCACCCCGGCACATCGAGGTCCAGATCTTCGGTGACAGCCATGGGACGGTGGTGCACCTGGGCGAGCGGGAATGCTCCATCCAGCGTCGCTACCAGAAGATCATCGAGGAAGCGCCCTCGACGGCCGTGGACCCGGCACTGCGTGCGGAACTGGGACGCGCCGCGGTGGCCGCGGGCAAGGCCCTGGCCTATGAGGGTGCCGGCACCGTCGAATTCGTGATGGCGCCCGACGGTTCGTTCTACTTCCTCGAAGTCAACACCCGACTGCAGGTGGAACACCCGGTCACCGAGCTTGTCACCGGAATCGATCTGGTGCGCGCCCAGCTGCTGGTCGCCGCCGGTGAGCCACTGCCGGACGAGATGCTGCACGCCGAACCGAACGGCCATGCGGTCGAGGTCCGGCTGTACGCAGAAGACGTCGACGCCGGGTTCATCCCGGTGTCGGGAACCCTGCACACCCTGGAATTCCCTGACGTGCCCGGCGTGCGGATCGACGCCGGCTTCACGTCCGGGTCCACCGTCAGCACGTTCTACGATCCCATGCTCGCCAAGGTCATCGGGTACGGCCAGACCCGCGACGAGGCATGCCGGCGCGTCGCGCGAGCGCTGCGTGAGACCCGTATCCACGGTGTCACCACCAACCGCAACCTGCTGATCGGGATCCTGCGAGAGGACGACTTCCGGGCCGGCGCCATCGACACGGGCTACCTGCAGCGGCACGATCCCGCACAGCTGGGCCTGCCGGATCCGACCGCGGTGCGCACCCACGCCGTGGCCGCGGCCCTGGCGGCGATGACGCAGCGGCGCCACCAGACCACCATCCTGCCGGGACTGCCCTCGGGCTGGCGCAACCTGGCCAGCCAGGACCAGGTGGTGCAGTATCAGGTCGGTGACCGCGACACCGAGGTCATCGAGGTGCGCTACCGCGTGCAGCGTGACGGCATCCGGGTCACCGTCGGGGACTGGCAGCCGCAGGTGCAGATCAACAGTGCCGCCGGAGAGATGGTCGACGCCGATATCGACGGAGTGCGACGACGCTACCGGGTGGCCCGCTTCGGCGACGTCGACTACGTCGACAGCTCCCTGGGATCGACCGCGCTGCAGGAGGTTCCACGCTTCCCCGATCCCAGCACCATTCAGGAGGCCGGCTCGCTGCTGGCCCCGATGCCGGGTTCGGTGGTGCGCGTCGAGGTCGATGAGGGCGCCGACGTGTGCGCGGGGGACACCATCGTGGTGCTGGAGGCCATGAAGATGGAGCACACCGTCCGTGCCCCGTCCGACGGCATCGTGTCGACCATCGCGGTCAAGCCGGGTGATCAGGTGGAGTCGGGTCAGGTGCTGGCCGTGGTCTCCGAGACCGAGGAGGGCGCGCAGTCGTGAGTGTCGACTACGAGGTCCGCAACGGTGTCGCGTGGCTGACCATCAACCGACCCGAGGCGCGCAACAGCCTCAACAAGGCGGTCCGTGATGGATTGTTCGACGGCGTCCGCAGATTCAACGACGACACCTCGGCCAAGGTGCTGGTGCTCACGGGTGCCGGGGACAAGGCGTTCTGTGCCGGCGGTGACCTCAAGGAGATGTCGGACGACCAATTGACCGTTCCGCCCATCGATTTCGTGCCGCAGTTCGGGCGCAACATCACCGTGGCCAAACCGACGATCGCGGCGGTCAACGGTGTCGCGTTCGCCGGGGGTTTCCTGCTGGCGCAGACATGCGACCTGTGTGTGGCCTCGACGACCGCGAAGTTCGCCATCACAGAGGCCAAGGTGGGCCGCGGATCACCGTGGGCGGCACCGCTTCCGTTGATGATTCCGCGTCGTATCGCGATGGAACTGATGCTCACGGGAGCACCGATATCGGCCGCGCGCGCCCACGAGGTGGGTCTGGTCAACCGACTGGCCGAACCCGGCGATCTGCACACGGTGGCGCAGGAACTGGCCGAGCAGATCGCGGCGAACGCGCCGCTGTCGGTTGCGGCGGGCAAGAGGACCGCGACACTGACCGCCGAGCATCCGCTGAGCGAGGCGTTCGACATTGCTGAATCAATCTGGGAGCCGGTCTATCTGAGTGAGGACGCCCAGGAGGGGATGGCGGCCTTCAAGGAGAAGCGCTCCCCGGTGTGGAAGGGACGTTGATGGCACTGGACTACGGCAGACTTCTGGAGGAGCTGCGCACCGAGTCTGACCTGCTGACCGGTCATCTGCAGGATCTGCCCTTCGAGGAGTGGGGCCGCGCAACACCTGCGGAGGGATGGAGCATTCAGGACCAGGTGTCACACCTGGCCTTCTTCGACGACGCGACGAAACTTGCTCTGATCGAGCCGGACAACTTCACGCCAATGGCAGACAAACTCATCGCCGACGGCATGGATTTTCCCGACCGGATCGCCGAACAACTGCGCATCCTCGCCCCTGAAGCACTGCTGCAGTGGTTTGTCGCTGCCCGGCGAGACCTGCTGGCCGCGTTGGCCGCTGATGACCCCAAACGCCGGGTGCCGTGGTTCGGCCCTGAGATGAGTGTGGCCTCCTCGGCGACGGCTCGTCTGATGGAAACCTGGGCACACGGACACGACATCTACGAAGCGCTCGGTGTGCAGCACCCCGTCAGCCCGGGTCTGCGCAGCATCGCCCACCTGGGCGTATCCACGTTCGCCTTTTCACATCAGCTCAACGGCCTGGCTGTGCCCAGCGAGCCGGTCGCGGTGCAGCTGCAGTCACCCGGTGGTGAGACATGGACCTGGGGACCGCAGGACGCCGCGAACAGAATCACCGGCACCGCCGAGGATTTCGTGCTAGTCGTCACGCAGCGCAGGCACTGGACCGACACCGGGCTCACCGTCGAGGGACCGGTGGCCACCGGGTGGATGGAGGTCGCTCAGGCCTTCGCCGGCGCGGCCAGCAAGCGCAAGCCAAAGGTGCAACAGTGATCAAACGCGCAGTTCGGATCGGTAACGCCTCAGGGTTCTACGGCGACCGGCACTCGGCGATGCGGGAGTTGGTCGCCACGGCCGACATCGACGTGATCACCGGTGACTATCTGGCCGAGCTCACCATGCTGATCCTGTGGAAGTCGCGCAAGAAGAACCCCGACACTGGTTATGCGCACACCTTTCTCACCCAGTTCCGTGAGGTGGCCGTCGAATGCGCGCGCCGCGGGATCAAGGTCGTGGTGAATGCGGGAGGGCTCAATCCCGCGGGGATGGCCGGCCGGGTTCGTGAGTTGGTCGCAGAGCTCGGCGTCGATCTCACGGTGGCCCATGTCGAGGGTGATGACCTGATGCCGCGGCTGCCACAACTCCTGGAACAGGGATTCGAATTCACCAACATCGACACTGGGATCTCGTTGCGCGATAAGGATGTCGAGCCGGTGTCGGCAAACGCCTACCTGGGCGGCTGGGGGATCGCCTCGGCGTTGGCCCGTGGTGCGGACGTGGTGGTGACCGGCAGGGTCACCGACGCCGCATTGGTGGTCGGCGTCGGTGCCTGGTGGCACGGGTGGGCGAGGGACGACTACGACGCGCTGGCCGGCGCGGTGGCCGCCGGCCACATCATCGAATGTGGTCCACAGGCGACGGGTGGAAACTACTCGCAGATCCACGAGGTCATCGACCGCCGCTACCCCGGTTCGCCGATCGCCGAGTTGGAGCACGACGGCAGCTTCGTCATCACCAAGCCCACCGACAGCGGAGGCGTGGTGACACCGGGCACCGTGACCGCGCAGCTGCTGTACGAGGTCGGTGCGCCCGCCTACGTGAATCCTGACGTGGTGGCGCATTTCGACACCTGCAGCATCACGCAGGACGGCGAGAACCGGGTGCGGGTCAGCGGTACGGTCGGTACCCCGCCACCGCAGACGCTCAAGGTCGCGATGAACTACATCGGTGGATTCCGCAACACCATGACCATGGCGCTGACCGGCCTCGACATCGAGGAGAAGGCCAAGTGGGCCGTAGAGGAGCTCATGACGATCCTCGGCGGGCAGGAGTGCTTCGACAGTGTGGACATCCAGCTACTCCGCTATGACACACCCGATCCGGTGAGCATGGAGCAGGCGACCGCTCACCTCCGCGTCACCGTCAAAGACCGCGACCGGGCCAAGGTCGACCGGGCGTTCTCCAACGCGGTTATCGAGCTGTACGTTGCCGGGTACGCCGGTTTCTACACCACCACACCACCGTCCTCGGCCAGCGAATTCGGGGTCTACTGGCCGACTTTGATCCCGGCTTCCGAAGTACAGCACACGGTGGTGCACGCCGACGGGACGCGGGAACTGATCGAGCACACGGCCGAAACGGCCGCAGTGCCCGCGGCGCCGGCACCGGAACTGCCCGCCCCGCGGGACTTCGGACCCACCTCGCGCAGGCCTCTGGGCGCCGTGGTGGCGGCCCGCTCGGGAGACAAAGGCGGCAACGCCAATGTCGGGGTGTGGACCGACACCGACGAACGCTGGGAGTGGCTGCGTACGCACCTCACCGCGCAGAGATTCGCTGAGCTGGTGCCGGAGGCCAAGGGACTGACCATCCGCCGGTTCGAGTTCCCGAATCTCAAGGCGCTCAACTTCGTCGTCGTCGGATTTCTCGGAGACGGCGTGGCGTCCTGCACGCGACCCGACGCCCAGGCCAAGAGCCTCGGCGAGTATCTGCGGGCCGTCCACACCGATATACCCGACGCACTGATCTGAGGAGAACCGACCCATGGACTTCCGTGAGCCCAGCGAGCACAGCGACCTGCGCGCCGCCGTCGCCGCGATCACCGACAAGTACGGTCCCAGCTACTTCGCGGAACGGGCGACGGCCCACGAACCAACCGACGAACTGTGGAAGGACCTGGCCGAGCACGGATTCATCGGCATCAACTTCCCCGAGGAGTTCGGCGGCGGGGGAGGAGGAATGGCGGAACTGGCCATCGTCTGCGAGGAGACCGCGGCGCGGGGCTGTCCACTGCTGCTGATGCTGGTCTCCAGCGCGATCTCGGGGGAACTGCTGTCCCGCTACGGCAACAGCGAGCAGCAGAAGGAGTGGCTGCCGCGCATGGCTTCGGGTGACACCAAGGTGGTGTTCGCCATCACCGAACCCGACGCCGGGTCCAACACACGCCAGATCGCAACGACGGCGGTGCGAGACGGCGGCGACTACGTGATCAACGGCACCAAGTACTACATCTCCGGTGTGGACGAGGCCGGTGCGCTCATCGTCGTCACACGCACAGCGCCGGAACGGCTTTCGTTGTTCCTGGTGCCCACCGACGCGCCCGGCCTGGTCAAGCACCGGCTCCCGGTCGGGATCAACCTGCCCGAGAAGCAGTTCACGCTGCACTTCGACAACGTTCGGGTTCCGGCGGCGAACCTCATCGGTGTGGAACACGAGGGGTTCAAGCAGGTGTTCGACGGTCTCAATCCCGAGCGCATCACGGGGGCCGCGGTGTGTGTGGGGATCGGCAGGCACGTGGTCGAAAAGGCTGCGGACTACGCGCGGCAGCGGTCGGTGTGGGGTCCGCCCATCGGCACGTATCAGGCCATCGCCCACCCGCTGGCCAAG
>Ga0180218_1001338_pt1 | contig 15258 bp, 11 predicted proteins | sample eDN3rd37CKraftBY_FD_151334 | JGI IMG/M metagenome (GOLD analysis project Ga0180218, IMG submission 151334) | Enriched backyard soil microbial communities from Emeryville, California, USA - eDNA 3rd pass 37_C Kraft BY (version 2) (version 2) | ecosystem: Environmental > Terrestrial > Soil >...
AGAGGCCCGCGATCATCGCCTCGCGGCCGGCCTCGATGCGCTTGGCGATCGCGATCTCGCCCTCGCGGGACAACAGCTCGACCGAGCCCATCTCGCGCAGATACATGCGCACAGGATCGTCGGTGCGCTCGGACGGCTCTTTCTTCTCGGTGGTGGCGAGCGGCTTGGCCGAGGTCTCGACGAGGTCACCGCCCTCGTCGTCGTCGTCCATCTCGTCGGTGGCTTTTTCCTCGCCGTCCTCGGTGTCGGCGTCCTCGTTGTCGATGACGTTGATGCCCATCTCGTTGAGCATCGCCATGATGTCCTCGATCTGCTCGGGCGAGGTCGACTCGGACGGCAGCACGGCGTTGAGCGCGTCGAAGGTGACATAGCCGCGCTTCTTGGCGGCCTTGATCATCTTCTTGACGGCGGCGTCGGAGAGATCGAGCAGCGGCAGCGGCGTGTCGGGGGTCGCCTCGCCGTCCTTCTCGGCGGTCTCGTCCTTGCCCGGCGCCTTCGCCTTGGCGGCGACCGCGGTCTTCACGGCGGCCGCCTTGGCGGCGACGGCCTTCAGCGGGGCCGGCTTGCTCGTATCCTTGTTCGTCTCCTTGCCCGCATCCCTGGCGGCAGGTTTGGCGGCGGCCCTGGCGGGCGCCGGCTTCGCGACAGGCTTTGCGGCGGACTTGGCAGGTGCAGCTTTGGCGGGCGCGGACTTGACCGGGGCGGATTTGGCGGCGCTCGCCTTGGAGGCCGCCTTCACCGCGGGCTTTGCCGCCGTGACCTTGGCCTTCTTCTTCTCTTTGTCCTTCTTGCCCATTCGCTTCTCCTGAAGCCGCCGCGCCGGAGGCGTCCCCCCGCGGCCTTGCTACACCACAAACACATCCATCGCCGGTCGCGGATGGACAAAAGGGCCGCGCCTCCACCGGCACAGCCCGAATCAGGCCGACTATCGCTCCGGGCCGCTTAAGCCCCGATTAACCCTGTAAACCAGCGGAACCCGGCCAGAATTCCCGCTGTTTCCCCTGAGCTCCCCCCGAAGCCCTCCGATTCCCGCCGATTTTAAAGCGCGCCGCCGGAGGAGCGGCCCGACGACAGACCAAACCCCTCCACCAGGGCTTCCGTTCCGTCCATCCTGGATAGCCGCGCCTTCACGTCGCGCAAGCGCAAAAAATTGGCCTCGGTCGCGTCCTGGCCAAGGGCCTGCTCGGCGTCTTTCAGCTCCTTAATTAGTGAATGCCACTGGCGATGCAAGCCGACAAGCTGCCCCCAGGTGATGAGAACGTCCTGCGGCGCGGCCTCGCGGCCCGCCCCCCAGACACCGCCGGTGGTGATCGCCCGCGCGACCCGCTCCATCACCTCGCCGAGCCCGCGCTCGCGCAGGCTCGCCGCCAGCGCCTCCGGCTCATGCGCGTCGCCGTGGGCGGCGAGATCGATGATCGCGCCCTTGAGCCGCTCGCTGTCGGCGTGGCGGAACTCGAGCGAGGCGAAATCCTCCATGTGGTCGTGCAGCAGCCATGGGTGGTTGAGCGCGGCCTGCAGCAGCAGCGCCTCGCGGCGCGGGATCGCGGTGCGGTGGCCGCGATGCAGCGGGCTCGCGGCGAGCTGCTGGCTGACGACGAGATAGGGCGTCGCGCGGTTGCCGAGATTGCGCGACGGCGGGCGCGCGTCGTTGCGCCAGTCGCGCGCACCGCCACGCTCGCGGCGCGGGCCGCCGAACGCACCGCGCGACGGCTTGTCGTAACCACCTCCGCTCCGCTGCGGTGGCGCGAAGAACTGCTGCAGCCGCGCGGTGAAATCCTGCCGGTAATATCGGCGCACCGACTCGTCGGCGATCTGGTTCATCATCTCGCCGATCCGGGCCTCGAGCGCGGCGCGGCGTTCCGGCGTCGCGAAGTCCTGCCCCTCGGTCTCGCGCGCCCACAGCATCTGCGCCAGCGGCTGCGCGGCCTTGACGACCTCCTCGACCGCGGCGCGGCCGGACGAGCGCAGCAGATCGTCGGGGTCCTGACCCTCGGGCAGCAGCGCGAACGACAACGACTTGCCGGGCTTGAGCCGCGGCAGCGCCAGCTCCGCGGCGCGGAACGCGGCGCGCAGGCCGGCCTTGTCGCCGTCGAAGCACAGCACCGGCTCGTCGGCCATCTTCCAGAGCAGGCCGAGCTGGTCCTCGGTCAGCGCGGTGCCGAGCGGCGCGACAGCGGCCGGATAGCCCGCCGTCACCATGGCGATGACGTCGACATAGCCTTCGACGACGACGACCGGCGCGCCGGCATTTTCCTGCGCAGCCTGCGTAGACTTGGCTGCGTGCGCGGCCTGCCGCGCGCCCGCGATGTTGTAGAGCGTCGCACCCTTGTGAAACAGCGGCGTCTCCGGCGAGTTGAGATATTTCGCCGGCACGCCCTTCTCGAGCGCGCGGCCGCCGAAGGCGATGACGCGGCCGCGAATGTCGGTGATGGGGAAGATGACGCGGTCGCGGAAGCGGTCGTAAGGGACCGGAATGTCCTCGCCGGACACCAGCAGTCCCGCTTCCACCATGTCCGGCACCGGAATGCCTTGCCTGCCGAGGTGCTCCTTCAGCGCGTGTCGGTCCGCCGGCGCGTAACCGAGGCGGAATTTTAATTGCGTCGCGGCGTCCAGACCGCGGTCGGCGAGATAGCCGCGCGCCCTGGCGCCGGCGCGCGAGGCAAGCGTCGCCTCGAAAAATTTCGTCGCGAGCTCCATCACGTCATGCAGCGTCTTGCGGTGCGCGTCGCGCGCCTCGTCCTCGCGGGAGACTTTCGGCAGCGGCATGCCGGCCATCTGCGCCAGTCGCTCGACCGCCTCCGGGAAGGTCGCGCCTTCCGTCTGCATCACGAAGTCGAAGATGCTGCCGTTCTTGCCCGAGGAGAAATCGAACCACGCCTGCTTCTGGTCGTTGACGAAGAACGATGGCGTCTTTTCCTTGTTGAACGGCGACAGGCCCTTCCACTCGCGCCCCGCGCGCGTCAGCTTCACGCGCTTGCCGACGACTTCCGACACCGGAAGCCGCGCGCGCAACTCGTCGAGGAACTGGGGCGGAAAGCGCATGTTCCGTGGGCCGGGTTTGCCGATGGGGGCGAATCGTCTCTCATCATAGGCCTGCCGGCCCCGCGAAAGGGCGACATTCCCGGGCGAGGGCTGAATCCCTTGAGGTTGCGAGCCTTTTCCTAGTTATCAACAGGGGGGAAAATACACTCTCGATTTAAGAGGCTTGATATTTCAAATACGAATGTATATACATTCCATCGAGCTAACCATCAGCCTGTTTCTCGGACCCGGCTTCAGAGTCGTTCGAGAGCGGCATCATGGCGCCCGCTCGCGGCAGCATCGGCTTGACCGTCGAAGACAGCGGGTTGCGCCATGACAGATGACGTACAGAAAGTTTTCGCGGCAATCCGACAGTTCGGATGGGATCCCAGAAAACGTGACATCAATCTCGAGAATCACAAGATCGACTTCGCGGATGTAAAGGAGATATTCGACGACTTCACTTTCGTTCGTCGATCAGACCGTCATGGCGAAATCAGGTACCAAGTCTTCGGTTATGTCGGTGACAGACAAGTCGCCGTCACGTGCACGCTCCGCGGCACGGTCTGCCGTCTCATCTCAGCGCGCCCGGCACGACGAGACGAACGACGAAAATTTTACGATCGTCTCAAGGCACAGCCGCCGAAAGGGTAAAACTGACTGGGACGCCGTTGACGCACTGACCGACACCGAAATCGAAGCTGCTGTTCGTCAGGACCCTGACGCGGTGCCGCTCGATTTCGACTGGTCGAAAGCCGTGCTCGTCGTGCCGCCGAAGAAGAAGGCGATCTCGATCCGGGTCGACGAGGACGTGCTCGATTACTTCAAGAAGGAAGGCGGCCAGTACCAGCGGCATATCAATGCCGTGCTGCGCTCCTACATGCAGCAGAAGAAAAGCAGGAAGCGGGCCTAGCGTTTCTGCTCAGCCGTCAATCCATCTTGACGCCGGCAAACCGCGCACCGCCGAGCGAGCCCTCCGCCACCAGCGCGACGAAACGGACATAGCTCTCATAGAAGGCGTCGTGGCCCGACGCGGTGCGGGCGGCTTCCGCCTCGCCGCGCAGCGTCAGATACATCGCGAGGCGCTCCTTGAGGATCACCGCCCAGTCCGCAGTCAGGTCCTCGACCGACACGACCTCGAAACCGCATTGCGCGAGGAGCCCGCGATAGGCCGCGATGTCGACCAGCCCGGTCGCCGCCATGCCCTGCCACATCAGTGTCGCGTCGGCCTCCGACAGCGGACGATGTGCGATCCAGTCGGTGAAGGCGAGCCGGCCGCCGCTTTTCAGAATGCGATGCGCCTCGCGCAGCACCCGCGCCTTGTCGGGCACATGCAGGAAAGCCTCCTGGCTGACGACGGCATCGACGCCGGCGTCCTCGAGCGGCACCGCCATCACGTCGCCTTCGAGGACGCGGACGCGATCCTGCAGGCCGACGAGCCGCGTCAGCTCGTTGGCGCCTTTGACGCGCGCGGGCGTCAGTTCGATGCCGGTGACATCGACGCCGTAACGCGCGGCGTAGTAACGCGCCGGCCCGCCGAGACCGGCGCAGAAATCGGCGACGCGGTCGCCGGCTTTCAACTGCGCGGCGGCGGCGAGCGCATCATTCGCGGCAAGCCCGCCATAGTGGTCCTGATCGTGCGGCAGCAGCTCCGCCGGCGCGACATCGTCGAGATGGCCGCGCGCGGCGCCAAGCTTGGCGCGGATGATATCGGCCGAGATCGGATGACGGTCGTAGAAGTCGATCGCGGAGCGGACGTCCATGGACCACTCAGCCGCCGAGCTTCGCCTTCACGGCTGCGCTCGCCCGGCCCATGTCCATCTGCCCGGCATATTTTCCGCGCAACACGCCGATCACCTTCCCCATGTCCTTCACGGCAGCCGCGCCGGTTTCCTTGATGGCGGCGTCGATCGCGGCAGCCATCTCGGCCTCGCTCATCTGCTTCGGCAGGTAGGCCGAGATGATGGCGATCTCGTCCGACTCCTGCTTCACGAGATCGTCACGACCGCCCTTCTTGTAAAGCTCGACCGACTCCTGCCGCTGCTTGATCATCTTCTGCAGCAGCGCCAGCACGGCGGCGTCATCGAGCGGCGGCTTGCTTTGCCCGCGCGCCTCAATGTCGGCGTTCTTCAGCGCGGCGTTGATCATGCGCAGGGTCGAAACCTTGCGCTCCTCCTTCGCCTTCATCGCCTCGGTGAGGGCCTTGTTGATATCGTCGCGCAGCATCGGATGATCTTCTTTCTCAAGGACGGCGGCAGGCCCGTGACCTACTTCACCTTGCCCATCTCTTTCAGCACCTCGTTCGCCGCCTTGAAGGCGTCGAGCCCGGCCGGGATGCCGCAATAAGCGGTGGCATGGATTAAGACTTCCTTGATGTCCTCCACCGTGAGGCCGTTGTTGATCGCGCCGCGCACGTGCAGCTTGATCTCCGGCGTCTTGCCGAGCGCGGTCAGCATCGCGAGGTTGAGCATGCTGCGCGTCTTCTTGTCGAGCGTCGGCCGGCCCCAGGCATAGGCCCAGCACCATTCCGTGGTCATGTGCTGGAACGCCATCATGAAGTCGTTGGCGTTCTTCAACGAGCCGTCGACGTATTCGGCGCCGAGCACCTCGCGGCGCAGCTTCAGGCCGCGCTCGAACACCTCGCCCATGGTTTCTTTCGGATCGTGCTGGTGGCCCATCGTGTCGTTTTCCTCAAGTTGTGAATATGGAACGTTTTTATTGATACTGAATCAGATTTGTCATGCCCGGACTTGACGTCCAAGTCGGATGTTTCCGACCTGGACCAATCATCAGTGCGGAAGTCAGATAAATCCGACTTCCGCTGCATCCATGATGAATTTGCCGCGACAAAAATCCAGCAATTACTCTGTCTCGCGGCTTCATGGATTGCCGGGTCAAGCCCGGCAATGACGATCGAGTTTAATTGACCGGCTGATGACCCTGGTTCTCGCCGAAGGCTTCCTCGCGATAGAGCCCGAGCGCGCGCATGACCGGGAGATCGTTGAAGCAGAACAGGCAGGCGTCGTCGCTCTTGGACGCGTTGCCGTGCTCGTGGAAGGCCCAGGCCGGCACGCAGAAGATGTCGCGCTTCTTCCAGTCGAACCGCTTGCCGCCGATGATGGAATAGCCCTCGCCCTTGGCGACCTGATAGATCGACGAGCCGGTGTGGCGATGCGCGCGGGTCTTCTCGCCCGGGCGCAGCAGCTGCATCGAGGCGCCGATGGTCGCCATCACCGGGCCGCCGGTCTTCGGGTTGACGTACTCCATCAGCACGCCGTCGAACGGCGAGCCGTCGGTCGACTTCGCATACTTCGTGAGCGCCTCGTAGGTCGGCTCCCATTCGTATTTCAAGAGCGGCGAGTAGGCCTTGCTCCAGTCGTGGCCTGCCGGCTGCAGGCCCGGCGCGCCCCAGGCGTAGCTCGAGTCGTCGACCGGATAGGCGACCGGCTGCTGCATGTCGGGATGCACCTTGTAGAAGTTCGCCTCCAGCGCGTTGACGAGCGGGATGTCGAGCCCGTCCTGCCAGATGCAGTGCGTGCCGTCGGCCTCGACGCCGTGCTCGTGCCACGAGCCGTTCGGCGTGAGGACGAAGTCGTTCTCGCCGAGCGTCATCTTGTGTCCGTCGACGATGGTGTAGGCGCCCTTGCCTTCCATGATGAAGCGCAGCGCCGAGGCCGAGTGCTGGTGCGCCGAGGCGACCTCGCCCGGCTTCATCACCTGCAGGCCGGAATAGAGCCAGCCGACCGCGGCGGCGACGTCGCGCCGGCCGGGATTGTTCAAATAGATGACGCGGCGGCCGGCCTTCTCCGGCGAGACGAGCTCGACCGAGCGCAGCACCGGCTCGCGCAGGTCCGAATATCGCCAAAGGACCGGCTGCGATTCGGATTTCGGCTCCCAAGGCTCGATCTTGTTGGCGACGGTCCACAGGGCGGCGGCCTCGAAGCGTTCGAGATCGCCGTAATAGGCCTTGAGCTCGGCGGTATCCTCGACATTGGCGCGACCGGCCACGTCTTCGCGGTAATTTTCCCTCGCCGGACCTGTCATTTTCCTGCTCCTTCCACCGGAACCTGCCTCGGAAATCTGCCCCGAAACCGGACTTTAAAGACAGCCGCGAATAGCAGCCCGCAGCCCTTGCCTCTCTCGTCAATATACGCAACTAAGAGGCCATGACCCAGACTCAAGGACCTTCCGCGGCGGGGTGGGCTGAGCCCAAACCCACGGCACTTTTGGTGCTGGCCGACGGAACCGTTCTGGAGGGCTTTGGGCTAGGCGCCGCCGGCCATGCGGTCGGCGAGGTCTGCTTCAACACGGCGATGACGGGCTACGAGGAGATCCTCACCGACCCGTCCTATGCCGGGCAGATCATCACCTTCACCTTTCCGCATATCGGCAATGTCGGCACCAATGACGAGGACATCGAGAGCCTCAACATGGCGGCCCGGCCGGGCGCCTGCGGCGCTATAATGCATACCGACATCACGCAAGCCGCGAACTACCGCGCGACGCGCCACCTCAACGACTGGCTGAAGGCGCGCGGCATCATCGGCCTCGCCGGCATCGACACAAGGGCGCTGACCGCGCTGATCCGCGAAAAGGGCATGCCCAATGCCGTGATCGCGCATGCCCCGGACAGCAAGTTCGACCTCGACGCGCTCAAGAAACAGGCCCGCGAATGGCCGGGCCTGGTCGGCATGGACCTGGTGCCGCAGGTGACCTCGAGCCAGCGGTTCACCTGGGACGAGACGCCCTGGGAATGGAACAAGGGCTACGGCCGGCTGACCAATCCGGAATTCAACGTGGTCGCGATCGACTACGGCATCAAGCGCAACATCCTGCGCCTGCTGGCCGGCGTCGGCTGCAAGGTGACGGTGGTGCCGGCGACCACGTCGGCGGACGACATCCTGGCGATGAAGCCGGACGGCGTGTTCCTGTCGAACGGCCCCGGCGACCCGGCGGCGACGGGACAATACGCGGTGCCGATCATCCGCAAGGTGATCGACACCGGCGTCCCGACCTTCGGCATTTGTCTCGGCCACCAGATGCTCGGCCTCGCGGTCGGCGGCAGGACGACCAAGATGCATCAGGGCCATCACGGCGCCAATCATCCGGTGAAGGACCTCACCACCGGCAAGGTCGAGATCACCTCGATGAATCACGGCTTCGCGCTCGACGGCAAGTCGCTGCCGGCCAACGCCACCGAGACCCATGTGTCGCTGTTCGACGGCTCGAACTGCGGCATCGCGCTGAAAGACAAGCCGGTGTTCTCCGTGCAGTATCATCCGGAGGCCTCGCCCGGCCCGCGCGACAGTCATTATCTGTTCCGCCGCTTCGTCGAGATGATGCGGCAGGCCAAGCGCAAGATCGCCTGACCTGAAAATCGTCCGAGGTCCTGCAATGTCGGCACGCCGTCCTGCCCCCGAGACCTATCTCTTCAAGGACGACGGCTCGATCCCGAACAACCCGGACTTGCCGCTGCTGATCTATCGCAACGGCATCAGCCTTGCCGGCACGCCGGACGCCGAGACGCGCGTCTCCGACGTGCTGAAGGACAACGGCTGGGTCGGCATCTGGCGCAACGGCATCTACCCTTACGTGCACTACCACTCGCAGATCCACGAGGCGCTCGTCATCGCGCGCGGCCGCGCCCGGGTGCGGTTCGGCGGCGAGAAGGGCGAGGAGCTCGACGTCGCGCCCGGCGACGTGATCGTGCTGCCGGCCGGCACCGGCCATCAATGCCTCTGGGAAAGCCCCGACCTCAGCGTGATCGGCGCCTATCCGCCGAGCGGCAAATACGACCTCTGCCGCGGCAGCAAGTTCGAGCGCGAGCAGGCGCTCGCCTCGATCCCGCAGGTGCCGCTGCCGGAGACCGATCCGGTCACCGGCGGCGACGGCCCGCTGACGCAGCTGTGGCGCGCGAAGTCCGCGCGATGAGCGTGCATCGCGACTGGATCAGCTTCTGGGACAGCCGGCACTCGATCTATGTCAACGCGCGGCACTTCGACGTGCATTATCGCGACATCGCCGACGGCATCGTCGCGCTGCTGCCGCGCGAGAACCTGCGCGTGCTCGACTACGGCTGCGGCGAGGCGCTGCACGCCGGCACGGTGGCGGCGAAGACCGCGCATCTGACGCTGTGCGAGGCGGCCGCCCAGGTGCGCGAGCATCTGACCGCGCGCTTCGGCAGCCAGGAGAAAATCTCCATCGCGTCGCCGGACGAGATCGCGGCGCTGCCGGCCGGCAGCTTCGACATGATCGTCGTCAATTCGGTGTCGCAATATCTGACGCCGGACGAGCTCGACCGGCTGCTCGGCGTCTGGAAGCACCTGCTCGCGCCGGGCGGCGCGCTGATCGTCGGCGACGTCAATCCGCCCGGCGTCAGCGCGCTCACGGATCTCGTGGCGCTGCTGCGCTACGCCTGGCGCAACGGCTTCTTCGTCGCCGCGCTCGCCGGCATGGCGCGCACATTGTTCTCCGACTATCGCGCGCTGCGGCAGACGCTCGGCCTCACGACCTATGGCGAGGCGGAATTTCTGGCGAAGCTTTCCGCCGCGGGCTTTTCCGGCGAGCGGCTCGCCCGCAATATCGAGCACAACCCGGCGCGAATGACGTTCCGCGCCCGCCCGCGCTGACCAGCCACATTAAAAATCGGCAATCTTGTCGCCCCTTAACGAAGCCGAAAGGCCCCAGTGGCACATTTTGTCGCAGTCGGTACCTTGATACTGACGGCCCGGTGGCGGAGCGGCGACGCGGAGACCATGCATGGTCTCACACCCTGGTTCGAATCCAGGCTGGGCCTCCATTTTCCCTTCTTGAAAAACAAATAATCTCAAATACTTGCCTCTCGCCCGAAGCGGGGGACAGGCGGCGTTCAAGCCTTCCCTGCCCGCGGAATCTGGTCTAAGCAACCTCGCGCGCGGGGCCGCAGAAGCCCCGCCGGGGGCCCAAGGACGCGCGCGAAAAGCGCGTCTTTTTTTGTGCGTTGAGTTTCTCCGGCTTGCCGCCGCGGCCTCCCGGGTCGTTCCGGGACGGCCGAAGGCCGGACCCGGAATCCGGATAGGCGCTGTGAGACTGTCTGGAGTCCGGGTTCGCCCGCCTGCGGCGGACGCCCCGGAATGACATAGGTAGCGACTGTCACCATGCCCAAACGGACCGACATCAAATCGATCATGATCATCGGCGCCGGGCCGATCGTCATCGGCCAGGCCTGCGAGTTCGACTATTCCGGCACCCAGGCCTGCAAGGCGCTGAAGGAAGAGGGCTACCGGGTCGTCCTGGTGAACTCCAACCCGGCGACGATCATGACCGATCCCGATCTCGCCGACGCGACCTATATCGAGCCGATCACCCCGGAGATCGTCGCCAAGATCATCGAGAAGGAACGGCCCGACGCGCTACTTCCCACTATGGGCGGACAGACCGCGCTCAACTGCGCGCTGTCGCTCAAGAAGATGGGCACGCTCGACAAATTCAACGTGCAGATGATCGGCGCCACCGCCGAGGCGATCGACAAGGCGGAAGACCGCGAGCTGTTCCGCGAGGCGATGACCAAGATCGGCCTCGAGACGCCGCGCTCGCACCACGTCAAGGATCTGGGCTCCGCGCTTAAGGCGCTCAACGACATCGGCCTGCCGGCGATCATCCGCCCCTCGTTCACGCTCGGCGGCACCGGCGGCGGCATCGCCTACAACCGCGAGGAATTCATCGACATCGTCGAGGGCGGCATCGACGCCTCGCCGACCAGCGAGGTGCTGATCGAGGAAAGCGTGCTCGGCTGGAAAGAGTACGAGATGGAGGTCGTTCGCGACAAACGCGACAACTGCATCATCATCTGCTCGATCGAGAACCTCGACCCGATGGGCGTGCACACCGGCGACTCGATCACCGTCGCGCCGGCGCTGACGCTGACCGACAAGGAATACCAGATCATGCGCGACGCCTCGCTGGCGGTGCTGCGCGAGATCGGCGTCGAGACCGGCGGCTCCAACGTGCAGTTCGCGGTGAACCCGAAGGACGGCCGGCTGGTCGTCATCGAGATGAACCCGCGCGTGTCGCGCTCCTCCGCGCTCGCCTCCAAGGCGACCGGCTTCCCGATCGCCAAGGTCGCCGCCAAGCTCGCGGTCGGCTACACGCTCGACGAAATCGCCAACGACATCACCGGCGGCGCGACGCCGGCCTCGTTCGAGCCGACCATCGACTACGTCGTCACCAAGATCCCGCGCTTCGCCTTCGAGAAATTCCCCGGTGCGTCGAACATCCTCACCACCTCGATGAAGTCGGTCGGCGAGGCGATGGCGATCGGCCGCACCTTCCAGGAGTCGATGCAGAAGGCGCTGCGCTCGCTGGAGAACGGCCTCACCGGCCTCGACGACACGATCATCGACGGCTTCGACCCGGCCGAAAGCCTCGACTCGCCCGACAACAAAAACGCGATCCGCACCGCGCTCGGCCGGCCGACGCCGGACCGCCTGCTGAAGCTCGCGCAGGCGATGCGCGCCGGCGCGACCGACGATTTCATCTATGACGCCTGCGGCATCGACCGCTGGTTCCTCGCCCAGATCCGCGACATCATCGACACCGAGGCCGCGATCAAGGCGAACGGCCTGCCCAAGACCGCCGGCGCGTTCCGCAAGCTCAAGGCGATGGGCTTTTCCGACAAGCGCCTCGCCGCCCTGACCAAGGCGAAGGCCGAGGACGTGACCGCGCAGCGCCAGAAACTGGGCGTGCGGCCGGTGTTCAAGCGCATCGACACCTGCGCGGCGGAGTTCGCCTCGCCGACCGCCTATATGTATTCGACCTACGAGGCCCCGTTCGCCGGGGCGCCGGCCAGCGAGGCGGCGCCGTCGGGCCGGAAGAAGGTCGTCATCCTCGGCGGCGGCCCGAACCGCATCGGCCAGGGCATCGAGTTCGACTATTGCTGCTGCCACGCCGCCTTCGCGCTGAAGGAGGCCGGCTACGAGACCATCATGGTCAACTGCAATCCGGAAACGGTGTCGACCGACTACGACACCTCGGATCGGCTCTATTTCGAGCCGCTGACCGCGGAAGACGTGCTGGAGATCCTCGACACCGAGCGCTCCAACGGCACGCTGCACGGCGTGATCGTGCAGTTCGGCGGCCAGACACCCTTGAAGCTCGCCGACGCGCTGGAGAAGGCCAAGGTGCCGATCCTCGGCACCTCGCCGGACGCGATCGACCTCGCGGAGGACCGCGACCGCTTCAAGTCGCTGCTCGACAAGCTCAAACTGCGCCAGCCGCAGAACGCCATCGCGCCGAGCCCGGCGGCGGCGCGGGAGGCCGCCGAGAAAATCGGCTATCCGGTGGTGATCCGCCCGTCCTACGTGCTCGGCGGCCGCGCCATGGAGATCGTCTACGACAAGGCGCAGCTCGACCGCTATCTCGCCCGCCTCACCTCCGACCTCGACCGGCCGAGCGAGCTCGTCGTGTCGAAGAAGAGCCCGCTGCTGATCGACCGCTATCTCACCGACGCGACCGAGGTCGACGTCGATTGCCTCTGCGACGGCAAGGACACCTTCATCGCCGGCATCATGGAGCACATCGAGGAGGCCGGCATCCATTCGGGCGACAGCGCCTGCTCGCTGCCGCCCTATTCGCTGAAGAAAGCCACCATCGCCGAGCTGGAGCGGCAGACGCGCGAACTCGCGCTCGCGCTCAATGTCGGCGGGCTGATGAACGTGCAATACGCCATCAAGGACGGCGAGATCTACGTGCTCGAAGTCAACCCGCGCGCCTCGCGCACGGTGCCCTTCGTCGCCAAGGTAATCGGCCTGCCGGTCGCCAAGATCGCGGCGCGCGTCATGGCCGGCGAGAGCCTCGCCTCGTTCAAGCTGAAGCCGCCGGTGTTCAAGCACAAGGCGGTGAAGGAGGCGGTGTTCCCGTTCGCGCGCTTCCCCGGCGTCGACACCGTGCTCGGGCCGGAGATGAAATCGACCGGCGAGGTGATGGGTCTCGACCGCGAGCACCACATCGCCTTCGTCAAAAGTCAGCTCGGCGGCGGCTCGCGCCTGCCCAAAAGCGGCACCGTGTTCGTTTCGGTGCGGGACGCCGACAAGCCGCGCGTGCTCGACGCGGTGAAGCTGTTGGGCGACCTCGGCTTCAAGATCATCGCGACGTCGGGGAACCAGCGGTTCCTGGCCGAGCACGGCATCGCGGCGACGCGGGTGAACAAGGCGACCGAAGGCCGCCCCTCCATCGTCGACGCCATCAAAAACGGCGAAGTTCAGCTTGTTTTCAACACAACCGAGGGTGCTTCGGCGTTGGCGGACAGCCATTCCCTGCGCCAGGCCGCCCTCTTGCATAAAGTGCCGTACTACACCACTCTTTCAGGTGCCGTCGCCGCGGCGCAGGGTATCAAGGCCTATCTCGGGGGCGATCTCGAGGTCCATGCGCTGCAGAGCTACTTCAACGGCCGCGCCTGACGGGTTTTTCCTCACCTGAGGAAGACCCGGGCCGGCCGCCACTGGCGGTGAACCGGTCCGGCAGGTTACGATCAGAGCGCGGGTTCCGTCCCGCGCCGGATCGAAACTGTTGTCCGGCCCAATTGTAAGGACTCCGGAGGACGGACGACCCGTCGCCGGAGTCGAATTTCGAGTCGATTGGAGCGATCCGGTCGACCACTTAGCGGTAGCAGACTTGGCGGCAGCGGCGCGGCTCCATCCGCGCCCTCGCATGCCAGGAGGAGACGAGAGATGGAAAAGATTCCGATGACGGCCGCCGGCTATGCGGTGCTCGAGACCGAGCTGAAGCATTGCCAGCAGGTGGAGCGGCCCCGCATCATTCAGCAGATCACCGAGGCGCGCTCGCATGGCGACCTGTCGGAGAACGCGGAGTATCACGCCGCCAAGGAGCAGCAGTCGCTCAACGAGGGCCGCATCGCGGAGCTCGAGGACAAGCTCGCGCGCGCCGACGTGATCGACGTCTCCAAACTGTCCGGCGACACCATCAAATTCGGCGCGACCGTGACGCTGATCGACGAGGACACCGACGAGAAGAAGGTGTGGCAGATCGTCGGCGAGCCGGAAGCGGACGCGAAGTCCGGCAAGATCTCGATCACCTCGCCGCTCGCGCGCGCGCTGATCGGCAAGACCAAGGGCACCAGCGTCGAGGTGAACGCACCCGGCGGCGCCAAGGCCTACGAGATCAAGAAGATCGACTGGCGCTAGAGTGCGATCTTTCCCTATTGAATCATCCAACATTCCGCTCACCCCCGCGAAAGCGGGGGTCCAGTACCGGAATCGTTAGTGTTTCAGTGTGGCTCTGGATTCCCGCCGCAAGTCGGGTGTACCCGACTTGCGCGTTCAAATTCTGACATCGGGTATACTCGATGTCAGTGCGCGGGAATGAGCGGAGTTTGGTTCGACCTTAATGGATCATGCCGCTCGATCTGCTGAATGACGATGGCCGGGGTTCGCCCCGGCCATTTCGTTTTCAGTCCGGTCGGCGCGCGGCGGACCGCGTCGACGCCTGCAACAGCACGGCGATCACCAGACCCGCCACCGACGCAATCGCGCCGACCAGGAAGATGCTGCCATAGCCGGAGCGGTCGGCGAGCAGCCCGACCAGCGGGCCGGTCAGGCCGTAGGCGACATCCTGAAACGCCGCGTAGCCGCCGAGCGCGGTGCCGCGCAGATGCGGCGCGACGAGATGCACGACCTCGCGCCCCATCGCCGGGAACACCATCGAGCAGCCGAGTCCGCTGAGAAACGCGCCGGCGAGCGCGATCGCGGGATCGGTGGCGCTCCAGATCAAGGCCTGGCCGAGCGCCTCGACGGCGAGCGAGCCGATCGCCACGGGGAGGCCGCCGACGCGATCCGGCAGGCGCCCCAGCATCAGTCGCGCCAGCACGAACCCGGTGCCGAACGCGGTGAGGCCGAGGCCGGCATGGCTCCAGTTGCGGTCGAGGAAATAGAGCACGAAGAAGGCGCCGATCGCGGCGAAGCCGATGCCCTGCAGGCAGACGACGATGCCGTGCCACCAGATCTTGCCGATCACGGTCCAGAACGGCGGGCGCACCGCGCCGGAATGCGCGGGAAGATCGCTCATGCGCCAGATCATCAGCAGGCCGATGCCGGGCAGCAGCGCGCTGATCGCCATCGCGCCGGCAAAGCCGAACCGTCCATACAAGAAGAGGCCGAGCGGGCCGCCGACCGCGAGCGCGGCATAGATCGCCGAGCCGATCATCGCGAGGACGCCGGAGGCGCGCTCCGGGCCGACCAGGCC
>Ga0180218_1001340_pt1 | contig 15256 bp, 18 predicted proteins | sample eDN3rd37CKraftBY_FD_151334 | JGI IMG/M metagenome (GOLD analysis project Ga0180218, IMG submission 151334) | Enriched backyard soil microbial communities from Emeryville, California, USA - eDNA 3rd pass 37_C Kraft BY (version 2) (version 2) | ecosystem: Environmental > Terrestrial > Soil >...
TGGCCGACACTGCCGAAGGACCGGTGAACTGCTGCGGGGGTACGTACACCGACCAGAACTGCCCGGTGACGCCACCGGCCTCCAGCCGCTTCAGATCGGTGTGCAGACGCGGCGCCATCGCGGTCAGATCGACCGCGTCCAGGTCGGCGTCGTACTCCTGACGCATCGCCCACGCGAGGTCGTTGTGACCGTCGATCAGCATCGTCGTCGTGGCTTCACCTCCGATTCAGGAGTTCGGTCGATGCGCGACATCCCCATCGAGCGTGACCGAGGTCACTCTACGTTTTGGTTGTAACGTTTCAAACGACGACGACGCGCCGACCGTTCATCCGGGCCGGGGCGCCGCTCAGAAGCTTCTGAGGACCGTTCGCGGGTACGCCGTACTCGGATCGGCAGCGGGAAGGGTCCCGACGCGGCAAGCCCGAGACGCGCTATTCCGCGTCGCGGAAATACGGTTCGACCGTGCCCGTAACCTTGACGACCATCGGGTTTCCGCGGCGATCCTTGGCGGTGGGTACCTCCACACGCACCCAGCCCTCGGCCACGTCGTACTCGTGCACATTGTTCTTCTCGACACCGTTGAAGCGAATGCCCACGCCGCGTTGCAGTGCCTCTTCGCTGTAGAAGTCGCTACGCGGATCGATGGAGAGGTGGTTCGGTGGAACGTCGGTGTTCTGATCCTGGGACATGACGGCCTTCGTTGAGTGGTGCATTGGTACGTGGATTGATGCTCAAAACTACGCGACCTCGCACTCGCGGGTTTCCGGTGGGTCTTGGCGGTCCGCGCACCGAACAGCAAAGGCGGCTCCGAACTCCTCCGAAACCGCCTCTGGCCCGTAGAAACTTTGGTTGGGCCGGCAGCAGCCGCATCATGTCGCCCGACAAACGAAAAACCCGCTCGGCTTCGCCGGCGGGTTTTCATTTTGTCGGGCTGACAGGATTTGAACCTGCGACCACTTGACCCCCAGTGAGCCGGACAGTGTGAACCCCTGTTCGACGGTGTCCATTGCGTGCAGGTCAGAGCCGGTCCACGTGTCCGCCTGATGTCGCCGTGTCTACGGCGTTTCGCCGTGTCTTGGCAACTTGGCGGCAACACGCCGAACGGGTGTTCGGGGGTTGCCGTCTGTCGTCTCTACTCTGAGCCGCGAGAGCACTCGACCGGTCCGACTAGGGGGCACAACATGTCCGCAATCATTTACGGCTCGTCTCAGGTCCGACTCAACTTCGGCCCAAACCACTATCTTCTGGCGCACCTGCAAGCTGCGACCGCCACCCGATTCGCCGAGGGACGCGGATTCTTCTTGACCCTGTCCGGCCACGACGACGGACAAGAGACCTCGATGTCGTACTGGTTGCATCCCAGCATCCCCCTGCTGTTCGCCTACGACACCGAGAACGACGAGGGTGAGCGACCCGAACAGATCGTGATCGAGGCTCAGCACGTCGAAGCGCTCCTGAGCGCCATGGATCGCCCTATCGGAGTGCTGTGGGGCTTCGACGTGGACGCGGACCGATGGGTGCCGTTTTACGACGACCCGGCCGATCCCGACTCCGACAAGTAGCTGGCCGTTCACCCGTGACACCGATCCCCTCAGCTCTCGACTGGCTGCCCGCCGAATTAGCACCGGTAGCGATGCGCCTGGCTCGCGCCGACGAACTCCAGTACGAACTCGCGAACCTTTGCCTCGAATGGTCGCGCCAGGCACTCGATTTCGAGCAGGTGCGAACCGACGACGGGTTGCTTTCCCTTGTGGTATCGGCGATCCGACCCATTCCGCCTGCGATTCCGATGCGCTTCAGCGAGGCCGTCAACCACCTGCGAGCGGCGATCGACAACGTGGTGTTCTATCTGGTCGAGCAGGCTCGCGGGTCGGCGTTACCGTCGGAGCAGGCTCGCAAGGTGGCTATGCCGATCTATCAGTCGGCCACCGACCTCGCCGAGTGGGCGAAGCGCACGGCGAAACACGTGCCCGAACTCGGAACCGGCACGCCGCTCCACACGCGCATCGAGAGCTTGCAGCCGTACCGAAGCCTGGCCGTCGTGACCTCGCTGCCTATCGAACTCGCGACGATCATGGGCGTGACGGACCTACACGGCGTTCATCCGCTGCTGTTGCTCCAGGGCTACTCGAACGAAGACAAGCATCGGATCATCCGGCCCGCGCTGTGGCGTGCCGTGGTGACGCGTGATGACCAGCCGTTAGTCACTCAGAACCTCGAATGGAGAGAGGTGCGAGTCGGCGATGTCGTCTCCAGCGGTGTGCGCGAGGGCAATCCGGTCGGGGTCGAGTCGCGGACGGCGGTGTTCATCCAGCGGCCGGACGGCCAGGTGTGGGTCGGGCCTGGGTCCGAACTGTCCCAGATTCACGGGTTCGTCGCCGACATCGTGATTCCCACGCTCGTCACGGGATCACCCTCAAGCCCGCCGCTGCCGCGACAGATCGACCTGAGCGACAACGGAGAGACTGCCGAGCAGCGGATCCGAGCCGGTCTGGATGAGTCAGCACACGACCGGGCCGGACGCGAGGCCACCGCTGCGTTGATGGCCGACACGACGCCGCCGCATGTCGTCCCGATGCCCGAGTAGGCCACGCGGCGCGACCCACTGCTCGCCGGTCGGGCGGTCCCGGCGCTGACGCATCAGCAGTGGAACGGGCAACCGCCGCGCTCAATCGAACGGGCGACCGACGCCGACACAGCATGAAACGGCGGCACCCATGCCCGGCACCGCTTGCAGTCGATCATCCCGCCGAGAACCACCGCGCCGAGGTGGTACAGCACCGCGTCGCGGTCGCTGACGTGACGGAGCGCCAGGTCGGCCTCGATGTCCCCGAGCGGAGCGTTCCGCGCCTCACAGCGCGCGCAGCGGCAGCCGGAACCCGACGGCGAGGCAGTGAGGTCGGCCCGCAGCTTCTCACGCGCGGCGCGCGCCAGCGAGCCGTCGGGGTCGGCGTACGCACAGCCCGGCTCCGGACACTCCGGCCGGTCGTGGGCCGGTCGGCAGCGGCGCAACTCGATGACGGACACCGGTCAGTCCGCCAACAGATCCGCTGCCGCCGACGTGCCGATCGCGGCGTTGATCTCCAGTCCCTCGGCGAGGCGGATCAACCTCGCGGCCTGCTCGCGCAGAGCGGCGGCGACGGCGCGGTCACGACCGGCGACCTCGCACAGCCGATCCACGCAGGGCGTCGTCTCGCTGGTCTCATCAGGGGCGGCAGCGATGTCAGTCGGGTCGGTTGCGTTCATGGTGTCGGTGTCCTCTCGATGGTTGTCTGAGACAGCGCGCCGGAGCGGGTGGTGAGAGTTCCGCACCTCTGGCCCGCCGTCGGTCCGGTGAGGGGCGGCGAGCCGTGCAATGCCCTGACACGGCCCACCGCCCCGGTCATACCCGCATCGCCTCGGCGACGCCGTGCGGAAAGACTGTGGATCGTTTGCCTCGTCTCGCGCGCGACGCGCCGACCGGCGGGGTGATCGTGAATGTGCCGGGGTCACTGCCCGAACGGATCGCGGCGACGTGCTGCGCGGTCAGCTCCGGCGACGGGATCGACAGCGCGGCAAGAACGTCGGTATGCCGGATCTGACCTTCACGCGACAGCCGTGCTGCGAGTTCCTCTATCGACGGCCAGCACCGGACGACGAGCGGCAGGACCTCGGCTGTCGGCACAATCAGCGGCTCTCCCACGGCCAAGCACATCTGCCGCAACTCCGACCGGTCGCGACCGTTCGTCATGAGCACCTGGTCGATCTGCCGCGCCGTCGGGGACGGACCGTGCAGAAACACCGCCTCGGCGATGGATCCAGCCGCCGTGATCTCCTGGCGGCGCGTCTCAGCGGCGAAGTCGAACAGGTCATACCGGCAGAATCCTCCGATGCCGCCAGGGTTGGTGCGGGATCCCCCACGCACCACCTCGGCGAGGTCGATGGTCGCGCCTGACAGAACGCCGACCACGGCATGACCGGCCTCATGGTGCGCGGCGGCGGCGTGACGCCGCTCGGCGGTGAGGTTCATTGCGTCCCTTGATCTCTCGTAGCTTGTCGAAATTCGTCGAAAGCCGTAGTTACCGGTGTCACTTCAGCGAGGCGACGCCGGGGCGGTGCGGCCCGTAGCCAGATCCACCGCCCCGACGCCGCCCCCGAACGCCCACGTATCAGTCATCGTTTGCGGGTGGAACCGAGGATCGCGCGGCGACAGCAGTCGGCGCACCGCCAGCCGTGCCCGCCGGACCCGTAGCCCTTGAACGTCCGGCACGGCCCGCCGCAGGACCAGCACCGGCCCGGCGTCTGCGACAGTGGGTGCGGCCGGAACTCGCCGGTCACGGTGCGACTCCCAACCGCGCCAGCGCCGCCGACGCGCGCTCGGCGTCTCGGCGGTCCCGCTGCTGGCGGTTGTAGTCGGCCATCGACGGCAAGCTCTGGCGTGCAGCCGCTTTCGGGATGAGCCGACCGAGGTCGGCCGCAGCCCGATCCAGGATCCGCAACGCGGCGACCAGACGATCGGAGGCCGACGGCTGACCCCGCAGCGCCTCAGCGTCGGGCGGCAGCGCACGGCCGAGCAGCGCGGCTAGGTCGTCGGCGACCACTCCGGCGTAGTCGACCAGCAGCGTCGACCAGGATCCCGAGATCAGCGTTTCGTCGGCGATCACGGGTTGACGCGGGCGCACCGCGAGATCCGCAGCCAGGCGGCGGCTGCGGTCATCGACCGCGCGTGACTCCGCAATCAGCCCGGCGGCGACATGGACGACCTCGGCGACGCCGTCGGCGACCGCTGTGACCGCAGAGCGCAGCTTCTCGGGCCGAGGCAACCGCGACAACTCACGAGCCAGCGGCGCAACGATCTCGGCGACCTCGGAGTCCAGATCGAACGTCGCCCCGTAGTACACCGAGAGCCGGTTACGGCGGCGCTCACGCTGTTCGTCCTGTGTGCGCGCCAACGTCAGACTCGGCCCGAGGCGGTCCCAGTGGGCCGGACGGCGCGGTGACAGCACCGCGTTACGGGCGCTCATCGCGTCACCGCCGGGTGTGCGCGACACAGCATGTCGGCGAGCGCCGGAACGTGCGCCGGGTCGAGCCGGTCGCGCTCAGCCTCGATCGTGCGGCGACACCGCCAGTAGGCCAGTGCGGCGTCGCACTCGATGATCCGTGGGTCGTCGTCGGGCACCTGGCGAGACTTGAACGCGGCGCGGCGCGCTGACCATCCGGAGGTCGGTCGTGACGCCGGGTCGGTGTTGCGACTCGTGGTCTGCTCCATACGGAAAGTCGATCAAACGACCGTGCAAACGCTGCGCCGCTGCGCTGCAGCCACCACGGGCCGGTGTATCTTCCCGGCTGTGAAATCGCTGCGGATGGTGGTTGTCAGTGCTTTGGTGTTTGTCCTAGTCGCTTGTGGCGGCTCGTCTGGCGGGAGCGATGAGGAGTCCGCCGCAGGAAGGTCGTCAACCGGGTCGAGCACCAAACCGAGCGGACCAGTCGCGGCGTTGCCCTTCAACGCCAGCGGTCTGCTCGCAGGTGACGCCGCGCCCAACCTGCCCGAGGGAAAGCAGGGTGAGGTTTCCGTCGTGCAGGTCGGCGCGTTGGACGAGAACATGAGTGGAGCCGCAAAACTTCCGTTCGCGTTCCGCAACAACACCAGTGAAGGTATTTCGCACGTCGACTGGTCCGGCACCGCCCGAAGCGGCGGAGCGATCGTCGCGACGGGCAGCAGCCAGGGAACGATCCCCGCACAGATCAAACCCGGTGAAGTCGGGTTCGCGTTCATTTACTTCGATGGCACTTCGCAACTCCCACCCGCTGACGCGGAGTACGAGTTCACCGCGAAAACCAGCCCGGCCGATCAGGACGCGTACAACACCGCGCCGCTCAAGGTCACGGAGGCGAACCTGTCGGGTGACGCGATCGTCGGCGCTGCGGTCAACCAGACGGGCGAGTCGGTCGAGGGTCCGTTCTCCGTGGACGCCTATTGCTTCGACGGCGACAAGGTGCTCAGCGAGCACGGTGACTTCGCCGAGCAGGACGGACCGATCGCGGCGGACGAACAGGTGACGTTCTCGGCCAGCCTGTTCGGCGCGAATTGCCCGACCTTCGTCGTCGGCGTCAACGGGTACTTCTCGGAGTAGCCCCGCCGATCACCGGCCCGTGAGGTCGGCCCACGTCCGGTGTTGACCGCCGCCGAGGCGGCGGCGCATCCACTCGGGGGCGGCTCCTATCCGGCCCTCGCGCGCCCGACGCGCGGCGTCGAACGGCGAGGCGACGACGAGGTGACCGCCGTGAGTCAGCACGTCATGGGCAATGGTCAGCGCGGCGAGGCAGTCCGGCTGATGCTGTCCGGCCTGCCACTGCACCGCCTGCGACTCAAGGCTGTCGAGGTGCCCGGCGATACGCACGGTGCCGGTCTCCAGCCCTTGAATCAACTTGGCAGACCGGGCCATCGCGTCACCGCGACCCCTGCCGGACTTGTCGCCCTTGGGAGGCCACGACGTGACGCGGATCGGGTGCGCCAGCCGGTAGCGCCGCAACGTGGTGTTGAGCACCGACAAATAGCCCTCCCGCGCCGTGAACGTCTCCACGCTGATCTCGCTGGCCCCGGTGTCGATGGCGAGTTCCACTGCCGCCCTTGCCCACCGATCCGGCGTCATCGGCTCGCTGATGTCGCGGTGAACGACCACGACACCGTCACGGGTCAGCGATGCGGCGATGATGCCCGCCGCGTCACCCTGGCCCGAATCGGACGGATCGACGCCGACGACGGTCCGCGTCACGCACTCGGGCAGCGAGGACAGCCGCCACATGTCCAGCCAGGCGCGTTGAATCACGTTGCCCTCGGGACTGGCGGGCTGGCCCATGAACTCGGCCCACCATGCCCGCTCACCCAACGACCGGCGGAGGTCGGCGAAGTGCTCGGCGGTGCGTCCGACCGCAGACACCATCACCTCGCCGGGCCGTCTCCCGAGCGCGTCGGGCACGCCGGACGCGGCGACCGCCGGGATGTTGATATGCCGCCACCGCTCCGGCTCGTCGCGGAGCAACGTGCCGATCAGATCGTCGGGATGCCAGCGGGTACCGATTACCACGACACTGCCGCCGGGATGAACACGCGTCATCAGGGTTGCGCGGAACTCGTCCACGACGCGCTGCCGGTAGGTTGGGCTGTCAGCTTCGGCGGCGTTCTTCACCGCGTCGTCCACGATCAGCAGATCGGCACCGCGCCCCGTGATCGCCGACAGGATGCCGCGAGCAGCGAGACCGCCCCGGTGCCCGTCCAGCGTCCACTCACCGGCCGATGTCTTGGCGGGGTCGAGTCGCAGCCCGAGCAACTCGCCGTGCTCGGTGATGAGCGATCGCACGGTGCGCGAGTGTTTCTCGGCGAGGTCGTCGCCGTAGCTCGCCAGAATGATCTCGGTGTCCGGGTCGTGGAGCAGCGCGGCGACCGTTCCGAACACCGCCGCTGTTGTCGACTTCGATTCACGCGGCGGCATGGTGACGATGAGTCGCGCATCCGGCTCGGCGATCGCCTCGGCGACCGCATTGCCGACCATCGCCGCCGCCGGAGTGATCCGGTAGTGCGCCGGGTCGAGTCGCGCGCCAAGTGCGTGCGGTGCCGTCGGCACACGGCGCAGCCGGGACGCCGACAACGCAGCGAGATCGATCAGGTCACGGGTCGGGTCTGACCTGGTGTTTTGAGTCATGTCCGGTAGTCCGTTCGATAGGGCGACAAGTGGTCGCAGGGTTTGTGGAGAGCACATCGCAACAGGTCAAACGGCATATCGGCGCTAGCCATGACGGCACGCCGTGACCCCAAGTTGCCGAGGTGTTGCCGATGGTCGGTCATTCGGGCCACAGGATCTCGGGTCCGCGACAGGTGATCGCTGCCGCAGCGGCACGCCGACGCTCGGCGCTGTCCGACGGCGCGAGGCTGCGTCGATACCCGCCGAGTCCGGCGTACCGAGCGCGGATCACCTCGGCGGCGTCCATGGGACCGCGATACGCCGACCCGTACAGGTGTTCACGACGGCGAGGTTCGGGCTGCGGCTGCGAGTCGGCCTCGGCGACCGGCTCGGGTGCCGGGGTCGGCCGGGGATTGAGCTGGTCGAAGATCCGGCCGAGCAGTGCGCCATGTTGCGGATGATCGGTCATCGGTTGCCCTCTCGTTGCTGCTGTCGGCGATACCGGGTGATGACGGCCAGCGCCGCCGCCTCGGCCTCGGCGAGCACCTCCGGCGGAATTCCGGTCAGAATGTCCGTTGTGTCCATTAAGTCCAGCTCGGCCGCAACGGATCCCGCGACAGTCTCGGCGTCGCCGTCAGCACCGCCATTGCCGAGGCTGTGCGCCTCGGAGAGCTGCGAAACCGAGGCCGACGGGTAATCCGTGGCACCGCCGGGGTTCTCGTGGCCTCGCGCCGCTGAGAGCCACTGTGCGAGTTCGTCTGCCAGGATCCCGCAATGACCGAGCACCTGGCGCGCCACGTCGATCTGGACGGGCCACAGCGGGTCATCGGGTCCGCCGACCGCGCCGAACGTCCGGCGGCACACCTCCACAGCTCTCTGCTCGACGGCTGCGCCGGACAGGCTGCCGTCGGTGAGTTCGCCGATTACCGCGTATGCGGACTCGACCACGTCGGCGTCGGTCACGGTCATGCCTCTATCACCTCGGCGTCGATCACGTTGGTAGCGACGGGAAGCGCGCCCGCGTTGCCGCGTCGCTCGGCGAGGGCGGCGAGTGTCTGAGCCTTGGACTCGGCGAGCAGCTCCGCCGGAGAACGGCCCACGGTCACGTCGACCTCGGACCGTTCCGGCGCGTACGCACCGAGCAGCTTCGCGAGCTGGTCTCGGTTGCGGGCAAGTTCACGGTTCAGCACCGCCACGGTCTGGTCGTCCTCACGCAGCACAGCGGCGGCGAACCGGTCGAACAGAACCGACTGGGTGAGCCGTGCCGACTCGACCAGCCCTCGCCGAGAGGTGTCGACCGACTCCGCCGCCTCGCGCCGCATGTGGCGATTGACGGCGTTCACGACGGCACCGGTCGACCGGTAGTCGAGTTCGTTCGCAATCTGTCGCCACGACCGGCCGATGGCGCGGAGCTGGAACGCGCGCTCGGCTCGGGCGCGGCTGTCTTGCAGCGGCATCACTGGGGCCATGTCTCAAGCCTGTCTCATGACGGTGCAGCGCGAGCCCGTGCGCGGTCGTGCGTCTCGCGGCGCGGCCAGAATCTCAGTAGGTGCAGCGGCCGGCCAATGCCGACTAGGTCGGTGTTGTGGTGTCCGGCAACAGGTTCCACGTCAATCAGCTTCCACAGCCCCACAGCTCCACGCCGGTCTCGTGTCTCCGTGTCGGGGCGGCGCGGTGGGTTGGTCTCGGGTGTCGACCGCTCTCCACCGCTTCCTCGCCGTGTGGCGCTGTCGGCGTTTGCTGGAGGGTAGGGGGATTTGAAGGTAGGGGGATTCCCCCTACCCCCTCTGCCGCGCGGACGGATGACAACACCGACTGTGTCTGGAAACTATAAAAACGCTCTGACCAGTAAAAATAAGAATTAAATTGGATCATACGTATAGGCGATTGAACGAGAGAGGGGGTAGGGGGAAATTGATCCCCCTACCCCCCTACCCTGTTAGCTTTAGCTGTCGGCCTCTGCCACGGAGTACATCCCGCCGTCGAGCGTGACCCTCTCGTCGTCCACCAGACCGTCGCGAACCTGCTCCCACTCGGTGCGGTCATCGCTCTTGTCCTTGGCCCGCTGCCACACGCCGGTCTTGCCGGTCCACGGCGACGGCCCGTGCTTGTCGAGAAACCGGAGGATCCGCCCGGCGATACGTTCCTCGCGGCCGACGCGCGTCGCGCGGCGAGCCTCGTCCACCGCGACCGCGCGATCGGCTTCGGCCTTGTTCCGCATGGCGGCATCCTGCTTGTTCGCGTCACGGGTCAACTGCTTGGCGTGGGCCTTGATCCGCGCCGAACGTTCGTACTCGATCTCGGCGAGGGCGTAGAACTCCCTCGGGATCGTGTACGGATCCTCGACCTGGTCACCGAGGCCGGAGCCGACGCACAGCACCCACAACCGTCCAGCCCGGCGGTAGATGGACAACTCGCGGTGCCGGTCCTGGTCGGGGGCGACGATCCCGCGTGTGATGTTCAGCGCCATCGCGTCGAGTTCGGCCCGCAGCTCGGCGCAGAGCGCCAGGGGACGGTCGAACGGGCTCAGGTCCACCTTCAGCGGGCCGGGGTGCGGAGGGCACACGTCAGGTGCGCCGGGGTCGGGCATCCAGTAGCAATCCAGCCTCGGCACGGTGCCGAAATTGTGCTGCCGGTCGTTGAGCAGGTCACGCAACGTCGGGGTCTGCATACCGATCGACGCTCCGATCACGTACTGACCTCTCGGCACCTGTCGGCGCGTCTCCGCGTGGGCGTTGCCCTCACCGAGGTCCGCCCCGGTCCACGCCTTGCGGAAGTTCTCGCCGAACTTCGACGCCGACTTGTCCATCAGCTCGACCTTGACGCTCTCGCCCTCGTCCACGGTGAACAACACATTGCTCCGCACCTGAACGTTGTGCTTCCGGCTCTTGGAGTTGAGCGGGTCGCTGGGCAGCAACTCCACGTACTGGGCCGGGATGCCCTCGCCCGACCCGAACCCGCCAGCGCGGTAAACGGTCCGGTCGACGGGGTATGTCCGGTCGGGGTCGCTGTACGGGTCGGCGGGCGGAGCCATCACGTCGAGCAGGGTCTGGGCCTCCTCCTGCGCCGAGGACTTACCTCCGCCGTGGTCGTCACAGAGGATCGCGTAAGCGTTCATCGCCGTGGGGGCGCGCACCCCCGTGTTGATCCGGCACCGGGGGTCCAGCGCGGCACTGATCTCCGCGTGGATGGAACCCATCACGCCGTCGGGACTGTTGCGGCGCGACCGCGCCGCCTGGCGGATGTGCTGCAACGCCGGGTGGGCATTCCAATACTCGTCGGGCAGCGTCAGGTGTTCGTGCAACGCCCGGCCTTCGAGCGTCCGAGCGGTCTGCTCGCCTCCGCTGTCGGCCTTACCGGCTCCGGCGCGGAAGTCGCCGAGGCCACCGAGGAACTCCGCGCCGACCGACAGATCGTCATCGTCGGGCAGGATGTCCAGCGCGGCCATCGCCGCCCCCTCGTCGTTGTCGTGGTGGATCGCCGCGTACGCGCGGAGCCGGGTCAGGTACGTGCCGTGCTCGGCGACCATGTGGCCGAACGGCTCGACGTCGTTCGAGGTGGTCCAGATGTTGAGACCGGGGTCGGGAGTGTCCATCCGGCTGCACCCCGGTTCGTGAGCGGTGGCCGACTTCGGCGAGCCGTGGAGACCGGGAGCGGTCCAGATCGAGCACCCGCAGGTATGCGGCTTGCCGGTGTTGATCCATTCGGTGCCGCTGAGGATCTCGTCCCATGTGATGCCAGCGCCCCACTGCTCGACCTTGTCGAACTTGTTGCCGTCGCTGGCGGTGCGTTCCCGGCGCTGTGCGGAACGCTCGGCGCGTCTCTCGGCCTCGGTGGTGATCTTGTCGGCCAGCACGTCCGGCAGCGGGTAGACGGCACCTGTGGCCTTATATCCACCCTCGGGACGGGTCGACGGCGGGATCAGCACATAGCGGCGGTTCCACAGGACGGCGTAACCGTCAGCGTCCCCACCGCTCCCCGTCACCGCCATGGCTCCGGTACCGGCGGGCAGCTCGGTCCCCTCGGGCACCGTGAAATACCAGTGACCGCCGTCGGAATGGATCCACTCGCCGTCGGGGCCGCGCTGGCCCGGCGTGCTCACGGTCGGCGCGGTGCTGTCCGGTGCTCCGGTGTCGGCCAGGAACGCTGCGACCTGCTCGGTGGTGTCGGCGTCGACCACGACCAGACCGGACCCGCCGACCTCGATCGCGAGGTTTACCGGCACCTCGGCACCGTGGATCTCGATGTAGCGGTCGAGGTAGGCGTCCAGCGTGGCCGTGTCGGTGGTCGCCAGCGTGAGCCCTGCCGGTGACTTGACCCTGTGCCAGTTGCGGTTACCGGCGTCGCGCGCGGCCTGTTGCGCAACCTTGTCGGCGGCGTTCCGATCGCGGAGTGCCCGCATGTCGGCCGGTGCCTTGCTGCGGGGGTGGACGAACATCACCGCCAGGCCCGCGTCGGCGAGGTCATGCACGAACTCGCGCACGGCCCCGTGGTCGGTGTTGTCGGGTGCGTTGTGCAGCAACGCGGTTATCAGCTCGGCCTGATTGCCGTCTGTTGTGGCAAAATGGCTCACGTCTGGTCCTCTCCCAAGGTCCGTGATGAACTGCCCGCCAGTGTCCGAGTTGGCGGGCAGTTCGCTGTTTACAGGTCAGGTACTGCGGCGCGGGAGCGTGTGACGTGGTGCGGGAGCGTGAGCAGGTCGGTTGGGAGCGGTGGAACGTCAGTCGCGCTGTGCGGGAGGTGATCCCGGCGTGACGGTGCACGCGGCCAGGTAGGCGTCCACGTCGGCGACGCGGTACCGGATGCGGTGCCCGAACTTAACGTAGGGCAGGCCGACTCCACGGTGACGATCCAGCCGTAGCGAGTCGCGCGTCATGTTGACCTTGATCGCGGTCTGCTTCTCGTCCAGGTACTCGGGGGTGGCGGTATCGGTTGCGCTCATGGTTGGTGTCCTCCGGTTTACTGCGGTGATGCTGTGCTGACGGACGTTACGTGGACAGGGTGCAGAAACGCCCGATCACAGTGACCGGGCGTTTCTGTAATACCGACATCAGAGGTGTTGTGCCGGTTGGCTATTCGCCGGTCACGCTGCACCGTCCTCGCCGTTCAACAGCCGGAGCAGTCCGGCCGACGACACCCGCACCCGGCGCGGTCCGAGATTGATCACCGGCAACCGGCCCTCGCGGGCCATCTGATAGGCGTAGGCCCGGCTGACGCCGAGGTAGCGCGCAGCGAGTTCAACGCTGACCGTGGGCGGACCGTCGCGCAGGTCGTCCAAGGTGAGCCGGGACGATGTCGTTTGTGCAGTCATGTAATCCAATGTGACTGGTTGTGTGATGAATGTAAATGCTTTACATTCCTCAACATGAGTACGAGAAAACGAGGACAGTCCTCGGCGCGGGCGGGTGATGTCGCCGACGTGCGATCCGGCGAGCCGGACGGACAGCGCGTGCCCGAACCTGGTGAGCGCGTAGCGATCCGGCTGCACGGCCACGCTCAGACCTACGTCGTGCGGGCCGTGGCCGATGCCAGCGGCCCGAGGCTGATCGAGCTGACCATCACCGCTGATGAGGGCGGGGCGGTGGACTACGCGGCCGTGCAGCCCGTCGTACGCCGCCTCACCTACACGGCGGTGCAGTGGATGGCCCGCGCGGGCGGACTCATCGCGCACCCCGACGACACCGCCGAGACCTACGCCCGGCCCGAGCAGGGCACCGACTCGCGGCTGATCGAGGTCAGAGACCTGGTCACCGAGTCCCTGGCGCTCGGGCTGCCAGTCCGCAAGACGGTCGCGGCACGGCTGCGGGTCAGCCCGGCCACCGTCGACCGGCTCATCCGTGCCGCCAAGGACGAAGGTCTCATCGACAGCAACGCACTGCCCAAAGCACCCCCGCCGCGTCAGCGCGGCACCAACTGACCCCGCAGCCACACCGGATCAAGGAGACCGACATGAGCACCGACCCGCAGCCACAGCCCGCCAAGCGCACCCGTCGCGCCGAGCCGATCAACACCCACACAGCCAAGACCGGCACCGTGACCTACTGGTTCCAGCTCGACGTAGGCACCAAGCCGGACGGATCGCGCGACCGTCGCAAGTTCACCTACCGCACCAAGACCGAGGCCCGGAAAGAGTTGCGCCGGATCAGCTCCGAGGTCGCCGCAGGCACATACAACCGCCCGACATCGATCACCGTGGACGAGGCGTGCGACGCGTGGCTGGCCGGTCGTCGGGGTATCCGCAAGGTGACCTATCAGGGCTATGTCGACCAGCTCAAACCCGTGCGGCGCTACCTCGGCAGCAAGAAACTGCAAGCGCTCACCAAGGCCGACGGTGACGCGCTGGTGGAGTGGATGCTCACCGCAGGACGTACCTCGCCGCGCCACTACCGGGCCGACTCACTGGCGGGTCGGGTCGTCGCCTTGGTCGCCGAGCACCCCGACGGGATCACCGCCGCCGAGCTGGCCGCTGCGATCCCCGGTGCCGACGTGCACACGAGCCTGTCTGGCCTGATCCGGTCCGGCCGGGTCACCCGGCCCCGGCGTGGTGTGTACGTGCTCGCCGAGCCTGCCGCGTCGGCCGGGGCCGAGGTCCAGGGCGTCAAGCCGGTCACTGTGCGCGCGACACTCACCGCGTTCGGCGCGGTGGTGCAGAGCTACACCGATCAGGGTGTTTTGCCGCGCAACGTGATTGCGTTGGTCGAACGACCCCGCGACGTGTACGACGACTCCGACTCGCGGACGGTCGTCGCGTGGTCGCCCGCCGAGGTCGAGACCTTCCGCGTCTCGGTCGCCGGTCACCGGCTCTATGCCCTGTGGCTGGTATCCATGTACGGGCTGCGCCGCTCGGAGGTGCTCGGCCTGCGGTGGTCGGACGTCGACCTCGACACCGGCACTCTGCGGGTACGGCGCGGCCGAGTGGCGGTGGGAAGCGAGGTCGTGGAGGGCCGCACCAAGGCACCGAAACGATCAGACCGCACGCTGCCGATGCCCGACGAACTGACCGAGGCGCTGCGGACCTTCAAGACCGCCCGCAAGCGGGAGGCGCTGGCCGTCGGTGTGCCGTGGGACGACCGCGGCCTGGTGGCTGTGCGGGAGGATGGCGATCCGATCGCGCCGGACTGGTACTCGGCCGAGTTCGACCGGCTGCGGGCCGCGACCGGTCAGCGGAGGATCACGCTCAAGGGCCTGCGCGCGTCGTCGGAGTCGGCAATGCTCTCGCGCGGCGTCCCGTTGCATGTCTCGGCCGCGTGGCACGGCCACTCCGAGGCGGTGGCACTAGCTCACTACGCGCGCGCTCAGGAGGACGATCTGCGGCGTGCAGGCGCGGCACTGTTCGGCGGCTGACTGTCGGCAACCTCGTGCCACCCGCCGAACGGCTGGCAACTTGGTGGCAACTTGGACCCCGATCCGGCCGCTACCCCGAACGCACAAAACCCGCTCCGATGCTGGTCGGAGCGGGTTTTTGTGTGTCGGGCTGACAGGATTTGAACCTGCGACCACTTGACCCCCAGTCAAGTGCGCTACCAAGCTGCGCCACAGCCCGTTTGCTTCCGGTGATCACCGGCAGCGAGTCGAAAGCTTACCTCAGAGTGCCC
>Ga0180218_1001341_pt1 | contig 15240 bp, 12 predicted proteins | sample eDN3rd37CKraftBY_FD_151334 | JGI IMG/M metagenome (GOLD analysis project Ga0180218, IMG submission 151334) | Enriched backyard soil microbial communities from Emeryville, California, USA - eDNA 3rd pass 37_C Kraft BY (version 2) (version 2) | ecosystem: Environmental > Terrestrial > Soil >...
GACGGAGAAGAAGAACACGCCGAGCAGCAGCGACTTGATGGGCTCGATGGTGGCCTGCACCGCGCGGCGGTATTCGGTCTCTGCGAGCAGGAGGCCGGCGACGAAGGCTCCAAGCGCCATCGACAGGCCGGCGGCGGCAGTCACGAAGGCGGTGCTGACGGCAACGAACAGGGTTGCGGCGATGAAAAGGTCGGCGTTGTGAGTTTGTGCAACAACCCGGAAAAGCGGCTGCAGCAGAAAGCGGCCAACGCCCAGGATAATGATCAGCGCGATAGCCGCCTGGGCCAGCGCCGTCAAAATGCCCAAGACAATCGATGCCTCATGGCCCGGCTGAAGCAGGCTGATGAGAATGAGGATCGGGACGACAGCCAAATCTTGCAGCAGCAGGATTGAGAAAGTCGTTCGTCCGACGGAGGTGGCGAGCCGCTTCTGCGAGGCCAAGAGTTCGATGACGATTGCCGTCGATGACAGGCAGAGAGCGGCGCCGATGACGATCGATACAACCGGCGGCTGGCCGAACGCATAGGCACCCAATGCAATGACCGCGGCGGATACGACGACCTGCAACCCGCCCAGGCCAAAGACGAGCCGCCGCATGGTCGAGAGGCGCTCGAAGGAAAGTTCAAGGCCGATAATGAAGAGAAGGAAAACGATGCCCCATTCCGCAAACTTCGATAATCGCTCTGGATCGGTAATCGTTAGCCAGGAAATCTGAGGGACGTAGGCTGTGAGGGCGCCAAGGCCGCCCGGACTGAGGAACGCTCCGGTGAGAAGGAAGGCGAGGATCGTGCTGACGCCGAAGCGGTGGAGCACCGGCACGACAACGCCTGCCGTGCCTAAGACGAGTAGCACGTCCTTGTAGTTGGCCAGTTCACCCGCGGCAGAAGCAGACATCAGCTTTCCTAAAGAGATTCATTACACTATGGCTGGGCCTGCAGTCGGATACTACGGGGCATATCGTTTCCCTTATCAGGCGGTACTTTTTTGCAGCGATTGCGGCTTTGCGTTGCCTCGAGAGGGGGCCATGCCGCCGGGTTTAACGCGACCTTAGCCAAAGTTTGATAGTCAGTAGCGGGAGAGATCCTCCGCATCTCCTCCCAGGTTTTTGGTCCGGCGGGGCCCCAGGGGCAAAATTCCGCGGTTCGAGGTTTTGACGTGTTGCGCGCTATCGCTGCAGCCTTGCGTTTTGCTCTGTGGCTGCTCCGCGGGATGCTGCTCGGCGGACGGCGCGCGCCCGCGCCCGAACCAGGCCCAACGCTGCCCGGCTCCTTTCAATCGGTCGCCGAACAGGCCTTCCGGCGCGATGAAGAACCGTCCGATTTCGTCAACCTGCATTTGCGCCCCCCGCAGCCGCAGGCATTGGCCGGGCCTGCTCCGCCGCGGCGCGGCCTTTTGGCGAGGCTCAGTCTCAAGCACCGGCTGGCGCTCAGCGCAGCGGTGCTCGGCTCTGGCGTGCTGGCCCTGACCTTCGCGGTCATGATGGTCTACTACACCGTCGTCTTTCCCGATCCGCTTGCCATCCGCAATTCGGCGCATACGCCGCTGGTCCGCATCCTGGCGCGCGATGGCTCGGTGCTGACGGAGCGCGGCGCGCCCCGTGAGTACGTTCCCCTCGAACAACTGGGCAAGCTCGTTCCAGCCGCGGTTGTGGCGACGGAGGATCGCCGGTTCTTCGATCATTACGGCGTCGATCCGGCCGGCATGATCCGCGCGATGTTCGCGAACTTGCGGGCGGGGCGCTTTGCGCAGGGCGGCTCGACGCTGACGCAGCAGCTGGCGAAGAACCTGTTTCTCACGCAGGACCGGACGCTGACGCGAAAGATCGCGGAACTGGGCCTTGCGTTCTGGCTCGAGGTTCGCCTCTCCAAGCCCGAGATCCTCGAGCTCTATCTCAATCAGGTCTACTTCGGCGGCGGCGCTTGGGGCGTGGAAGCCGCGAGCCGGAAGTATTTCGACAAGCCCACGCGCGAGCTGACGTTGCCGGAAGCGGCGCTGATCGCGGGCCTGCTCAAGGCGCCCTCCAAATACTCGCCGGCGGCGAGCCCGGGCGCCGCGCGTGCGCGGGCGCGCGTCGTCATCGGCAAAATGTTTGACGCTGGCTTCATCACTGAGGAGCAGGAGACGCAGGCCTTAGCGCAGACGCTCGTTTTCAACGAGCAGAAGATCGCGAAGGCGGCGACGGACGCCGGCTACGTCGGCGATTACGTTCTCGAGCAGCTGCAGTCGATCACGGGAGCAGACGACATCGACCTCGTCGTCGAGACGACGATCGACAAGACCCTGCAGCATCGCGCGCAGGAGATCGTCGCCGACAGCTTGGCGAAAAAGGGTGCGGCGCTGGGCGCAAGTCAGGCGGCGGTGGCCGTGCTCGATCGCGACGGCGGTATCCGCGCGCTCGTCGGCGGCCGCGATTACGGTGACAGCCAGTTCAATCGCGCGACAAAGGCGAAGCGTCAGCCCGGATCCGCGTTCAAGCCATTCGTCTATCTCGCAGCGCTGCAGCGGGGCATCTCGCCGGACACGATCATCGACGACGCGCCGATCACCATCGGCGGCTGGTCGCCGAAGAACGACAAGAACGAGTATGCCGGGCCGATCACGCTCAGGCGTGCGCTGGCGCAATCGGTCAACACCGTTGCCGTGCGGCTCAATCAGGATATCGGACGTGGCAAGGCGGCTGATCTTGCCGTTCGCCTCGGCATCAAATCGGATTTGCGCGAAGGTCCGGCGCTTGCGCTCGGGACTTCCGAAGTGAGCCTTCTTGAGATCGCGGGTGCCTACACCGCCTTCTCGAACGGCGGCGACGTCGTCGAGCCGCACATCATCGTGAAGGTATCGACGGGCTCTGGCCGCGTGTTGTTCGAGATGCCTGCCCCGGTCAAGGATCACAGGATTGCGGAAGCGGACCGGCTCGGCGCTTTGAACGACATGTTGAATGCCGCGGTCGTCTACGGCACGGGCAAGCGCGCGGCGCTTCCCGATCAGCCGGTGGCGGGTAAGACCGGAACCACGCAGGATTTCCGCGACGCCTGGTTCATCGGCTACACGAGCCATCTGACCGCTGGTGTTTGGGTCGGCAACGATAACGGCAAGCCGATGAACCGCACCACTGGGGGCACGCTTCCGGCCGAAATCTGGAAGCAGATCATGCGCGTCGCGCACGAAGGTCTCCCATCGGAACCGCTGCCCGGAACCGTGATGGCGAGCGCGGGCGAGGACGCGGCCGACTTCGGCATCAATCCGCTCGTGCCTACTGCCAGCGCCGCGCGGCCGCCGCGGGTCGTCGAAGCGAGTGAAACTCTGGCATCGCCTTCAAGGCGCGATGCGAAGGCGGGGCCGGCAGTGTTGAAAGCGATTGCTGAGAATGCGCGCGCGTTACCGGCATCGCAAGATCATGCGCCGGCTCGGATCGACGAGAGCTTCATCGCTCGCGCGGTGGCGACTTTGCCGGGTGAGGTAAAGGCCGCGACGGGCGATGCGCTCAAGGACATCACGCCCGTCGAATAAGCGAATTTAAGGTCAGGCTGCGGACTCGCCGTGCGCGGGTCCATAGCGATGGAGATCGGGGCCCAGAACCTGCAGCCACTGCTTGGCGGTTTCGAATTCCGGGCAGATCTTTTTGACGAGCGCCCAGAAATTCGGACCGTGGTTCATTTCCAAGAGATGAGCGACTTCGTGCGCTGCGACGTAGTCGAGCACGAAGGGCGGTGCGAGAACGAGACGCCATGAAAAGGACAGCGCGCCCGTCGTCGAGCACGAGCCCCAGCGGCTCGTCTGATCGCGGATGGCGATGCGGGTTGCCTTCACGGCTAAGGGACGCGCGTACTTTGCGACGCTGACCGTGAGATCGCGCTTGGCTTCATCGAAGAGAAAACGAGTCAGCCTTTTGGGTGCGCACTCTTCGTCTCCGGGGACGATGATCGTGGGACGGCCAGACTGGCGGGCGTTGATCGAGATCAAGCGCGTGCGCTTGTTGCCCGTGAACGTAATCGCGTGCGGCACGCCACGCAGCGGCATCGCGGCGCCATGTTCGAAGGGCACGTGGTTTGGAAGGCTGTCGAGCCTGGCGCGAACCCAATCGATATGACGATTGAGGAACGTGCCTGCTTCGTCGAGGTCGCACTGAAGTGGAAGCGTGACGATCACCGCGCGGCGCGTGCGGCTGACGCGCAATGTCAAACGGCGTGCTCCGGGATGACGTCTGACTTCGACTTGTGCGCCAATGTCCTCGAGGCGAACCGATCGCGTTTTTGAACTCAGGTCGATGGCGCGATGTCCATTCATGATCCTCATGCGCTCTGCCCCCTCAAGCCGACGCGCATCTGATCGATGCAACGAAGTGCCGATAGCGTGTGCCGGATCAATACAGCACTAACATGACCTAACAAGGTTCGCCCCGTTGCTCCAGCTGCATTCTTTTGAGCGGCGGCTGCAGCATGTGAATGTGTGGCATGCCGGTCTCAGGAACGAATCGCCGCGATTGTTTAATGAATTGCTTTGTCGATCGCGGTTGCGAGTTGATCAACGTCGTTCGTGTGCGGGATCGGTGCGAGCAGCGTTCCGTCCTTGCCCATCAAGTAGAAGATCGCAGAGTGGTCGATGCTGTAGCGCGATGGATCCTTGTCGTCAGGAACTTTCTGATAGAACACGCGATAGGCTTTCGCCGTCGATGCGATATCCGCTTCGCTTCCTGTCAAAGCGACGAGGCGCGGATGGAAGCTCTTTGCGTACTCCGCCATCCGCTCGCGCGTGTCTTGCGCAGGGTCGAGCGTGATGAAGACCGGCGTGACCTCGGCAGCGCGATCGCCAAGCTTGTCGAGCGCAGCCGTCATCACCTGGAGGCCGGCAGGGCAGATATCGGGACAATTCGTAAAGCCGAAGAAAACGAGCATATACCGTCCAAGGAAATCCTTGTCGGTTACTTGCTTCCCATTTTGATCGACGAGGCTGAACGGTCCGCCAACGGCTGGCTTGCCGGTGACCTGGACTTCAGAATTCACTACCGGAGACGGAACTTTAAGCGCAATAAAGCCAAGAGCGGCGCCTGTCAGAAGGCCTGCGAAGACCATTCCAATCGTCGTGCGGTTCATGAGCTTGATGTCTCCGTCGCCCTTTGGGTAAGAATGCAGCTAAGCTGACTAGATGTCGGCTTTCTAATGCAGGCGTGCAAGCGCGAGCGATATGCGGCTTGCGGTCACGACTTCGAACCCGGATTCATCGATCCATGAGTATGCCTACTGAGAGCGCCGCCGCGCCAGTCCTGAAGGGCATCGTAAACGAACGCGAGAGTCAGCTTCGACTCATGACGAGCGTTCGTCTTCGTTGGATGGCCGTGCTCGGCCAGCTCGCCGCCATCGCGGCGGTCACGCTCCTTTACGGCTTCCCGCTCAACATTGGAAGTTGTCTCGTTCTCATCGCCATGTCGGCGTGGCTGAATGTCTTCCTGTCGATCCGCTTCCCGGTGCGCTACCGGCTGAGCACGCGGCTCGCACTCAGCCTTCTCGTCTATGACGTCCTGCAGCTTGCCGGCCTACTCTATTTGACCGGCGGCATTCAAAACCCGTTCTCGGTTCTGCTCGTCGCACCTGTCACGGTCGCGGCCGCGACACTGCCGGCACGCTACACCGTCTTCCTTGGCGCGGCCGTGATCGCGATCGGCATCTTGCTTCTCGATTTTCACTATCCGTTGCCGTGGCGGGAGGGAACGCGTTTCCAACTTCCGACCGATTACAAAATCGGCCTGCTGCTGGCCATGATCGCGTCGATGGTCTTCATGGCCTTTTTTACGTGGCGATTGAATAAGGAGTCGCGGCAGATGTCGGCGGCGCTCGCGGCAACCGACATGGTGCTTGCCAGCGAGCAGCGGCTGCATGCGCTTGACGGACTGGCGGCGGCTGCCGCGCATGAACTCGGCACGCCCCTGTCGACGATCGCCCTCGTCGCGAAGGAACTCGAGCACGAACTCGGCAGCGACAGCCGCTACAAGGAGGATCTGCAGCTTCTTCACAGTCAGGCCCGGCGCTGCCGCGAAATTTTGCAGAAGCTCACACGCAAGCCCGACGAGCAAGACCCGATGCACGCGAGCCTCAGCGTCGTTGAACTCTTGGAGGAGGCTTCGGCGGCGCACAAGAATGCGGGCAAGCGCATCATCATATCCGCCAGTCCGTTGCCCGGCCTCGACGACGAGGTGCGCATCGAGCCCGTCGCGCATCGCCGTCCCGGCGTCATCTACGGTCTTGGCAATCTCATCGAGAACGCGGTGAGCTTTGCGAACTCGGAGGTGCAGATCACGGCCCGCTGGAACGGCTCGCATGTCTTTTTCTCGATCACGGATGACGGTCCGGGCTTTGCGCCAGAGATGATGGACAGCATCGGCGAGCCCTACGTCACGACGCGGCGCTTCGAGGACAAGGGCGATCAGGGCCACTCGGGATTGGGGCTAGGGCTCTTCATCGCCAAGACCCTTTTGGAGCGTTCCGGCGCGACGGTGACCTTTTCCAACCAGACGCCGCCCCGCCACGGCGCCCAAGTCCAGATCTCATGGCCAAGAACCGCTTTCGAGCTGCCGCCGGGCGCTTTCCAATGGCCCGGACGGCGTGCTTCGGCGACGAAAGTGGCATAAGCGCTCTTTTTGGCACGAAGCGCGGGGCTTTTTTTGCTCTGATAGTAACCTTTTGGGAGGCTTTTTGCTTGCTTAAGGGGTTGCAGCCGGGTAGGCCGCGTTGGAATATGACCCGTCCTTAATTAGCGACGGATAAGAAGTGCCCCGGGAGGCTCCTTTGGTTACCGAAGACCTGTCATTCAAACAGGATGAATTGCCGGCCGACCGCTCGTTGGTCATCATCGACGACGACAGGTCATTCTTGCAACGATTGGCGCGCGCCATGGAGCTTCGCGGCTTCGAGGTTCGTTTCGGCCACTCCGTTGCCGAAGGCGTCGATCTCATCCGCGAAAAGGCGCCGGCGTTCGCCGTTGTCGACATGCGTCTCGAAGATGGCTCCGGACTGGATGTCATCGCCGAACTCGCGAAGGCGCGGCCCGATGCGCGCGCGATCGTTCTCACCGGCTACGGCAACATCGCGACCGCCGTTTCGGCCGTGAAGCTCGGCGCGGTCGATTATCTCGCCAAGCCCGCCGATGCCGACGATGTCACGGACGCGCTTCTCGCGCCGACGGATTCGAAGGCGCCGCCGCCCGAGAACCCGATGTCGGCCGACCGCGTGCGGTGGGAACACATCCAGCGCGTCTACGAGCTTTGCAATCGCAACGTCTCGGAAACGGCGCGGCGGCTGAACATGCATCGCCGTACGCTGCAGCGCATTCTCGCCAAGCGCGCGCCGAAATAAAGCGTCGCGCTTAGCCTTCATTCCAATCCGAAACCCGGATCGCGCTCGGCGTGCAGCCGCATCGAGGCCGTGCGTGCGAGCGCAATCGTTACCGCCTTCCGTCGCGCTGCCGTCAACGGATGCTGCGGTGGGGTCCGCACCATTTCTCCCGCATAAGCGTCCGCCAGAATCAACCCGGTATCGACCGGCAGAATCTCGGTTGGGAAGTCGGGCGCGACTGCGAAGAGAAGCGCGTCGCAGTAATCGCGGTACTCGGGCCATTTCTGATCGGCACGGAAGTCGGCAATGCTCGACTTGATTTCAACGATCCAGATCTCGCCGTTGTGGCGGATGCCGAGGATGTCGGCTCGCCGGCCGTTGGCGAGCGAGACCTCGCTCACGCTCTCGAAATCAAGCGCGCGCAGCAGCCGCTGCGTGCCGCGCAGGATCGTCCGGGCGCGCTCGTAGTCCCGTGTCTTTTCGCCAGGAAGATCAGGCGGGCATCGATTCGTTGCGGAAGGCGCGGCCTCGGTCATGGTGCCGCCATTATGCCCGTGCGACAGTCCCTTGCAAGCGGACGGCCGGGGGCGGCCTTCGCTACCCGACACACGTTCAGCCGAGAGCTGTAAGTCTCCAGGGGAGAGATCGTGCGAATGGTTTTCTGGCGCAGCAGATCCGAAAAGAAGGCTGAAACACCGCCTTCCGTCGAGAACGATAGTGCAGCCGTAGAGAAATCCGCGGGCGCCGTGAAGCGTGGCGCCGCGGACGCCGCGACCAATGTCGTGACGCTGGTGACGAGCCGGCTCGCGGATCGTTTAGCCGACGTCTCGGCAAAGCCCGAGGCGGGCGAGACGAAAGAGGCGCAAGCGAAAGACGAGAAGCCCGCAAAGGATCTCGCGCCGATCAAGCCGATCGAGCAGACCCACTTCTTCGGCCAGAAGGCCGCGATTTCGAAAATTCGCACGGCGCTTGAAGCAAGCCGCGGCGAACATTTGCTCATCATGGGTCAGCCTGGAACGGGCCGTCTCGAACTCGCCTTGTCGATCGGCAAGGATGTCGAACGGTCGCCGTCGCCCGATTGGATTTACGTCGTCGATCACGATGCGCCGTCGCGCGCGAAGGGTTTCGTCCTGCCGCCCGGCGAGGGCGCGCGTTTTAGGCGCGAGGTGCGCGGGGCTACGGGCAAGGCGTGGGCTGCCTTTAAACGTTATCTCAAAAGCGAAGAGCACCGCATCAGCCTCGACCTGCTCGAGGAAGAAATGCGCTATCACAGCGAAAAGGCGGTCGAGCCGGTGCGGCGGCGCGCGGAAGCGCAGAACATCGCCGTCGTCAAATCTCTCGATGGCTACGTGCTGGCGCCGATGCACGAGGGCCGCGTCGTCAAATCGGATGTGTTTCGCTCGTTACCCGACGCCTTGAAGCGAAACGTCGAAGCCAAGATTACGGCGTTCGAGGACGAACTGCAGTCGATCGTTGCCATGCTACCCGAGGCGGAATTCGGCGCCAGCGAGAAGCACGATGCGCTTTTGCGGCAGACGGCGCTCAGGGCCGTGCGGCCGAGCCTTGCTGCCATCAAGAAACTCTATCCTGAAAACGCGGCCATCTCCGCGGCGCTCGATGCGATCGAGGAAGCGTTCATCGCGTCGGCCGTTCGCGGCGTCGGCGTGGAAGGTTACATTCCCGCCGTGCTGCTCGATTGCGACGATGGGCATTTCTACGATCCCTCCGTGCGCAGTCACGTTGTTGTGGCGCGGAATGCTTCTGCAGCGGATCTCGTCGGCGAAATCAGCCGCGATGCGCTCGGCGTTCCGGTGCTTCTTCCCGGCGATCTGATGCGGGCGGGATCAGGCATCGTCATCATCGAAGCTTGGAAACTTGCAGCCGATCCGCGCGCGTGGCTGGCGCTCAGCGCCGCCATCCGCAGCAAAGAGATCGTGCCGATCAGCGCGGCCGGTGTCGGCATCAAAGCCGATCCCATTCCGCTGCTCGCAACGATCGTCATCATCGCGGACGCGCAATCGTGGTCGAAGCTCGAGGCGATCGAACCGGGCCTCGCGCGATATTTCCCGCACGTCGCGAAGCTTGCCGACACGGTGCCGATTTCGGAGCTCAGTGAAGCCGATTTCGCCAAGGGCGCAGCACGCATGGCGTTAGACAATGGGCTTAGGCCCCTCAATGCCGCCGTCGCGCCGCTGATCTACAAGGATGCGGTTCGCCGCGGAGGAGGGCGCGTGTCCCTCGCGGGCATTGCGCTTTTGCATCTTCTGCAGGAAGCCGACGCCATTGCTGCCGATCATTCGGCATCGCAGATCCGGGCCAGCGATCTCAACGAAGCGCTGTCGCGTCGCGCCGACGGTGCCGCGCCGTGATCGCGCACGTCGCGGAGGCGTCGGAGCTGTCGGGCCGCGTCGTTCTTTGGCTCGATCCGGAGGCGAACTATCCGCCGTCGCGTCTCGAAGCGCCGGTTCGGCTTGCCGCCGCTTATGGTGCGGAAATCGAAACCGTCGTCGTTTCCGATGGCAGCACCCGTGAGGCCGTCGGCATCCCAGTGCGGATGATCGGTCAAGCCGTGGCGCCTGAGCGGAACGGTTTCGCCGAGCATGAGCGGCGCTTCGAGCTTCTCATGACGCGCTGCCGCCGCGCCGTCGATACGGTCAGTGCGGCGCACGGCGTGAAGGTGCGCCACACCCTTGCCTCCGGCGACGCGGTCGATCGCATTTCGGAGATGTGCGATGAGCGCGGGCCTTGGAACATCGTGGCGCTGGCGCGCATGCCGGCGGCGCGCAGCGACACCGTCATCGGAACCCTCCTTGCCAACGTCGGCGGCGCGACGGGATTTTTGCTCTGTGGCGAGCAGCGCTCGAAGCAGTCGCGCGTCGTCGTCATCGTCGAAGACGCTGAGCGGCTGCAATCGATGCTCAGGGCGGCGGAACGGCTCTCAGCGCCGCAAGCACCCGTGCATATCTTGATCGCCGCCGATACGGCAGAGGACTATGCCGAAATCGAAGGGCACTCCCGGCTGCTCGCGGCGGAAACGAATCTGCCCATCATTTTCGAAGAGGCCGCGCCGACCTTCGGCGTGCCGGGCGCGCTGACGGAGTTCATCGCGCGGTTGAGGCCGAGCCTCGTCATTGGCGTGTTCGGTGGTGCGGCGCTGGCCGACGGGCGCGAACTGGCGCGGGCGTCTGTCGTCGCGCGCACGCCGATCCTGCTCGTGCGCTAGGACGTTCGCCTCACGTCGGTCCGGCTTCCGGCGCATACAGGAATTCAGACCCCGATCCGATGATGAGAGGATCGGCTTTGCCGATCGCGCCGAGGTCACGTCCCTCGTAATCGATCGCCAGCAGCACGTTGCGAATGCTCTCCAGCCGGGCGCGGCGCTGATCGTTGGCGCGGATGATGGTCCAAGGGGCGGTCGCCGTGTGCGTGAAGCGCAGCATGTCGATTTCGGCGCGCGTGTAGTCGTCGTACTTGCCGAGCGAGGCGAGATCGACGGGTGACAGCTTCCATTGCTTCAAGGGATCTTTCGCCCGCTCGTAGAAGCGCTTCAGCTGCATCTCGCGGCCGATCGTCAGATAATGCTTGAAGAGCTTGATGCCGTCGCGAACGAGCAGGCCTTCGAACTGGGGCGTCTCTCGGAGGAAGACGGCGAGCTGCTCGGGCGTGCAAAATCCCATCACGCGTTCGACGCCGGCGCGGTTGTACCAGGAGCGGTCGAAGAGAACGATTTCGCCCGCGCTCGGCAGGTGGCTGGTGTAGCGCTGGAAGTAGAGCTGACCGCGTTCGGTTTCGGTCGGCTTGGGGAGAGCGACGGTGCGCGTGTTGCGCGGGTTCATGTGCTCGTTGAAGGCCTTGATGCACGAGCTTTTGCCTGAGCCGTCGCGGCCTTCGTAAATCGAAAGTATTCTGTTGCCGGTTTTGAGGTTGTGCTTCTGCAGCTTCATCAGCTCGATCTGAAGCGTGTGCAGTGTGGTTTCGTATTCCTCGCGCTTCATGCGCTTGTCGTAGGGATAGCCGCCCGAAGCCATGGCGGCATCATCGATCTCTTTGGGCAGGTTCGGAGGATCGAGCGAATAGCCTTTGGGCAAGGTCGCGGGAGTGGGGCCGCCCTTCGGGTCCTTGGCGCGCCGGTCGTCGTCGTGTCTGGAAACTACGGTCGCGGCCTGATCGGTCAGTGGATCGAAACTCGGGTCGCCGGCTTTTTCGTCACTGCGCTTGTTCTTGGCCATTGGCAATCTCCATTGCCGGATACCCTCGGGGCCAGATTAGCACGGGGCGAGGGCCGGGCAGCCCCAGCCTCGGAGGAATGGTCAATTGCTTTCGAGCGGACACAAGAAAGCCAGCACTCGCCCCCCGCGCGTGCTGGCTTTCTCTCTTCATCCATCGGCCAAGCCCCCCGGCACGCCGACGGGTAAAACCTCAGGCCCGCTGCTTGGTCGGGTCGGTGCCTGCAATGGCCGGAGCCGGAAGGCTGACCGGCGTTTCGATGTCCGTGCGATCGCGGCGGCGCGGTGCGACGGGCTGGAAGGCGCGCCGGGCATGCACTTCGCAATAGGGAAGCAACGGCACTTTGGCGCGGCCGCAGAAGTGGAATTCAGAGGTTTGCGGGTCGCCGATCGGCCAGCGGCAGCTGCACTCGCTGAGCGTTTGAATGGTTTTTCTTTCGGCGACCGGAATTTCGATCTCCTCGGCAGGCGCCACGTAAGCTTCGGCGTCCATATAGAGGGCCCGCACGGCGGGATTTCCGGCCTGCGCGAAGCGCTGCTTCACAGGGCGCTTCGTGTTGTTGGCCAGCCGGGTGCGGGGCCGGTGTGATTTCATGCGTGACGTCGTTGCCCGGCCGGATAGGCCAAGCCGATGCACTTTGCCGATGACGGCATTGCGCGTCACGCTTCCAAGGCGGCCTGCGATCTGGCTCGCGCTCAGTCCTTCCGACCAGAGCCTTTTTAAAAGGTCCACGCGCTCATCAGTCCAAGACATCCGTCGATTGCTCCCTCTCGAGCCGCATTTCGTGCGGCGGTGCACCCCCCGGTGCCCGCGGTTACCCGGCCGCAATCGAGCTCCAGCCAACGCGCGCAAACGAGCACGGCGCAGCGGCGGAGGACGACGGTCCCAACCGGTTACAAACGCAAAAACTTGAGATGACGCAGAACAGAAACGCGCACACGAGACACGGGCAGTCCGCTGACAAGCGACTAGCCCAGGGCGCGGTCAGGGCCGATACACAACCGACTGCAGACGGCTAAGCCGCCATATGTCGTGGCCTGACAAGCATAAGTTACAACATGCTGAATCCCGTCTACAAGCCAGAGCTGCAAGCTTCAGGGTATTGACAGGGAGAAGTGGCGACTGCGCCACAGACGATTCGCGCCAGGGGATATGTTCAATTTCCGGGCTGCGAAGAGGCCCTTTCAACCATAAGGGCGTAGCATTGGCAATTCCGCCCGGAAACTCTTGGTGCGAAACCGAGCATTTATTGACAGGAATGCTTCGGAGCGTTATCAGGGGTTGTGATTGAGCCGCCGGAATTGGGCGGCTTTTTGATTTTCTGCTCAGGGTTATCCACGAACCATGTCTTCTTCCCCCGCTGCGCTGGGGAAAGCTTCCCGTAGCGCTTCTGCCACTGCCGCACCTTCGACGGCTGTGATGGGCACTTACGCTCGTCAGGACATTGTCTTCGTACGTGGCGAAGGCTGCTGGCTGATCTCGGAAGGCGGAGAGCGTTATCTCGATTTCGGATCGGGCGTCGCAGTCAACGCGCTGGGCCATGCGCATCCCAAGCTTGTCGAAGCCCTGAAGACCCAGGCGGAAAAGCTCTGGCACACCTCTAATCTCTATCGTGTCGAGGGCCAGGAGACGGTCGCGGAGAAGCTGACGCGGCTGACGTTTGCCGACCAGGTCTTCTTCTGTAACTCGGGCGCGGAAGCGGTCGAGGGCGCGATCAAGGTCGCGCGCCGCTATCATTATGTATCGGGCGCGCCGGAGCGGCAGCGCATCATCGCTTTCCGCGGGGCCTTCCACGGGCGGACGCTGGCGACGCTGGCCGCAGCTGGAAATGAAAAGTATCTGGAGGGCTTCGGGCCGACCGCCGAAGGCTTCGATCATGTCGAGCCCGGCGATCTCGAGGCGGTCGAAGCTCTGATCGGACCCACGACGGCTGCGATCCTGCTCGAGCCCATTCAGGGCGAGGGCGGCGTCAGGTCATTTTCGGCTGAATTTCTGAGATCCGTGCGCGAGCTTTGCGACACGCACGGCTTGCTCTTGGTGCTGGACGAAGTTCAGACCGGTGTTGGACGGACGGGCAAGCTCTTCGCGCACGAATGGGCCGGCATCACACCGGACGTCATGGCGATCGCGAAAGGCTTTGGCGGCGGATTTCCCACGGGTGCGGTTCTGGCGACGGCCGAGGCGGCCAAAGGCATGACGCCCGGCACGCACGGCTCGACGTTCGGCGGTAACCCCCTAGCGATGGCTGTCGCCTCGACGGTTCTCGACGTCATCACAGAGCCGGGCTTCCTCGAAGCGGTGCAAACGAAGGCGCTTCACCTCAAGCAGGGTCTTGAAGGCCTCAAGGATCAGCACGCCGGCCTCGTCGAAGAGGTTCGCGGTGCGGGCCTGCTGACGGGACTGAAGCTCAAATCCACCATCACGCCGGCGCAGGTCGTCAAAGCCGCCAACGAGGAGAAGCTTCTCATCGTCGGCGCTGGCGACAATAGCGTGCGCATTATTCCACCCCTCATCGCGACAGAGGAAGAGATTGGCGAGGGGGTGCGAGCCCTGTCGCGTGCTCTCACCCGCGTCGCTCGCGAGATGTCATGATGACCGGCTATTCGAAAGAGCTGGAGAAAGCTCCGCAAGTTATGGATACGAAGCAACCCGTCCGGACCGTCCGGCATTTTCTCGACATCTGCGATCTCGACAGCAAGACCTTGCGCGGGATCATCGACGCAGCGCATGCGATGAAAGTGGCGGGCAAACGCGTGCCCGACAATTTGCGCCCGAAGAACGCCGACGACCTTGTTCTCGTGCTCATCTTCGAGAAGCCGTCGACGCGGACGCGGGTTTCGTTCGACATTGCGATGCGCCAGCTCGGCGGCGGCGCTCTGACGCTCAATCACACGGATTTGCAGCTTGGCCGCGGTGAATCCGTTGCCGACACGGCGCGCGTTCTCTCGCGCTATGCCGACGGCATCATGATCCGCGCCAACGCGCATGCGACGCTGCTTGATCTCGCGAAGTACGCGACGATCCCTGTCATCAACGGTTTGACCGAGAAGAGCCACCCCTGCCAGGTCATGGCCGACATCCAGACGTTCGAAGAGCATCTGGGCCCGATCGAGGGCAAGTCGGTCGCCTGGATCGGCGATGGCAACAACGTCGCCGTCTCGTGGATGCACGCGGCCGTCCGTTTCGGCTTCAAGCTGAAGCTCGCCTGCCCGAAGGAGCTCTTCCCGGAAGAGGAAGCGCTCGCGTGGCTGCGCAAGGAGAAGGGCGACGTCGAAGTCGGCACGGATCCGGCGTGGGCGGTCGAGGGCGTCGATTGCGTCGTCACCGATACGTGGGTTTCGATGGGCCAGTCGGGTGCTGAGCAGCGCAAGAAGATGCTTGCGCCCTATGCGGTCGATGCCAAGCTCATGAGCAAGGCGGCGAAGAACGCGATCTTCATGCACTGCCTGCCCGCATATCGCGGGCACGAGGTCACCGAAGACGTTCTGGAGGGGCCGCAGTCGGTCGTCTTTGACGAAGCCGAAAACCGGCTGCATGCTCAGAAAGCCATTCTTGCGTGGTGCTTCGGCGCCTGAGGAACTGTCTCACCGATGCCGGCTGACACTCCGCCAGTTCCGTCCGCGATCCCGGCTGACGACGTCGTCGTCGCCTTTCGCACGCAGAACTCGAATATTCGGGGCCGGTTGGT
>Ga0180218_1001342_pt1 | contig 15233 bp, 7 predicted proteins | sample eDN3rd37CKraftBY_FD_151334 | JGI IMG/M metagenome (GOLD analysis project Ga0180218, IMG submission 151334) | Enriched backyard soil microbial communities from Emeryville, California, USA - eDNA 3rd pass 37_C Kraft BY (version 2) (version 2) | ecosystem: Environmental > Terrestrial > Soil >...
CGCCGGCCGGCGCGCCCCGGGGCTGGATCAGGGGCCAGACGCGATGCAGGGTTTCTTCGAGAAGCATGTCGGCCAGCCCCGAAAGCTGGTCGGCCAGTTGTTCGACGGTAAGCACGCCGGCCAGGTCCTGGGCCAGCAGCTGGAAACTGAGCTGGCGCTGCAGGTCGCGCATCAGGTTCATCTGCTGCTCGACGTCGGGCTTGCCGTCGGGCAATACCGATGCGTCCAGCTCGTCGTGCAGGTTCCTGGCGTGGGCGGCCAGGTCAAGGGGCGACATCAGCGAGTGCCATTCGATCAGGCTGTCGAGCAGCAGGGGATACTGGCACAGGTATTGAGAGGCCCAGGGGCTGGCGCCGACGATGCGCGAAACGCGCGCCAGGATCTCAGGGTATTCGGCCAGCAGGGCCAGGTAGGCGCTGCGCTGCGCAATGTGCTCGATCAGGTCGAGCAGGCGCACGGCGGTCTGCTCGGGGTCGGGCGTCTTGGCGGCGGCATCGACCAAGGCCGGAAGCAGGGCGTCCAGGCGCTTGCGGCTGTTGGCGGGCAGGCTGCGTATGCGATGCGTATCGAGCAGGGTTTCAATGCGCTGGTTCAGCGAGCTGGCATGCTCGCCCAGTTGTCCGTCCACGTAGTCGCTGAGGCTGCCGGTGGGCGCCGGGGCCGCGGAGGCTTCATCTTCTTCATCGGCTTCGCCCATGCCGGCCAGGCGGAAAGCGTTGCGGAAGGTCTGGTTGACGAAATGCCGGTGCCCGGCCAGCGTCTCCTCGAACTCGGCCGGCGCCATGCCCATGGCGTGGGCCAGCTGTTCGCGCAGGGCCGGGTCGAAGGGCAGCAGATGGGTTTGTTCGTCTTCGCGGTATTGCAGCATGTGTTCGGTGCGCCGCAAAAAGCAATAGGCGGCCTGCAACTGGTCGGCGATGGCTTCGGGCACCACGCTGGCGGTCTTCTGGCGATGCAGGGCGGCCAGCAGGCCGCGCTTCTGCAGCGAAGGCATGCGGCCGCCGCGTATCAGTTGGTTCAGTTGCACGATGAATTCGATCTCGCGGATGCCGCCGTCGCCCAGCTTGATGTTGTGGGTGGCGTCCACGCCCGTGCGCGCCTGGGCGCGCCGCTGCCAGTCCTCGCGTATGCGTTCGCGCAGTTGTCGCAGCGCGGCCAGCGCGTCGAAATCGAAATACTTGCGATATACAAAGGGTACGCGTAGCGACTCGAGCTGCGCTATCTGCGGCCGGCGGTCGCTGCCTTCGAAGGCGCAGGCCGCAATGGGGCGGCCCTTCAGCCAGGCATAGCGCTCCCATTCGCGGCCCTGGGCCACCAGATAATGCTCCAGCGCGTCCAGGCTCCAGGCCAGCGGGCCCGAGTCGCCGTCGGGGCGCAGCCGCAGGTCGGTGCGAAACACCTGGCCGTCCGCGTCGGGCTCTGACAGCACCGGCATCATGCGCTGGACTAGCCGGCCATAGAATTCGTGATGGCTGATCTTGCGCCGGCCCGTTGTTTCGCCTTCTTCCCCGTACAGCATGACCAGGTCGATGTCGGACGATACGTTCAGTTCCTTTCCGCCCAGCTTGCCCATGCCGATGATCAGCATCTCCTGGGGCAGGCCCGTGCCGGGGTCCAGCGGCTGGCCATGGGTGTCGGCCAGATCGGCCGCCACGCTTTGATAGGCCTGGATAATGGCACGGTCGGCCAGCTGGCTGGTGGCCTCGACCACCTCGGCCAGCGGCGCCTGGCCGTTGATGTCGCGCACCATCAGGGCGTAGAAGACGCGCTGGCGCAATTGGCGCAGCACCCGGCGCGCTTCGGCGACGGGCATGGCGGCGCCGGGCGGGGTGTCACCGCGCAGTTCATCGAACCAGGCCTGGATGGCCGCCGCGTCCACCGCTTGCAGGCTGGCTTGTTCCAGCCAGGTGGTGAAGGCCGGGTTCGAGCCGGTCTTGCGGCGCAGGGCGCCGGACCATTCCAGGGCTTTGGACAGCTGGGAGCTTGCAGTCATGAGGGAGGGCTTGCCGCGACGATGGGTTGATTTTCAGGTATAAGGTCTGAAAAGATACTGCATATTCCCCCGTACTGGCTACTCAACCCGTGTTTCGAACTTCCGCATTGCTTCGCGTACTGGGCCGAACGGCGCTGGTCCTGTACCTGTCGGTCGCGGCGCTGTTTCTTGTCGTCCGGCACGGGGTTCTGCCCAACATAGACCACTGGCGGCCCAATATCCAGGCCGCGCTTTCGTCGGCGCTCGACACCCGTGTCGAACTGGGCCGCATCGAAGCCAGCTGGACGGGGCTGCATCCGCGCCTGCGGCTCGACGACGTGGCCGTCTTCGACGAACGGGGCAGCCAGGTGCTCAAGCTTCCCTCCATTTTCGCCGTGCTCAGCTGGCAGGGCCTGTTGTCGAGGGTGCCGAGCTTTTCCTATATCGAGGCGTCGGGGCTCGACATCGAGGCCCGGCGCGACGCCCAGGGGCTCATCTGGGTGCTGGGCAAGGAAGTCGGCCGGGACGACCCCGACGAAACTCCCGAACTGGGCCTGGACCATCCGCTGGTGCAGTGGCTGGCCCGGCAGCCGCGCGTGGCCTTGCGGGGCGCGGCCATCACATGGCGCGATGAAACACGCAGCGCCGCGCCCCTTCGGCTTACCGCCGTCACCCTGGGCCTGGCCTCGGAGCCCGGCAAGCACGAGCTGCTGCTCAGCGCCACGCCGCCCCGGGCGCTGGGCGAGGGCTTCGAGATGCGGGCCCGCTTCGACCATGCCGACACCAGCTTGGCCGCGAACGACCCGATGGCCTGGGCGGGCATGTTCTATGTACGGATAGAGGGCATGTCGCCCGCGCAGTGGCGGCCCTGGCTGGACGTGCCCGGCCATATGGAGTCGGGCAGGGTTTCGGCGCAGTGGTGGCTGGGCTTCGCAAGATCACGGCCCGAGCGCGTGGCGGCCCAGGTCAACATACGGGACGGCCATTGGCGGCTGGGCGAGCAGAGCACCGTGCGCGCCAGTACGGCCGAGCTGTTCCTGGATGGTTCCTGGCCGGGCTATATCGGCGCACTCGAGGCATTCGAGGCGCTGGTGGCGCCCGAGCCGGCGCCTTCCGATGCAACACAATCGGAGGGTGCCGGGCATGACCGTGCCGCCGACCCCGAAGGGGCCGGCCCGCCGGCAGGCGAAGACGGCGCACCGGTGAATTTCTGGTTCGATGCCAAGGGCATGGTGCTGAACACGCCCGAAATCTTCGACCACGAGCTGGCCTTCGACCACATCGAGACGCGGGGCGGCTTGCTGCGCGACGCGGACCGAGGGCTGGCGGTGCGTTTCGACAATGCCCGTGTGATCAACCGGGACATGGACCTGCAATGGGGCGGCAGCTGGAAGGAGGGGGGCTCGGGTTCCGGCGGGCTGGCCGACATCCGGGGCGTGTTCCATCGTGCAAGCCTCGACGGAATCGATCTCTACATGCCCACCAGCGTCAACCTGGAAGCGCGGGAGTGGCTGATCGACGGCCTGCTGGATGGCGAAATAGAGAACGCGGCCGCGCTGCTGCAGGGCGACCTTCAGGATTTTCCCTTTGGCGACGGGCCGGGCCGCTTCCGCATCGAGGGCAGCTTCCGCGATGGGGTCATCGACTACGCGCCCAGCCGGTCCGGCGAAGAAAGCTGGCCCGCGCTGCGCCAGGTAAAGGGGCGGGTCGCGCTGGACCGGGTGGACCTGCGCCTGGTCGCCGACGAAGCCATTGTGGAGCCCGCCGAGGGCCATGTCATCGAACTGCGCGACGTGCGGGCCCATATTCCGGACATAGAGCGCGATTCGGTGCTGAACATCGAGGGGCAGACCCGCGCGCCGGCGCAGGCCTATCTGGCCCTGATCCGGCATTCGCCCCTGCAGCGCCTGCTCGACGGCTTTCTTGATCCGGCCCAGGCCGACGGCGAATGGGAGGTTCCGCTGGGTCTGACCATACCGCTGCTGAATGTCGACGACACCCGGGTGCGGGGAGCGGTGCGCTTTGGGGGCGGGAAGCTTGCGCTGGAGCCGCTGGCGCCGCCCTTTGAACAGCTGCGGGGCACGCTGGAATTCTCCGAGACGGGCTTCAGCGCCGATGATCTGAAGGCCAGCTTTTTGAACGGGCCGGCCAGTTTCCGGGGTGGCCTGGGCGGAGGGCGCAAGAGCCTGGAGATGAGCGGTCGCATCGGCGCCGAGGCGCTGCGGCAGTACGTCGGCATGAAGGGCATGGAGCGTCTGGACGGAACGCTCGACTACACGGCCCGCATGCGCCGGGAGCCTTCGGGCCGATACGCAATGACCGCACAGAGCAGCCTGCGCGAACTGGCCATCGACTTGCCCGAACCCGTGGGCAAGCCGGCGGGGGCGGCCGGCAAGCTCGAGGTGCAGTGGACGCCGGCCTCTTCGGCCGGCGGCATGGTCCTGAAGGTTGCGCTGGGCCCGACGATGAAGGCGCAGTTCCTGCGGCGCCGGAACGTAAAGGAAGGGCCTTATTTCGTGTCGGGAGCCGTGGGCACGGCCCTGCCCAAGAAGCTGCCCGATGCCGGCCTGGCCGTCGATGTGCGCCATCGGCGCATCGACGTCAACGAATGGAATGCCATCATCGATGAGTTCTCGGCACCTTTGCCCGGCAACGCCGCGGGCGGCGAGCAGCCGCAGAGCGAGATATTCCCGCCGTTGCAGCGGCTGAGGCTGCAGGCCGACAGCATGGCGCTTTACGGCCTGCAGCTCGAAGCGGCGACGCTGACGGCGCTGCGTGAACGGCCGCTGCGCTGGCGCATGGACGTCGCCTCGGCCCTAACGGCGGGCACGGTGTACTGGAACCAGGCCGATGCGACGACGGCCGGAAAGGTGGACGCGCGCTTCGACCGCCTGGCCCTGGGCGATGCGAAGGCCGAGACCGATTCCAGCCGCGATTCCCAGCCGTCCGACGCCATGCTGGAAGCGGCCGAAGAAGACGGCTCATGGGACGGCAGCGCGGACATTCCCGCCGTCACCCTCAAGGTCGACAAGCTGACCTTGTACGGCCGTTCCGTCGGCAGCCTGGCGGTTGAGGGCGTCAACGAGCAGCAGGGCCGTTTCTGGCGCCTGAACAAGCTCAGCCTTGCCAGCCCCACCGCCCAGTTGCACGGCTCGGGCATCTGGCGGCTGGCGGGCGGCGAGCGCGGGCTTACCCTGGACGCCGATGCCAGCTTCAGCGACCTGGGCGCCTTCCTGGACCAGATCGACATGAAGAACGTGCTGGAGGGCGGCAAGGGCACGATCAAGGGGCGCATAGAATGGCGCAACATGCCCTGGCGCTTCGACCGTTCCGACCTGAACGGGCAACTGCGCTTCGAACTGGAGAACGGGCGTTTCAGCACGCTCAACTCGCGTTCGGCCCGCCTGCTCGAGCTTCTGTCGCTGCAGTCGCTGCAAAGGCTGGCGACCTTCAGCATGAATCCCGCTTCCATCTTCAAAGAGGGTTTTCCCTTCGACCGCGTGGCCGGCACACTGCACATCAGCGACGGCGTCATGACGACCAACGACTATCGCGTCACCGGGCCGGTGGCCACCATCAGCATCGGCGGCGACGTAGATCTGAAGACGGAAAAAATAGACCTGCAGGCCATGGTGGTGCCCCGGCTGGACGTCAGCGGGGCGACCGTGGCGGCGGGTATTGCGATCAATCCCATCGTGGGCCTGGGCGCCTTTGTGACGCAATGGCTGCTGAGCAAGCCGCTGTCCAAGGCCATGACGGCGCATTACGACGTATCGGGCGACCTCAACGCGCCTCAGTTGAACGAGGTGCCCGCGCCGGCAGGCAAGTCGCAGGACGCCGTTGCCCCCGAGGGCCGCATAGAAGGCCAGGGAGTGGAGCTGGACGACGCGGCCCGCAACGGCCTGCACGACGCGGGCGAGTTCAATGGCAAGCCCAACGGCGCGGTGGCCGGTTCGGCGAAGAACGGGCGCTGATCGTGGCCGCGGGCCGGGCGCCGGAATGAAAAACGGCGGCCGGGCCGAGGCCCGCCGCCGATTTTAGTAAGGCCAGTACGGGTTCAGTACACGCCTTGCTGCAGCATGGCGTCGGCCACTTTGACGAAGCCTGCGATGTTGGCGCCGTTCAGGTAGTTGACCAGCTTGCCGGGCGTCTGGTCGCTGTAACGCACGCAGCTTTCGTGGATGTCGCGCATGATGGCATGCAGGCGGGTCTCGACTTCGTCGCGGCTCCAGCTGAGGCGCAGGGCGTTCTGGCTCATTTCGAGACCCGACACGGCGACGCCGCCCGCATTGCTGGCCTTGCCCGGAGCGTACAGCACGCCGGCCTGGATGAAGGCGTCGACAGCATCGAGGCTGGTGGGCATGTTGGCGCCTTCGGCCACGCAGCGCACGCCGTTCTTGATGAGGGTCTGGGCGTCTTCGAGCTCGAGTTCGTTCTGGGTGGCGCAGGGCAGGGCGACGTCGACGGGAACGTGCCATGGGCGTTTGCCGGCTTCGTAGATCAGGCCCTGTTCTTTTGCGAAGGTTTCAAGGCGTTCGCGGCGGACGGTCTTGAGCTCGATGAGGGCGGCAAGCTTGGCGGGGGTGAAGCCCGCCTTGTCGACCACGCAGCCGTGCGAATCAGAGACCGTGACGACCTTGGCGCCCATCTGCATGCACTTCTCGATGGCGTACTGGGCGACGTTGCCCGAGCCCGATACCGAGACCGTGAGGCCGTCGAGCGACTGGCGCATGTGCTTGAGCATTTCTTCGGCGAAATACACGGTGCCGTAGCCGGTGGCTTCCGGGCGGATAAGGCTGCCGCCGAAGGTGATGCCCTTGCCGGTAAACACGCTGGCCGACGAGTTGGACAGTTTTTTCATCATGCCGGCCATGAAGCCGACCTCGCGCGCGCCCACGCCGATGTCGCCGGCGGGCACGTCGGTGTCGGGGCCCAGGTGGCGGTACAGCTCGACGATGAGGGCCTGGCAGAAGCGCATGACTTCGGCGTCGGACTTGCCCTTGGGATCGAAATCAGAGCCGCCCTTGCCGCCGCCCATGGGCAGGGTGGTGAGGGCGTTCTTGAAGGTCTGCTCGAAGGCCAGGAACTTGAGGATGGAAAGATTGACCGAGGGGTGGAAGCGCATGCCGCCCTTGAAGGGGCCGATGGCCGAACTGTGCTGGATGCGGAAGGCGCGGTTGACCTGTACCCGGCCCTTGTCGTCGACCCACGATACACGGAACTGAATCACTCGCTCGGGTTCGACCAGGCGTTCGAGCAGGCCCATTTCGCCATAGCGGGGGTTCTGTTCGATGAAGGGCCACAGACAGCCCATGACTTCCTTGACCGCTTGCATGAACTCGGGTTGATGAGGGTCGCGGGCCTGGACGTGATCGAGGAATTGATTCAGTGTAGGTAGTGTCATCAAGTGGTGCTCTGTGGTGCGCGCCGAGCCCGCGCGGGCCCAGCGGTGTTGTCAACAAATGTGGTGATTATTTCTTCATCATGTCGAAGAACTCGGCGTTCGTCTTCGTGGCGCGGATCTTGTCGAGGATGAATTCCATGGCGGCGACGTCGTCCATGTCGTGGATGAACTTGCGCAGTACCCAGACCTTTTGCAGCAGTTCGGGCTTGATGAGCAGTTCTTCGCGGCGCGTGCCGGATTTGTTCAGGTTGATGGCCGGATAGACGCGCTTTTCGGCCAGTCGGCGCTCGAGGTGGACTTCGGAGTTGCCGGTGCCCTTGAACTCTTCGTAGATGACTTCGTCCATGCGGCTGCCGGTTTCGATGAGCGCCGTGCCGATGATGGTAAGCGAGCCGCCTTCTTCGATGTTGCGCGCGGCGCCGAAGAAGCGCTTGGGGCGCTGCAGCGCGTTGGCGTCGACGCCGCCCGTAAGCACCTTGCCCGATGCGGGCACCACGGTGTTGTAGGCGCGGGCCAGGCGGGTGATGGAGTCGAGCAGGATGACCACGTCTTTCTTGAGCTCGACCAGGCGCTTGGCTTTCTCGATGACCATTTCGGCAACCTGCACGTGGCGGGTCGCGGGTTCATCGAAGGTGGAGGCCACCACCTCGCCGCGCACCGTGCGCTGCATCTCGGTGACTTCTTCAGGACGCTCGTCGACCAGCAGCACGATCATGGTGGCGTCGGGGTAGTTGGTGGTGATGGCATGGGCGATGTGCTGCATCATCACCGTTTTACCCGACTTGGGGCTGGCAACGATGAGGGCGCGCTGGCCCTTGCCCAGCGGTGCGAAGATGTCGAGGATGCGGCCGGTGATGTTTTCTTCGCTTTTAATGTCGCGTTCGAGCGTCATGACCTGGTCGGGATGCAGCGGCGTCAGGTTCTCGAACATGATGCGATGCTTGATGGCCTCGGGCTGCATGCCGTTGACCTTGTCTACCTTGACCAGGGCGAAATAGCGCTCGCCGTCCTTGGGGGTGCGTACCTCGCCTTCGATCGAGTCTCCGGTATGCAGGTTGAAGCGGCGTATCTGCGAAGGCGAGATGTAGATGTCGTCGGTGCTGGCCAGATACGAGGTATCGGGCGAGCGCAGAAAGCCGAAGCCGTCGGGCAGGACCTCGAGTACGCCGTCGCCGAAAATCTGCTCGCCTTGCTTGGCGCGCTTTTTCATGATGGCGAACATGATCTCCTGCTTGCGCAGGCGGCTGGCGTTGTCGATGTCGAGACTCGAGGCCATTTCGAGCAACTGCGAAACGTGCAGCGCTTTTAGTTCTGTGAGGTGCATGAGAAGGAAGAAGGGGAGTCGTGCAAAGTGGGTGGCGGGCTCAAGACGAGCCCGCGCGCAAGGCGATGGTCGGGGTTAGACGGATTCGTCGAGGAAGGCGGCCAGTTGGGACTTGGACAGTGCGCCCACCTTGGTTGCGGCGGCTTTGCCGTCTTTGAACAACATGAGGGTGGGGATGCCGCGGACACCAAACTTGGCTGCTGTGTCGGGGTTTTCGTCGACGTTGAGTTTGGCAATTGTAACACGGCCTTCATACTGCTTGGCGGCTTCGTCGAGCAGCGGGGCGATCATCTTGCAGGGGCCACACCATGCGGCCCAGTAGTCGACCAGGACCGGCCCGTTGGCTTGCAATACTTCGGCCTCGAAGCTGGCATCGCTTACGTTTCGTATTAATTCGCTCATAGTGATAAGGATGGATGGAGTGGATGCTAAACAGTGTGGATGACAAACCGTGGGTTTCCCCGGCCGTTCGCTTGCAGCCATTTGCTTTTCGCTTAGAAAAAGCCCGCTGGCGGGAACCTGGCTGGAACGTTGGTTTTATTGATGGGGGCGCCGGTTTTTGTCGATTTTTCCAAGCATACCACTCTCGGGCGGGTACTGTATATTCCCGCCGCTCCAGCGTGCCGCCGCCGGCACCCTAAATCTGGCCCGCTGCGGGCTGCTTTCATTGCCGTTCCGCACATGCTTCTCGCCCCGCGGTTGACGTCCGGCCCGGCGATGTCCGTAAAATACTGTTTTTTCATCCACCGAATTTTGGGGACATTTTGGCTACATCACGTTACGACGAGGCGTCCATCCGGGTCTTGAAAGGCCTGGAACCCGTGCGCCAGCGGCCCGGCATGTACACCCGCACCGACAATCCCCTGCACATTCTGCAAGAGGTCATCGACAACGCCGCCGACGAGGCGCTGGCCGGCTACGGCAAGCAGATCAAGGTCACGCTGCACACCGATGGCAGCATTTCGGTCGAAGACGACGGGCGCGGCATCCCCGTGGGGCTGCATCCCGAAGAGCAGGTGCCGGTGGTTGAAATCGTCTTTACCCGCCTGCATGCGGGCGGCAAGTTCGACAAGAAAAGCGGCGGCGCCTATGCCTTTTCCGGCGGCTTGCATGGCGTGGGCGTGTCGGTCACCAATGCCTTGTCTTCACGCCTCGAGGTCACCGTGTGGCGCGACGGAAAAGAGCATCAGCTGGTGTTCGCCGGCGGCGAGGTGGCCCAGCCCCTTGCCGAGACCGATTCGGTCGGGCGCCGCAAAAGCGGCACCCGCGTAAGGGTGTGGCCCGACCCCAAGTATTTCGACAGCGCGGCCATTCCCGCGGCCGAGCTGGTTCATTCCCTGCGCAGCAAGGCCGTGCTGCTGGGCGGCATCAAGGTCGTGCTGGCCGTTGAAAAAACCGGCGAAACCCAGCAGTGGCAATACGAGGACGGCCTCAAGGGCTATCTCAACGAGGCGCTGGCCGACGCCGAGAAGATCGTGCCTCTGTTCGAAGGCCGCCAGTACGCCGGCGAAGACGACGAGAATTTTTCCGAGGGCGAGGGCGCGCAGTGGGCGGTGGCCTGGACCACCGAGGGCAATGTGGTGCGCGAATCCTACGTCAACCTCATTCCCACCCCGGCAGGCGGCACGCACGAGGCCGGCTTGCGCGAAGGCCTGTTCAACGCGGTCAAGTCCTTCGCCGAGCTGCACGGCCTCATTCCCAAGGGCGTGCGCCTGCTCCCCGAAGACGTGTTTGCCCGCGCCAGTTTCGTACTGTCGGCCAAGGTGCTCGACCCGCAATTCCAGGGCCAGATCAAAGAGCGGCTGAACAGCCGTGACGCAGTGCGCCTGGTGGGCGGCTACGTCAAGAATGCGCTCGAGCTGGCCATGCATGCCAATGTCGACCTGGGCAAGAAGCTGGCCGAAACCGCCATACGCCAGGCCCAGGCACGGGCGCGTTCGGCCCAGAAGGTCGAAAAGCGCAAGAGCTCGGGCGTGGCGGTATTGCCCGGCAAGCTTACCGACTGCGAATCGTCCGACGCCTCGCGCACCGAGCTTTTCCTGGTCGAGGGCGACTCGGCCGGCGGGTCGGCCAAGATGGGCCGCGACAAAGAGTTCCAGGCGGTGCTGCCCCTGCGCGGCAAAGTGCTCAACTCCTGGGAAGTGGAGCGCGACCGCCTGTTCGCCAACAACGAGATCCACGACATCTCGGTGGCCATCGGCGTCGATCCGCACGGGCCCGACGACGAGGCCGATCTTTCAAACCTGCGCTATGGACGCATCTGCATTCTTTCCGACGCCGACGTCGACGGCGCCCACATCCAGGTCTTGCTGCTGACGCTTTTCTTCAAGCATTTCCCGCGGCTGGTCGAGGCCGGCAACGTATATATCGCCAGGCCGCCGCTGTTCCGCGTCGATGTGCCGGCCCTGGGCAAGCGCCCGGTGCGCAAGCTGTACTGCCTTGACCAGGGCGAGCTCGAGGCGGCGCTCGACAAGCTTCGCAACGAGGGCGTGCGCGAAGGCTCATGGAGCATCAGCCGCTTCAAGGGCCTGGGCGAAATGAGCGCCGAGCAGCTCTGGGACACCACCATGAACCCCGACACGCGCCGCCTGATGGCCGTGCACTGCGGCGAGCTGGGCGTCGAGGCCACGGTGCGCATGTTCGACATGCTGATGGGCAAGGGCGAGTCGGGCCAGCGGCGCAGCTGGCTCGAAGAAAAGGGCAACCTGGCCGACGTCGATATCTAAGAGAACACCATGGACACAACACAAGCAGGTTTATTCGACAGCGGCGACGACGGCGACAGCCTGGTGCTGGGCTATTACGCCGAGCAGGCCTATCTGGACTATGCCGTCTCGGTGGTGCGGGGCCGTGCCCTGCCCGACGTGGCCGACGGCCAGAAGCCGGTGCAGCGGCGCATTCTGTACGCCATGGACGCCATGGGCCTGGGCCCCGGCTCCAAGCCCGTGAAGTCGGCCCGCGTGGTGGGCGACGTGCTGGGCAAGTACCACCCGCATGGCGACCAGGCCGCCTATGACGCCATGGTGCGCATGGCGCAAGACTTCTCGCTGCGCTACCCGCTTATCGACGGCCAGGGCAACTTCGGCTCGCGCGACGGCGACAACGCGGCGGCCATGCGCTACACCGAGGCCCGCCTCACGCCGTTCTCGCGCGTGCTGCTCGACGAGCTGGGCGAGGGCACGGTCGATTTCATCCCCAATTACGACGGCAGCCAGAAAGAGCCGGTGCTGCTGCCCGCGCGCCTGCCGGTCATGCTGCTGAACGGGGCATCGGGCATTGCGGTGGGCATGGCCACCGAGATTCCCTCGCATAATCTGCGTGAAGTGGCCCAGGCCTGCGTGGCGCTGCTCAAGAACCCCAAGCTGCCCGACGAAACCCTGCACGAGCTCATTCCGGGGCCCGATTTCGCGGGGGGCGGGCAGATCATTTCTTCGCCCGAAGACATCGCCCACATCTACGCCAACGGCCGGGGCTCGATCAAGGCCCGCGCACGCTGGCGTTTTGAAGAGCTTGCGCGCGGCCAGTGGCAACTGGTGGTGTACGAACTGCCGCCGGGCACTTCTTCCCAGAAGATTCTCGAAGAAATCGAAGACCGAACCAACCCAAAGGTGAAGGCGGGCAAGAAAAGCCTGACCGCCGACCAGCAGCAGACCAAGGCGCTGGTGCTGGGCCTGCTCGATGCCGTGCGCGACGAGTCGGGCAAAGACGATGCCGTACGGCTGGTGTTCGAGCCCAAGACCAGCCGCGTCGACCGCGACGAGTTCGTCAACCTGCTGCTGGCGCAGACCGGCATGGAAGGCAGCGTGTCGATCAACCTGGTATGCATCGGCACCGATTCGCGCCCGGCGCAGCGGCCGCTGCGCCGCATTCTGACCGAATGGCTGGGATTCCGCACCGAAACGGTCACGCGCCGCACGCGTTATCGCCTCGACAAGGTCACCGACCGCATCCACGTGCTGGAAGGGCGCATGGTGGTGTACCTGAATGTCGACGAAGTGATCCAGACCATACGCGAGTCGGACGAGCCGCGCGCCGCGCTGATGCAACGTTTCGATCTTTCAGAAAGACAGGCCGAGGACATCCTCGAGATGCGCTTGCGCCAGTTGGCGCGGCTCGAGGGCTTCAAGATCGAGAAAGAGCTTGCCGAGCAGAAAGACCAGCAGAAGCGCCTGCAGGAACTGCTGGACAACCCTTCGTCGCTCAAGCGCATGATCATCAAAGAGATCGAGGCCGACGCCAAGCAGTACGGCGACGACCGCCGCACCCTGATCGAAGCCGCCGAAAGGGCGGTGCTCGAGAACCGCGTGGTCGACGAGCCCGTTACGGTCATCGTGTCGCAAAAGGGCTGGCTGCGCAGCCGGCAAGGGCACGGGCACGACGCCTCGCAATTCAATTTCAAGGCCGGCGACGCCATGTACGACGCCATCGAGTGCCGCAGCACCGATAACCTGGTGGCCATTTCGAACACCGGGCGCGTGTACACGGTGGCGGTGTCCAGCCTGCCTTCGGCACGCGGCGACGGCCAGCCCGTTACCTCGATGATCGACCTCGAGCCGGGCGCGCGCATCGTGCAGATGGTGGCCGGTGCCGAGAGCGGCCGTTATCTTGTGGGCACGAGGCTGGGGTATGGCTTCATCACCACGCTCAAGGACATGACCACGCGCCAGCGCGCCGGCAAGCAGTTCATCAACCTCGAGAAGGACGATACCCTGCTCAAGCCGCTGGTGCTGGCCGGCGACGACCGGCAACTGGCCATGCTTACGGGCAAGGGCCGCTTCCTGGTGGTCGAGCTGGCCGAGCTCAAGACGCTTTCGGGCGGCGGGCGCGGCACGGTGCTGATGGGGCTGGATGCGGGCGACGGCATTGCCCAGTGGGTGGCGGCCGGCCCGGCGGGCATCGTGGCCGAGGGCGTCTATCGCAACAAGCAGACGGAACAATTGCTGGACGCGGGCGAATTGGCGCCGTATGTGGGCAAGCGCGCGCGCAAGGGCAGGGCTCTGTCGCTGAAGGTCAAGCAGCCGGTGCTGCGGCGCGCTTAAAATGGGTGTTGTGCCGGGCGAGATGCTTTCGTTCGGGTTAAGGCGTTGTTTGGGTTGTTGCGGCGCTGTTTGGGTTCTTAAGCGCCACCATGGGCGAAGCGGTTCAGGCCGGGCGGTCGGGCGGTTTGTGGCAGCGCCCTCCAACGCCCGGCCTGAACCGCTTCGCCCACGGCGGCTTGCTACGGCGGCTTGCTACGGCGGCTTGCGTAGCGGGATTGCGGAGATGGGGTCGGGGCCTTCGGGGCGGAATTTTTAAATGGATGAATGCGTGGTATGAGTTTCAAGGTCAAGGTGCTGCCCAGCGGGCACGAGTTCCAGGTGTCGCCGGGGCAGTCGGTGCTCGACGGCGCCATGCAGGCGGGCATCGTGCTGCCCTACAGCTGCCGCACGGGTGCATGCTCTACCTGCAAGGGCAAGGTGGTGTCGGGAGGCTACGAAGCCGGCTCCAGCCCGGCGCAAATCCTGTCGCCCGAAGAGCTGGCGCAGGGCTACACCCTTTTCTGCCAGGCCAAGCCCACCTCCGACCTGACGGTCGAGGCACATGAAATCCGCATGGCCAGCGACATACAGATACGCAAGATGCCGGCGCGCGTCATGGGCCTGGAAGACCTGGCGCACGACGTCAAGGCCATACAGCTGCAACTGCCGCCCTCCGAGCCGTTTCGCTATTACGCGGGCCAGTACATCGAGTTCATACTCAAGGACGGCAGCCGCCGCAGCTATTCGATGGCCTGCGCGCCCAACGAAAAGAACCTGGTCGAGCTGCATCTGCGCCACATGCCGGGCGGCGTGTTCACCGACCATGTGTTCGGCGCCGGCGATACGCAGATGAAACTGCGCGAGATACTGCGGGTCGAAGGCCCTTTGGGCTCTTTCTTCCTGCGCGAAGACAGCGACAAGCCCATCGTGTTCCTGGCCAGCGGTACGGGGTTCGCTCCCATCAAGGCCATCGTCGAGCACATGGCCGCCCGCGGCGTGCAGCGCCCGGCCGTGCTGTACTGGGGCGGGCGCCGCCCGCGCGACCTGTACATGCACGACAGGGCGCTCGAGTGGGCGCGCACGGTGCCCGGGTTCAGCTATGTGCCTGTGGTGTCCGAGGCGCTGAACGAAGACGGTTGGACGGGCCGGACGGGTTTTGTGCACCAGGCCGTCATGCGCGACCTGCCCGATCTTTCCGGCCACCAGGTCTATGCCTGTGGCGCACCCATTATGGTGGAAAGCGCCCGCCGCGATTTCACACAGCTCTGTGGGTTGCCCGATGAAGAATTCTTTGCCGACGCCTTTACATCGCAGGCCGACGTGCACTAGCGCCCCTGGGCGCCAAGGCGCGGCCGCGGGCCAGGCCCGGCGCCGGCGATGCCGCGCGGTTTGCGCGGCGGCTCGACGTTTTTAAGGTGGAAGCCATGAAAGTAGCGGTACTGGGAAGCGGGATCATCGGCACTGCGACGGCCTGGTGGCTGTCGCAGGCGGGGCACGACGTAGTCGTGATCGAAC
>Ga0180218_1001344_pt1 | contig 15228 bp, 17 predicted proteins | sample eDN3rd37CKraftBY_FD_151334 | JGI IMG/M metagenome (GOLD analysis project Ga0180218, IMG submission 151334) | Enriched backyard soil microbial communities from Emeryville, California, USA - eDNA 3rd pass 37_C Kraft BY (version 2) (version 2) | ecosystem: Environmental > Terrestrial > Soil >...
CGGGCGTCAGCGCAATGGCGTAGCGGGCGGAGACGGCGGTCAAGGCAGCGCGCGCATTCTCGGACGCAAGTTCGGCGCCGATCAGATCATCGACAGATGTCAGCTTGCGTTCGATGAGCGTCATTTCGGCGGCCAGGCATCTGTGTCGTGATCGGGGTGCTGATAGGAAACCAGCGTCTTCAGGAAGGTTCCCGCGTTTCCGTCTGCGAGTGTGTCGTGCTGCGGCAGGCTCGGAATGGTGTCCGTAAAGGCAAGCTTCGCTTCGACGCCCCACTGGACCTTGGGTGCGAGGTTTGCCGGGTTGTCGAATGCTCCGATGGCCAGCGCGATGCCGTCGGGTGCTTCATAGGTGAGCGGCGTGCCGCAATCGGCGCAGAACCCGCGAGCGACGGCATTCGACGATTGGAATTTCTTAGGCTCTCCACGCGTCCAGACGAGTTTGGCGTCGCGTACGCTGACGAGGGGCGCGTAGAACGCGCCGAATGCCTTCTGGCACATGCGGCAGTGGCAGACCGACGCCTCTGTCAGCGCGCCTTCGATGCGAAAGCGGATCGCTCCGCATTGGCACCCGCCTGTATGCGTGTCGTCTGACATCGTGCTCACTCCCTGCTGTCGCCCAAGGTCAATGGCGTCCAGATGACTTGATCGACCCGCTCGGCGCCCGTTGCAAGCATGGCGAGACGGTCGAAGCCAAGCGCGCATCCCGATGCCGGCGGCATGTGAGCGAGGGCTGCCAGAAAGTCCTCATCAATCGGATAGCGCTCGCCGTAGATGCGCTGCTTCTGATCCATCCAGGCTTCGAACCGGCGGCGCTGCTCGGCGGCGTCGGTCAATTCGCCGAAGCCGTTCGCCAGCTCGACGCCGCAGGCATAGAGCTCGAACCGTTCGGCGACCGCGGGATCGTTCGGCACGGGGCGGGCGAAGGCGGCTTCCTCAACGGGATATTCGTAAAGAACAGTGGGGACGGGTGAGCCGAGAAAGGGTTCGATCTTCTCGACGAGGACGCGGCTGAAGATGTCCGTCCAAGTGTCGTCGCTCTCGCAACGGATGCCTTGGGCTTCTGCGCGCTGCAGAAGCTCTTCGCGGGTCGCGCCCTTCAAAGCGACGTTGGCGAACCTCGCGAACGCCTGATCTAGTGTGAGGTGATCGAAGATCGCGTGGGGATCACACGTCTTGTTGCGGAAGCTCCATGGCGTATGTCCCGTCGCCTCGGCGGCGATCCGCAGAATAGCGGCGCAGTCTTCCCACAGTGTCTGGTAGGGCTCGTTCGCCCGATACCATTCGAGCATCGTGAATTCGGGTGCATGCAGGTTTCCCTGCTCGCGATTGCGGAAGACGGGTGCGAACGCGAATATTTTCGTCTCCCCCGCCGCGAGAAGCTTTTTCATCGCGAACTCAGGGGAGGTGTGCAGATAAAGCTCTCGACGCCCAAGATCAGTCTGGATCAGGTCCGTGCGGAAGGCATGCAGATGTGTCTCGTTACCGGGGGAAACCTGCAACAGGCCCGGTTCGACTTCGAGAAAGCCTTGCGAAAGAAACCAACTTCTTATCGCGGCCTTGATGCGGCTCCGGCCAATGAGGAATGGCCTGCGGTCGGCATGGCGATCAGGTCGCCACCAGGGAGAAAGCTGCGACATTCGTACAAGTTGAGGGTTCAGCACAGGGTTGCCGCACTTGGCGGCAAAGAACTTAGCGGGTATGAGACGCGACAGATTCCCTGAAGGCTTCCGCCGGCCGGCCGTCCCACGAGGCGGCTTTAGCGCATGAAATTCAAGATCGGAGACGTTACGTGGTGAAGGTTATTGCAAGCTCGGTTCGTAAAGGCAACGTGCTCGATCTCGACGGCAGGCTTGCTGTCGTCATGCACGCTGAAAACATCCATCCGGGCAAGGGTACTCCTGTCACCCATCTCGAAATGCGGCGCATCGCGGACGGCGTCAAGGTCGTTGAGCGCTACCGCACGACCGACCAGGTCGAGCGCGCTTATCTCGATGAAAAAGACTACAATTTCCTCTACGAAGACGACATGGGCTACAACTTCATGCAGCCCGAGACCTTCGACCAGATCACCATTTCGAAGGACGTTGTCGGCGACCAGGGCCAGTGGCTGCAGGAAGGCATGACGTGCCTCGTGTCGCTGCACGAAGGCAACCCGATCTCGATCGAACTGCCCGCCCGCGTGACGCTCGAAATCGTGGAAGCCGACCCGGTCGTTAAAGGCCAGACGGCGTCGTCGTCGTATAAGCCGGCAAAGCTTTCGAACGGCGCCCGCGTGATGGTGCCGCCGCACATCGGTGCTGGTACGCGCGTCGTCGTCATGACGGCGGACGGCTCCTACGTCGAACGCGCGAAGGACTAAGCGTCCCTCGCGTCTCGCCCCTTACCGTCAGGCCGCCCGGGACGTCAGTTGCTGGGCGCGCTGGGGATTAACTTCCTCGCAGACGACTTTGAATTCGCTCAGGTAATGCTGGCCGAACGAGGTGATCATCGCCACGTCGGCCGCATCGCGTCCGCGCGCGATCACGACGCGGCCGGTGCGCGGGATGTTGTGCCGAGCGTCGAACGTCACCCAGCGATGGTCGATGTAGGCTTCGAACCAGGCGCTGAAATCCATTGGCGCCGGATCGGCCGGCACGCCGATGTCGCCCAGGTAGCCGTTGACGTAGGCTGCCGGGATGTTCAGGCAGCGGCAGAACGCAATCGCCAAGTGGGCGAAGTCGCGGCAGACGCCGGTGCGTTCTTGATAGGCTTCTGCGGCGGTGCGGGTCGAACGGGCGGCCTGATAGTCGAATTTGATGTGGTTGTGCACGAAATCGCAGATGGCTTTGACGCGGGCGAAGCCCGGCTCAACGTTGCCGAAGAGCTGCCAGGCGAGCGGCGTCAGCTCGTCGGTCTCGCAATAGCGGCTGCCGCTGAGGAAATGCATGGCGGAATTCGGCAGCTCGGCCACCGGAATTTCCCGCGCGTTCCAGGGCTGCTCTTCGGGAACGCCGGAGTCGCGCACGACGGCGCGATAGCTCAGCTTCAATGATCCCGGCTGTGCGATGAGGCGCTGCGTCCGGTTTCCATAGAGATCGAGGCCGTGCTCGACCGGAATATCTGGCTCGTTCCGCACGTCTTCATAGACGATATCGCGGCGGCGGCTCGGGTGGACATCGAGAAGCAGAAGAAGCGGGGTCGGCGCATGGAGTTGCAAGCCGATATCATAACCCACATGGATAAGCATTGTGCGTCGCCCCTTGACCCTTAAGTGCAGAGATCGCGAAACGCCGCGGCTGGCTTAAATGTTCCTGTGCTGATTATGGATATTCGCGCCACTATCACGGGAAAACCCGCGAATTGGTTCGCATGCGTCGTAACGCGATTGTGCGCCGCTGAGGCACCCCGGGATGCCTGTCGAGGCTGCCTCAAATATCGAGCTTCAGCACCTGTACCGGCGTTCCGGCGTCTTGGGCGGGTGCGTTCGCCGGGATTACTACAAGACAATCGGCGCGCTGCAGGGATTTGATCAACCCACTGTCCTGGTTCTTGAACGGCGTCACGCGCGGCGGAGCGGCGGACGTGTCGAGCAGTCCTCGCATGTAGTGCTGGCGGGGGCCGTTTGCGGCGAGCGGTTCGGCGAGCACGGCTTCGACGGCTTCGAACGCGGTTTCGCGTCCGAGGAGGCGTCCGATCAGCGGCACGAGGAATACGCGTGCGCAGATCATCGACGACACGGGATTGCCCGGCAAGCCGATGCAGTATTGCGTTTTGCCAGCGGCCGCGCGCAGTCCGAAGAACAGCGGTTTTCCGGGGCGCATCGCGATTTTATAGAACTCGAGCTTGGCGCCTGCCTTTTCGAGGGCGGGGCGGACGAGATCGTGATCGCCCACCGACGCGCCGCCGCTCGTCACGAGAATGTCGGCGCCGTCTGACGCGGCGATGCACTCTTCAAGCGACGCCATTGTATCACGTGCAATGCCGAGAATGCGCGCTTCGCCGCCGGCGGCTTCGATGACGGCTGCGAGGCCGTAGGCGTTCGACGACGAGATCTGCCCCGGCCCGAGCGGAGTTCCGGGGAGAACAAGTTCATCGCCGGTCGATAGAATTGCGACCACGGGCTTGCGCACGACGGGCAACTTCCCGTGACCGCAGGATGCGCCAATCAGCACGTCTCGCGCGGTCAGCAAGCGGCCAGGTTCGAGAAGCGTCTCGCCGGTCCTGAAGTCTTCTCCTTGCGGCCGGATGTTGGCGCCGGTTTTAGCCGTCTCGCGCACGGTGATGGCCGCGCCCGCTGCATCGACGTTTTCCTGGATGACGACGGCGTCAGCGCCGGCAGGCAGTTGGCCGCCCGTGAAAATGCGTACGGCTTCGCCATTCTTCAGCGTGCCGCCGAACGGCCGGCCGGCGCCCGCTTCGCCGATGACGGTCAGGTGAGCCGGAACGTTGGCGACGTCTTCGGCGTGGACGGCGTAACCGTCCATCGCGGAGGCGTCGAAGGGGGGATTGTCGAGCTTGGAAACAACCGGCGCAGCAAGGGTGCGGCCGCGTGCGTGGAGAAGATCGACGTCTTCCGTTTCCAGCGTTGCGGCGGACTCCAGGATGCGCTTCAGCGCATCTGCGACGGGCAGCAGCGCCATGTATCAGGCGCCTCCGGGGCGCTCTGCAGCACGGTAGACGCCGGATTTGCCGCCGTCCTTGGCAATGAGGCGAATGCCCTCGATCACCATGGATTTATCCGCCGCCTTGAGCATGTCGTAGAGCGTGAGGCAGGCGACCGATACGGCGGTTAGCGCTTCCATCTCGACGCCGGTCTGGCTCGAGACTTTCACTTCCGCCGTCACACGGATGCCGGGCGGCGATTGGCTGAGTGCGAAATCGACGGTCGCTTTGGTGATCGCTAAGGGATGGCAGAGCGGAATCAGTTCGTGCGTGCGCTTGGCCGCCATGATGCCGGCGATACGGGCGGTGCCAATGACGTCGCCTTTGTGCGCCTCGCCCTTTTCGACGAGTTCGAGCGTGCTCGGCCGCATCGCGATGAAGCCTTCGGCCACGGCGCGGCGCGCGGTGGTCGGCTTCTGCGAGACATCGACCATCCGGGCTTCGCCCTTCTCGTTGATGTGGGAAAGCTCACTCATGATGCGGTTACCGGCTGGAGAAGGGCCTTCGTAGCGGCGGCCACATCGGCTTGCCGCATCAGACTTTCGCCCACGAGGAACGTTTCGACACCGACTTTCGAGAGGCGCGCCATGTCGGCGGGCGTGAAGATGCCGCTTTCGCCGACAACGATGCGGCCGGGCGGTACCTGGGGTGCGAGAATTTCCGTCGTTTCGAGCTTCACTTCGAAGGTCTTGAGGTTGCGATTGTTGATGCCGATGAGGCGGCAATCGAGTTTCAGCGCGCGTTCCAACTCGGCCGCGTCGTGGACTTCGGCGATCGCATCCATGCCCCAGTCGTTGGCGGCGGCGGCGAGATCGTGCGCGGTCGCGTCATCGACTTCCGCAAGGATGATGAGGATGCAATCGGCGCCCCAGGCTCGGGCCTCGGCGACCTGATAGGTGTCGATCATGAAGTCCTTGCGCAGAACGGGCAGCGATGTGGCTTCGCGTGCGGCGGTCAAAAATTCCGGTGCGCCCTGGAACGAGGGACGGTCGGTGAGGATCGACAGGCAAGCCGCGCCGCCTGCCTCATAGGCTTTGGCGAGCGCGGGTGGATCGAAATCGGCGCGGATCAATCCCTTCGAGGGCGACGCCTTTTTGATCTCGGCGATGAGGGCTGGCTGCTTCTTCGCATGCTTGGCTTCGATGGCCCCCGCGAAGGAGCGGACCTTTGGCGCCGAGCGCGCGTATTCGGCAATTACGCGCAAAGGCTTCAGCGCTTTGGCGCGGGCGACCTCTTCGCGTTTGTAGGCTGTGATCTTGTCGAGGATGTCCGCCATCTTCAAACCCGTTCGTTGGTGACGGCGACAAGCCTGTCGAGGGCGCGCGCGGCGCGGCCACTGTCAATTGATGCTTCGGCCTTCTCGATGCCGTCGGGGAGGCCGTCGGCCTTACCGGCCACGATGAGTGCTGCGGCGGCATTCAAAACGACGATGTCGCGATAGGGACCCGTTTCGCCTTGCAGGAGCGCATGGATGGCAGCAGCGTTGGTTGCTGCATCGCCGCCTCTCAGCGCCTCCATGTTGCTGCGGGGGAGGCCCGCGTCTTCCGGCGTCAGGTCGAAGGCGAAGATATCGCCGTCCTTCAATTCGGCGACGTGGGTGACGCCCGTCGTCGTCAGCTCGTCCATGCCATCGGCGCCATGGACAACCCAAGCGTGAACGGAGCCGAGCTTGCGCAAGACTTCGGCAATCGGTTGGACGAGCTTGGCATCGTAGACGCCGAGCACCTGTCGCGTAACGCGAGCGGGATTGCAGAGAGGCCCAAGCAGATTGAAGATCGTGCGCAGGCCCAAGTCGGCGCGGATGGGCGCCCAGGTCTTGAATGACGGGTGATAGAGCGGCGCCCACAGGAAGCCGACGCCCGCATCGGCAATCGCGAGCGATACGACAACAGGCGGCACGTCGAGTTTGACGCCCAAGGCCGCTAGAACGTCGGACGCTCCCGATAGCGAGGTGACGGCGCGATTGCCGTGCTTGGCGACGATGGCACCGGCTCCGGCTGCAACGAACGTGGCTGCGGTCGAAATGTTATAGGTCCCGCGGCTGTCGCCGCCCGTGCCGACGATGTCGATGGCACCGGGGGGCGCATCGACCGTCGTCATGCGTCCGCGCATGAACTTCGCCGCGCCGGTGATTTCCTCGGTCTTCTCGCCGCGAACGCGCAGGCCCATCAGGAATGCGCCCATCGCCACCGATGGGGCGATGCCCGACATCAGGAGATCGAGCGCCTGCTGCATGCCCTCGTCGCCCAGGGTTTCCCCTTCGGCGATGCGGTTCATGAGGCTCTTCAATTCGCGCGCCGGATTGGCGACGTTTGCTGTCGTTGTCACGGTTCAGGCTGCCTTACGGCTTTTGGGCTCAAAGCCTGCCAGCGAAAGGAAGTTGGCAAGCAGCGCGTGGCCCTGCTCGGAGGCGATGCTTTCCGGGTGGAACTGAACGCCATGGACGGGATGCGTCTTGTGCTGCAGCCCCATGATGATGCCATCGTCGGTTTCGGCCGTGACTTCCAGGCACTCGGGAAGCGTGGCGCGGTCGACGATGAGGGAGTGGTAGCGCGTGATGTCGAAACGCGGCGGAAGACCCTTGAAGATGCCTTTGCCGGTGTTCGAAATCGTAGACAGCTTGCCGTGCATGGGCGTGGGCGCGCGAACGACGTTGCCGCCGTAGGTCTGGCCGATGGACTGATGGCCGAGGCAGACGCCGAGCAGCGGGATCGTGGCGCCCGCCTTCTTGATGAGATCGAGGCAGACACCGGCTTCGTTGGGCGTGCAGGGTCCGGGCGACAGGACGATCGCCTGAGGCTTCATGGCGAGCACTTCCTCGGCCGTCACCTTGTCGTTGCGAATGACGACGCTCTCGGCCCCGAGCTCACCCAGATAATGGACGAGATTGTAGGTGAAGCTATCGTAGTTATCGATCAGGATCAGCATGTTGGCCCTTGGTCTGCTCGCGCGCATCTTCAAGCGCGGAATACGCCCCTTCTAGCAGACCCTGGACGCACCGCGACACGGAAAATATGGCCCGGGAAGCGCTTGATTCAACGGCCACGCCGTTTGGCCGCCTCAAGCGCGGTCGCGGGGCGTGACAAAGGCTTCGAGGTGGCCCGAGGCCGGCGCCACGTCGCGCCAGGTGACCTGGGGGAAGGAGAAGACCGCAAGTGCGCCGGTCGGAAATTTGTCTTCCAGCTTGGAGATCGACTTCGCGTCACCCGTGCCGGCTAGCATCAAGGCGAGGCTGTGGAGACCGGGGTTGTGGCCGACGACGAGGACGCGGCTGACGCCCACAGGAACGGCCTTCAGGCGCTCCAGAATCGTATCCGGGCTCGTAAGATACAACTGCTCGTCAAACGTCACTTCGCCGTCTTTGAGGAACGGCTGGACCAGCGCCAGCGTCTCCCGGGTCCGTTTGGCCGGAGAGCAGAGAATGCGCTCGGGTGCGAACTGGAGTTCCTTCAGAGCCGCGCCCATCACCGGCGCCGCGTTCCGGCCCCGCTCATTCAGGGCACGATCGAAATCGTCGATGTCCGTCGCGTCCCAGCTTGATTTGGCATGGCGGAGGAGGGCAAGAGAGAGCATTGCGGCCTTGGGCTGGCGTTGCGCGACGAACGGACCTTATAGCAGGCCGTCGGTGCCGTTAAGCGATAGGCCATAGATTCGCGCTGCGGTGATGACAAGGTCCATCCGCAATGGATTATCTACTGGCACCGCTTTTTTGGCTCTTGAGCCTTCTCCTCAGCATCGTCTGGTGGATTTTCACGCAACTTCTCTGGATTGTGCTCTGGCTTTTGCTGCCGGTCGCCGTCATCGCCTTCGTTGCGTTGCGGGTGGCCGAGCGCGTGCTGGGGCAGGAGAAGGTCCGTACGTGGGTTAAGGCGCGGAGTCAGAAATACGGGGCATCCGCATCAAACCGGATCCGCCGTGTCGTCTTCGCGCTCGGCGTGCTGCCGATCCGGGTGCTGTTCTGGCTGCCGGTTTACGCGCTCTGGCACAGCATCGTCAGCCTGCTGTGGCGGCCCAAGTGGTCGCCCTGGCAGCGGGCGTGGGCCAAGCGCTGGCGCGCACAGCCGAAGGTCCGCTGATCGATCAGGGGAGCATCCCCGATCAGCGCGCGTTGGATGAACGCGAGGCGAAGCGGACGGCTTCTTCGGCGGCGCGGACGACGGCTTTTGCCTTATTGATGCATTCCTGCTGTTCGTTCTCGGGAATGCTGTCGTGCACGATGCCGGCCCCGGCTTGGACGTGGATCATGCCATCCTTGAGGATGGCCGTCCGGAGCACGATGCAGGTGTCCATCTCGCCGCTTGCCGAGAAGTAGCCGACGCAGCCCGCATAGGGTCCGCGCTTGGCCTTTTCGACTTCGGCGATGATTTCCATCGCTCGGACCTTCGGCGCTCCGGAAACGGTGCCCGCGGGGAAGCCCGCCATGAGCGCGTCGATCGCGTCGTGATTTTTCTCATCCAGCTTGCCGATCACATTGGAGACAATGTGCATGACGTGGCTGTAGCGCTCGATGACGAATTTGTCGGTGACGGTGACGCTGCCTGGTTCGGAGACGCGGCCGACGTCATTGCGGCCGAGATCGAGCAGCATCAGGTGCTCGGAGCGTTCCTTCGGATCGGCGAGGAGGCGTGCCGCCAGTTCCTTGTCTTCGGCCTCGGTTGCGCCACGGCGGGCCGTACCGGCGATCGGCCGGATGGTGACGACGCCGTCGCGGGCGCGAACGAGGATCTCGGGCGAAGACCCAACGAGCTGGAAGTCGCCGAAGTCCAGATGGAACAGGAAGGGCGAGGGGTTGAGCCGGCGCAGCGCGCGATAGAGCGCAAATGAGGGCAGGGCGAACGGCGCCGAGAAGCGCTGAGACAGCACGACCTGAAAGATGTCGCCGGCCTTGATGTACTCCTTCGCCTTCGCGACCATCTCCATGTAGTCGGCAGGCGACGTGTTCGATTGCGGCTCCGGCAGCGTAAGGGCGGGCTGCGGCGCGGGAACGGCGCGGGGAAGGGGCGTATCGAGCGCGGCGATGGCGCCTTCGATGCGAGCTTGCGCTTGCGCATAGGCTTCCGCAGCGGAGGTGTTCTCGCGCGGGCGCACCGGCGTCACCAGGATCATTTCATCCTTGACGTTGTCGAAGATGAGCATGAGCGTCGGGCGGATCAGGATGGCGTCGGGAACGCCGAGCGCGTCCGGCTTCATTTCCGGCAGCTTTTCGATCAGCCGCACGGTGTCGTAGCCCATATAACCGAAAATTCCGGCTGCCATCGGGGGCAACGTTTCGGGAAGTGCGATGGTGCTTTCGGCGAGCAGGTGGCGCAGCGACTGCAGCGCGGGACGGTCCTCGCGCGTGAAGGCGTTAGCGTCCAATTCCGGTGCGCGGTTGATCTCCGCGATGTCGCCGTTGGCCTTCCAGATCAGGTCCGGCGCGAAGCCGATGACGGAGTAGCGGCCGCGTGCCGATCCGCCTTCGACTGATTCCAGGAGGAAGCTCATCGCGCGCTGCTCGCCGAGCTTCAGGTAGGCCGAGACGGGCGTCTCCAAATCGGCGATGAGGCGCGTCCAGACAACCTGGGCTGCGCCGTCATCGTAGATTTTCGCAAACTGATCGGGCGCGGGAAAAATATCCGCGCGCCCTGAATTTGTGCTCGCCTCTGTAATGGAGGAGGAGCCGACAGACGAAGTTTTGGCCGATGCCGGCGCTGCCGTCGAGGCGGTCACGTCAGTTTCACTCTTCGCTTAGGCCGAGGGCCGACTTCAACTCAGCAGCGTTCACGGTTGCGCCGAACCGCTTCTTCAGCGCTTCGGTATATTCCGTCACCGTCTGGTTTGCGAGTTCGGCGTTGAGTTCGCGGGTCAGCTGGTCGGTCTCGGTGAGCGAGGCTTCGGGCGCTGCGATCACATCGGCCACCTGGAAGACGATGTCCGTCGAGCGATCGGGAGAGGCGCCATGACCCGCCTTGCCTTTCGACACCGCAAAGGCCTGTGCGACGATCTCCTCCGATAGGCTCTGCGGCAGGGTCTTGCGCGTCAGAGGCTCTGTCTTCTCGACCTTGTTCTTGGCTTCGGCTTCGAGTGCGGTCATTGGCTCGCCGGCGTTGACGCGGTCGGTGAGCTTCTTGGCAAGCTCGTCAATCAGGCGGTGACGCTCGGAGGTGGTGTAGTCGTTCTTCACCTGCTCCTTCACCTCTTCGAACGGCTTCTGCTTGGGCGGCTCGGCGGAGAGCACATTCACCCAGGCGTAGCCGCCTTCGGCGAGTTCGATGGCGGTGTCGTCCGAGCTGTTGTCGGGTGCGAACGCGCGGGCGACAATCTTGCGAAGGTCAGGCGTTTCCATCACGGGCTTGCCATCGGGCGCGAGGCCCGTTGCGTCCGTCGCCGGGATTTCCTTGAAGGTCAATTTCGAGCTTTCGGCGATCTCCTGCAGCGTCTTGCCGGCGATGCGGTTGTCTTCGACCTCGTCGTGCTTGTTATGCAATTCGGAGCTGGCCTTCTCGGTCGCAAGCTTGTCGCGCACCTGATCCTTCACGTCATCGAGCGTGCGCTTGATGCCGGGATCGATTTGCGTGACGCGCAGGATGACCGTCGCGAAGCGGCCTTCGACAACGTCGGAGAACTTGTCCTTCTCGAGCGAGAAGGCGACGTCGGCGATTTTGGGGTCGATCAGGTTCTTCTTGGCGACAAGGCCGAGATCGACGTCGGTTTCCTTCGCACCGGCTTCCTTCGCAACATCGCCGAAGGTTTTCTTGCCGTCGCGAAGATCCTTCAGCGCTGCTTCCGCCGTCGCTTTGTCCTTGAAGGCGATCTGCTGAATACGCCGCTCTTCGGGCTTGTCGTAGGTATCTTTGGTCGCCTCATAGGACTTGGCGATTTCTTCGTCCGTGATCGTGATCTGCTTCTTGAGATCATCGATACCGAGCGTGAGCACCTGCACCTTGCGGTACTCGGGCGTCATGTATTTCGCCTTGTCCTTGTCGTAGGCCTCTCTAAGCGTGTCCTCGGAGGCTTCCGCGACAGTCACGGCCTCGGGATCGATCTTGACCCACTCGATGACGCGCTTTTCGTCGTTGTAATTGTGCATGAGGTCGAGAAGCGGCTTCGGCACCGTCTGGCCCGTCACCAGCGACCGGACGATCGCCGCGCGCAGCTCATCCTTGCGGCGCAGGTTCAGGAAGCCTTCTTCTGACATGCCGATCTGGCGCAGCAGCGCGTCGAAATCGTTCTTGGAGAATTTGCCGTTGACCTGGAAATCCGGGTCCGACTGGACGCCTTCGACCAGGGTCTTGTCGGAGAGGGCGAGGCCCAGCTTCTTGGCGTGGGCTTCGACGGCGGCGCCACCGAGCATCTGCGCCAGCACACGCTGGTCAAGACCGAAGGCGCGGCCCTGTTCGGCCGTGATGCGCTGGCGGGCCTGCTGCGATACGCGGTCGAGCTCGTTCTGGTAGGCGCGGCGGAATTCTTCGTCGGAGATCGAGGTGTCGCCGACCTTGGCGACGGCGCCACGGCCCCAGCCCCGGAAGACGTCGTTGATGCCCCAGATGGCAAAGCTCAGCACCAGCAATCCGAACAGCAGCTTGGCAACCCAAGTCTGGGTGCCGCGTCTCATAGCTTCGAGCATAGATAAAGACGTCCCGTTGATGGAAGCGTGACGCTGCCGCGGGAGGGCGTTAGGTCATCGAGCTTCGGATGGCATGAGCACTCCGCGGAGCGAAGCGATTGGCGTGATATGAAGCGCAGCCCGTTTCGGATTGCAAGGGCGACCGGGATGAGGTTACGGAGTGTTCACTCCGGCGGGCACTCGCAGTGGCGTTTTCGCGGCTGCAAAAAGAAGGGATAAGAATGGTGAACGAACGGCGCGAGATAAGGCCTCTGGTCGCGGGCAATTGGAAGATGAACGGGCTGAAGGCGAGCGTCGGCGAGCTGCTCGCAGTCGGTGACGCCCTTTCAGGACCGATGGCATCTATCCCAGCCGACGTCATGATTGCGCCTCCAACGACGCTTCTAGCGGGTTTTGCGGCCTCTCTGGAGGGGCGCCCCGTGTTGCTCGCCGGCCAGGACTGCCACGCGGCTGCGAACGGGGCTCATACGGGCGATATTTCGGCGGAAATGCTCAAGGATGCGGGTGCGACGGCCGTGATCGCCGGCCATTCGGAGCGGCGCGCCGACCACGGGGAGACGAACGAGCAGGTGAGGGCGAAGGCAGAGGCTGCTCATCGCGCCGGGCTCATTGCGATCGTCTGCGTGGGCGAAACCAAAGAGGAGCGGGTCTCGGGTGCGACACTCCGCGTGGTGTCTGAGCAACTCAAGGGATCGTTGCCCAAAGGCTCGACCGCGGCCAATACGGTTGTGGCTTACGAGCCGGTGTGGGCGATCGGCACGGGGCTGACGCCAACGCCAGAGGATGTTCGCATCGTGCACGAAGCCATCCGTCGCGATCTCGTTGATCTATTCGGCACGGAAGGTGCGGGCATGCGCATTCTCTACGGCGGCTCGGTGAAGCCGGATAATGCTGCCACGTTGATGTCTGTGGAGAACGTCAACGGCGCGCTGGTGGGAGGCGCCAGTCTCAAGGCTCACGATTTTCTCGCCATAGTTCGCGCGTATGAGTCGACGTGATGCCGCTTTCTCTTCGCCACGCGATTGGGTTTGCAATCGGCGCGATGATTTGCGCGCCCGTTTCCGCGTGGGCGACACAACCCAAAGTCGATCCTGAGACGTGCAGCGCGCTGCGTCTGGAGCAGATTCGGTTTCGCGCTTCCGGCGTGCTCGACGACATGAGCAAGGGTGCGCAGTGGGCAAAGGCCAATCTGCCGCCCGAGCGGCTGCGCGAAATCGAGCATTATATTCAGCTGGACGAGCAGGTGAAATTCGGCTGCCGCGACGCCAAGCTCTCGCCTGAGGCGGAGCGGGCGAGCGAGGCAGCCGCTCGCATCGAAATCAATTCGGACGCCGATCCGACCGCGCCCGCCGCAAATGACCCGCCCAAGCCCGGCGCGTCCGCCAAACCGGCAGCGGCCGAGAAAAAGAAACCCGCCAAGCCGGCTGCCGATAAAGCTGCCGAGAAGCCTGAAAAGAAGGACCCGCCGAAGAAGGCGAAGCCGCCGCCGCCCAAGGCCGAGAATGCGGCGCCGGCCAAGCCAGCGAAGCAGAAGGTTTCCCAGGAACGGGCTGCGCCGGCCCCGCCGGTCATCGTGGAACGTAGCGCAGGCACGCGGGCCTCGGACGCATACAGTCCACCTTACGTGCCCGACCCCTCACTGCCCCAGTTCGGTTTTGGCGAAACGGTGGTCACGCCGCACGCGGGTGACTAATAGTCCCAAAACCGCCGCCCGGCCTCAAGGGGCTTGAAACGGGCACCATAGCGCCCGAGGTCGACTGGGTTGACATTCGCGGCCCTTTGAACGCACCCAAGGGCTGGTTCATCGCCCCAGGCTAGTGTATACGCGCACGCTTGCAGGGCCTGCCGCCCGCTCAATCCGGATCAAAATACCTATGGCTACCGTACTGCTCATTATCCATTTGATGATCGCCGCGGCGCTCGTCGCTGTCGTGCTTTTGCAGAAGTCCGAGGGCGGTGCGCTCGGCATGGGCGGCGGCGGCGGTGGTGGCGGCGGCTTCCTGACGGGCCGGGGAACGGCCAACCTTCTGACGCGTACGACGGCCGGCCTTGCCGCCGCGTTCTTCGCGACCAGCATCCTGCTGACGATCCTGGCGAATCACTCGGCCCAGCGGGGTTCCGCCTTCGATCGCGCTCCCCAGACCGGCACGCAGGCGCCGGCGACCGGCGGCGAAGCACCAACGACCGAGCCCGGCCGTGGCGGCATTCTGGACAAGCTCGACGCGCCCCGCGCGCCACTCGTCCCCCAGAATCAGTAAGGCACGCCTCAGTTTCATGTGCGCGGCCGGGTCCATGCGTCCCGGCCAGCTAGACCCTCCGCGATTTCCCTGCGACACTGGGGAAATCTCGGGGGAGACAACATGGCTGACCTCAATTCGATCCGGCTGAGAGGGTTACACCTCGGTGCGTGGCGCATTCCGGCGTTGGGCGCAGGAGCAGCCGCTCTTCTTCACCTTGGCGGCTGTGGCGCCTCTCTCGGCGATCTGACGACGGCGTCGGTGACGAATTACCAGGCCGCCAATCTGTTCGCTCCGGCCGGGTACAGCATCTCGAACAACCCAGACGGCAGCATTCACGTCACGGCTGCCGGATCTCCCGGAACGCCCTCCGATCGGCTTGAGAAGATCGCTCTCGCTGCTGCGGCCGACTATGGCTTGGCGCAGCATCAGAAGACGTTCACGGCGACGCCCCCGCAGACGACGTTCAAATGCGGGAAGACGAAGACGACCGACAAAGGCAACCAGATCTCGATCAAGCCGGTCGATCTCCGCGTCGTCGCGATCGACGTTACCTACGGCCGCGACGGTATCGCACCCGCGGCGCGCAACACGCGTGAAACGGCCGACGCCCTCAAGGCGCAGATCGCCAGCGAAACGGTGCCTCCGGACGTGCAGGCTGCCGCAACGCAAGAGGTTTCACAGCAGTGCGGCAGGCCGCTTTAACGCCGCACTCCGTTAACGTCTGAGCCTTGCGACCTTTTC
>Ga0180218_1001345_pt1 | contig 15223 bp, 14 predicted proteins | sample eDN3rd37CKraftBY_FD_151334 | JGI IMG/M metagenome (GOLD analysis project Ga0180218, IMG submission 151334) | Enriched backyard soil microbial communities from Emeryville, California, USA - eDNA 3rd pass 37_C Kraft BY (version 2) (version 2) | ecosystem: Environmental > Terrestrial > Soil >...
TTTCTCGGCGATCATTACTGCAGGAATATTCGTGTTTCCCGAGACGAGCGTCGGCATGATGGAGCAATCGACAACGCGAAGACCGCCTAAGCCGTGCACTCGTAATTGCGAATCAACGACGGATGTACGGTCATCTGGAGGTCCCATCTTCGCGGTACCAACGGGATGGAAAATGGTAGTACCGAGCTCCCGACAGGCTGCTAAAAGCTCTTCGTCGGTTTGTATGTTATCGCCCGGTGTGAATTCTCTCTTGATGTAGTCAGCAAACGGTTTGGTGTGCACCATCCGTCGTGCGAACTTCACTCCGGCGACCGTAGTTCGACGATCTTTTTCCGTCGCAAGATAATTGGCCTGGATTGAAGGGGCCTCGTTGGGATTTTTAGATTTAATCCGAACAAATCCACGAGACTCCGGGCGAAGCTGGCAAACCGAAAGCGTGCAACCCGAGAAAGGATGAACTTCGCCTGCTGCAGTGTCCGCCGATAAGGTGGCGAAGTGGAATTGAATATCGGGAGTTTGACTCTCGTCGGGCAGTGCCCGGCAAAACATACCTGCTTTGTTAATGCCGATCGCGATTGGGCCCGATCGCCGCAACAGCCAATGCATGGCCATTCGCGCTTTGCCGAGAAACGAGTTCATCTCGTCATTGATGGTGATCGGGCGCGTCACCTCATACATTACGCGAACCTGCAAGTGATCTTGCAGGTTTTCGCCGACGCCGCGAAGATCATGGACGACGCGTATATCTTGGTCGCGCAACAATTGAGCCGGGCCGACTCCCGAGAGCTGCAGAATTTGCGGAGTTTTGACCGCGCCGGCGCAAAGCAACACTTCAAGATTTGCTATCGCAAAATTACGCGTTCCACCTTTAAAAAACTCAACTCCGGCTGCGCGTTTGCCGTCGAATACAACGCGTTCGACAAGTGCCTCTGTCTGAATTGCTAGGTTGCGACGCTTACGTGCGCGCTTCAGGTAGGTTGCAGCCGTCGAGCATCGAAAGCCGCGTTTCGTCGTTAATTGGTAATATCCGACACCTTCTTGATCGCCGTTGTTAAAATCATTGGTCTGCTTAATGCCGAGCTTTTTAGCGGATTGAATGAAGGCATTTACGAGTTCGTCATCGTTAGGAACGGTGGATGCGCAAATAGGCCCGCCAACGCCGCGAGTATCGGATTCGCCCAAGTCATTGTGTTCCAAGCGTTTGAAATAGGGCAGGCAGGAGTCCCAATCCCACCCTTTATTTCCGAGTTGGCCCCAATGATCGTAGTCCTCTTTTTGCCCGCGAATATAAATGAGGCCATTGATGGAACTTGATCCACCTAATGTTCGGCCGCGCGGCCAATAAATACTTCTTCCATTCAAGTTTGGGTTCGGTTCAGTGTTGAACATCCAATTGTAGACTGGATGCTTCATTGTCTTGGCGTAACCAATGGGCAAATGAATCCACAGGTTACGATCGGCAGGGCCAGCCTCAAGCAGGAGAACGGAATACTTCCCGTCTTCGGTTAGGCGATCAGCCAGTACGCAGCCGGCAGAGCCTGCGCCCACAATTATGAAGTCGAAAGTTTTCAATTCGCTTCTTCCCTTTGCTCTCGGCTTTTCTTGCGTGCGACCTATTCTTTCGAGGTCGTTGAGTTCCACGCCTGAGAATTCAGCCGTTTTTTTGGAAGGAGCCTACTGGCAAGTCAGTTCAAGCGATAAGGAAAATTGCACTGACACCTAAAAACGAGTCGCATCTTTTGCGACATTGCAAGCCAAGTAAGTTTGGTGGGGCTTCCTGCATGCCGATTAATTCATTAGCGTCTTGAGAAGAATGCAGTTGCAAGCATAGCCTTGCTGTAATTTGATGGATGAGCGCAGATGCGATTGACGGACTATGAACAATCGCTGCTCGCCGGTGAAGCCGGCCCGCTGCGCCAGTGGGCCATGGATCATCAGGTCAAGGTCGGGCGCTATCTCGGCGCCAAGGATTTGGTGCCGGTGGTGCAGGCGCACATCATGGCCGATACCGAGTCGCTCGGCAAAGCCGGCGTCGAATGGCTGGAGAACTGGGCAAAGCTTCCGCCGGAGCAGCGCCGCGTGAAGATCCCGACGATTACCGATCCGCGCGGCACCGACTTCGCGGCCGCCGAACGCATGAAGCAGCAGCCGTGGATGCTCGATCTCGAACGGCGCGCGATCAAGGCGTTCGAGGCGATGAGCGTGTTGATGACGAACACCTGCATCAACTACCAGACCATCATGCCGCCGGTGAAGGGCGAGCACGCCGCCTACGGTGACACCGGCGTCGTGATCTATACGAACAGCGTCTGCGGCGCGCGCTCGAATTTCGAGGGCGGTCCGTCGGCACTGAGCGCGGGATTGACCGGGCGAACGCCGCGTTACGGCTTTCATCTCGACGAGCGCCGATTGGCGACGCTTCGCATCAACATGAGCTGGACGCCGCGGGAACTGAACGAATGGGGCGCGCTCGGCGGCGTCGTCGGGCGACTCGCCGGCGATTACTGGCAGGTGCCGGTCATTGCCGGTCTCGACCGCATTCCCGGTTCGGACGAGATGAAGCATTTCGGTGCGGCGCTCGCGAGCTTCGGCTCCGTGGCGCTGTTCCACATGGCGGGAATTACGCCGGAGGCGGAAAGGCTGGAGGACGTCCTGCCGAAGGGCAAGGCGATCCGCGAACACGCCGTCGGCGAACAGGATGTTCGCGCTCTGCAGAAACGCTATATCAACGAGGTCGATAGCGTCGATCTCGTCGTCTTCTCGGCGCCGCAGCTCAGCATCGTCGAACTGCAACAGCTCGCCGATCTGCTCGACGGGCGCCAGGCGAAGATACCGCTTCTCGCCGTCACCAGCCCGCAGGTGAAACCCGATGCCGACCGCATGGGTCTCACCGCCCGGATCGAAGCGGCGGGCGGCAGCGTGCTTGAGGGCATGTGCTTCTATCAAAGCTATGCGCGTGAGATGGCCGAGGCGAACAACTGGAAAAAGCTCGCCACCAATTCCGCCAAGCTCACCAACATCATCGGCGGTTACGGCTACAAGCCCGCGCTCCTTTCCATGGAAGCCTGCGTAAGAACCGCGTGCGCCGGAGGGAGGATCGCGCAATGAGCAACAAGATTTTTTACGCCACGGCCGGTATGGGCAAAAAATTGCAGGGCGAGGCGCTGGTCGCCAAGGACGGTTTTTCGGCGCGCTACGATCTCGACCGGATCAAGGGCGTGTTCTCGCGCCCCGAGCACAAGCTCGCCGGCCAGAGCTATAACGGCCGCATTCTGATTCTCGACGCCGCGAAAGGCGGCGTGGCGACCGCCTGGATGCTGTACGAAATGGCCGCGCGCCGGATCGTTCCGGCAGCGCTTGTGCTGAACGCCGTCAACCCGATCATGGTGCAGGGCGCGGCGCTTGCCGATGTGACACTGATCTCGGGTTTCGATATCGATATCACACAGGCGATCCCGAATGGCGCACAGGTCGAAATCAATCCCGAGGATCGACCTTATATTCGGATGTTGTAGACTGCAGAGCAGGTCAGGGTTTCAGGATCAGTTTCGGCGCCACGTTGCGACCGGCGCGGATGTCGCGAAATGCGGAAAGGCCTTCATCAAGCGCTCGCACCTCGAACCAGTCGAGCGTGCCCAACTGTCCGGCAACCATGGCTGCGAAGGTGTCCGCGAAGTCCTTCATCGTATAGCAATAAGTGCCGATGAAGGTGATCTCCTGCAGCGTCATGCGACGAATGTCGAGGCCGCCGGTGCCGCTCGCAAGTCCGATATGCACGATGATGCCGCCCGGTTTGGCGACGCGGCTCGCGACCGCGCGAGTCGGCTCGCCGCCGAATGCGTCGATTGCAATGTCGAAAGGGCCTTCGGTGACTTCCGTGAGGATGTGGAACGGGCCCGCCTTGACGAGCGCCGGATGCCGAACCGGGTTCGGCTCGACGATATAAATCTCCCTGGCACCGAAGGCCGCAAGCGCAAGAGCGGAGCCGACGCCGATCGGCCCGCCGCCGATGATAAGCGCGCGCGCCGAGGATAATGGGACGAAAGAGGCCGCGGCGCCCAACCGGACTGCATGCCATGCACAGGCAAGTGGCTCGCAGAGCGCCGCCTTCTCAATCGGGAAGCCGTCCGGGACATCGACGAGATTGCGCTCCGGGATTGCCACCTGTTCGGCAAAAGCGCCGGGCCGCGGCGGCATCGAAATGATCTGCCGCGAGGCGCACAAATTCGTCCGCCCCGACCGGCAGGCCTCGCATTGCATGCACGTCACCAGCGGATTGACAGTGACGCGGCGGCCGGTGCGGCCGCCGGTCACGATTTGCCCCGCCGCTTCATGGCCGAGCACCAGCGGCGCGGGCCGCCGCTCGTCATGACCGAGATAGGCATGCATGTCGGACCCGCAGATGCCGACGGCGTGCACGTCGAGGACGACTTCGCCGGCATTCGCCTGCGGCCGCGGAAGATCGTCGCGGAAGGCCATCGCCTCAGGGCCGGTATAAACGAGCGCTTTCATCGCGAACTCACTTGATCTTGCCTGGTCTCATTTGGCGAGATAGCCGCCGTCGACCGCGAGAATCTGGCCGGTGATATAGGCGGATCCCGGCGCTGCCAGAAAAACCGTGGTGCCGTCGAGATCGGACAATTCGCCGTTGCGGCCGATCGCCGTGGCGTCCGCGTGTTTCCGGGCAAGTGCCGGATCGCCGAATATCGGCTGCGTCAGTTCGGTCGGGAAGAAACCGGGTGCGATGGCATTCGTCCGCACGCCGTGCCGCGACCACGCTTCCGCCATGGCGCGCGTCAGTTGCGCGACGCCGCCCTTCGAGGCCCCGTAGGCGATGCCGTTGGTGAAAGCGCGGAAACTCTGCAGCGAAGCGATATTGATGATCGAGCCGCCCTTCTTCTCGGTCATGCCGGAAAGCAGTGCGCGCCCGAGGAAAAACGGCACCGACAAATTGAGATGCAGCGTCGCATTCCAGGTTGCGAGGGAAATCCGGTCTGCCGGTTCGCGAAAATTGACGCCGGCGGCATTGACCAGAATGGTCGGCGTTCCAAAAACGCGTTTGATATCGGCAGCGAATCCATCGAATTCCGTGAGCGCCGAAAGATCGCAAGCGAGCGGCTTCGCTATGCCGCCAGCCTCCGTAATCTCACTGACTAGTTGATTCAGCACCGCCTGACGGCGGGCAACACAAATCGTTTCAGCGCCGGCAAGCGCAATGGCTCTTGCCATCCGGCGGCCGATGCCGGAAGAGGCGCCGGTAACAACCGCGGTCTGGCCTTTCAACGAGAACAATTCGGATAAAAACGCGGACATCGTCGTCTAGCTATCGGTCGCGGTCAGGTCGAAATTGTCCCCGGGAAACCATTTTGCGAGGCGGATATCGCTCGTTCGCGCGTGCGCTTCCATGCCCTCCAGGCGCGAGAGCCGCGCGGCGACGGCACCGATCGATTTGTTGGCTTCGCGCGTCATGCGCTGCCAGGTCAGCGTCTTGAGGAACTTGCCGACCGAAAGACCGCCGGTGTAACGCGCCGCGCCCTTCGTTGGCAGGATGTGATTGGGGCCGGAGGTTTTGTCGCCGTAGGCGACGGTGGTCTCCTCGCCGAGAAAGAGCGAGCCGTAGTTGCGCAAATTCGCGAGCCACCAGTCGAGATCTACGCAGTGGACCTCGAGATGCTCGGAGGCATATCCGTCGGAGACCTTGACGGCTTCCTCACGGCTGCCGGCGAAAACAATCTCGCCATAGTCGCGCCACGCGGCCTCGGCGTTCTTGGCGTTCAGCTCAGGAAGCGCGCCGATCATCTGCGGCACGAGCTTGCTGACCTTTTCGCCAAGGTCGCGCGACAGCGTAATCAGCCAGGCCGGCGAGTTGTAGCCATGCTCTGCCTGACCGACGAGATCGGCCGCGACGATTTCGGGGTCGGCAGTCTCATCGGCAATCACCAGGATTTCCGACGGGCCGGCGAACATGTCGATACCGACGCGGCCATAGAGAATGCGCTTGGCTTCAGCCACGAACTGGTTGCCGGGGCCGACGAGAATGTCGGCCGGATGGCCGGTGAACAGGCCGAAGGCGAGGGCGGCGATCGCCTGTACGCCACCGAGATTGAGAATAGTATCGGCGCCGCACAGATCCAGCGCGTAGAGCACCGCCGGGCTCATGCCGGTGCCGGCACGGGGCGGCGAACAGGCAATCACGCTCGGCACGCCCGCGACTTTCGCCGTGGTGATCGACATGACCGCGGAAGCAACATGCGTGTAGCGGCCGCCCGGAATGTAACAGCCGGCAGCGTTCACCGGAATGTTGCGATGGCCAGCGACCAGCCCCGGAGCGAGTTCGATTTCCGTATCGCGAATGGCGGCGCGCTGAGCTTCCGCAAACCGCCGAACCTTGTCATGTGAAAAGCGGATATCGTCTTTCAGCTTTTGCGGGACCTTCTCCGCAGCGTGCGCACGATCTTCGGCGGAGACGACGATTTCGCCTTCCCATTTGTCGAAACGGCGGGCGAGCTCGATTGCCTTGGCTTCGCCGCCGGCCTCGATTTCGTTCAGCATCGTCTGGACGTTCGCCTGCACGTCGGCTTCGCCGGATGCAGCGGTCTTGGGTGCTCGCTTCAGATATTCTACGGTCATTGCCTCGACTTCTTAGTTTTCCTTCGGGATTAACGCAGTGCCCACAGTGACAGCCACGGGATGAAAGCGAGCATCAGCACGACGATCAGCATCGAAATCACGTAAGGCACGGCCTTGCCGGCGATCGGCAAGATTCGTTCACCGGTCAGTCCGGACAGAACAAACAGGTTTAGGCCGAGCGGCGGTGTGATGAAGCCAACCCCGAGCGCCGTGACCATGAAGATGCAGAACTGGATCTGATCCATGCCGATCTGCTGCGCGATCGGCAGCATGATCGGCGCGAGGATGACGATGTTCGGCGTCGTCTCCATCACGCAGCCGGCGAGAATAAGAACGCCGAGCATCATGAGGATGATGAATGTCGGATTGGTCGTGACCTCGGTGATGTGCTGCAGGACAGCCTGCGGCAGGTTGATGGCCGAGAAGGCCTGGGCGAGGGGCAGGGCAAACGCAATGATCGGTACGATCACGCCGTTCACTTTCGCCGAGGATTCCAGCATCTTCGGGAAATCGGCAAGCTGCAGTGTGCCGCGCCAAAAGCCAATAGCGATCGTGATGACGACCGCGGCGGCAGCGGCTTCCGTTGGCGTGAAGATGCCCGAATAAATGCCGCCCCAGATGATGGCCGGGATCGAAAGCGCGTAGCGTCCGTCCCACAGCGCCTTCAGCCAGCGCTCGAAGGAAAATCGAGCATCGGTGTTTTCGTAACCGTGAATGCGGTTCAACACGACGTTCGTGATCATGATCGAAATCATGATCATGATGCCGGGCACGACCGCCGCGATGAACAGCGTCGAAGCGGAAATGCCGAGAACAAGGCCGATGATGATGTAGGAGATCGACGGCGGGATCAGGATTCCTGTGCAGGAACCGGATGCGACCAGCGCGCACGCATATGCCGGCGGATAGCCGCGCTGCACCAGCCGTGCATACATGATCCTGCCGACAGCCGCGGCGCCTGCTGCGTCCGATCCGGAGATGCAGGCGAAGAATCCGCAACCGAGAACCGTCGAGGTGCCGAGGCCGGAGCGCAACGAGCCGAGCGTCGCTTCGGCAATGTCGATCAATTTGTTGGAAAGGCCGCTTCGCACCAACGCGTCGCCGGTGAGGATATAAAGTGGAATCGCGATCAGAGCAAAAGAGTCGACGCCATCGAACAATGCTTCACCAAAGAGCGACATCGGCAATACGCCAGTCGAAAGCAAGAGGCCGACCGAGCCGATGCCGAGCGCGACCCAGACCGGCACACTCAAGGCAAACAGGACAAGAGTCAGCAATAACGGCCACCATACTTCCGGGCCGAGATTCAGCGATGCGCCGGGGATTTGGTACAGCATGATTAATCAAACAGCCTTTCACCGCGATAAGGCGGACGTCCGGAGCGCAGATCTGCGATATCGCGCAAGATCGATTGCAGCGTACGGAGAGCAATGAGGGAAAAGCCCAATGGAACAGCCACGACAAACCAGGCGCGGGTAATGCGTAATCCCTCGGTGACAGAGTAATATTTGATTGACATCAGTACCGGCGAGATCGTCCAGTAAAGCGCGCCGATCGCGAGCGCAAGCGTGAGCAAGTCGGCGAAAATGTAGAGAAGGGCTACGCCCCGCGGCGGCAGAATTTCGGTGATGACGTCGATACGGATATGAGCACGCTCACGCACCGCCGAGGCGCAACCAATCCACACCAAGTAGATGAAGGCAAAACGCGCCGTTTCCTCGCCCCACGTGCTGGAATAGGCAAGGCCAAACCGCCGCAGAACCTCGATGGAAATGACGAGAACGATGTAGGTGTAGAAACCAAGCAGCAGCCAGCGCTCGCCATTGGCATCGAATTTTTTGAGGAACTCCCGCACGCCCGCCCCCGGTTTCGATTGGCAAAAAGATGATCGCCTCGTCCGTGTCGGGCGAGGCGATCTGATCGCGGTTAAATGTCGTTGACGTAATACTTGCTCGGCTTGTTGGCGGCATCGACCAGCGCCTGGAACTTATCGGCAGAGCCCAGGATCTTGGTCTTGATGTCGTCCCATTCCTTGCGCTGGGCGCCGGACTTTTCTTTCCACTGCGCGAGTTCGTCGGCCGTCGGCACATAGAACTCCACGCCGGCCTTGCGCATTTCGGCCATGGCGAAGGCGCGCGAAGCGGGCACTTGCGAGAGGTTCTGCTGCAGGCAGACATCCGCGGCATCGCGGATCGACTGCCGGGTCTGCTTGTCGAGGCCGTCGAACCAGCCCTTGTTCATCGCATAGACCTGGCTGTCCGGCACCGGCCGGTTGAACGTGACGTGCGAGAGGATATCCTTGAAGCCGAACGCGTAGAGCGCGCCCAGGGCCGGATCGAGCGCGTCGGCAACGCCCTGCTTGAGCGCCGAAGCCGTCTCGCCCCATGCCACCGGAGTCGGGTTCGCGCCAAGCAGCCGGTAGAACTGCTTGAGAATTTCCGAGCCGGGCACGCGGAATTTGATGCCTTCAAGATCTTTCGGTGTCTTGAACGGACCGCCGGGAAGGCCGCGGCGCTTCGCTGCGGTGCGCGGATCGATGCAGAAATAGAACATCGGCTCGAAGCCTTTTTCGCGCACGAGCTTGTTGACCTGATTTTCCCAGACGTCGCTGGTGACCAGATTGACGAATTTCTGGTTCTCGCCGCACCAGTAGGGGAGATTGATGAGATCGACCGCCGGCGCGAAGGGTGCGAAGTTCGACAGGCTGAATTGGCCTATCTCGACCGTGCCCGCCTGCACTTTTTGCGCAAGCGCCGTGCCGATGCCGAGCGCGCCGCCCGCCTGCAGCTTCACGTAGATCTGGCCGTTGGTGAAGTTCTGCAGGTTTTCCTTCACGTTAAGCTGGATCACCGGATAGGAGCGCGTCGTGCCGACGCGGTACTCGGTAGCGAGGGTGATCTTGCTCTTTGCAGATTTCTCGCGTTCCTGCTCTTCCTGTGCCGTCTGGGCGGCCGCTTCTCTGGAGAACAAAGTGCCGGCACCGGCTGCGACTACGGCTGCCGTGAAACCGAATTTTGCGGAAATCTCAAAGAAATTGCGGCGTTCGACCGAGCGCAGCTCATCGTTTGCCGCGGGCTTGCGGCCTCTGATGCTATTGATCTCGCCCAGCGCGCGATCGAGCAGTTTACGTTCCTTGTCGTTAGCCATCGTTTTCCTCCCAGGTTCAGTTCTTTTTATTTTCTGTGTTGATCAACGGATCACTGTTTCTGTTCTTGGCGTTGCGGACCGCCTCGCGCCGCAATGATTCAGCGGTCAGGAGCGCCGCTGCCGTCGCGAGCAGCAGGAAATGCGTGACGTCTCCGAAAAACTGACGCACAGCGCCGCCGGTCATGACCCCGATTTTTCCAAGCAGAATATCGCCGGCGAACAGGGCGCACGTAATCCAGAAGAGAATGAGAATTATGCTCATGGCAGCCGTGCTTTTCGCGGCGCCAAGGACGCTCGGCCGAGAAAGTCGATCACGCTTTCCTCCCAGAAAAGTCGTTGTGACCGCCAGCGCTATTATTGTATGCGCTTACATTTTTTATAGAATGGGGCACCAATTAGCTGCTGTCAATCCATGACAGGATGCTGTCCGCAGGAGCTAATGAAGAAATGGCACGAGGTAGGAGTGGGTGAAGTCGGCAAACGTCAAGCTACACAGGTCGATATCGCCCGTAAGGCGGGCGTTTCGACGGCTACGGTATCGCGTGTGTTGAATCGGTCTCCGCTCGTTAAGCCGCAAGTCCGTGAGCACGTGCTCGCGGTGATGGCGGAGCTCAAATATTATCCCCATGCGGCAGCGCGCGCGCTCGCGTCGAGCCGCACCTACACGATCGGCGCGGTTATCCCGACGTTGAATAACTCGATCTTTGCGGCGAGCGTCAATTCGTTCGAGGCAAGGCTGCAGCTTGCAAATTACACATTGCTTGTCGCGGTGAGCAATTACGATCTCACGGTGGAGGAAGTTCAACTGAAACGTCTGATCGAACGCGGCGTGGAAGGCCTGTTGTTGATCGGCAATGCGCATACTGATGGGGCTTATCGAACCCTTGAAGATTCCGGCGTCGTGTATGCGAATATCTGGGCCTATGATCGAAAGTTGCGGCATCCGAACATCGGCTTTTCCAATCGCAAAGCAGCAAGCGCAATCGTTGATCACCTGGTGGGGTTGGGTCACAGAAGAATCGGCATGCTTGCCGGCATCACCGCCGGCAACGATCGTGCGCGCGACCGTATGATAGCAGTTCGTGAACAGCTCGCAAAATACAAGTTGCAGCTAGTGGGCGAAGCAACAATGGAGGTGGAATATGCAATTCCGGCGGGCCGCCGCGCTTTAGCGAAGGTGCTGGAGAACGGCAAGCTTCCTACTGCGTTGATCTGCGGCAATGACGTCATTGCAATCGGCGTTCTATTCGAGGCGCAGCGGCGGGGCATTCGCGTTCCGCAGCAGCTTTCAATCACCGGCTTCGACAATATGCCGCTGATCCAGGACATCAGTCCGCGGATGACAACAGTGAATGTTCCTGCCCAGGAGATGGGCGAGCGCGCGGCCACGGCTATCTTGTCCGCGATCGAGGAGGGAAACAGCATCCGCAGCCGTGAAATCAAGGCGTCACTTATCATCGGTGAGACGACCGCAACTCCTCGCCATTAAACTAACTCGTTTCCTATCGAACGGTTTGGCTTGAATCTTTGAGCCTCGTTGGTTGCGCATTAAATTTGGTATTCGTAGAAAACCGCGTTTACATTTCATCTGTAACCGGTTGTTCTGCAATGCATCGTATGACCGCCGTTTCCATTTAAGTGCTTGAGTTCACTTACAGAGCATTAGCCTCTTAATCAGTAGGTCTCAGGTTCGAGCCCTGGTGCGCCCACCAAGCTTTTCAAAGACTTACGATATGACGTGGAACCGATGCACACTAAAATAATAAATCACACAGGCGCGAGCATTAAGCGTCGTTAAGAAATCTTTTGCGCTCGATATGAGTTTCAAAAATATCGGCGAGATGCTTCGCCGCCTCTCGCAAACGGGGCACCTTCGATCGGATTGAAGCAATGGTATCCGGTGGCTGGGATCCGTGAACGGCCAGCGTTGCGAGAAGAGAGCCGGTATCGTCTTCGATTGGAACGGCAACGGCAATCATTCCGTCTATGAATTCCTCATAATCAAAACCGATTTTTTCTCTTCTGATTTCTTCAAGTTGTTTGGCTAAAACATTCCGGTCGGTAATCGTGGCTGCGGTCAACGCGGTTAAGCGCATACTGTCGATGATAATGCGGCGCTCTTTCGCGGTGAGGCTCGCGAGGTAAAGCTTTCCGCCTGCGGTGCAATAAAGCGGAACTTTGGAGCCAAATTTGAACTTGATCGAGCTTGGCCAGTTCGCCTCGATCCGGTCAAAATAGGTTCCGACCGATCCTTCGTAAACGACGATATTACAGGTAGCACCGACGTCTCTGACCAGATCGCCAAGGACGATGTGCCAAAGAGGTTTAAGTGGGGAACCTGCCAAGAGCTTACAAGCGACACGGGCAAATCGCCGCCCAAACATTACGCGTTTTGTGATCGGGTGACGAATAAGCATGTCCTCTTCTTCAAGCATCGCAACAATTCGATGTGCTTGCGAACGGGACAGATGTAGCGCTTTCGCTATATCGCTAACGGGTACGGTGCGCGGCGATGACGCTAAGTACTCCAGGACCGCAATTACTTTACCTATCGCGGTTCGCGAGGAGCGAGATCGGCTCGGACTGCCGGGTAGTTCAGATGGTTGATCTCTAGACATGCCAACTTAAGAGTTTGCCCCATATTTTTAAAAATGGGAGCCCTAAGTCTCTGCTGGAATACCAAGGGTACTGCGAATGCAACGTAATTCGTCGCCCATACGTGTGAAGCGAGCGTCTGTCATTTCGATCGATGGCCGTTGTTTGCCCAAGATGGGTTTTTCATATGCAATTTTTAATTCGATGACAGCCGGCGCATTCTTTTGGAAAATCTCATCCAGGCTGGCGGCAAGCATTTCCTTGTTGCTGAAACTATATGCATGAGCATATCCAGCCGCCATCGCGAGAGCGACAAAATTCGTTTTGTGTTGTGCGGGGGTCGGCAAGTTCCCCAAGCCTGCGAACTGAATGCTATTGTTGAAAATAAAGTGAAAATAATTACCGGGCATTGCTTGAGCGACTGAAACAAGACCGCCCAGCTCCATTAATAAACTGGCATCGCCATCCAGGACGAATACCTTCCGCGTCGGTTGTGCGAGAGCAAGACCAAGTCCTAGACAGGCCGCGCCACCCATGAGGGGAACACATGCGACCGTAAGAGGGTGAGGTGGAAGTGCGTCCATCGCGTTCATCGCACCCATAGTCGTAACTACGATATTGCCATCACGGTGTTTTGCAATAACGCTGCAAGCTTCGAGAGATGTAAGTGCCATGATTGCTAATTTTCGAAACCGATAAAATGTCCAACAATTAGAGCCGCTGGTCCTTTTCTCTCCCGGGACGAATAAAAAGCCTTTTCGATGTTTTCCTCATCGTTGTGAGTCTCTAAGCGCCAGTACGGAATTTCCAGTGTCTCGAGAAGGGGTTCAAGCATTCGAACCATGCGCCGTTTGCTGCGCCGGGGATCTTGTCCGAGGTTTGAGAACTCTCTCCCAAACTGGCCTATGATAAAGAAAAGGGGAATTCCAGAATCGAGTCCCAACGCGCGAACACTATTTATCGCCGCGTAAAATCCCTGGTTCTGAACAATAATTGCGGCTCGCGCCCCGCCTGCGTAAAGCCCTGCCGCGGTTTCGACGGCTTGATCTTCGGTTGTGCAATTGATGCTGAAGATGCCGTCGATCGCCCTGTCGAGCCTCTGGTGTAAAGCTATCTGCAGCATATCGGGAACGGTAACGACATATTTGATCCCGCATCGAACGAGAGCCTCCGCAAAAATATCGGCAGGAATTGAATACTTAGAAAGGCTCTCGTTCGGCAGGGACATGGTTCTAGGCTCTGCTAGTTTTAGGCTCGATCTTCGCGATCACATCATCGCTATGACCGGTTTTGAGTCCCGCGTTCCAACGGGCGATCACCATCGCGCAGAGGAACGACAGTACACCTGAGCCAACGACGTACCAGCACACCAGCCAAGGACGGCCATTGCCCATGCTTATGAGGATCGTCGCGATTAAAGCTGTCATGCCCGCGACTGCGCTAGTCATTTGATACACGAACGATATGCCCGTGTAGCGTACTCGAGCGTCGAAGAGATCACAAAGAAACGCAGCGACATTTCCATACACTGCTGAGTAAAAGATACCGTAGGGGACAACAATCGCAATCCACGCCAGTACGGGGTGTGCCGCTGACTGGTCCATCAACCAGAACGCAGGAAATACGCTGACCGCACTTACCAGCGACGCGATTCCATAAAGAGCGGCACGCGAAATTTTGTCGGAAAGAGCGCCTGCGATAGGAATGCAGATCGATAACACTGCGGCACCGATCATGACGCCCGTAAGCGCATCATTTCGCGACAAGTGCACGGTCTGTGTCAGATAACTGATCGAGAACACGCTGAAGATGTTAAAAAATACACCGTCGATGTGCCGCGCCCCCAGGCCAAGAAATACATTGGCCGGAAAACGCTTAAACATATCGAAGAGAGGCACTTCGGCTACCTGATGAGCATTTTTGACCGATGTAAAGGAAGGCGTCTCTAAAATCCTCAATCGAATCCAGAGGCCGATAAAGACGAGCACAAATGAAATGAGGAATGCGGTTCGCCAGCCCCATGAGAGAAACTGCTCTTCCGTCAAGGTTGAAGAAAGTACTGCGATCGTTCCTGCCGAAAGAAGGATGCCGAAGGACAGTCCCAATTGCGGGATACTGGTGTAAAATCCTCGCTTTTCCTGCGGAGCGTATTCATACGCCATAAGAACGGCGCCACCCCATTCTCCGCCTAGCCCGATGCCCTGCAGAATACGCATCGCCAGAAGAATAATGGGTGCCCAAATGCCGATCTGAGCATAGGTCGGAATGCATCCGATGATGAAAGTTGATACGCCCATGATCATGAGAGTCATCACCAGCATGCTCTTTCGGCCGATCCGATCGCCAAAATGACCGAAGACAATCGCACCCAGTGGGCGCGTCAGGAAACCGACGGCGAATGTGGCGTAAGCCAGCATGAGCGACATCGTCGGGTCGCCCGCCGGAAAATAGAGCTTATTGAGCACGATGCTTGCCATAAGCCCGTAGAGAAAAAAATCGTACCATTCAATCGTCGCTCCAATTAAGCTTGAAGACACGACCCTATTGATAGTTTTTTGATCGACCTTGGCCATATAACCCTCCCTAATTTCCCTTTTCGTTCGTTGACGGTTGTTGTTTTCTTCCTCATTGCAATTGCGCAGTTCGAGCGTCGCTTCGAATACGATCTGAAATCTTCTCGGCAATCATGATCGCGGGGATATTGGTGTTTCCCGAGATGAGCGTTGGCATGATGGAGCAATCGACAACGCGAAGACCGCCTAAGCCGTGCACTCGTAATTGCGAATCAACGACGGATGTACGGTCATCTGGAGGTCCCATCTTCGCGGTACCAACGGGATGGAAAATGGTA
>Ga0180218_1001347_pt1 | contig 15218 bp, 16 predicted proteins | sample eDN3rd37CKraftBY_FD_151334 | JGI IMG/M metagenome (GOLD analysis project Ga0180218, IMG submission 151334) | Enriched backyard soil microbial communities from Emeryville, California, USA - eDNA 3rd pass 37_C Kraft BY (version 2) (version 2) | ecosystem: Environmental > Terrestrial > Soil >...
ACCAGAGCTTCGCGTTGCGCCCGCAGGTCCGTCGCTTGCCTGGTCGCGAGAAGCGGCGTCAGCCGGTCGATTTCGGCGCGGGTTGCAGTCAGCTTTCCCGAGACTTCGGCCCTGCGCCGCGCAAGGGTGACTCGGTCCGCTAAAGCTCGGCGATCGGCTCGCTGGGCGGTCGCCCAAGCAAGGCCCTCCCGCAGAGCGACGATGCTGATCTCGATGCGGCCAAGCTCAGCCTGCGAGCGCTCAAGCTGCTCAGCCGCGTCTGCATGTCGCGATTGCGCATCTTCCAGCTGGCGAAGAGCGGCCCGCACTCGCGTCAGGACCACCGAGCGGGCCTGCGCCTGCGCAGCCTGGCGCTCGGTGGCGGCCAAATTGGCTGTCACTCGTAAGAGCGAGGCCTCGGCTTCCGCAAGCTTCTCGACGGCGGCGGTCCGGCGCTGCTCGATATCGTCGGCCCTGCTCCGGAGAGTCTGCGTCTCTGCGCCAGCTGCGTCAAATCCAGCCGCAATTTTTTCCAGCGCGTCGACGGCCTCGGTATCGGCCACGCTACGCTGCTCAATTGCGCGCAGAAGCTCGGCGAGTGCCTCGAGCAGCGCCTCCGAAGGCGTGGATGGTTCCGGCATGCTCCAATCGACACTCGGCACCAGCCTAAGGACCTGAGCCCCCGCCAGCTCGACAGCGTTTCGCAGCGCTGCGGGTGCAACAGCTTCGTCCGAGGATGAAAGCTGCCTAGCGCGATCGCGCTCGGCAAGCAGCGACGCCCATGCTGCCAGCGCCTCTGACGCCTCGCTGAGCTTCTTCGTCCGGTCCTCTAGAGCGCGAGTGAAAGCCCGCCGCACGCCGAGACCGCTCATCCGCTCACGGAGCGCGTTAATGCGGTCCACGCCAGCGGGACCTTTCAGGGCTTCCCACTGCTTCTCAGGCTTGCGAAGAGAGAAGCGTTGCGTTGCTGCCTGTCCAAGAAAGTGGGTGATGGAGAGGTAGCCATGGAGATTGGCTATCTCCGCCCACTCCGGGCGCTTCAAAAGTTCCGCGATCGCGTCTTCATCCGGAACAAAGCCCGCGCCACGGTCGATCGGATCGCCGTCGCTGAACTGCAGGCTCACCCGGTGGCTGTTCGCGGGCGCGCCGATGCGGGTCAGCGGATCGGGCTCCTTGCGCCGAGCGTTCGTCGGAATGTCCTGAAAGCGGCTGACCTGATTGGTGAGCGCCCACTCCACGCCGTCGAAGAAGCTGGTCTTTCCGAGGCCGTTCGCGCCAGTGATCAGCGTGACACCCGGCCCGTCCGGAAGCTCAAAGGCGTAGCTGTCGCCATAGATGCGGAAGTTCGAAAGCTCGACGCTGCGCAGGTAAAGATCGTTCATGCCGGCGCTCCCCGCTCAAGCTCGATGAGCCGATCGACAAGCCCGCCGAAATCGAGATCAGGATCCTCGATAGCCTCCTCCCACCCGATGGGCAGACTAATGTTGGCCATGGTGTCGAGCTGCTGCGTGAGCTGCTCAGCTGGCCAAGGCCGAGCGATGAAGGTGCGCTCGAAAAAGCCCTTGGCGTCGTCAAGCGTGGGTGATCCCTCGAAAAGCCAGACCAGCTTCCGGCACGTCCGATCGTCTGCCTCGATCTCTGCCGCGAGCTGGCGCCATGCCGGATCACGCAAGGCCCCGCTCGGCGCCGACACAAACAGCTGCAGGTTCGGCGCATCGGAGCCCAGCCAGGAACGGGCGATGGTCGCCTGGTTACGATAACGACGCATCTGCTGATCAACGCTCCTTTTCAACGCTGATCCATGAAGCATGCCGAACAACACGGGGATGCCGTCCAACGTCGCTGCGGCGATGTGGTGCGGGAGATCGCTCTCCCGCCGAGCAATTGTACCGCCAGCGATCGCGTCGCTAAGCACCTCCGAGTTGAACCGTGATCCGCTAAGCTGCGCGGGAGCTTCCATCACGGCCGCCCCTATGCCTTGCGCGGCCTCGATCATGAGCGGCATCAGCGGAGGAGGCTCACGCTGGGTCATCCGCCACCTCCTCGAGCATCGGCGCCGCGGTCTCGCTCCGCCAACGGAAGATCGACTGAAGATATTCTTGCAGTTCCGGCTCGCCCGCCTCGAGAGCTGCAACAAAGCCCTCATCAGCGCCGATAATTAAGGGCTCCTCGCTGGCCGAGATGGTGCCGACTGCTGGCGCGTCTAAAATGCTCCGATCCATCCTGAGGTCGCCTTCCATCATCCGCACCGCCTCCTGCAACTGCGAAAGCAGCACTACGCCGGTGGTCCAGGCTTGATCCATAACGCAGCGCGTGCCGAGCCTGCGCTCATTGATCCAGCTTACGCCGCAGCTGTGGCCTGTCAGTGAATCGCGGGCGATGTTGCCCGGATGGACGCCCGTCGGCGACACCGGTATTCCCGAACAGACCGCGAAAGCCAAAGCGAAGATCGTCGATTTCGTCATGAACGGCCGCACCGTCCTTGGCCCGAGCCCAACAAGCGCCGCCTCGGCCGCTGGCTCCCGATCGTCCTCCGAGGTGAGCAGGCGAAGGAAGCGCCGGCAAAGCGCGTCATCGGCCGCGAGCGCGGCATGCCACTCGCCCCATCGATCCCAAAGACGCGCGCGAAGGGCTGGCTCGATGGGCCAGCCCGTCGGAGCAGCCGGGGGACCGAGTATGTCGTAAAGAACGGCGTGCAGCTGGCGCAGAACCTCGCGATCGAGCCGACTCTGGATGGTTGCCGCGAGCAAGGGCGCGATGACCTGGACAGCCGGACCGACGACGGCAGCATCCTGCCACTCAGCGACGGGACAGTGAATCTCGAGATCAGGTCCCGGCAGCGCCTTGCTGGCGCAAAGCGCGCCCAAGCTTGCGCGCCAGCCCGCAACATCCTTCGCATAGAGCTTGAAACCGGCAGCATGGGCTCCGAGCCGAGCGAGCGCCGCGGCGAGCGGAGCAGCATCGACAGCAGAGATCTCACTGTAAAGTGCGACGCTTCTTCCTCCCGACCAGATCTGGCCCGCATCGTCAGGACCGAGCTCACAAGACCAGACAACATCGCCCGTCGCGCCAGAGGTAAGACTAATAGTCAGTGGTCCCGCAGCGGGCGCTGGCGCCACCGGATTCGGCTCCACTGCCGGGCCTGGACCCAGACCCGTAAACCGGGCTGCGGCGCTTGCCGTGAGCGCCGGTGACTCGGGTCGAGTCGCCGAGAGCGGCGGGTTCACCGCTCCGGGGTAGGCGGCAAGAACATTCTCGAAGGGCTCGAGATTGGGCGCTGAGTCAGGGCCTAGTCGAAGAAACCGGCGAAACGGCTCGAACGGCGGCTGCCCAACGAGGGCGATCGCCCCGCGTTTGGGTATATCACCTTCGAACTCCACGCCGGTGGTGACGGTGATCGCGTTACCGCCGATCTCGCGGTCGGCCTCCAGCACGAGGTAGACGGCGAGGCGATTGTGAAGCGCGCTTGTCCTTCGAAGCAGGCGCGGCTCTCGGGTATGAAGATGGATGCGCACTGCGGGGCGCAGCCTTTCGGCAATCGCGTGCCATACGGCCGCGGGCATGATCGGCCTAAGGCGCTCGCGATAAGCCGCGAGGAGGTCAACATCCGCTCCTGCTGCCCACGCCTCCTGCTCGATCGCCTCAAGCTCGGCGCGCGCCGGCCCGAGATCGAGGCCCATGAGCATGGCGCCGATCTCGTGATGCTCGAGCGCGTTGAAGGCCGCCATGAGGAAATCGACCAGGCCCCCATCGCCATTGCCCGAAATGAACAACAGCGGGTTCTGAATCTGTGTATGGATAGGCCCCGCTAGGCCCGACGGTGTCCAATATGGCGGTGTCTCGCCGTCAAGATGAGCCTCAAGGCCAAAGCCGATGGCGAGAATGACGACATCGTAGATGCGCCTAACCGCAGAGCCCTTGTCGACCACGACCCTGATTGGGCCAAGCGTACTTGGCACAAGCTTCGTCACGGTCTGGTCCGGGTGCAGTGTCAACACGGAGTTGTGCCGCACCGCCTCGAACTCAGCTCGCAGCATTGCGGCGACATCCCCGGCCGTTCCAGCACTCCAGTTCATAATCGGGAGACCTGCATCTTCGGAGTCGGATCCCGCCGCGGGCCAATCATAGAAATGTGGATGAAGAAAGCGCCGGCTTCCGTGCTGCAGCGCAAGAATGCCCGAGTTTCTCTCGAAGAGATCCAGCCATTCAAGCTCGGGGCAGGCTCGAGCGAGCGCCACTGCGGCCGTGATGCCCGCAGCGCCTCCTCCAATGATTGCGACCTTCCCTCCTTTAGGCCGGACGAGGTTCTCCGAGAGCATCGCGTCAACGAGATTGAGCGCTCGCACCTGCTGAGCGTAGACGGTGACCCGCTTCTCAAAACTCCCCAGCACGAGAATGCTTTGCGTCCCCGGAATTCTCGCGCTTTCGATGATCTGCTGGGGTGTCATGTCAGGGACGCTTGAACATCTGTGAAGAATCGCTTTAGACAGAAGACACACGCCATCGATACGATCTTTGTCGTGGTTTCTCCTTCCATTGCGGTTTGATAGCGAAACGGCGGGACTAGTCGAAGCTAAACATCATTCCATTCCGTTGCGGACACGAGAATGCACGAGGCTAAGCTTCGGATGCGAGCTGGCCGTGCTGAGCGGAGCTACTTGGCAGCCAATTTCGGAAGTCTGGTTTCAGGGAGCGGCCACTGGCCGCGTAATGACCGAAATGACGGCGCAAACCTGTCCTATACGTAGACGCCATACTCGATCTGCCAAAGATAAGTGGCCACTTGCGCCCGTCCCTCCGCAGTGCCCATCAGATCTTCCGGGATTTGCCAATCGAGTCCTCTCGCGGGGCTGAAAAACCATCGCTTTGCCGCTCGCTGCGTTCCAAACACCACGACAGCCAAGCAGCGGACATACTCGATCTGGTGATGTTCATTGGCCTGCTCATCCATGATCATTCGCCATACCCGGCGCCCTCGCGCCATGCCTTCCACTCTGCATCGATGTAGGGCCGGCCTTGATCAGCCTCGATGAGCTGCATCGCGAACGTGCTGAATCCGGTTGCAGGACGGATCACCCGCACGGGGCAGATCAGGTGGACATGCGGGAACCCCAGGCCCCAGTTCTTCCCGGGCACGTGGAAGACCGGCAGCACCGCCACCTGCAGGTCATCGCGGATCTTCCCGCCGAAGCCCCGGCACAGCTCCCAGATGTCGTGCAAACGCGACGGGCCCGTCGGAGGAACGGCGTCGGCGTTGGGGAACCGCAGGGTGATGATCGTCGCCAGGTGGTCGATCGCATCGCCGCTGTTGGCGTGATAATCGCGGGCGAGTGTCGGATAATCCGACAGGTGGTCCGGCGCCCCGCGCGGCAGCAGGATACCGTGTTGCTGGCAAGTCGGTGTCGGCCATGGGGCTACCGTGTCGGCCGGTCGGTCGACCGGGAACAGACGCTTGACGATCACGTCCGCAAGCGTGCGCTTAGTCTTCCCGCTACCAGACCGGGCGGTGCCGTAACTGATATTGGGATCATCGCCTGCAATGGGATCGTAATCGCATCCCGGAGGAGCCTTGTGCTTCTTCGCGGCCATCAGATGCTCCCCGCGAACGAAGGGGTCTCGAGAGCCAGAATGATCCCTCGCTCTCGCTCGACGTCGCTCATGTACGGCGGCGTCGGCTCGCAGTGGAGACCCCAGCCTGTTGCCTGGACGTAGGGCCCGTCTCCCGCCGTCGGGATGAGCCACAGGTGACCGTCGCGGCGGCGCCACGCGAGATGGCGGCAGAGCCAGCTCTCGCTGCCTCGCAGGAGGATATCGAAGCTGGAGCCCCGATCCGGGTCGAACCGCTGCAGAAGCATGTCGGACCCGCTCGAATGCGCAACCAGGTTGCACTCGGTGTAGAGCAGCGGCCGATTGAGCGAGGTCGCTGCGATGACGAGGCTCGCGTAGGGCGCGACGGCGCACCCGGTAAGGAGCCCATTCCTCTGCGCCGCCTGGGTATCGATCATTGCGCCAACCGCCTGGACCAGGGCGTTGTGGCGGTTGGTCACACGCTGCGTCGTGGGCGGCAGAACGGGCTCGCCGGTGAGCGGCGAGATAAAGGGGATGTAAGACACGTAAGTAGTTCCTTGTCGGGAGCGTGCGCCGAGCATCGGCTCCCTCTTGAGTTGATTTCCTAACTCGCTCGGCCTCATGGCCAGCTCGTCTTCATTCTTGGGGGGACAGTCGGTGCGCTGCGGCACCGCGCTGGCGTCAGGGCGCCAGCAACAGGACGTCGCCGTGCATCAGACCGAACTGGCGTTCGACCTTGTTCGTCCACGGCGCGGCCACCGAACGAACTCCGCGGTCGATGGCGAAGCACTCGCCGTCCGGCTCTTCGCCGTCAGGATCGGGCACGAGGTACGGCTTGCGATCGAGATCGACCCACAGCCGCCTCGCCGGGAGCCATTCGACTTTGCCGGCTCGGCAGATGACGATCGTGAAGTAGAATGTCGGCCTGCTGTCGGTGGTGCACCCCGGCTCAATCACCAGCACTGTGGTGCGCGCCTCGCGCACCGCTTTGCCGAGATCATGCGGACACCCGCCGCCCGTGGGCCACAAGGTGAGGTTCTCGGCAGGGACATTCACGCCTTCCCGCAATCGAGGATGCAGGAAAGCGGGCGGCTGGTCCGTCCTGTAGCAAGCGACCGATGCGAGATTGGTCGCGGCCTTCAGCGCGCACCGGTAGCGGTCGCGGTATTCTTCGTCGGGGTACTTCATGGGACAAGCTTTCGAGGCTGCGTCCGGCCGGCTGCAGGTCCGGGCGCATCAGTGGATTTTCACCTTTCGGCGTCAGCCACTGACCTTCTCATCCTCTGTCATTCACTCGGCGGTCGCTCACGAGCGGTCCGGCGGCGGCACCTGCATCAGCTCGCTGTAGCGGGCCGCGATCTTCTTCCACATGACCACGCCCGCCTCGTCGCCGGCGAGCGCGAGTTGGCCAATCTGCTCGGCGATGTAGGACGGACCGTGGTCGACGTGGTGCTTCTCCACCCACAGCGCCACGGCCCAGACCTGTTGCTCGGGCGTCATGGCGCCTTACGGCTTGCGCCGGATCGACCGACGAGGGTCGAGATGGCGGTGATGGTCGCCGCCAGGGCCAGAAGTATGCTGGCATCGATGATGAACATGGCTTCGCCTCCGAATCGAGGCGCATATATGTTCCTTTATTGTTCCGTGTAGGAAAGTGCTTTTTGGGATTGGCGGAAGCTTAACCGCCCGCGTGCTACGCCTGCAACATGCGGTACCTGCTCGTCCTTGCGTTCCTCACCATGCCGGTGGCCGTTCCGGCTGCGGCGCACTCGGGCGGGCTCAACGCTGAAGGCTGTCACAACAACCGCAAGACCGGCGACTATCATTGCCATCGCGGACCTCAGCGGGCCGCATCGCAGGCCGTCCAGTCTTCGTTGCCAAGCCGAGCGTGGCGCAACTGCACCGAAGCGCGCGGTGCGGGTGCGGCGCCAATCTATCGCGGCCAGCCCGGCTATGGCTCTCATCTCGATCGGGATGGCGACGGCGTTGGCTGTGAGTCATAACGAATCCGATGAGCTTTCTACTCCTCGCCGCCGTCGCCGTGGTCCCCGCCGGTCATACCTTCGAATGCACGCCGACCCATGTCTGGGACGGCGATGGGCCGGTCTGGTGCGCCGAAGGTCCGCGCATCCGTCTATCGGGGATTGCTGCTCGCGAGATCGACGGAACCTGCCGAAGCAACCAGCCCTGTCCGGAGGCCGGCGCCGAGCAATCGCGAGATGTGCTCGTCGAATTGGTCGGAACGCCGCGCGGCACGAGCCCGCAAGGTCATGTTCTCGTCAGCGGTCCCACCATGACCTGCCGCAGCGTCGGCTCGGGCGGTAGCAACAGGACGGCCGCGTGGTGCGTGTCGCCCCGCAGCGGTGATTTGTCCTGCGCGATGGTGAAATCCGGGCATGCGCTTCGGTGGGACCGCTACTGGAGGAACCACCAGTGCGATTGAACCGTGACGCCTGGTTCAAGATCGAGGTGGCGCTCATCGGGGCGCTGGTGGTGTTCGGCTTGGGTACGGTAGTCTACACCTTGGCGGGCTATCTCGGTGCCACCTGGCGGTGGCTGGTCGGCTAGGCTCCGCAATGGCGCCGAACTGAGGAGCTGACGGGATGTGTAACCTTTATCGGATGACCAAGGCGCCCGACGAGGTCGCCAGGCTTTTCGGGTCAACCGTCGGCCAGGTCGGCAACGCTGGCGGCGAGGTCTATCCCGGCTATCCCGGCCTGGTGGTCTCGGGCGGCGAGCTGCGTTCGATGGCCTGGGGCTTCCCGCTCGCGATGAAGGGCAAGAGCGGCCAGCCGCTGAAACCCAAGCCGGTCAACAACACCCGCACCGACAAGCTCGACAGCGGGTTCTGGAAACCGAGCTTCCAGCAGCGCCGCTGCCTCATCCCGCTGACCGAGTTCGCCGAAGCCGAGGGCGAGAAAGGATCCAAGACGCGGACCTGGTTCGCGCTGCCAGATGAGCCGGTGTTCGCGGTCGCGGGCATCTGGCGCGACACGGCCGAGTGGGGCCCGGCCTACAGCATGATCATGACCGAGGCGTGCATCCATGTCGCCGACGTGCACGACCGTATGCCGGTCATCCTGCGGCGGAGCGATTGGGCCGATTGGCTGGATGGGCCGCCCGATGATGCCAGACTGCTCTGTCGACCCTATCCCGAGCTCATCGTCGTGAACCGGACGGCCGATCCGTGGGTTCGACGCTCACCTCCCAATCCGGAACAAACGACGAACAATTAGCTTGACCGAATCGGATGCCCGGAGCTGATTAGAACCATGGAACACATCGACCCGAACTCGCTCGCCAACATTATCCTCACCGCCCCGCGCTGGGCGCAGACAAGCCTCGCAGCAGCGGGCTATGGCAGCCGGCAGCGCGCCGCAGAGGAGCTGGCCCGCGTTATCCTCGAGCAAGTCGCCGAGCAGGCTGCCGATCCGAACCCCGATCAGCTGGGCCTGAGCCTGTGAGATGGCGCGGTGGACAGAAGGTGCTGTCCGGGTAGCCACCAACCTTATGGAAGCGGCGGCCTGGCATAGTTCGGTCGAGGTGGTGTGCCGCTGCGGTCAGCGCGCCTCGTTCGATCCGCATGGGCTCTGGTGGTGGTTCAAACAGCGTGGCTGGAACGACGACCTATCCAAAATCGCCCGACGGTTCTGGTGCCGTAGATGCACGGAGCGCTTCGGTCGTCGCATGCGGTCTGTCAGGATCAACCTCGTGCGCAGCAGCGACGCTGACATCGAGCTGCCTGGCCTCCTGACCGAGAGTGGAAGCGCGTGGTCAAGCGAATGAGGTACTGACTATCGTCGTTTCGGCAGGATGCGGCTGGAATTGGGCCGTCAGCTGACGCTCCGCTTTGCTGGACCATGCAAGGCAATCCGGACGTGCAACAGCGACACCAAGTCGCCTTTCGCGCGGCTAATTGACTGCTGCAAACGATCAGTCTTCATTACACCGTGACTGGCGAGACGTTGGCGGGGAGCGTCAGGCATCGGAGTGACTTGCCTCGGCTTTTCACATGGTAGAAGCTGGGCCATGGCGGATAGTGAGACATTCTGCGACCTGTTGATCCGGGAAGGCTCGGCGTTCGGGTTCGTTCGTGGCTGCAGGTTTTCAGACTGCTGCGCCAAACGACGCAAGCAGTCTTGCCAAGACAAATACTGGGAGCGGGCTTCGCCTCCGGTAATTGGTTGCTAGAACCTCACGCCCACTCTTACCCCGTATTCGCGAGGCGCCCCGTAGAATTCGTTGTTTCCGGAGCGGCCGACGACGTACTCCTTGTCCGTCAGGTTGGTCGCGTACCCCTCTACCTTCCAGTCGTCGATTTCCAGTGTCAGCACGGCCGAGAGCAAACCGCGAGATTCGATCAGATCGTTGGGGCGGTATGCGAGATAGTCGAACCGCTCGCCGACGTAACCATAGTTGATCCGCGGGGTCACCGTGATCCGATCGGTCAGATAGCCCCGATATTCAATGCCAATGTTGTACGTCCATTCGGGCGAATAGAGGTTCGGCCCGCCCGGTGTCGTGATCACGTAGGGATCATAGTCGAAGCAGGTCGGGGGGCTTGAGGGAACACCCTCGGCACATTGCGGCCCCAGCTGTCCTGGCGGCAATTCCCGCGTGTTGACGAAGGTCAGGCTCGAAATCTTGCTATCGAGATAGCCGAAGCCGCCGTCGATGCCGAATCCGCCGAAGCGCGCCTGGATCTGGCCCTCGATGCCCTTGATCGTGGCCGAGCCGATGTTGGTCACCCCCGTGTTGCCGGTCGCGGGATTGAGAACGTCGAACTGCATGTTCTCGAAGTCGTTGTAGAAGGCGGCGAACTGCAGTCTCACGCGGTCGTCGGCGAGTGCGCCTTTCCAACCGATCTCGTAGTTCCAAACCGTCTCGGGATCGAACTCGGCGGCCGGCGCCTCGAAGCCCCCGGGCTTGTAGCCGCGGGCGACGAAGCCGTAGATCAGGTGATCGTCGCTGAGAGTCCAGTTCAGTGCTGCCTTGCCGGTCACCCGCCCGTCCGTGTGCGAACCGGATATGTCCGACAACAAGATGCCGTCCGGGGGGAAGCCGGGAAAACCGCGGCCGAGCCAAACCCCGCCCGTGCCGCTCGCTTCGAAATGCGAATATCTCAGACCGAGCTGGAACTCGAGCGCCGGGCTAAGCTGGTAGTTCCCTTGCCCAAAGACCCCGTAGATGTTGCGCGAGTTGCGCGGGTTGATGAGCACCGGAGGAACAGGCGAGAAGTTGTCGATGTCGACGACAATGTCGTTGTGCTGAAAATAACCGCCGAGGATCCAATCGAAATCGCCAGAAGTCGGCGAGATGATGTTGATCTCTTGGCTATACTGCTTCTCCCCGGCGAAATAATCGGTTGCCTGGCCGCCGCCTGCCTCGGCCGGGGCCCGCGAGGCGTCCGTGTCGGCGAGATAGGTGTTCCGCTTGTATTGATAGCCGCTGAGCGAACGCAATGTGAGTCCGCCCGTAAACTCGTAGCGCAGTTCGAGGCTAGACAGGAAAGCACGCTCAACCTTGGCAGTCTCGTTGTCGTAGCTGAGGGTACGGATATCGCCGACGCGGAACGGCGCGAAGTCCGTGTCCGGAGCCGGACGATAAGCGTATCCACCGGTGTCCTGCTCGTGCCACTGCAGCTTGAGCAGCGCGCGGAATGCACCCGGCTCCCACAGCGCGCCGATGCGAGCGCCCAGCTCCTCCAGCTTGCCGGCCTCGTTGTCGAACGGACCGACATCCTCGTAGTAGCTGTCGCGGTTACGATAGATCCCCGCTGCGCGTACTGCCAGGGTATCGCTGATCGGAAGGTTCAGAGCGCCTTCCGCTTCGTACATGTTGTAGCTGCCGTATCCCGCCTGTGCGTATCCTTTAACGAAGCCAGTGTCCGGGTTCTGGGAGTTGACGAAAATGGCGCCGCCGGTGGAATTGTTGCCCACCAGAGTTCCTTGCGGACCGCGTAGCACCTCGATGGTCGCGATATCGTAGAACGGGATACTGGTTACGATCGGCGGCTGGAACAGGCCGTCGATGTAGGTGGCGACGCCGTTCGAAACGTTTGGAGAGTTGCTGGCGATGCCGATCCCGCGGATGTTTACCGACTGGGTTTCGCCGGCCTCGGTCACCGACAGCGATGGGGCGGCGAACTGAAGGTCCGCCACGGCATCGACTGCCTTCGCCTGGAGCTGATCGCCTGCGAACGCCGTGGCGGCGATCGGCACATCCTGAAGATTCTCTTCGCGGCGCTGCGCCGTCACTACGATCGCCCCAAAGGTGTCGGGTTCCGGCTGCGCACCGGTTCCGGCGGGAACCTCCGGTCCTGAGTTCCCGCCTGGGTTCGCCTGCGCCCATGCCGATGCCGAGTGTCCGAGCGCGCAAACGGCAGCGCCCAGCAACAGTAGTCCAAAGCTACGCATGATCCTCTCCTGATCGTCTTGTCTGGGCTGCACATCCGGCGCCCAGTTCTTTTTTGTTTGGGTGTTCGCCCCGGGCGTTCAGCGCGGTGTCCACGCCGAAGCAGCTGCCATGAATGCTGCCGTCTCGGCCGAAGGCGCTTGGTCTCCCGGGGGGAAATGGCTGAGCTTCACCACCACGGTGCGCGATATCGGATCGACGTAGATGTACTGCCCCTGCAGGCCGACCGCGGCGTAGGCGGTATCGCCGAACATCCACCACTGCATGCCGTAACCGTCACGCTCCCCGCGCGAGGAGTTGCTGGTCGGCTGGGTTGATCGCGCCACCCAGTCGGCCGGCACGATCTGCCGTCCGTTGGCGCGACCGTTGTTGAGCATCATCAGCCCCACGCGTGCGAAATCGCGCAAGGTGGCGTTGAAGCCGGCGCCGGTGAACTCGCGCCCCACGCCGGGCGGCCCGTCCATGATGAAATAGCCGTCGCGTTCCGCGCCGAGCGGCTCCCACAGGTGTTGGGCCATGAAGGCGGAAATGGTCGTCCCAGTGACCTGCTCCAGCAGCCAGCCGAGCACGGCCGTGTCGAGCGTCTTGTATTGGAAGTGCTCTCCGGGCTCGTGGGCGCGCTCGATCGTCTTTGCCGCGTCGGCGAATCGGCTGACGTTCTTCACCAGCGCGTTGATATGGTTGCTGGCGGCAGTGCCCGGGTTCGCGAAGTCGTAGCGCTCCTCGTAGTCGACGCCGGAGCGCATCTGGAGGATCTGCCGGATCGTTACCCCTTCATAGCCGCCGCGTTTCAGCTCGGGGAGATAGGTGTCGATGGGATCGTCGAGTGAGCGGATCTTCCCCTGCTCGAGCGCCAGGCCGACCAGGATCGAAACCAGCGACTTGGTCATCGACCAGCCGATGAAGCGGGTGCGCTCGTCACTGTTGTTGCGGTAGTTCTCATGGACGATGCGGCCGTCTTTCATCACCAGCAGAGCGTCGGTATAGGTGCGGTCGAGGAACTGCTCTGGCGTGTAGCTTCGGCCGTCATAATCGTAGGTGAAGTCTAGCGAGTGATCCTGTCGCTCCAGCCGCCACACGGGTCCGGACCGCGGCACGGATCGGGTATAGAACAGCGAATCCATGTTGCGGAACGCCAGCGCGTTGATCTCCGCGTCGTTCATATGCCAGCGCAGCAGCTGGACCGCGTTCGGGACGTTCGACGAAGGGCCTTGGCTCAGCACCGGCGGCATTTCCGCCTGCGCCAGAGCAGCGCCCGGCACCAGCGCCAGCGCGGCTGACATCGTCACAGCGCGCAGACGGTCCTTCCAATTTCTTGCCATCCATTGTTCTCCCAGTTTTGCGGGACGTTAAGACTGCACCTCCCGTGCGCGAAAGTCCCAAATGGGACATGGCCGCGCTAGCGGGCTGGGTGGCGGGAGCAGAACGAAAGGCTGGCAGAGGATTGCGGTTGATCGCTATACAGTTGCCGCACGGGAGCGAGATCGATGGAATTGGGATCGGGCCTTATTGACGAGCTGTACGGCACCGCGGAGGATCAGCGGCGGTGGACGCCGCTGCTTGACGATCTGCGCGTGCGCCTGGGTGCCAGCAGTGCCGCCGTGCAGGTGCTGGCGGAGAGGTCAGAGCGCTTGAACGTGCTGTGGCAGCTTCGCGACACGCGCTCCACGGCCAATTCCAACTTGCATGACCAGTGCCTCAACAACCCGGACAATCCCAGGCTGCACAAGAGACTTCTGGCAGAGTTGCCGACCGGCACCGCTGACGAAGTGACCCTGGTGGGTAGCGACCGCCGATTGTTCCGCCGTCACCCGGCTCTGCTGTCGGAGCTGCAGCGACGGCTTGCGCGAGCTGGCCTCGGCCATGCCTTCTGGATCAGCTTCCCGATGGTGGACGGCAGATGGTTCTCGCTGATTCTGCATCGCGGCGCTGGGCACGACGAGGAGCTTACCGAAGCGGAGGAGGCCATGCTGCGCCAGCTGCTTCCGCACGTCCGGCGCTCGGCCAACCTGCGAGCTTCGCGGGAGGCCATGTCCTCCTGGACAAATGCGCTTGAATCCACGCTTGATCGCTTGGACGTCCCGCTGATGCTGTGCGACGCCGACTTGCGGGTACAGTGGGCGAACAGTTCAGCCGATGAGATCCTAGCGCACAATTGCCTACTCAGGATCACGGCCGGTCGCCTGCAAGCGCGCAGCCCTAGCGACAACGCAATTCTGGACCGGGTGGTGAGGACTGTGGCGTGCTCTAGCGTCAAGAGCGAGATTGGCATCCTCGGCGCCGACCAGGACCACCCGCTGCAAGTGCGCGCAGCGGCTTGCCCGCGAGATGAATTCGCGGCGCAAGGCGGGCGGGTCGCCTTGTTCCTATCGCAACACGGGCTTGGCAGCCGCATCGATCCCGCGGATCTTGGTATCCTGTACCAGCTGACGCCGGCCGAAGCGCGTCTTGCAGCCTGTTTGGCCGGTAGGGACTCTCTGGCAAGTTACAGCGAGCATCGCGGCATCGCTATCGGAACGGCGCGCAATCAGCTCAAGCAGGTCCTCGCCAAGACTTCCACGCGTAGTCAGTCGGAACTGGTCCGCACGCTGTGCAGTTCGGCAGTCGCACGCGGGCTACGCGCGCACTAGCCTCGATCCGTCTTCACGAAAGGTGCGGCCAAGAGGACCTCTGCAGAGGCCGTGAGTACCTCCGCTGATCTTGTGACGGCCGGTGCCGCAGAGAGCATGGTCGCGCGTTTGCCAATCCTGCCGTCAAAGGAGGATGAGAAAGGTCGCCCCGCCGCTAAGGCTTATCCGGTGTCTTTTATGACACATTCGGTCTTCAGAGCTGCGTCGCCGCGACATCATGCCGTCAATGTGATCCTTTCCGGAGGGTCGCAGCCCCATCCGACATCAAGGACCTTCCGCTTTCCACCAAATGCATCGCACCTTTGATCGATAGCCGCAGATTGCTGCCACTCCGCTTTCAGGCGATTTCCGACAGCGCTGGAACGTCTGGAATGAGGGCGCGAAGCGGCCGCTCAGCCTGCGCGAAGCGGTTTACAGCAATTCGCTAAATTATTGATTTGACTAGGGCCAATTTGGCGCTCGTTTACAGCAGCAGCCGCGGAAATCGGCCAATTCCACATGCTTGGGAAGCTTCTGCTCTACCATTGAGCTACACCCGCAAAACGGCGGAAATCTGCGGCTTGTGCGGGGCTGTATCCCGCCGGAAACTCAACCGCTTACAGCACCCTTTACAGGGGGCCCGCCGAT
>Ga0180218_1001349_pt1 | contig 15198 bp, 13 predicted proteins | sample eDN3rd37CKraftBY_FD_151334 | JGI IMG/M metagenome (GOLD analysis project Ga0180218, IMG submission 151334) | Enriched backyard soil microbial communities from Emeryville, California, USA - eDNA 3rd pass 37_C Kraft BY (version 2) (version 2) | ecosystem: Environmental > Terrestrial > Soil >...
CCCGTAATAGAACGAGATGAAGTTGAACGAGAACAGGCAGCATCCCACCGCCGCGAAGCGCAGGTGATCGGCGAGCGCGAAGCGCACCTGCTGGCCCGTCGCTAGCACCCAGCCCCACATGAGCGCAGCCGCGAGCAGGAAGCGCCACAGCACCGACATCTCCGGCGCCACCACCCCGAGCTGCGCCCGGATCCCGATCCAGCTCACGCCCCAGAGGAACACGGTGGCGGCGTAGAGCCCCAGCGTGGTTCCGTCGAGCCCCTTCAGGCTCTGAGCCGGCATAGGCGCAGCCGCGTCGGTCATGGCGTTTTCGTCCCTTTTCGAGCCTCCGGAATACGCCCAGGCACGCATCAGCACAAATGATGATAACTGATCGATTGCTCTTGGAACGGTGATGAAACGTTCCAGGAACTTCCGCAAGGGAAGATCCCGTTGGAACGGCGCTGGAACGGTTGAAACGGCTGGAACGGGCCGTTCCTCCCCGTTCCAGGAGGGGGAATTCCCCAAGGGCAGAATGACCAAACAGGAGGGTGCCGACGGGAAGGTCCGAACATTGCGGCTCAATCGTTACTCTGTATCATGACGCTGTCAGCATGTGAGAAGCCCATGCCCTACTACGTCTATCTCCTTGCGAGCCGCCGCCATGGCACGCTCTATCTGGGTGTGACGAACGATCTTGCGCGCCGGGTCGACGAGCACAAACGCAAAGTCATTCCCGGCTTCTCGGCCCGATACGATGTCTCCCGCCTCGTCTGGTATGAAGCCTATGATCGGATCGACGAGGCCATTGCCCGTGAGAAGAGTCTCAAGAAATGGCGCCGCGACTGGAAGATTAACCTGATCGAGGAGGTGAACCCCGATTGGTCGGATCTTTATTTCAGCTTGAATCGGTAGATCACAGCCGCTCCGTTTCCTGGCCGTCCCGAGGCGCTCCCTCCCCGTCATTCCGGGGCCGCGTAGCGGAACCCGGAACCCATAAACACAATAATCTTGAGCTTGAGCGCTGCAAACGCCCGCGCACATTATCCTATCATGTCAGCGGTTATGGGTTCCGGGTTCGCGCCTGAGGCGCGCCCCGGAATGACGATGGCGATCAACCTTGACCGCGCCCAACGCCACGCTATATTGTTCGTGTTTTGTTCTGAATTGCCGAAGCCCGATTGCCATGACGCCCCCATCCTCCCCCGCCCCGTCCGACCCCGAAAGCACCGACCCCTCGGGGTTCCGGCAGAAGCTCCTGCCCGAACGGATCGCCCTGTTGCGCGAATGGGTGGAATGCACCACCCGCCCGTTCAAGAAGATCGGCCAGGAGCTCGGCGTCTCGCCGGCGACCATCTCGCGCTATGCCCGGGAGGGCGGCTGGACGCGCCCGATAGGCGCGGCTCCGCCGCCCGCCATCGCCCTGCGCAACCCGGAGCCCGCGCGCCGGCGGGCCGACACCCCGGCCCCATCGTCTCCCCCTCGCCCAGACCGACCGGCCCCCTCGGCCCATCCGCGCGAGCACATCATCGAGCGGCTCTGGAGCCTTGCGGAGCGCCACGCCGAGATCCTGGAGACCCAGCCCATCGAGCGCGCCGAACGTTCCCTCCAACCGCTGGCCCGCCTCACCCGGACGCTCGGCGAGATGGACAAGCACGCCCGCCCGCCCCTGCCCGCGCACGAATACGAGATCGACGCCCCCAAACCCCGCCGCAGCCTCCACGAACTCCGCGACGAACTCGCCGCCCATCTGGAGCGCATCAACCGCGAGGAAGGCGACGGCTGGGAGATCCGGGAATGGTGGTTCATGGATGGCGAGGGGATTTGAGCGAGAGGATCTAAAGCCCGACAAAGGTCACCAGCGGAACTTAGCGGCAACCAGTATTCGTAAATCAAAGTGGAAGCTCGAAAAGTCAACCTCGACCAGAATAAGTGATCCACCCATTTTGTCTGCTAATATGAGAATGAAGTAGCGTGACGAGTTCTTGTTAGGAAAGAATCATACAGACCATGTTTGACGTCACACCTGAAGAGATTGCTCAGCTGAATGACACAGATCTTCGTGAACTAATAGGCCGCCTGTGCGAAGCCGAACTGGCGAGCCGAGGGCTCTCGCCCGCGGCCGTCACCTGGGGCGGCAATCAAACAGCTGCGGACGGCGGGCTTGACGTACGTGTGGCCTTGAGGTCAGGAACAGCCATTGACGGCTTTATCCCGCGCTCCTCAACAGGATTCCAGGTTAAAACGCCCGATATGGCCAGGGCCGCTATCCTAACAGAGATGCGGCCTGCAGGCGCGATCCGGCCCATTATCCAAGAACTTGCCGATCAAGCCGGTGCCTATCTTATCGTCAGCTCACACGGCTCCACTTCAGACAGTGCTCTCCGCAACCGGCGAAATGCTTTGCGAGATGCCTTGGCAGGGGTCGCCACCGCCGATCAACTCCACACAGACTTCTACGATCGCAGTCGCTTGGCAACATGGGTGCGGCTTCACCCAGGCCTGATCACCTGGGTTAAGGAGAGAGTGGGCAGGGCTCTTATCGGCTGGCACCCTTATGGATCATGGAGCAGTGCGGCGGAGGGCGTCGAGGCCGAATACCTGCTCGACGAAAAGCTGCGCCTGCACCTTGGCAAACATCGCGACGCACCTGCGGGACCGGTGGGCAATGCGATTGACGAATTGCGCGACGAGCTCGCCCAACCTGGCAAGATCGTGCGTTTGGTCGGTCTCTCGGGCGTGGGTAAGACCCGCCTAGTCCAAGCCCTATTTGATCCCCGTGTCGGATTGCGCCCGCTCCCCCCGTCAATGGCGGTCTACACCAACCTCTCTGATAACCCGGATCCGCAGCCGACGGGTCTCGCCTCAGACCTAATCGCTACCCGAACACGCGCGATATTGATCGTCGACAACTGCCCTCCAGACCTCCACCGAAGGCTTTCGCACCTCTGCGCAGCCCACAATAGCCCCATCAGCGTTCTCACAGTTGAGTACGATGTCCGCGATGACCAGCCCGAGGGGACCCAGGTTGTCACCCTTGAGACATCCTCGCCCAAGCTAATTGAGAAACTATTGGCGCGCCGCTATCCGCACCTATCCGAGGTTGCCGCGCGTACCATCGCTGAGGCATCCGGTGGCAATGCGCGAATTGCAATTGCTCTTGCAGGGACGGTTGAGCGCTCAGAGAGCATTGCTGGCCTCTCTGACGATGAACTCTTCCAACGTCTCTTTCGCCAAAGGCATGATCCTAATGACGCTCTACTCCTCGCAGCCCAGGCCTGCTCGCTAGTGTACTCCTTTCAAGGCGAAGCGCTGATAGGGGATGAGGCTGAGCTTCCGCGTTTGGCCGTGCTCTCGGGGCAAGCATCTCAGGAGCTCTACCGGCATGTCGGCGAATTACTTCGCCGAGATCTCATCCAGCAGCGCAGTGTTTGGCGAGCAGTGCTGCCACATGCCATCGCGAACCGTCTTGCTGGCCGCGCACTCGAGGACACACCCTACGACCTAATTGACCAGCAGCTCGTGACTGGCGGAACGGAGCGCCTTGCTCGATCCTTCTCGCGACGGCTGTCGTTCCTACATGATCACCCCCGAGCCAAAGCTATCGTTGAGCAGTGGCTCTCATCTGGCGGCCTGCTAAGTGACATAACGACCTTATAACCTTGGCCAAGCGATGTTCGAGAACGTAGCTCCAGTATCGCCCGAGGCGGCGCTCGAGGCTCTGGAACGGGTAGGTAATGGCGATCCAAACGTAGCCGCGCTGGTGTCGCGGCGACACCGTTTGTTGCTACGCTCTTTGGCGTATGATCCGATCCTGTTCGAACGGAGTGCCACCTTACTCGCCCAAGCCGCCACGCAGAGCATGGACGAGCAAGATATAAAAGAAACCTCTAACACCTTCACTTCCTTGTTTACACTCTATCTCTCCGGGACACATGCTACCATCGCGCAACGGCTGCGTGTCATCGAACGACTGCTCCGATCAGATGAGCCGAAACAGCGCTCGCTCGGCTTGGCTGCCCTAGGAGAGGCGCTGAAGGCTACACACTTCAGCTCGGGCTACAGTTTCGAATTCGGGGCTCGATCGCGTGACTACGGGTACCAGCCCAGAAGTAATGAGGACCTGGCTCAATGGTACGGTGCAACGCTTGCGCTAATCGAGCGCCTAGCCTTTGCCGAAGGCATGCTCAAGCCCGAAATACGTGACCTGCTGGCGCAAAACTTTCACGGTATGTGGACCTCAGCGCGCATGTTCGACGCACTGGAAATCCTGTTCTGCAGATTCGCGGCAGAAGGCTTTTGGCGTGAGGGATGGATGGCGTGCCGTCAAACATTGCACTTCGATAGGGACCGGCTCGGGGCAGAGGGTTATTCACGGCTGGCCGCTCTGGAAGCCGAGTTGAGGCCAACTAATCTACCTGAATGGGTCCGGGCGGTAGTGCTTAGCGATAGGTTAGGGTATCTCGATCTAGAGGATCTAGAGGATATTGACCTAGACGGCGACACCATAAGCAGGTTTGAGCGCCTTGAGATGATCGCGCGCGAGTTCGGAGCTGCGGTAGCTCTGGACGAGGAGGTGTTCACGGAACTCGTACTCGACCTCCTCCGCGGAGGGAGAATGGTCTGGGCGTTCGGCCGCGGGCTTGTTAGCGCGTCAGAGAGCCGTCGCGCCACATGGACGAAGCTCGTGGAGGGTCTTGCACAAATCCCTCCTGAGCAGCGCAATGTCCAAGTACTGTGCGGCTATCTTGCCGAACTCTGGGAACAGAACCGAGACCTCGCACAAGATCTCCTCGATGAAGCGCTGGACCTGCCTGCCTTGGTGGTGCTCATTCCAGTGCTACATTCAGCGGTGCAGCTTGATGTGCGTTGCGTCGACCGACTGAAGCGGGCGCTTGTTTCCGGTCAGGTACCGGTCTGGATGTATCGAAACCTGGCATGGGGGCGAACGACCGACCAACTAGCTGGTAGCGAGTTAGGAGACTTTCTCCTGCTCATCGCCGAGCAATCCGATGGCTTTAATGTAGCGCTAGAGATCCTCTCTATGCGCCTATTCACAGACCGCTCCGAACAGAGAGAGCATGATCCTAAACTTCTTCAGGCCGGCCGAGAGATTCTGCGGCACGTTAGGTTCGGGAAGCACAATCACCGTGACGAACATAATCTGGCATGTGTTGTGCGAGCCTGCCTAATAGGGCCCGATGCTGATCGTGTAGCGGCGGAAGTCGCTGCACGATTGAGGCAGGCTGTAGGAGCCTATGAAACTTATGCATTCGACAATGATGACCTGCTGGCGGCCCTACTCAGCGTCCAGCCGATTTCTGTCCTTGACGCTCTGTTCGAGGGCGGCGAAAGGGAGCAAAGAACAGGGATTCAGATGTTCGATTACTCACCTGAGTCTCGTTCCAACCCGGCAGATGTGATATCGTGCCAAGAGCTGATCGCTTGGTGCAATTGTAATAGAGAGACGCGTTACCCACTCGCTGCTTCATTCGTTTCGTTCGCACGTCGGACTGAAAAGAGCGGTCCTAAGGTCTGGTCGGAACAGGCCAGAGCGCTCCTCGCCCATGCACCAGACCCTAAGAGTGTGTTGACGGTGTTCGTTAATCGGTTCCGCCCGATGAGCTGGAGCGGCTCACGCGCTGCGCTGATGGAGTCGAATGCACGCCTACTCGACTGCCTGGAAATGGAGATTTTGGAGAATCTTATGCCGTTCGTGGTCGAAGCCAAAGACCAACTTGTACGAGAGATTGCCAGAGCGCGGCAGTCGGAGACTGAGGAGGATCGCGCCCGAGACGAGCGTTTCGAATGAGCTCGGTTCTGTGCCTTTGATGCAATTCATTCTTGACCACTTCTCCTGAACGAAACTCCCATCGATCCAGCCTCACCCGATGGGCGCGCCTGGTTCCAGGGAGTGAGAATCCCTTACGCAGCAAGCATCGGCCGCTAACGATCCCGTTCGACATGGCGGTGACTGCAGTCACTGCGCTCGGATATCTGGGTATCTTGGCCGGTGGCGAATGGACTGGACATCGACGCACGCAAGGAACAGCGGACGTTCCCGAAGGATCGGCAAGTTCCCCGCATGATCCTTCGCAGAAGGACAGCTAAGGTCGTCCCCCTGCGTTGTAGCGGATCCCGTCGATCAGCAGGGACACCATGCGTCGGGACGCCTCCGTAATGCCGCCTTTGCCATCCGGCGCGCAGAGGTGCGCGACAGCCATCAGGAGATCGGGAGCTTCGACGTCCGGTCTCACGACGCCTGCGGTGGCTGCCGCCTGGAGGAGGCGCGACGCGGCTGGGGCCAGATGTTCCATCAGGTAAGCCGGCAGGGGGTCGTAGGCCGGATCCCCCGAGTGCAGGGCCGCGCTTAGGCCGCGCTTGGCCGCGACGAATGCGATGAAGCGGTCCAACCAGCGCTCCAGCGCCTCGCCGGGCTCGTATTGCTCGCCTAGGGTCGAGGCTGCCGCCGCGCAGGCGTCCACTTCCTTGCGGAACACGGCGACGATCAGGTCGGACCGTTGCGGAAAGTGCCGGTAGAGCGTGCCCACGCCGACCCCGGCCTTCTCGGCGATGTCCCGGATGGGGGCATCGACACCAGACGTCGCGAACACCTCCATGGCGGCATCGAGCAGCGCATGCAGGTTACGTCGCGCATCGGCCCGTGGCTGTCTCTTGGCCCTCGTCTCAGACAAGTCGTCTAAACCTCTTGATAAACGGAACGACGTTCCGTATATAAATGGAATGCCGTTCCGTTTTAGCACGAGGGGACGGCCTTGGCCAGCTCGGAAAGGACAATGCCATGCAATACCGTTCACTCGGACGAACCGGCATCAAGGTGAGCCCCTATTGTTTGGGCGCCATGATGTTCGGCAAGATGGGCAACCCCGACCATGACGAGTCCGTCCGCATCATCCACCGGGCCCTGGACGCCGGGATCAACTTCATCGACACCGCCGACCGTTACAGCGCGGGCGAGTCGGAGGAGATCGTCGGCAAGGCCCTGAAGGGACGCCGCGACAGCATCGTGCTGGCCACGAAGTTCCATGGCCCCATGGGCGAGGATCCCAACATGCAGGGGAACTCGCGCCGCTGGATCACCCGCGCGGTCGAGGATTCGCTGCGACGGCTCGGCACCGATTACATCGATCTGTACCAGGTTCACCGGCCATCTCCGGACACCGACATTGAAGAGACTCTCTCCGCGCTCACGGACCTGATGCGGGCCGGCAAGGTCCGCGCGATCGGCTCATCGACCTTCCCGGTGTCCGAGATCGTCGAGGCCCAATGGGTGGCGGAGCGCCGCGGGCTTGCCCGCTTCCGCACGGAACAGCCGCCCTACTCCATCCTGGATCGCGGCATCGAGCGCGACATGCTGCCGACCTGCCAGCGCTACGGCATGGGCGTGATGGTCTGGAGCCCGTTGTCCAAGGGCATGCTCACGGGCAAGTACCGCAAGGGCCAGCCCATGCCCGACTCGCCGCGCGCCCAATACTTCACCAAGCAGTTCTCCGACGAGCGCAGCCTTGAAGCGGTCGAACAGTTGATCGTGCTGGCGCAGGAGGCCGGCCTGCCGCTCACGCATCTGGCGCTGGCCTTCGTCATGGCGCATCCGGGTGTGACGTCGGCGATCCTCGGACCGCGAACGATGCAGCACCTCGACGATCTCCTGGCCGGTGCCGAAGTGCGGCTCAGTGAAGAGATCCTCGACCGGATCGACCAGATCGTGCCGCCCGGGATCGACGTGGGCCTCAACGAGGCCAACTACATGCCCCCGGCGCTGGTCAGGCCCGAGCTTCGGCGCCGCCCCGCCGGTGAACGCGCCGCCGCCTAAGAGAATGCCAGGACCGGACGTCTGCGGCGTCCGGCCTTGGTGGTCAGCGCGACCTCGGTACTCGTCCCAGGCTAAACGTTGCCTCGCCCGAGGAAGACGACATTGTCGCTGGCCTCAACCACCTTCTGGAGTTGCAACAGCTCCAGGAACGCGGGGGCGCGGTACAGCCTCCACATCGGGCTGACCACCTCTTGGAAGGGAACCTCCGGGTTGGACGTCCACCAGGAATCCCACTCCTCGGCGGTGAAGTCGTCGCCGTAGGCGTGGGTGACAACCAGGTCGGGATCGAAGCCGTCGTCGACGCAGAGGGCCTTCGCCCTGGCTCTGATCTGGCTGTCCATGATGTCGGAGGTTTCCCGAGCCCGAGCGTACAACATGATCACTCCGCTATCGGCTTGGATGAGGGGAGAGGTTGGCTGCGCTGCTCCATGCAACGGGTCAGCTCTTGGATGATCCAGCGTCTGGCCTGGCGTTTTGAGGATCGTGTCATGATGACCTCCTGCGATGTCATCAGGATCGCTCGAAACAACCCGTCCTTCCGTGACCGGGACCACACAAGGCTCGTGCGAGCGCGATCACGGTCATTCCGGCGGTGAAGCCGCTCAGTGGAATGGGTTCCGTTTGATCCTCACCAACTTGGCGAAAAACCGGGTCAACTTTTCCGCGTGATGCGCTCAAGCATTTTTCGGTGAAGTGGATCCGGTTCACCGTCAAAAATGCGGCACAACAAAGAAGAGAGGTGATTCCACGCAAGTGGAATCAGCGATAGCGTGGCGCGACCACGAAGGAACCCTCCATGCCACGCACACTCCTCTGCTTCGGTGACAGCAACACCCATGGCACCCCGCCCATCGTCACGCGCGGGGAGGCCTACCGCCGCTATGGCGCGGATATCCGCTGGCCGCGGGTGGCGGCCTCGCTGCTGCCGGACTGGGAGATCGCGGAGGAAGGCCTCCCCGGCCGGACGGCGCAGTTCCCCGACCCGGTGATGGGCGCCCATATGGATGGCCGCGACGGACTGAAGATCGCCCTCCAGAGCCACGGCCCCATCGACGCCTTGACCATCATGCTCGGGACCAACGACACGAAGACGCGCTTCGGCGCCTCGCCGGAGAGGATCACGGCGGGCATCGCCGGGCTCCTCGATATCGCCACGAGCCTCGAGATGCGGGCGCGGCATGGCGACTTTCGCATCCTGCTGATCTGCCCGCCGCCCGTGCTGGAGCAGGGGCCGATCCGCGCCGACTTTACCGGTGCCCGCGATGTGTCGCTCAGGCTGCCTGGGCTCTACGCAGCCCTCGCCGAGGCGCGGGGCGTGGCGTTCCTCGATGCCGGATCGGTGATCGAGGTGAGCCTCGTGGACGGCATCCATTTCGAGCCGGAGGCACATCGCAGGCTTGGAGCGGCCGTCGCCGAGGCCATCGGCCGGTTCTGAGGTCGCCTTGCGTGGGGCATGGGGAGAACCGGGAAACAATTGGAGCTGCCGGCCGTTGCCAAGTTCCCGGCCTCGCTTATGATCCGAGGGTATCAGAACGCAGCATTTTCCAGGCTCCCCGTCCTGGGAATTGCCCCATCAGGAGCCGGCTCCAGTGGACGTGCTGTTCAACCAAGCCACGGTCGGCCTCGCCGAGTGCAACACGGACGGCATCTTCCTTCGGGTGAACGATTACTTCTGCAAGATGGTCGGCCTGAGCCGGAGCGAGCTCATCGGCCGACACCTGAGCGAGGTCCTGCTCCCCGAGGACCTTCCCAGGGTCCGGACCCTTCTGTCCGGCCGGATGCCGGGCGACCGGTACGAGATCGAGAAGATGCATCTCCGTTCCGACGGCGAGGAGATCTGGACCCGGGTCGCGGCCAGCCTCGTGCGGGACTTCCAGGGACGGCCGCAGAGCGCCCTCGCCGTTTATGTCGACATCACGGAGGACAAGAAGCGGGAAGCCGCCCTCCGGGAGAGCGAGGAGCGTTTCCGCCTGCTGGCGAACTCGGTGCCGGGCTTCGTCTGGGCGGCGGATCCGGACGGGACGACGACCTTCGTCAACGAGCCGTGGAGCGAATACACGAGGCGTCCGCGGGAGGAGGCCATGGGAAAGGGATGGACGGCCTTCATCCATCCCGACGATGCCGAGCGGACGGCCGCCGCATGGAGCCGTGTCCAGTCGACCGGGGAACCGTACCAGGTGGAGGTGAGGCTCCGCCGCCATGACGGCGAGTACAGGTGGTTCGCGGTTCAGGCGAACCCGATCAGGGACCGGGAGACCGGCAGGATCGCCTCCTGGTCGGGTCTGGCCCTGGACATCCACGAAGGAAAGATGAACGAGGCCGCCCTGCGCGAGAGCGAGGCCCGGTTCCGGCTGCTGACGGATTCCCTGCCCGGCTTCGTGTGGACAGCGGACCCTTCCGGGGAGGTCACCTACGCCAACGAACGCTGGCAGGAGGCCACCGGCCTGGCCCCCTCGGAGGTCTACGGCAGCGGCTGGAGTTCCGCCCTCCACCCCGACGACCTGGCCGATACCCTGGCCATCTGGGAGCAGGTCAGGCTCCTGGGCATCCCCTACAAGACGGAGTTCCGCTACCGCTGCGCCGACGGGTCCTATCGCTGGTTCGCCGTAAGGGCGCGCCCCAACAAGGATCCGGACACCGGCGAGGTGACCGCATGGTTCGGCATCTCGATCGACATCAACGAGCAGAAGATGGCCGAGATGGCCCTCAAGGAGAGCGAGCAGCGCCTGAGGGCCACCTACGAACACGCGGCCATCGGCATCGCGGAGGTCGGCGCGGACCGCCGCCTGCTGGCGGTCAATGAACGGCTGTACAGGCTGTCGGGCTACACCAGGGAAGAGGTGATCGGACGCGACTACCAGGATTTCCTGGTCGAGGAGGACCGCGAGAAGGACATCGACCTGTTCCACCGGATGATGGCGGGGGAGTTCGACACCTACTCGATCGAACTGAGGATCAAGCACAAGGACGGGCGCGTCATCTGGGGCGACATCTCGGCCTCCAGGGTGGACGACGAGCACGGGCAACCGCTCTACAGCATCAGGGTGGTGAGGGACATCACCGCCAGCCGGGAGGCGGAGGAGATCCGAACCCTGCTCATGCACGAGCTCAATCACCGGGTGAAGAACACGCTCTCGACGGTCCAGTCGATCGTGTCCCAAGGCCTCAGGAAGTCGGGGGCGCCGCCGGGGGCCAAGGAGGACATCGAAACGCGGCTGTTCGCCCTCTCCCGCGCCCACGATGTCCTGACGAGGGAGAGCTGGGAGGGCGCCTGGCTGGCGGAAGTCGTCGCCGAGGCCATAGGCCCCTACAGGCGCGAAGGAAGCCAGAGGTTCAGGATCACCGGGCCGGACGTGCGGTTGAACACATCCCAGGCCCTCGCGATCTCGATGGCCGTCCACGAACTCTCCACCAACGCCGCCAAGTACGGCTCCCTGACGACCGATACCGGGTGGGTCGAGATCGCCTGGTCGGTCGTCCACTCCCCGACGAGCAGGCGATTGCACTTCCGGTGGAAGGAAGGCGGCGGGCCACCTGTGAGGAAGCCGCCGCGGAGAGGCTTCGGCACCCGGCTGATCGAGCGAGGCCTCGCCAGCGAACTGGCCGGAGAGGTGAAGATCGACTTCGCCCTCGACGGGGTCGAGTGCGTGGCCGACGTTCCCCTCATGTAAGGGCCGCACTCGCCGGCACGATGCCGATGGTGCAGCCGATTGACGCCCCTGCTTCGCCTCGCCCCTCCCCGGGTCTTGAACCGGGCGGCGAAATGCGGTTCGCTGCCTCGGCCGAGAGAGCCATGGGGAGAGGCCGGAATACCGGCATCCAAGGGAAGGAACACGCGATGGCGAAGAACACGATCTGTCTCTGGTACGACAAGGATGCGGAGGCGGCTGCCCGCTTCTATGCCGAGGTGTTTCCCGACAGCGCCGTGCATGCCGTGCATCGCGCGCCCGGCGACTACCCGTCCGGCCGGGAGGGCGACGTGCTGACGGTCGAGTTCACGGTGGCGGGCGTGGCCTGCCTCGGCCTCAACGGAGGCCCCGTGTTCAAGCACAACGAAGCCTTCTCGTTCCAGATCGCCACCGACGATCAGGAGGAGACCGACCGCTACTGGAATGCCATCGTTGGCAATGGCGGCCAGGAGAGCGAGTGCGGCTGGTGCAAGGACCGGTGGGGCATTTCCTGGCAGATCACGCCGCGCGTCCTGACCGACGCCTTGGCGGCCGGCGGCGATGAAGCCAAGCGCGCCTTCGCCGCCATGATGACCATGAAGAAGATCGACGTCGCGGCCATCGAGGCGGCGCGGCGCGGCTGACGGTCTCAGAACATCGCATCTTTGCACGCGAAACCGGTTCCCACTTTCGCGTGCGATGCTCTAACATCCGTTCATGGCTGGGGTATCGGTCGGCATCCCGAATGGACGATCGGGGCGAGGTTCACACGAGTGCGCGAACCGTTCGGCGCACGACCAGGGACACGGTCGTGGTCGACATCAGGAAGCCGTGCTCGTCCCGCACCCCGACGACGATCTCATGAACATCGCCCTTCTGCAGCCTGTCCCGCGCGATGTCCGCCGCGCCTCTGGCAGCCTCGCACTCGGCAGCCCCCAGATCGGCGCATTCGACGCCGAGTTGATCGGAAGAAACCTTCCCGTCTTCCTGCACGTCGAAATAGAATCGTGGCAACACATTCTCCTGACCAGATCTGTCAACGAAGCAGGACGCCGCTTGTTCGAAGCATCAGGCAGGAAGTTCCATGAACCGATCGGTTTATTTGAACGGAACCCGATCTGACGGGTTGTCCCTCATCACCAGCCCATCGCAAATCCGTAGGCCCTGGTGGCTGAGAGAGACGTGCGCTCCCGCCTGCATGAGACGAGGAGTGCCGTGATGGTTGATGCATCCCAGACGACGATGACGCACGCCACCTATGACGCGCTGCTTTTCCGGCTATCGGAGATCGCGCTGAAACGCTCGCACAGGCTCCTCGAACAGACCGCCCCCCTGGTGAAAGGGATCGAGGGCGGATCCGTCATCGGGGCGCATGCGCTCCCCGTGGGTGAACGCGCGGCTCCGGGTCGGCCGGAACGAAAGCCCGATGGGCGACACCTTCGCGGGCGTCGCGGCCGGCATGCCGCCGGGGAGCGGGCGCGATCGTCGCTTTGAACCATCGGCACCGCCGGGAGTTGGGGCTGGATCGTCGACGGCTGAGAGGCCTGCCATGGGCGGCGGTCGCCAGGCTATCCCTCGGCAGCCCCCGCCGGAGGCTCCTGCCGATGACGGCCCGCCCCTCGCGGTCACCTGGCGCCGCTTCGCCATCCGAGACGCCGTTACTGGGTAAATACTCGCGGCCATCGGGTTGTTGAACAGGACAACGGCCCTACAACACTTGCTAAGTTTAACCTGAATTGCGGCAGCAAGGCCTCAGATCGAGGACCCGGAGCCAGGCCGACACGGGACTGAACCGGACCGACCGACTGAGCTGAACTATTCTCGCTGGAGGCGTTCGCCCGGATGACGATGGATCAGGTTCAAGGATCGCAGTCTTCGTCCACGGCTCTCGAGCGCGACGCGCGCCTGGTGTCCACGGACCACCGGGTCGCGCCGAGCGAGATCGCCATCGGGGTCGTGATCGGCCGGGCGGCGGAGTATTTCGACTTCTTCGTCTTTGCCATCGCGTCCGTGGTGGTGTTTCCCAAGGTGTTCTTCCCCTTCGCGGAGCCCGTGACGGCGACGCTCTATTCCTTCGCCATTTTCGCGCTGGCTTTCGTTGCGCGGCCGTTCGGCACGGTCATCTTCATGGCCGTCGACCGCCGGCACGGGCGTGGCGTCAAGCTCACCATCGCGCTCTTCCTGCTCGGCTTCTCTACCATGGCGGTCTCCTTCCTGCCCCGCTACGAGCAGATCGGAGCCTGGTCGCTCTATCTCCTGGCCATCCTGCGCATCGGGCAGGGTCTCGCCCAGGGCGGCGCCTGGGACGGGCTCGCGTCGCTCCTCGCGCTCAATGCCCCCGTCGAGCGGCGGGGGCTCTACACCGCCATCGCGCAGCTCGGCGCCCCGCTGGGCTTCATGGTCGCCAGCGTCCTGTTCGCGTTCTTCATGCTCAACCTGTCCGATGCCGATTTCCTCGATTGGGGCTGGCGCTATCCGTTCTTCTGCGCATTCACGATCAACGTCGTGGCCGTGTTCGCGCGCCTGCGGCTCGTGGCGACGGAGGAGTTTTCGCGCCTTCTCGAACAGCGGCGTCTCGAACCCTCGCCCATCATTCCGCTGATCCGCACCCAGTGGCACGTCCTCCTCGTCGGGGCGCTGATCCCCCTGGCGAGCTTCGCCCTGTTCCATCTCGTGACCGTGTTCCCCATCAGCTGGATCACCCTGTTCACCCAGCGCTCCGCGGGCGAGTTCCTGATGATCCAATGCTCCGGCGCCTTCATCTGCGCCGGAGCGGTCGTGGCCTCGGGCCTGATCGCCGACCAGATCGGCCGCCGCCGGCTGCTCATGCTCTCGGCCGGCCTCATCGCGCTCTTCGCCGTCTGCAGCATCATCGCGCCCCTGATCGTCGAGGAGAACGCCATCGGCCAGACGATCTACGTCAATGCGGGCTTCACCCTGCTCGGCCTGTCCTACGGCCAGTCGTCCGGCGCGGTGACATCGCAGCTTCAACGGCGCTACCGCTATACCGGCGCGGCCCTCACCACCGACCTCGCCTGGCTGCTCGGCGCCGGCTTCGCGCCGCTGATCGTGCTGTTCCTGTCGGCCCGCTACGGGCTCGCCTGCGTCGGCCTGTATCTGCTGTCGGGGGCGGTCACGACCCTCGTGGCGCTCAGCCTGTCCCGCTCCGAAATCCGGCAGGTCTGAACCATGCAGAAGCCGATGCGCCCGACCCGTCAGAACGCCGATCGCCGCTCCGGCGATTTCCTGAGGCGCAAGGCCCTCCACGTTCTGGCGCTGCTCGCCACGGCTGGTCTGCTCGCCGGATGCAACATGACCGTCATGTTTCCGTCGGGCGACGTGGCGGTGCAGCAGCGCAACCTCGTCGTCGCGTCCGTCGCCTTGATGCTGCTCGTCGTCCTGCCCGTGATCGCGCTCACCTTCATCTTCGCGTGGCGCTACCGCGCGTCGAACGACGATGCGCCCTACGATCCCGAGTTTCACCACTCGACGCAGCTCGAAGTTGTGATCTGGACCGTGCCCCTGCTCATCATCATCGCGCTGGGCGCCATGACCTGGATCGGCACGCACACGCTCGATCCCTACCGGCCGCTCGCGCGGATCGCTCCCAACAAGCCCGTGCCTCCCGACGTGAAACCCCTGACGGTGGAGGTCGTCGCGCTCGACTGGAAATGGCTGTTCATCTACCCCGACTACGGAATCGCGAGCCTCAACGAG
>Ga0180218_1001351_pt1 | contig 15190 bp, 14 predicted proteins | sample eDN3rd37CKraftBY_FD_151334 | JGI IMG/M metagenome (GOLD analysis project Ga0180218, IMG submission 151334) | Enriched backyard soil microbial communities from Emeryville, California, USA - eDNA 3rd pass 37_C Kraft BY (version 2) (version 2) | ecosystem: Environmental > Terrestrial > Soil >...
CACCGGGAGCGGCAACCCGAACGTGCTCGTGACCGAGCGGGGCGCCTCCTTCGGCTACAACAATCTTGTCGTCGACATGCGCGGGCTGCCCATTATGGCGGAGACGGGTGCGCCGGTGATCTTCGACGCGACCCACGCCGTCCAGCAGCCGGGCGGGCAGGGTACCAGCTCCGGCGGCGACCGGCGGTTCGTCCCGGTGCTGGCGCGCGCGGCAGTGGCAGTGGGGGTCGCAGGCCTTTTTATCGAGACGCATCAAGACCCTGACAACGCGCCTTCCGACGGCCCGAACATGGTCCCGCTCAAGGACTTCGGGGGCCTCATGCGGGAGCTGATGGAGCTTGACGCCGTGGCCAAGCGACGCGCAGCCGCCTGATTATCCACGCGTTTCTGCCGCTGTGGGAACGCATCGCGACTCACTCTACAACTCGGCTGATCGTTGTAGAGGGAGTGGGGCATGGCGACGGGGGCAGCGCGGGCTCGGCCGCGCGCGAGGGCTGACAGCGACACGCAAGCCTTCCTCGGGGTGACTGCTTCCGCACGCGGCTACACATGGCGCGAGCGTCTCGCGCCGGGCGCCGCCAATACGGCGCTCGCCATCAGCCAGCAGCATAGCCTTCCCGAATTGCTCGGCCGCGTGCTCGCCGCGCGCGGAATCGCGATCGACGACGTCCCGACCGTGCTCGAGCCGACCATCCGCGCGCTCATGCCTGATCCGAGCACGCTCAACGACATGGACAAGGCCGCGCGCCGGCTCGCCGATGCGATCGTGAAGCGCGAGCGTGTGGCGGTGTTCGGCGACTACGATGTGGATGGCGCGTGCTCGTCGGCGCTCATGCGGCGCTTTCTCAACGCTCACGGCATCGACGCCGAGATCTACATTCCCGATCGTATGTTCGAGGGCTATGGGCCCAACGTCGCTGCCATCAAAGGGCTCGTCGAGAAGGGCGCCCAGCTCATCGTGACCGTCGACTGCGGCACGACGAGCTTCGAGCCGCTTGCACCTCAGCATCGCGGCAAGACGGATGTGCTCGTCATCGATCATCATCAGGCGGACGAGCAGCTTCCCGACGTGACCGCCGTCGTCAATCCGAACCGGCAGGATGATATCTCGGGCCTCGGGCATCTGTGCGCGGCCGGCGTCGTGTTCATGCTGCTCGTGGCGACGACGCGCGAGCTGCGCCAGCGCAATTACTATGGCAAGGCCGGCCCGCCGCCTGATCTGCTCTCGATGCTCGATCTCGTCGCGCTCGCGACCGTGTGCGATGTCGTGCCATTGCAGACGCTCAATCGCGCCTATGTCACGCGCGGCCTCGAGGTCATGCGTCAGCGCCAGAACATAGGCCTGCGCGCGCTCGTCGATGCAGCGGGTCTCAACCAGCCGCCGACGCCATATTTGCTGGGCTTTGTGCTCGGTCCGAGGATCAATGCCGGCGGGCGCATCGGCGACGCGGCGCTGGGTGCGCGGCTCCTCTCGCTCGACGATGAGACGGAGGCCGCGCGCATCGCTGTCCAGCTCGACAAGCTCAATCGCGAGCGCAAGACCATCGAGACGCAGATGCTCGAGGAGGCCACGGCCGAAGCCGATCGCCTGATCGACGAGATGCCCGATTTGCCCATGCTCGTCGTCGCTTCGGAGCGCTGGCACAAGGGCGTGGTCGGCCTCGTCGCGAGCCGGCTCGTCGAGCGCTTCGGCCGCCCGGCGTGCGTGATCGCATGGGAAGGGCCCGACCAAGGCACGGGCTCGCTGCGCTCGATCGCCGGCGTGGACATCGGCTCGGCCGTACGTGCGGCACAGGCCGCGGGCCTGCTCATCAAGGGTGGCGGCCACGCCATGGCGGCGGGGCTCACCGTCGCGCGCGACAAGTTCGAAGCCGCGCGCACATACCTCGCCGAGCAGGTCGCATCGCCAGCGACGACCGCGCGTGCGACGCGCGCGTTGGAAATCGATGGCGCGCTGACGCCTGCGGCCGCCAACGACACGCTCATCGATCTGATCGAGCGCGCGGGACCCTATGGCCAGGGCAATCCGCAGCCGCGCTTCGTTTTTCCGTCACACCGCGTGCGCTTTGCCAAAGTCATGGGCGAGGCCCACCTGCGCGTGACGCTCGAAGCCGATGACGGCAGCCGTCTCGAAGGCATTGCCTTCCGCGCGGTCGGCCAGCCGCTCGGAGAGCTGCTGACCAATACGGGCGGCATGCCGATCCACGTCGCCGGCAACCTCCGCCGCGATACCTGGGGCGGTCGCCAGCGCATCGAGCTGCAGATCGAGGACGCGGCTGATCCGCGAAAGTAGTTCGCGCCTTTCGGCGCGACAAGGGCTAGCCCTCGCGCTCCCACCGGGAGGGACACCCTCCCGGACCCACCCGCTTTTATTTTTTGATTGTATTCGTGGGGCTGGCGCCAACTTCTCCCTCTCCCCGCGCTTGCGGGGAGAGGGTGGGGTGAGGGGCGGCGGCATACGCTGGCGCTGGTAAGTGGCGCCGCCCCTCATCCTAACCTTCTCCCCGTGAAGGACGGGGAGAAGGGATATGGAACGCTCGCGGTTCGCTCCAAGCCCATAAAAGACGGGGGTTTCGGGGGTGCCCCCCGATTGGCGCGTGGGGCGAAAGCCCCGCTCGTGCCGGAGGCACGAAGGATCAGCTCAAAATGCCCCGCGACCAGCCCACCCCTTGTATCTCGGCCCCCCAGGCGCTAGGGGTTCAGCCTTCCAGCAGCACAGGCCAGAAACCGAGGCGCCATGCCCGCATCCGCGCTTATGAACGTCATGATCGGGGCCGCCCGCAAGGCCGGGCGCAGCCTCGCGCGCGACTTCGGCGAGGTGTCGCAGCTCCAGGTCTCGGTCAAGGGGCCGGCGAATTTCGTCTCGGCGGCCGACCAGCGGGCCGAGGAGATCGTCTATCGCGAGCTGGCGCGCGCCCGCCAGGGCTATGGCTTCCTCATGGAGGAGGGCGGCGAGATCGAAGGCGATGACAAGACGCACCGCTGGATTGTCGATCCGCTCGACGGCACGACGAACTTCCTGCACTCGATCCCGCTCTTCGCGATCTCGATCGCACTCGAGCGCGAGGGTGAACTGGTCGCCGGCCTCATCTACAACCCGGTGAGCGACGAGCTCTACACGGCCGAGAAGGGAAAAGGCGCGTTTCTCAATGACAAGCGGCTGCGCGTTGCGGCGCGGCGGTCGCTGCAGGACAGCGTGCTGAGCACCGGCATTCCGTTTCGTGGCCGAGGCGGCTATGAGCGTTTCGAGCGGGAGACGGCGCCGCTCATGCGCGAGGTGGCAGGCATCAGGCGCACGGGCGCGGCATCCGTCGACCTCGCATGGACGGCGGCCGGCCGCTTCGATGGCTATTGGGAGCACGACCTGCAGCCGTGGGATATGGCGGCGGGTATCGTCATTCTGAGAGAGGCGGGGGGCATCGCCACGGACCAGACCGGCGGCGAAGCCATGCTCGACAAGGGCAGCATCGTCGCGGCCAACCCGACAATCCACAAGCTGCTGCTCGCGGCGCTTCAGAAGGCGGCTTGAGCCCGTGACGACGGCTTCGCCGTGACGTGTCTGGACAGTTGTGATTTTCGCCACAGTCCCTGGTTGTTTTGCCACGATCATCGGGTAGTGTTTGCTGCACTGCGTTCCGAATGCCGCGTTCCACGGCGGCTCTCAGATATGGCTCGAGTGTGAGGCGGAGTTGATCAATGGCGAGAGCGCGGCCGACTGAGCTGGCGTCAAGACGGCTCCATCGCACGCTCAATACGCCAGGGCCGTTCCTGCGCGGAATGCTGGTCTTTCTGCTGATCGTGGGCCTTTGCGCCGCGGTCCTCTATCAGAAGGTCCAGCAGGCATTCTGGGAAAATCCCTTCCTGAACGGGCTCATTCTGGCGGTGCTGGCCATCGGCATCCTGCGCGCGTTCGGACAGGTCATTCGCCTCTATCCCGAAATCCGCTGGGTGAATGCCTTCCGCATTGCCGATCCCGGCCTCGCGATCGAGCACAAGCCCGTGCTGCTGGCGCCCATGGCCACCATGCTGCGCGACCGCACGGGCCAGCTCTCGCTGTCCACGTCGTCCATGCGCTCGATCATGGACTCGATCGGCGGTCGCCTCGACGAAGCGCGCGATACGGGCCGCTATCTGGTCGGCCTACTGGTCTTCCTCGGACTGCTCGGCACGTTCTGGGGCCTGCTCGATACGATCCATTCGGTCGGCAACACGATCAATTCGCTGGATACCAAAGGCAGCGACAGCGTGATGATGTTCGAGGAGCTGAAGACAGGGCTCTCCGGACCTTTGCGCGGCATGGGCACGGCCTTCTCGGCATCGCTCATGGGCCTTGGCGGATCGCTCATTCTCGGCTTCCTCGATCTGCAGGCGAGCCACGCACACAACCGCTTCTACAACGAGCTCGAGGAATGGCTCTCGGGCATCACCGAGCTCACGCCGGGCGGCGAGCATCAGGGCGAGGTCGGCCAGCAACTCTTCGGCGTTCTCTTCGAGGTCCAGCGCACGATCGCCGATCTTTCCGACCGCATTCAAATGATCGGATCGGCGAATGGTGCGGGGGCGGACAGCCTGCGCGATGTCGGGCGCGGGTTGCAGGAGGTCGTCGGCCAGATGCGGGCCGAGCAGAAGATCGTGCGCGAGTGGGTCGACGAGCAGGCGACGCGGCAGGCTGAAATGGCGACGGCGCTCCGCGACCTCGCCGGGCGCGCGCCATCGCGGCGAGGTAGCTAGTGTGATGATCGAGGAATTCGCCATGCGTTGGTGCACGGTATCGAGCGAATTTCTCGATCTGCATCACACAGGTGAGAATCTGACCCCAGTGTCCCTTGTGCTTCCGAAGTTCGCGGAGGACACGAGCATCGAGCAATGGCGAACTTCGGAAGCGGGACACTAGGTTATGGCGGGCTCGAGAGCGCGACGCTCCAACGAGTACGGTGAGTTCTGGCCGGGCTACGTCGACGTGCTGTCGACGTTGCTCATGACGTTCATCTTCCTGCTCTCGCTGTTCATGCTCGCCCAGTATTTCGTCAGCCAGGAATCGGGCCGCAAGGACACCGCGCTCGGGAAGTTGAACCTGCAGATCGCGGAGCTGACGAGCCTGCTGTCCCTCGAGAAGGGCAAGAGCCGTTCGCTCGAAGACGAGCTCGCTTCCATACAGGCGACGCTCGCGTCGGCGCGTGCCGAGAATACACGTCTCTCCGGCATCGCCGGGCTGGATGCCGAGCGCGCGGGCACGGCCGAGGCGCGGGTCGGCGCGCTGACGAAGGAGCTCGAGGGGCAGAAGCAGCTTTCGAGCGAGGCACTGGCTCGGGTCGATCTGCTCAATCAGCAACTGCTGGCGCTGCGCCGCCAGATCGCGGCGCTCAACGAGGCGCTGGCGGCGGCCGAGGCCAAGGACAAGGATTCGCAGGCCCGCATCTCCGATCTCGGGGCCCGGCTCAATGTCGTGCTCGCGCGGCAGGTGCAGGAGCTGCAGCGCTACCGGTCGGACTTCTTCGGCCGCCTGCGTGAGCTGTTGCGGGATCGCAAGGACATACGCATTGTCGGGGACCGCTTCATCTTCCAGTCCGAGGTGCTGTTTCCTTCCGGTCAGGCGACGATGACGCCCGAAGGGCTTGCCGCGATTGACCAGCTCGCGTCGGCCATCGTGGAGCTCGAGCGCCAGATTCCCAAGGAGATCAACTGGGCTCTGCAGGTGGACGGCCACACGGACGCGCGGCCGATCGCGAGCAGTGTGTTTCCGTCGAACTGGGAGCTTTCGAGCGCGCGCGCGATCAGCGTCGTCAAGTACCTGATCAGCCGTGGTGTGCCGCCGAACCGGCTCGTGGCGGCCGGCTACGGCGAGTTCGCGCCTCTCGAGGAGGGCTCCAGCGAGGAGGTGCTCCGCCGCAACCGCCGCATCGAGCTCAAGCTGACAAACCGCTGAGGGCGCGGAAATATTTGAAGGAATCTAAACTGCTGGGCTCAAGGGGGCCTGCGGCGCCCCGTCGGTTGCGGCTCGACCGTACTGCGCGCTATAAGGCGATAACCGGGTTGCGAAAAAGACTGGATGTTCACCCCGAAAGTCGAGTATTCCAATCGGAATTAGCGACGACGTCGGGGCGTGCCATTTGTACGCGCAAGCGCTTGGTGAACGGAATATGCACAACTCACACGATCACGACGATCACGGAAGGCCTCTCACCGAAGCTGAGGTGATCGAATTGCTGCGCCGCGCCAGGCTGCGCCCGACACGCCAGCGCCTCGCGCTCGGCAGTCTGCTGTTCACCGATCATGGGCGCCACGTGACGGCCGAGATCCTGCACGCCGAGGCGGTGGCGGGCGGCGAGCGCGTCTCCCTCGCGACGGTCTACAACACGCTGCACCAGTTCAAGCGGGCCGGCCTCGTGCGCGAGCTCGCCATCGACGGTACCCGGACCTACTTCGACACCAACACGTCGAATCACAGTCACTTCTACGTCGAGCAGGACGGTCGCTTGATGGATATTCCGGAAGGCTCGATCCGCGTCGATGGTTTGCCGACGCCGCCGCGCGGCATGCGCATCAGCCACGTGGATGTGGTCGTGCGTCTGGTCGAGGATCACCGCGAGTAGTTCGGGAGCCGGGCACTACACGGTTCTCTGTGTGGATCAAATGAAGGGCCGCGGACATCGGCGATGTCCGCGGCTTTTTCATTGCCCGATGTTGCAGATCTCAGCCGCTCGACCTGGTGTCTGACATGCAGGGTATCCTCCCTCGATGCCGGGGTGACCGTGAGTTGTCGGACGGCTCTTTATTGGGTCCGTGGGGGATGCAAAGGATGTTGGTGCCGCACGAAGCCGCGCGACGCGGCTGACCCGGCGTCGGCGTGCACGCGCCGACGATTGCCGGCTCGAGCGCCTCAGGCGACGCTCGCGCGCAAAAGATCGTGGACGTGAACGAGACCGACCGGGCGACCACCTTCAACGACGAACAGCGCCGTGATCCGCGACTTGTTGAGGATGTCGAGTGCCGAGGAGGCAAGCGCCGCCGGTTTGATGGTCTTGGGGTTCGGCGTCATGATCTGGCCCGCTGTCACCGCCAGCAGGCTCGGCCCCATATGGCGGCGAAGGTCGCCGTCGGTGATGATCCCGACGAGTTTGCCGTCGCCGTCGATGATGCCGAGGCAGCCGAGCGCTTTCTGCGTCATGGTGACGAGCGCGCTCGTCATGGGCTCATCGACGCGCACGAGCGGCAGACGGTCCTCCTTGTGCATGAGGTCGGAGACGAACTTGAGCTGCGCGCCGAGGGATCCGCCGGGATGGAAAACCTTGAAATCGGTCGCCGTGAAACCTCGCGCCTCGAGCAGCGCCACGGCAAGGCAGTCGCCGATCACGAGCTGCATGGTGGTCGAAGTCGTCGGTGCGAGGCCGTGCGGACAAGCCTCGCTTGCGCGGGGTAGCTCGATGACGATGTCGGAGGCCTGACCGAGAGCCGAGGTTGCGCGCGACGTGATCGAGATCAGCGGCACGCCGAAACGGCGCGAGTACGTGACGAGCGTCTTCAGTTCGATCGTCTCGCCCGACCAGGAAATGGCGAGCAGCACATCCTTCGACGTGACCATGCCGAGATCGCCGTGCGCGGCTTCGGATGGATGGATGAAAAAAGCCGGCGTGCCGGTCGAAGCGAGCGTGGCGGCGATCTTGCGGCCGATGTGACCGGACTTGCCGATGCCGCTGACGATGACGCGGCCCTCGGCACCGGAGAGCACGCGGACGGCCTCCTGGAAGGCCTCGCCGAGGCCGTTCTGCAGCGACGCGGCCAGGGCCGTGAGCCCGGAGCTTTCGGCATCGAGCGTGCGAAGCGCACTCGCGATGGCGAGCGACGTCGTACGTTCGGTGGCTGGTTGAGACTTGGCCGACATAGAACGTTGGCGCTGAGCGGCGGATGCCATGACTATACCCCCCGTCCCGGATACGCATAGTCCCAGGATCATACGTAGCCGAACGAATCGGCTTCCCCTGCACCCGGTTGTGACACGACGATTGCCGCCCGCGCAAGCCGCGCGAACCGCGCATGGCTGGGCTCAAGTGATTTGGCCACAAGGATGAATTATACAATCATAGCTGAACGGCGTACGCGGACCGCCGCTAAAAAATCGAATGGGAGGAACCAAGGACCATGACGGAACCGAGCACCCCCGCGCCGCGGCGTCCCTGGACGCCAGCCAGCTACTATCCCGATCCGGCCATCCGCGTTCTGCACCCGAGCTTCCGCAAATATGTCATTGCCCTCGGCGCTGTGGAACGGCTGGCGACAGGATTTCGCTGGGCGGAGGGGCCGGTCTGGTTCGGCGATGGGCGCTACCTGCTCTGGAGCGACATCCCGAACAATCGCATCATGCGCTGGGATGAGGAGACAGGCGTAACGTCCGTCTTCCGCAAGCCCTCGGATTTCGCGAACGGCAATACGCGGGACCGCCAGGGACGGCTCGTCACCTGCGAGCACGGCGGGCGGCGCGTTACGCGCACGGAGTACGACGGCACGATCACCGTGCTCGCCGACCGTTTCGACGGCAAGCGGCTCAACTCGCCGAACGACATCGTCGTGAAATCCGACAACAGCGTCTGGTTCACCGATCCGCCGTTCGGTCTCTTGAGCGACTACGAAGGACACCGGGCCGAGCCGGAGCTGCCGCACGGCCTCTATCGCATCGACGGCGCGAGCGGGCGCCTTGACCTGCTCGCGGATGACATCGCGGGGCCGAACGGCCTCGCCTTCTCGCCGGACGAGAGCGTTCTCTACGTCGTTGCGTCCCGTGCGGAGCCGAACCGCCAGATTATTGCCTATGATGTGACAGCGGGCGGAACGCGCCTTGCCAACCGGCGCGTCGTCATCGATGCAGCGGGCGGCACACCCGACGGCTTCCGCTGCGACACCGACGGCAATCTCTGGTGCGGCTGGGGCATGGGCACGGAGGAACTCGACGGTGTGCGGGTTTTCGCACCCGACGGCACGCCGATCGGCCACATCGGACTGCCGGAGCGCTGCGCCAACCTCTGCTTCGGCGGCTTGAAGCGCAATCGCCTGTTCATGGCATCGAGCCAGTCGCTTTATGCCGTGTACGTGAATGCCCAGGGTGTGAAGGGCGGCTAGTCATTTTCCCTCTCCCCGTTCTTACGGGGAGAGGGTTAGGGTGAGGGGCGGTATGTCAGCTCGCCGCCGGCTGCTGGAAAGAGGTGTCCCTCGCCGTCGTGGTGCCATGCCGGCGGCCGCGATGCGGAGGCGTAGAGTGAGCTGATACTATCGCTGCCGCCCCTCATCCCGACCTTCTCCCCGTAAGAACGGGGAGAAGGAGAAGTGAAGGGCCGTACAAAACAAACCCGAGGAAACGTCCCATGCGCGCTGCCGTACTCACCGAGGTCAACAAACCCCTCGAGTTGCTTGATTTCGAACAGGAAGGCCCCAGGGAAGGTGAGGCACGCGTCAAGGTGAAGGCCGCGGGCGTGTGCATGTCCGACTGGCACATCATGATCGGCGATTGGCCGGCGCCGCTGCCGATGATCCTCGGGCACGAGGCGGCCGGCGAGGTGGTCGAGGTCGGCCCAGGCGTGAAGAACGTGAAGAAGGGCGATCACGTCATCTTCTCGTTCCGTCCCAACTGCGGCTACTGCCGCTACTGCGCCAGTGGCAGCTCGGTGCTTTGCATCGGCCACAACGACAAGCCGCGCCACATGATGCACGACGGCACGACGCGCAATAAGCTCAACGGTGAGGCCGTCTATCAAATGGCGCGCATCGGCACGTTCGCCGAGATGGTCGTGTGCCCGGCCGAGCAGCTCGTTTCCGTGCGCAGGGACCTGCCGTGGACGCACGCCGCGATTATCGGCTGCTCGGTGGCGACGGGCGTCGGCGCCGTCACGCGTCACGCCAAAGTCGACGCCGGTTCGAGCGTCGTCGTCGTCGGCGTCGGCGGTGTCGGGCTCAATGCGGTGCAGGGCGCGCGGCTCGCGGGCGCCAAGACGATCATTGCCGTCGACCTGCTCGACAACAAGCTGCAGATGGCCACCAAGTTCGGCGCGACGCACATCATCAACGGCGCGCGCGAGGACGTTGTGAAGCGTGTCCGCGAGATCACGGGCGGTCTCGGCGCCGACTATTCGTTTGATGCGATCGGCACCGCCAAGACCACCGAGCAGATCATCGACGTGCTGGCGCCTGCCGGTCATGCCACCATCGTCGGCATTCCGCATGTCGATGCCAGGGCGCAGGTCTCGCCGTTCCAGATGGTTTACACGGAGAAGAAGGTCTCGGGCACGTACTACGGCTCGATCCGCCCGACCATCGACTTCGGCATCCTGGCGGACCTTTCCATGGAGGGCAAGCTCGACCTCGACTCGCTGATCAGCCGGACGTACAAGTTCGACGAGATCAATGAAGGCTTCCAACTCATGGCCAAGGGTCAGGTCGCCCGCGGCGTCATCGAGTTCAACTGAGAAGACGAAGAATGGCAAAGCTCAAGACTGTCGACCTCGTTCTGCCGGCTGCCACCGAGGAGCTGGCGAAGCTCGAGCTTGGCAACGTGGTGTACCTGACGGGGCGCGTCCATACGGCGCGCGAGGGCGTCTACAAGCGCGCGGTCGAGGAGCGCAGCAATGTGCCCTCGGGTATCGGCACGGCGAGCTTCCACTGCTCGCCAGCCGCGAGCGTCGGCCCCAATCGCGAGCTGACGGTCGGCGCGGTGACGGCGACGGCGTCGTTCCGCTTCGCCAAATGGATCGATGGCTGGCTCGACATGTCGGGCTGCAACGTCATCATCGGCAAGGGCGGCATGTCGAGCGAGATCTACAAGAAGAGCTTCGTGCCGCACAATGCGATCTACCTGACGACCGTGGGCTACGGCACGGGCGCGCTGCTCGGTCGCGGCATCAAGAAGGTGGTGGACGCGCACTGGCTCGAGGAGCTCGGGCTCGCGCAGGCCATCTGGGTGCTCGACGTGGAGCGCTTCGGGCCTTTCCTCGTCGAGAGCGATCTCAAAGGCAATTCGCTCTTCGAGCGCGAGAACGAGAAGATCTCGCCGGGCCTAGAGAAGCTCTACCGCGGCACCAAACCCGCGACGCTGCGCCGTTTCGGCGAGACGGACGACAAGACGGAAGAGGTCATCTAAGCCGGCCGGCCTGCCACCATCAGGACAGGAACGGCCGATCCGTGCGACTGACCCAGACCGCGAGCGCGAATAGCGCGGGCGTCAGCATTTCGAAGCCTTCCTCGAAGGCCTTCATGAGCCGCCAGATATCGACTTGGATGTGCTGGCCCGTGAAGTCGTGGACCAGCGAGGGCGTGCGGTCAGCGACCTTCACGAGGACGAAGAGCACGCCGGCAAGAACGAGCCAGTAGCCCGCCCGGCTCGCCAGACCTTCGTTCACGAGCAGGAAACGGATCACCACGATCGCCACATAGATCATCATGGCGATGAAGGTTGCGGCGACGATGCCGGCCAGGATCTTCTCGGTCAGCGGCGCCGGAGACTTCAAGTAGTAGCTGATCTTGAGCAGGCTGTCGGTGGTAAAGGCCTTGTGCCAGCTCGCCTCGCGCGCGGCGAAGGCGGCGAACAGCAACGCAAAGATGGCACTTCGCGACGTGAGCGGCCGCGCAAAAGCGAGAACCGCCAGGCTCGCGCCGACCCAAAGCACGATCGACATCTCCTCGAACGGGCCCGCCTCGGAGAACGTGTACGAGAAGCGCTCGGGCGAGAGCCGCATGGCGAGGCCGATGAGCAGCGCTGCATAGCCCAGGATCGCGGCCAGGATAATGCGATCAAGCCGCGTGAGACGTGGTCGGCGAAGCCAGCCCGGTGCTCTGACGCTCGACGATCCTCCGATCGTCGGCATCGGCACGTCCAGTTCCCCGCGGTGGCTTGTCATGCTCATCAGGGCGCTCGTGATCCAGATTGGACGAGCCTCGTCCGGTGCATATCTGGATGCAGAGCCTAGCCCAGGGGATGACACAGGACCGTAACGAATCTGTCACATATAAGAAGAACCTGTGGACTGAGCAGAGGCGCTGGCGGCGGCGCGACATGCCCGTTCCGCTGATGGGAAAACGCTTCTGCCAGGGTAGAGAGAGAGCGAAAACGGACGAGGCCAGGTCCTCTCAGAGGGGTGTTCCCGGCTTCTTCTCCTCCTGCTCCAGGTTGCGCAGACGGTCACGGAACTTCTTGAACATGCGCTCTACATAGTCGAGCGCACTGTCGACCTCTTCTTCGGTTGGGAGCTGGAATTTCTCAGCCGGAGGACCCGCGACGGGTGGCGGCACCGGCTGGGCTCCCGTCGCTTCCTGGAGCCGCTTGACCTCGGCTCTGAGACCATCGTTCTCCGCGCGCAGGCGCGCGATTTCCTTGGCGAGGCTCTGCTGCTCCTCCTGCGCCGGCTGGCAGAGCACGAGGTTCTGGGCGCCGGTGCGGCAAGTGGAAACGGCGCCCGTCTGGGTGTCGAGGCGGAGAAAGCCACCCTCGATCGGCTGCATGGTGAAGCGGCCAGGGACGTCGCGGGTCTGTGCGGACGCGGGGAGCACGGCGAGGACGACAAGCACGGCCGGCGCCAGCAGACGGGATCGGATGGACATTGGAGCACTCCTGCGGCCAGCACGCGGCCAAAGCTATTGAGCCAAAGCTAGCAGATGATCGTGGCAGGCAGGCACTTCAAGGCCGGCATGTGTCCGCCCGGAAGCCCGGCTGCGTTCAGTCATCCGTGATGAGGCGGCCGACGACGCCGCCGAGCACAGCGCCGAGGATTGGCGCAACCCAGAACATCCAGAGCTGGAGTAAGGCGTCTGTGCCCGCGAAGACGGCTGACGCGAGACTGCGCGCCGGATTGAGCCCGCCGCCTGACACGGGGATCGCCAGCAGATAGAGGGCAACCGTCGCAAAGCCGACGGCGAGCGGCGCCAGCGTCGCCGGCGCGCGCCGGCCGCCCATGCCGACCACGACGAGCACCAGAACGGCTGTCGCGGCCATCTCCATCGCGAACACGGCGGCAAGCCCGTAGGCATGGCCGTAGGCATTCGCAACGGACGAAAGGCCGCCCTTCGGCGGCGCGGCCGCGCCGGCAATAACGAGCGCGAGGAGACCGACGGCGGCAAGACCGCCAACGCACTGCGCGAGGATCATCAGTGGCGCCCGGCTCGACTCGAGGCGGCCGGCCGCGATGAGGCCCAATGTGATGGCCGGATTGAGATGCGCGCCGGAGATGGGACTGAACGCAGACATCATGGCGACGACGACACAGCCGGTCGCGAGTGCGGCGGCCAGCGGCGCAATGCTTGGCGGCGCCAGCAGCAGCGTGCCGCAGAGCGCGAACACAAGCGCAAACGTGCCGGTGGCCTCCGCCGTGAGCTCACGGGTGCCCATGGGCGCCTCCTCGGTCGCAAGATACAGGTTATTGCGATAGCCGAGTCAGCGCGCTTTGTGAATGCATCGGCCAGATGCGCAACACCCCGCCTATACGCGGCGGGGTGTGCATCACGCCCGAATGTGAAGGCGAGCGCGGCGATCAATCGCCGACGCGGGCCATTCGCCCATTCAACCGATTGACGACGACGACCGTCGTGCCGACGCCGACGCGCCGCGCGAGGTCGGTCACGTGACCGTTCGTCATGCGGAAGCAACCGGAGGACGTCGCGCGCCCGATCGTGCGGGCGTCGTCGGTGCCATGGATGCGGTAGAGCGAGTTGCCGAGATAGAGCGCCTTTGCGCCGAGCGGATTGTACACGCCGCCCGTCATCTTCACTGGCAGGTAGGGCTGGCGCTGGCGCATTTCCGCCGGTGGATGCCAGTCGGGCCAGTCGGCGATGCGGCTGATGCGCTCCGTGCCGGTCCAGGTGAAGCCTTCGCGGCCGACCGAGATCGGATAGACGAGCGCATCGCGCGACGACTGCACGAGATAGAGCTTGCGGCCGGACGTATCGATGACGATCGTGCCGGGTGCGTAGCTGCTGACGAACGAGATGCGGTTGGGGCGCACCGGCGTAACGCTCGGGCGCGGACCGCCACTCATGAGTTGCTGGCCCATCGGACGCGGGCGAGGGCCGTAGCGATTCTCATCGTAGCGGGGGCTCTCGTAGGAAGGGGCACGGTAACCCGGCCGGCTCCAGGGCATCCACCATTCCTGTGCAAAGGCGGGCGGGGCCAGGGCGCACGCCATCGCGAGCGCCAACGCGGCACGAAACATCGTATCTTTACTCCTTATTTACCCGTAGCTTGCGGCTCCGAACGCACACGAATTGTGTAGCACGCAAATGAGGTGGGCCGAACCCCAAATGCACTGGCCTCACGTGAACTTGACTCCACCGTCTGACTGCATGGCGTCGGTGCACAGAAGGGCTGACGACATCGGGCCTGATTCACGGGTAGATTGTCTCTACGGAGAACTACTGATTTTCGCGGGAGCGAGTTTTCATGGCTAACATCAACGCCGGCCCCTTCACGACGCGTCCCGAGATCGAGGGCACGTTCGGTGTCTGTGCGACTACCCACTGGATCGCGACAGCGGTCGCCATGTCGATCCTGGAGAAGGGCGGCAACGCCTTCGATGCCGGCGTAGCGGCGGCCTTTACGCTGCAGGTCGTGGAGCCACACCTTTGTGGACCGGGCGGCGATGTGCCAGTGATCGTTTACGATACCAAGAAGGGTGTGCCGGAGGTCATCTGCGGCCAAGGCCCCGCGCCGGCGGGCGCCACGATCGCCCACTACCGCGATCATCTCGGCCTCGACATCGTGCCGGGTACGGGACTGCTCGCCACGTGCATCCCGGGCACGTTCGAGACCTACATGATGATCCTGCGCGACTATGGCACCATGCGGCTGCGGGACGTGCTCGAACCGTCGCTCGGTTATGCCAAAGGCGGCCATCCCATCGTCGAGCGGTGCTGCGCGACCATCGCAACCGTGAAGCAGCTGTTCTTGGAGCACTGGCCGACGTCGGCGACGGTGTATCTGCCGGGAGGTGACGTGCCGAAGCCCGGCACGCTGTTCCGCAATCCCGCGCACGCCGAGACCTACCAGCGCATTCTGAGGGAGGCCGAGGCCGGCGGTGGCGGACGCGAGGCGGAGATCGAGCGCGCCCGCAAAGCCTGGAGCCACGGCTTCGTCGCAGAGGCGATCGACAAATTCTGCCGCACGAACGAGGTCATGGACGTCAGTGGCCGGCGCCACAAGGGCGTGCTGACCGGCGCC
>Ga0180218_1001352_pt1 | contig 15182 bp, 17 predicted proteins | sample eDN3rd37CKraftBY_FD_151334 | JGI IMG/M metagenome (GOLD analysis project Ga0180218, IMG submission 151334) | Enriched backyard soil microbial communities from Emeryville, California, USA - eDNA 3rd pass 37_C Kraft BY (version 2) (version 2) | ecosystem: Environmental > Terrestrial > Soil >...
GCAAGCACGAGATCGTCGGTGCCGTTCTGGATGTAGCGGTACGCGGTGTCGATCGACTGCATGCCCGAGCCGCAATTGATCTGCACGGTGAAGGCCGGCATCGCCTCGCCCATGCCGAGGCGGAGCGCCGCGACGCGCGCCGGATTCATTTCATCGGCGATGACGTTGACGCAGCCGAGAATGACACGATCGAAATCCTGCGGCTTGAACGGCTGGCGCAGCAAAAGCGGCCGCCCGCATTGCACGGCAAGATCGACCGGCGTGAACGGCCCCGGCCCGGTGCGGGCCTTCAAAAACGGGGTACGGCTGCCGTCGATGATGTAAACGTCACGCATGGCTTAACTCGCTTTCGCCGCCGGCGCGTCGGATGATCCGCCGCCGCGATATTTGAGGCCGCCCGCCGGGATCAGTTCCTCGGGCGCGAAATCATCCACATTCACCGTATCGAGAACCGCCTTCGCCGCCGACTCCAGTGCCTGCGCCTCGGCTTCGGTGATAATGCCCTTTTCCTGCGCGGCTTTGACATCGCGCACTTTCGCGTCGTGCATCTTCTTCTGAATGGGTGCGGCCGCCGTCACCTGCTTGTAGGCGCGCTCGAGCTGCGCGATGCCGCCGCCGTCGTCCGCAAGATAAAGCCCGCTGGTGAGCCGGTCGCGCGTCGCCGAGGGCTCGAGCAGAAGTTCTGCAACCTGCTGCGAAAGCCTGTCGCTCGGGCCTTTCTGGGTGACGCCAAGCGGCTGGATCAGAAATTTCAGAAGCCACGCCACCGGACGATTGGGGAAATTGTAAAGCACTTCCTCGACGCGCTGCTGGATCTTGCGGAAGCTGTCCTTGGCGCACCAGGCCAGCAGCGGGAAATCCGTTTCCAGCCGCCCCTCATCCTGCCAACGCTTGAGCGTGCCGGACATCAAATACAGTTCAGAAAGAATATCGCCAAGCCGCGCCGAGATCATTTCCTTGCGCTTCAACGCGCCGCCCATTGTGAGCAGCGCGAAGTCGGTCAGCAGCGCAAAGGATGCCGAATAGCGCGAGAGCTGGCGATAGAATTTGGCCGCGGCTCCCGCGTCCGGTGCGGGCGAGATGGCGCCGCCTGTCCAATTACGAACCCATGCGCGGAACAACGTCGCGAAGGCGTGGCCGACATGCGGCCAGAAAACCTTATCGAATTCATCAAGCGCCTTTTCCTGATCCGGCTCCTGCAGCGCGGTCATCTCTTTCAGGATGTACGGATGCGAGCGGATCGCGCCCTGCCCGAAGACGATCAGGTTGCGCGTCAGGATGTTCGCGCCCTCGACGGTGATGCCGATGGGCACCGAGCGATAGAGATTGCCGAGATAATTGTGCGGGCCGTCGATGATCGCCTTGCCGCCGTGAATGTCCATCGCATGCGTCACCGACTCGCGCATCTTCTCGGTCGCGTGCAGCTTCATGATGCCGGAGATCACCGCCGGATGATGGCCGAGATCGAGACCGGCGCAGGTGAAGCGCCGCGCGCCATCGACGAGATAGGCATTGCCCGCGAGGCGCGCGAGCGATTCCTGAATACCCTCGAACTTGCCGATCGGAATGTTGAATTGCTGGCGGATGCGCGCATAAGCGCCGGAAGTGCGCGCGGTGTAAGCGCAGCCTGCGGAGGATTGCGACGGCAGCGAAATGCCGCGGCCGGCGGCAAGCGCGCTCATCAGCATCTTCCAGCCTTGACCGGCGCGCTCGGCGCCGCCGATGATGTGATCGATCGGCAAGTAAACATCGCGGCCCCAATTCGGGCCGTTCTCGAACACTTGCATGGCAGGCAAATGCCGATGCCCGATTTCGACGCCCTTGGTCTTGGTCGGCACCAACGCGAGCGTGATGCCGAGATCTTCCTTGTCGCCGAGAATGTGGTCGGGATCTTCCAGCTTGAACGCAAGACCAAGGACGGTGGCGACGGGCCCCAGCGTGATGTAGCGCTTGTGCCAGTTGAGCTTGATGCCGATCTCGTTGCCGCCGCCCGGCGCGCGGACAACGACGCCCTTGTCGATCATTGCGGCGGCATCCGAACCCGCTTCGGGGCTGGTGAGGCCAAAGCACGGAATTTCACGGCCATCCGCGAGCCGCGGCAGCCATTGCTTGCGCTGCTCGTCGGTGCCGAAACGCATCAGGAGCTCGCCCGGCCCGAGTGAGTTCGGCACCATGACGGTGACGGCTGCGGTGATCGAGCGGCTCGAAATCTTGCGGATGACTTCCGAGTGCGCGAAGGCCGAAAAACCGAGGCCGCCATATTCCTTCGGGATGATCATGCCCCAGAAGCGGTTCTTCTTGATGAAGTCCCAGACTTCAGGCGGAAGATCCTTCAGCTCCCAGGTGATCTTCCACTCGTCGCACATGCTGCAAAGTTCTTCGACCGGCCCGTCGAGAAACGCCTGCTCCTCGGCGGAGAGCCTCGCCTGCGGCACGGCCAGCAGATGATTCCAGTCCGGGTTGCCGGTGAACAGATCGGCATCCCACCAGGTATCGCCCGCCTCCAGCGCTTCGCGCTCGGTATCGGACATGCGCGGCAGCGCCTTTCTGGCGATACCGAAGATCGGCTTGGTCAGCGTGTTTTTTCGCCATGACGGAGAGATCATCGGCCGCGCTCCTCAGAAAATTCGGCGGATCGGGGTGACTGCGCCGGAAGCTAACATGATTTGCCTACCCCCGTGACAACATCGCAATCGCTTGAAAGTTGCGGAATAGCCTCTACTTGCCGCTACGGAATATTACGAAATTGACATTTTACGGATGAACCGGACGCGGCCGATTTTCGTCGTCGATTGCGACATAAGTAAAATTTCCGTCGGTGACATGCAGAAGATTATCTTCGTTCCGCCGCATCACCCATGCTTCGACATGCACGGCCACGGAAGTGTGCCCCACCTTGATGAGGCTGGAGAAAACGGAAACGACGTCGCCGACATACACGGGTTTGTGAAACACCATTCCATCGACGGCGACGGTAACGGTACGGCCATTGGCGACCTTATAGGCGAAGATGCTGCCGGCGATGTCCATCTGCCCGAGCAGCCAGCCGCCGAAGATATCACCGTTCTGGTTGGTGTCGGAGGGCATGGCAAGCGTGCGGATCGAAAGTTCTCCGCGCGGACCGGCGGGCTCTGAAGCAGCATCAGCCATCGGTGATTCTCCCTCTCCGCCGGAATGTAGAACATCCGCGCGCCGGCCAGCACCCCAAATTGCCGCAGCAAAAACCGGCGCAAAAAGCGACGCGGTTCGGCGAAAAGCTGCGGCCTGTTATGCTGGCTCCGGGGGCAGCACTTGCCGCACACGCGAACCAAACGGATCACGATTGCCGCGCTCGCGGCGCTCACGGCCTATGGCATGGTCGCCTATCTCCTGCTGCCGGATTTCTGGAAGCATTACGAGCACCAAAAGAAGCTCGCGCCGCTTCCCGCCGTCACCGTCACCGCGCAGGGCATTCCCGGCGATCCTCTGAACATCGGCCTGATCGGTGACGAGCGCGATATCGTTTGCGCGATGCATGATGCCGGCTGGTATCCCGCCGATCCGATCACGTTGAAGACGAGCATCGCCATCATCGGCAGCGTGCTGCTCGACCGGCCTTATCGCGATGCGCCGGTGAGCCCCCTGTTCTACATGGGTAAGAAGCAGCAACTCGCTTTCGAGAAGCCCGCCGGCGGCAGCGCCGACCGGCGCGAGCATCTGCGGCTCTGGCAAGTGCTGGAGCGCGGCGATGAAGGCCGGCCGGTGTGGCTGGGGGCCGCGACCTTCGATCGCGGCGTCGGCATCAGCCATTATACCGGCGCCGTCACCCACCATATCGCGGCCAATGTCGATGAAGAGCGCGACCGCCTGACCGGCGATCTCGACAAGGCGCGGGTCGTCGCCGCGATCTATCAGGTGTCCGGCATTGGCCCGACGCTGAACGGCCGCAACGGCGAAGGCGACCGCTATTACACCGACGGCGATATCTGGGTGTCGCGCCTCGTGCCTGAGTGCAAGAAGCGCGACGCACCGGCGGCCCTATTGCCGAACAGCGCCATCATCGACCTCAAGAACCAGGTCTGGAAAAGCATCAGCGCGCTGGCGGGCGGCGATACGCCCGCGAAGCCATAGCGCTTCAGGCGAGCTCCAGCGTTCGCAGCGGCTTGATTGCAGCTTCCTTGCTGTCGTCAAAGGCTGCCGCGAAAATTTCCCACGCGACATTGATCTGCGCGGTCTTGATCGTGCGCCGCTCGCGATCTTCCTCGCTGATGCTGGTGTCGGGGTGCCAGACCCGCCGCAGCGCATCGACTACGGTTTTCGCGCTTTTGAGCGATGTCGTGACCGTCACATTCAAGGTCTGGCAAGCCTGCCCCAGCGATACCGGCAGATCGTTGCCGCCCTCGGCGATGTTGCGGAGCATCCTCAGGTCGAAGGCAAGCTGATCGAGCTTGGCCTGCAGGTGCGCCCACTGGGCGTGGTCGAAGAAGCTGCGCACCTCCTCCGACATCAGTTCTTCCCTGATGCGATCGAGTTCACCCAGCAGCGTCGCGCTGCCGCGATCGATAATCAGATTCTTCGAGAACTCGAAATCGCGCGTCAGTTGCCGGTAGCTCTCTAGATGCTCGCCGACATGGAAAGAAAAGACGCGCAGGGTATGGATCGCCCGTTCCAATCGGTGCTTGGCATCCGGCGTCACGCCGCTCGCGCGCTCGATCAGGATATGACGTGCGACCGCCGACACTTGAATGGACGTCTTGAGGCTGACTTCCGAATACAAGGTCTCAATGCGCCCGCCGAGCTTGCTGAGCTTCTTCAGTAGCAGGGCTTCCATCCGGCTGATGAGCAAGAGGCGCGAAACGATCTGGTTGCGGACGAAACGCAACACCGATCGCCGCGCAAAAAGATAGAGATAAAGCGGCGAGACGAACATCACTGCGCAATTGACGATGCCGATGATGAACCACGCTTCGCGCAAGACGGGATCGGCGACAACCGAAGCGACACTCGCAAGGATCGCCATTACGCCCGCCACCGCCGCCCATTCGACCTGCAGCCCAGGCCACGGCACGCGGTCTTCGCGCAGCGACCACTTCGCTTCATGGGAGATAAATTGCAGATCGAGCGCCGACTGAATTCGCTCGTTGCCGAGCAGTTTTGGTATCTCGATGCTGACCAGGAGCGTAAACAACGCCGCCGCAACCAAAACCGGGAACGCAAACAAAACTAGAGTGGCAAGCACTCCGACATCCACCGCCGACATACTCTGACCCCGCTACGCATTACAAACGCTCTGCGATGACATTTACCGCGCACGAGTTGGCTCTCGCGCGGCGGCTCGTATTCGAGTGTCGAAGCGGGTCATAACGTGATGGCAAGTCACGCACCGACCCTCCAAAATTCCGGGCGAATTATGGTAATTTGAAGATTGCTGGAACCGGCTGCAAAACCAGCATTTACGCGGGCCGAATGCCTTAATGGCGCATGTACCAGATATAAAGCGCGACAAATAAAAACCCGAGGATGATCCCCGCCCACATATTGCCGCCGCCGCGTCCCGTCATCGCTTGCTTCCGTTTTTTTGACTGGCGATCCCGGGAGGATTCGAACCTCCGACCTCAAGCTTAGAAGGCTCGCGCTCTATCCAACTGAGCTACGGGACCGAATTTAATGTGTCCACTTAATGCGTCCACTGGCCTACGCGGTTGAATGCAAAGTTGTCGGCGTAGGCGATCTTTCTGCGCGCCGGCGCGTGCGGTTCGAACACCTGATACGGAATGGCATACCGCTCGCAATAGGCGATCGCTTCTTCCTTCGTTTCGAAACGCAGACGAACCTGACTCTTCATATCGCCCGACGATGTCCAGCCCATCAGCGGCTCGACCTGCCGCGCTTCTTCGGGCTCGTAGTCGAGCTGCCACAGCTTGGTCTTGGCGGTGCCCGACTGCATCGCGGTGCGGGTCGGCTTGTAGATGCGAGCAACCATGATCGTATTCCTCAAAACGTACCGGGCCGAAGCTCGAAGAGCGAAGGCTGGTCGGAGCGGCAGGATTCGAACCTGCGACCCTCTGGTCCCAAACCAGATGCGCTACCGGACTGCGCTACGCTCCGCCTTTTCAAGCCTCTTGCAAAACCCTCGAACAGGCCGCCTTCGATTACCGTTCCCTGCCTGCTGCCGCAAGGCTTGCAGGCAAGGCTAAAATTACCGCGTTTTCCTTACCGCCCCTTGAAAAAGCGGTGGCCGACCCTGTCTCCGGGGGCAATCCCGTATTTGCGGGCCGTCCCCGCCACAACCTCCAGAACGCCCTTTACCGGCGCTCCGGAGCTGATATGGGCCTCCGAGAACGGGGTGGTGTTCTCGGCGATGCGGGCGATGGTGCCGTCCGCCCGGATGAAGATCATGTCGAGGGGCACGTAGGTGTTCTTCATCCACATCACGACGATCCGCTCCTCGCCGAAATCGAACAGCATGCCGGTGCCTTCGGGCAGCGATTTCCGGAACATCAGGCCCTTGGTGCGCTCCTCATCCGTCGTCGCGATCTCGACCTGGAAGCTGCGCACACCGCCCTTGGTGACGATCTCGACCTCCTCAAACGAGGCTGCGGAGCAGACGGATGCAAAAGCCAGCAGGCAAGCGACCGCCAGCATGGCGCGGCGCAAGCTCAAAAAGCCGGACAAGTCAGCAGGCATGGAAGGCCCTTTTGGCAAAAGCGGCACTGGCCGCCAAAATATTGATTTGTCGCGTTTTCTTCACGCGAACCGGCACCTGCTTCGCTCGAAAACGCTGCGGGAGGATTAGTGCGAGGATGGTGCGTTACCGGTCCCGGTATCTGGGCGAACTTCGGCGGCCATAAGGCCCTTGGGGCTGTCACCATAACGCACCAAGACTACCTGTCCGGGGCGCAGTTCGGTGAGGCCATAACGACGCAGCGTTTCCATGTGCACGAAGATGTCGGGCGTACCCTCGCCGCGCGTCAGGAAGCCGAAGCCGCGCAGCCGATTGAACCACTTTACCCAAGCGCGCTCGAGGCCGCTCGTCGGCGTGACGCTGACATGGGTGCGCGGCGGCAACTGCGACGGATGCACCGCGGTCGACTCGTCCATCGACACCACGCGGAATGCCTGCATGCCCTTCGAACGCTGCAACGCCTCGACGACGATGCGCGCACCTTCATAGGCAGTCTGATAACCGTCGCGGCGAAGGCACGTGACATGCAGCAGCACATCCAAGCCGCCGCTATCGGGAACGATGAAGCCGTAACCTTTGGAAACGTCGAACCACTTGATGTAGCCGGTGACCTCGACAAGTCCCACCGGTGCTTCTTCGGTGAGATCCTCGATACGTGCTTCTTGCTCGTTCATTCCGAGCTTTGTTGAAAGCCGATCAGACCCCATGACGCCGCCACGTCGCGATCGAAAGCGTCCGCCATGAACGCCGATTCGCACTATTCAAGAATAGTGGGAGCCCTTCACGGCGGGAACCCCCAAAACTGTGGAATTCCAAGTTTCCCCCAGACTGTCACCAGAATACATCACGCCGCCAGGAAGTGCTCCAGGATGTCACCGATGTCATCGTGAACTACTAAATCTGCCCTCTCGTCGAACTCGGTTCGTTCCCGGTTCAGGATAACGAGCTTGGCGCCGTTTTGTTTCGCCATCAGCGGGAAGCCCGCAGCCGGCCATACGACGAGCGAAGAACCGATTGCGATGAATAAATCTGCACTTAACGTCAATTTCTCCGCTTGCTGCATTGCGCGCTCCGGCATCGCCTGGCCGAAGGATACGGTTGCCGACTTCACCGGTCCGCCGCAGCCCGGGCAATCAGGCGCGACGCCTTGCGCCGCGTCAAAGCGCTTGCGCACCCAGTCGATCTCATAGCGCGTTGCACAATCGAGACAGGTTGCATAGCTGCCGTTGCCATGCAGCTCTACGATCCGATCCTCCGGCACGCCGGAGGCCTGATGAAGATTGTCGATATTTTGCGTAATGATCGCCGATAATTTTCCCGATCCGATCCAGCGCGCGAGCGCACGATGACCGCGCGCCGGTTGCGCGGCGCGGAAGCGATCCTCCATCGCGAACTTGCGCCGCCACGCTTCGTTGCGCATCTCGCGGCTGGCGACAAACTCGTCGAACGGGATCGGCTTGTTGTTGTCCCAAAGACCGCCCGGCGACCGGAAGTCGGGAATGCCGGATTCGGTCGAGATGCCGGCGCCGGTGAATGCGACGGCGCTGCGCGACTCCGCGATCAATTCGCCAAGCCGCTCGATCGCAGCCACGCGCGAGGCCGCCTTCATGGCGTGCGATCCTTCGGCGGTGCGCGATCGCCCTCGCCGATGTGTTTTTGCATCAGCACACAATCGAGCCAGCGGCCGAATTTGTAGCCGACCGCGCGCAAGGTTCCAGCCGGTTCGAAACCGACGCTGCGGTGCAGCCTTATGGAGGCCGCATTGGCGCTATCGCCGATAACCGCAAGAACCTGCCGAAATGGCCTGTTTTCGCACTCCGCCAGCAGGGCTTCGAGGAGCCTGCGGCCGATGCCGCGGCGCTCCATGCCGGGCCGGATATAGACCGAATTCTCCACGGTGAACCGATAGGCGGGACGTTCGCGATAGGTCGAGACATAGGCATAGCCCACGACCATGCCATTCAACTCGGCGACGAGGTAAACGAAGCCGCCCTGCATGATCTTGCGATAGCGCGCGAGCATCTCGTCATAAGTCGGCGGCACAAGCTCGAAGGTCGCCGGCGAGTGCACAACGTAGTGATGATAAATCTCGGTCACCGCGCGCATGTCCTGCTCCGCGCAGGGGCGGATGACCGCTTCGTGAATGTTCGCCGGTTGGTGATCCTGCACGGTCATGGTTTAGTCCGTTCCGAACTGACAATCGTGAGGGTTATTCATGCGTTATCTTCACACCATGCTTCGCGTTCGCAACCTCGATGCGGCGCTCGACTTTTACTGTAACAAATTCGGGCTGCAGGAAGTACGCCGCCGCGAAGACGAAAAAGGCCGCTTCACGCTCGTCTTCCTCGCCGCGCCGGACGACACCGCACTCGTCAAGGCGAGCGAGCCTACGGGCTTTGCGGCCCCGCTGATCGAGCTCACTTATAACTGGGACGGCAATGAGGACTACGGCGAGGCGCGCTACTTCGGTCACCTCGCCTATGAAGTCGATGATATCTACGCCACCTGCGAGAAGCTGATGAAAGCGGGCATCACCATCAACCGGCCGCCGCGCGATGGACGCATGGCGTTTATCCGCTCGCCCGACAAGCACTCGATCGAGCTTCTGCAGAAAGGCACGGCGCTGCCGCCGCGGGAGCCGTGGTCGTCGATGCCGAATACCGGCCACTGGTGAACGCAATAAAAAACCCGCGCGATTTTCGCCGCGCGGGTTTTTACGCGAATGATTTCGCGAATGACGGCCGAATTACTTCGGGCAGATGCCGCTCGGCACGTAGCACATCGTCGGCAGCGGATACATCTTGCCGTCGAAGCCGCAGCTGCTGACCATGCCCCAGCCGTAAGCATTCGGCGCACCGGTGACCATCTTGCCGGCGACGCACTTGTGGGCAGCTTTCTTCTTGCCTTTCGCGAAGGACGGAGCCGAAGCGAAGGAAACGGCGATTGCCGCAACCGCGGCGGTGACGAAGATTTTTTTGATCATGATGCTAATTCCCGTTAAGGCCCCCTGATTAAGGCCGGGGTTTATCTACCGCGTGCATCGGAGCGTCACAAGAACTGCGCACCTTTTCGCGCGTTTAAAAAACAAAGAAGTGATGATTTCGCAGGTATCTTATTAGGCAATGGCGCTTTTGCGTGCCGCCATCACACCTAATCTGAATATCCGTTCAGCTTGTGCTGCAGATTCGCATGAGCGGAACCGAAACAGTCGAACGCGAATCTTTCGCGAGTCGCGATATCAGGTCTTGAGTGATCGAGTGCCGGACTTCGCGTGCGGCAGAGCCGGCTGCCGCAACCGGCACGGGATATAAATTTTTCCGGAGATGGAATGGCGCTCCCTAGGGGAGTCGAACCCCTCTTTTCAGGTTGAAAACCTGACGTCCTAACCGATAGACGAAGGGAGCGTTGCTCTCGTTATCGAAAGCGCACACGTCTGAAAGCGCGACGCCCTTATAAGGAGAGCATCGGGATGCGACAAGCCGATTTGGGGGCTTTTTTTTCACAGAATAGCGTGAAATTCAGCTATTTCCCCGCCGGTTTCCCGCGCGGCGCTTCGGCGGTTTCATCTTCCCGAAGGCTGACGGCCGAATCCTTGAGGTTCAGAACGACATTGCCTTCGAAGATCGCCACCTTGCCGTGATCGAAGATCTCGATCCGATCGGCGCGCAGATTGCCATCGGTGAAGGTCACGTGGACGGGATTTTCGGAGACCATCTGGCCCTTCTTCGGCTCGCCGACGACATCATGCAGTACACCGGTGTAGCCACCCTGCTCCGAACGGACATGCACGTCGCCGAACAGCCGCATCTTTTCGTCCTTGGCGTCGTACATGCCGCTCTTGGCTTCGAGCACCGTTTCGCCGCGCTCTTGCGATGTGAATTTTCCGACGATGCCGGAAAGCTCGATGACACTGGTCTGGGTCAGATCCTGCGCGGCGGAAGTCGCCGTGATGTTGTAGGGAAGCCCATCCTTGCTGAAGCCGGTGAGCTTCGGCGCTTCCATCGTGAGCTTCGTGCCGGAAATCTTCAGCGCGCCGACATGCACCGGAAGCTCGCGCACGTATCGCAGCGGATCGAACCACAGCCACAGGAACGTCAGAATGGCGGCAATGCCTGCCAGCACAGGCAGCACACGCCGCAGCAGATGAACGCGGCGGCTGTGGCGGGCAGCATCACGAAACGCCTGCTCGCGCCGGCGCGACAGTTCATCGCCCCCGATATGCGCGGACTGGGCGGCCGTTTTGGCAATCGGCGACGAGCGGCTCATCGCTCAAGCATAACCTTGCCTGCGTATTAATCCATGCGGTGAAGCGCCCGCCGGGAAACCTTGCCCTGACTAGGCTTTGGCTCCCGTACCCTTTTCGCTCACGTACAGACGGAACGTGAAATAGATCGCGAGCGCAAACAAAAGGTGCCAGAGCGCATGCGGCTGTAGCCAGGACTCGGGGCGGCAAACCGGGTCTTCGGTGCGGCCGAAATTCCATACGGCAAAGGCGGCAAGAAACGACAAAAGCGCGTATGCGCCCCACCTGCTCTCGCGCCGCGCGCCGCGCACCCATGTATTCAACGCCTCGAACAGGACGGTCAGCACGATCACCAGCGCGAATGCTGCATCACCCGCATAACTCACGATCGGAACGACGGGTTGCCGATAAAGCCCGACCGCTTCGCAAAACAGCACGGCGGCGATCAGTACGGCGAAAAACCCGCCCCAACCGAAGCCGAAATAACGCCGCGCCGCGTAGGCGAGCATAAAGCCCGCAACGAGATACATGCCGAGAAGATCGAATTCGCCGCCGAGATCGGTCTGGCTTGCATGCATCGCGCCGGAGCCGAAGCCAAGCACAACTGCAAATGCCGCGAACAGAAAAACGATCGCCGGCGTTTGCGTGAAAGCATTCGCGCGCGCGCTTCCCGCCTGCCACGCAATGACGAGCCCGCTCACGACAAAGCCGAGGTTGCTCACTGTATTGGCCGGTTCCCGGAAAAAACCGCTCGCCGTGTACTCGCAGAAATAGCGATTGGTCGTGCCCGCAGGCCCGAGCCAGCCCTGCGCCACCGCCAAGCCGAACAGCACCGACAGCAGGGCCGTCCATGCGAGCGTCAGCGAAAACAGCGGGAAACGGTCATTCATGCTGGAAAGCGGCTCTTCACGGATCGTTCATTCGCGGCGGGCAATTTGGCGCATTCTTCCGGCCTTCGCTAGCAGAGGCCAACTCTGTAGGATCGCCCGCGAACAGTAACGGGTGAATAATACGCTGAAAGCGCCGATGATTTCGACCGCCCACATCTATTTGACCAAACGGCTGCTGTTTACGTCGTTTCTGATGCTGCTCGCGGTTTTCGTACCGGTGCTGATGATCCAGCTGATCAGCCAGCTGCCGCGCTCGGCCCTTTCTTCAGAGCTCGTGTGGCCCGCGCTGTTGGGACTCGCGCCCACCATCTTCTACATCACGCTTCCAGTCGTCGTCGGCCTTGCGAATACCTGGGCCTATAGCGAGTTCGCGACCGAAGGCACGCTGACCACACTCTATACTGCGGGTCTTTCCTCGTTGAACGTGCGCCTGCCCGCATTCTTTGTCGCCCTTCTCGCGACGATGCTCGGTTACGTGGTCTCCTGCGAGATTTCACCGCGCGGCGCGACCCAGATCGAGAATGTCGTTTACCTGATCGAGAACGATCTCAGCCCGAGCCTGATCGAGCCGCAGCGCTTCTATACGCTCAACAACGGCCGCCGCGTCATCCAGTACGACGAGCGCCTCAACAAGAACTGGATCAAGGGCGTTTTCATGCGCGACATCGACAGCAACGGCGAAGAAGAAGTGATCTTCGCCAACGACGCCATCTTCGAGCGCCGCGCCGACGAAAGCTGGATCATATTGAGAAACGGCCACATCCAGTATCGCAAACAGGGCGCCGACGGCGACAACGTCGCCTTTACCCAGATCACGCGGCCGACGGGCCTTGCCGGCGAGAACTTTCCCAAGCGCAAATGGACCGGCTATTTCGAAATGCCGCTAGGGGATTTTCTCAACAGCTACGAAAAAGCGCGCAACGATTCCCGGCAGCTTTCACAATGGGCGAGCGAGGCGTTGGAGCGCTTCAGCATTCCGATCCTTGCGCTTGCACACACCATGCTCGGGCTTGCCCTCGTCAATCTTTACGGCGGCAACACCGGACGAAGCAGCAAATTCGCGGCGGCGATGGTGTTGTGCGGCATTTTGTTCGTTCACTTCATGCTTGTGCTCGCCGCCGAGTTCGCGAGCAGCCAGGGTACGACGCTTGCGATCATCGTCGCCTGCGCAATCGTATTGCAAATCCTGATTTCGATATTTCTATTCTGGCGAGCGATGCGGAGGCCGCGGCGGCGTGCGGCAATGGGAGGAAGAACAGTGTTTGCCCGTGGCTAATTGCCGATATGAAAGCGTGCGGAGTCGTCTTTCTCCTGCATGAGCGCTTTTTGATATTTTTCGGTGATCTGCTTCGGATCGCCGATCTCACGAACGCCGCCGTTCTCGATCCAGATGACCCGGCTGCATAGCGCCCTGATCTGTTTCACGCTGTGCGACACGAAGAACACGGTGCCTTTCGCGCGAAAGTCATCGATGAATTTCAGGCATTTCTCCTGGAAGGCTTCGTCGCCCACCGCCAGCGCCTCGTCGATGATCAGAATATCCGCGTCGACATGGGCGCAAATCGAGAACGCCAGCCGGGCCGCCATGCCGCTCGAGTAGAACTTCACCGGCCGGTCGAAAAACTCGCCGATACCGGAAAACTCCTGAATGGAATTCATCAGCTTCAGGATACGCGCGCGCTTGAGGCCAAGCACCGCGCCGCCGACCAGCACGTTTTCCCGGCCCGTCAGGTCGAGGTCGAAGGCCGAGCCGAGCGCAAGCACCGGCGCGATCCGGCCGCGGGTCAGGATCTCGCCGTGACTCGGCTCCGTGATGCCGCAAATGAGCTGCAGCAGCGTCGTCTTGCCGGCGCCGTTGCGGCCCATGACGCCGACGCATTCACCGCGCTTCACCTCAAAGCTGATATCGCGCAGCACCCAGAAATCCTGATAGAATTTCTTGAAGCGGCCGAACAACATCTGCATCAAGCGATGATCGTACACGGCGTAGATTTGATACGCCTTGCCGACGTTGGTGCAGCGGATCATCCAATCAGATGACATCGACCGCCACGCTCCGGAAACGCATGAAAAAGGAATAACCGCCGTAAAAGACAACGACGGCGACGCCCCAGGCAATCAGGAACGTCATCAGATCGGGAAGACGCCCAAGCAGCAAAATCTCGCGTGTCATCTCGACATAGGGCGCGAGCGGATTGATGTAGGTGGTCAATTGCACCTCGAGCGGTTGCCCGATCACCGAATAGAAAACCGGCGTCACGAAAATAAAAATCGGCATGACCGCCGCAACCATGAAAGAAATATCGCGCGTGAATGCACCGAGCGCCGAGAAAAACCACACCATGCCGAGCAAAAAAAGAAAGAGCGGAAGCAGGATGAACGGCAGCAGCAGAGCCGTGAGCGGAATAATGCCCACGATGTAGAGCTGGAAAGCCAGGTAAACGACGAAGCCGATGCCGGCATAGGTCAGCGAGCGCAGCATCGAGGTCCAGGCCAGGATTTCGCTCGGGAAGATCGATTTCTTGATGAAATTGACATGCTCCGACAGAAGCAGCGGCGCGCGATTGAGCAATTCGGCGAACAGATTGAAATAAAGCAGCCCGATGAACATCGACAACGCGAAATTGATCTCGGTATCCCCGCCGATCTTCAGGATGTTCGTCGATACCGCCGTGAAGACGAGAAGCATCAGAAGCGGGGTCGCGACCGCCCATATCCAGCCGAAATAGGAAGCGCGGAAACGCTGGTACAATTCGCGGCCAAGCACGACGCGGATCAATTCCCGATATTGCAGTGCGTTGTAAAAGGGCACTGTCAGAAAATAAACGAGCCCTCTTCCGCTGCCGCGCCGGTAAGCGGCAACATTCATGCCTTTCTTGGTTTTTATGGAGACAGACACTTAAAAATCCACGTTGCCTTCAGGCCTCACGCGGCCACGGAAAACCGTTCCGTCCGCTTCACCCTGTTCTGGCAGCCACCCTAGGAAATCAGGACGGCATGGCGTAGCAAGCAGCGCTCTTTTCGTCCACTATTGCCTCTGAGCCATTTCTTCAGCCCTAATCATGCACTTAACAGTCAAACAGGTAGATGGCCGGGCTCAGCTTCGCGAGTTTATCAGGCTGCCACGCCGGCTGTATCAAGGCATGGCGGGCTATACTCCACCGCTCGATATCGAACGGCGCGAACTGATCGACCCGAAAAAAAGCCCGTTCTTCTCTCACGGGCGTGCAGCCTATTGGATTGCCTATCGTGACGGCCACGCGGCCGGCCGTATCTCGGCCCAGATCGACGACGTTGAAGGGCCGAGCACACCCTCTGACCTCGGCCAGTTCGGATGCCTCGACGCCATCGATGATCGCGAGGTAATCGAAGCCCTTCTACGCAC
>Ga0180218_1001353_pt1 | contig 15175 bp, 19 predicted proteins | sample eDN3rd37CKraftBY_FD_151334 | JGI IMG/M metagenome (GOLD analysis project Ga0180218, IMG submission 151334) | Enriched backyard soil microbial communities from Emeryville, California, USA - eDNA 3rd pass 37_C Kraft BY (version 2) (version 2) | ecosystem: Environmental > Terrestrial > Soil >...
CCTCGACTCCAGCGGCAAGATCCCCGAGAGCCTTCTCCCAGCAATTGCGATCACGGAGCCATTCCCCGTCGAGGACGAGGAGGAGATGCTGGATCTCGTGGCCGAGGTTGGCGACATTGCGATCCGCGCTGACGTCAACAAGACGTTCATCCTCGCCGCGTCGCCCGCCTCGACACTAGAGAACTGGATCGAGCTTCGAAGCCCCACGGATGCAGTTCAGAGCGTAGCCGGCAAGACTGGCGTCGTTACTCTCGAAGCTGACGACATCGACGGGCTGGGGAATGCCGCGACCAAGAATGTAGGCAAGTCTGCGGGTGATGTGGCGCCGGGTGATGAGGTAGTCTACAAGGATGAAACGGCCCAGGTTCTGACCGGCTCCTATGAGCATGTGCCTCACGACTACGGCGAGCTCGGCAGTACCACGATTACGCTCGATCGCGCCAACGGCCTCACTGGCGTCATCGTCAGGAATGCCGGCAGCGGCACGATCGCAGCGCCGACAGGAACGCCCACCGGCGTCTACAACATGATCATCTTCATCGACGGCACGTCGAGTTCCGGAACGCCTGCTCTGTCCGGGTTCAGCAACACCGATTTCGGAGATAATTTCCCTGGTAGCGGGCAGCACGCTTGGCTCTACGTGACGGTTGGACCAGCTGCCAAGACCGCCAAGATCGAGGCGATTGACTACTGATGTTCCCTTTGTTTTCGAAAAGCAGCGGCATGAGACCGGTCGAAGTGACTCACATCGGCTCATTGACTACCACGGGCAACAGCACCCCGAAGTCCATGGGGAATATAGTTGTTCCCAGAACTGGCTTAGTTGTGGTTACCGCGTTTGTTATGGGTAGTTCGTCCGCCAGGCTGACAGGCATATCGATCGGTGGCAGTGCGGCGACTCTAGAAGCGTACAACACAGCTCTCACTATCAAGAGGGGGATTGGTTGGCGCCAAGTAGCGGCGGCGGGGACCCTCGATGTTACGATCTCTCTGTCTGGAAGTAACGGGTCTAACACCCTTTGGCATATCTCTGCCTTTCTGCTGGAGAACCTAAAAGATACTACGCCGTATCTTGTGTCGCTCCCTGCAAATTTTGCGAGCAATACAACTGCCTCGGTTACTCTTTCGTCCGTTAAGAAAGGATCTTTCGTTGCTTTCGGCGTCGGAACGAGTGGCACAAAAACGTACAGCTGGAGCACGGCCACTCCAGTATCGAGCGCCTCAGAGAGCAGCAATACTGCTGGCTATGCATATAAGGCAGCAGCCGCATCGGGGACGCACACGGAGACTGCGAGCTGGTCGGGGGCTACGACAGGCGCAGTAATCGCAGCTGCTTGGCGATAGCGGGTATCGCTGCCAGATACACGTCCAGCTTCTCAGTCCCGACCGAACCTTTCCCGCTTAGATGATTGGAGGCACTCTTGTCCACCAACCCCATAGTCGTGACCTACGGGTCATGCATTGACCTGGACCTCAACTACACGGACGAAGCAGGAGAGGCCGAGGATATTTCCGGTGACAGCTTCAGCGTGTTCGAGGCTTCGTCTGATGCCTTCGACGGCGTCGTGTTCACCAAGACCGACCCGGAGAACGGCCTGCTGCATCTCTATCTCGATCCGGATGACGCGAAGAAGCTCAAGCTCGGCCGCGTGAACAGCTTCCGCGTGCGCCGCCTGCTGCCCGATGGCTGCGAAGACAACACTCCTCCAATCCTGGTGCAAGTCATATGAGCAAAGTTGTCGTTAACAACACGACCCGGACGGTCACTGTCGCCAGCACCGGCAAGCCCGGTCCCGTTGGCCTGACCTGGCGCGGCGAGTGGGCTGAGGGCGTCGAGTACCAGGCCCGCGATGCCGTCTATCACGATGGCTCGAGCTATCGCTGTGTCGAGGCACACACGTCCACTGAGGGAGACGAGCCGGGGGCGTCAGGCAAGTGGACGTTGCTTGCGCTCGGCTCGGACGTCGATGGCGTCGCTGAGGTTGCCGCCATTCGTGACGAAATCGCCACCGTCGCAGGCATCAAGACCGAGGTGGAGACGGTCGCTGCGATCGGTGGTGACGTGTCGGCTGTCTCGGCAATCAAGGACGACGTTTCGGCTGTTGCTGCAATCAAGGATGATATCGCTGATGTGGCCGGCATCAAGGATGATGTCAGCGACGTTGCGGCCATTAAGGAGGCCATCAGCACAGTCGCCGCTCGAGACGCCGATGTCGCGACCGTTGCCGCTCGTGATGAGGACGTCGGGACGGTCGCGGGCATCGCAACGCATGTGACAGCCGTCGCGAACAATGAGGCCGATATTTCGATCGTCGCGAACAAGATCCCCGAGATCGAAGCCGCGCCCCAAGCCGCAACCGCGGCCCAGGCGTGGGCCGAGGGCACTCAACCCGGTGGGCCGGGCACAAAGTCGGCCAAGGAACACGCGCAGGATGCGGGCGCATCGGCCAGCGTGGCAGCGGCCGCAACGCTCATCAGCTATGGCGTTGCCATTTACAATGAGACGGGCATCGAGGCAGGCGGGTACTACGCCGAGCGCATGGCGCATGTGAACAGCGAGCAGGGCTATCTCTATGTGGAGATTATCGACGGCGACCCAGGCAGTGAAGCGTCGATCGTGGTGATAGTCGGCGGGGATGCGGCCTATGGGCCGACGTCTGTTGAGCAGGGGACCCCGCTATCTCTCTCCAGCCTCGCTATAGCAGTGGGCGATATCGATGACGTTGCTTTCATGCTCACGCCTTCTGAGGGTGTGCGCGAAATCTTCATCAAGACGTATGGAGCGGTGACGGCATGAATGTCATTCCTTATGTAAACCGTCCTGCGCCGCTCGCATGGGATGTTGTAACCGCAATCTTCGGCAAGGACGGCGATGGTACGCTGCTACACTCGTTTGAGGTCGGGTCGGTCTTCCAAGATGACGCCGGGACAACGCCGGGGGCGCCGAGTGCGCCTCTCGGTAAGATAGTGGACCAAACCGGCAATGGGCGCAACGCATCGCAGCCCACTCTTGCTTGGCGGCCTATGCTTATGCAGAGCGGCGATGTCTGGTACATCCAATTTGACTACAGCAACAGCCGCCTGCCAATCTATCTGCCAAATGCCATTGAAGGCGACCTCGTTATCGCCGGGCGGAAAGGCACCCTAATCGTGCCTGTCAGTTATGCTACGGGTACGACGCTGACAATCGGTCCCGACACGTACACGGGCGGCGTCCCTGGCATCCTGCGGGCGGTAGGTGGGGTCGTCGCTGTGGCCCTCGCCAATCGTCCTCTGACGGCGGCGGAACGCAGGCAGGTTGTCGAGTTCTACAAGAGTAAGGGCGCTAAGGGGCTGCTAGTTCCTGGGCCAGAGTTGAATACTGGCGTTCGAAATACAATAAACGGCGATTGGACGGAGGTTGGTGGGGTAGTCACGGCGTCTGGCACGACGGCGAACAGCAATGTTTCGTTTAACCTAAATAAATCAACGGTTGTGGGCCGGTCATATCTCCTCAACATACCGGCAACTTTATCAAAAGGTACGTGGTTTGTTGATCTAGGGCCGGGTACGGGCGCGTCTCAGATTGGCAACCTAGGGGATGGTACCTTGCATGCAGTGTTGCTTGCAAATAATGCAACAAGCTTGGTGCGCGTAGGAAGATGGACCTTGGATACGGCAGGAGCAATCGGGCCGATCTCCATCAGAGAGCTTCGCGCCGAAGAGGACTGGGTATGAGCTGGGATCTCTCCATCGTCATTATCGTGCCAGCCGAGTTGCGTGAGAAGGCAAACCGCCTGACGTGCGCCCTCGGCTACGACAACTCACCAGTGCCTGGGCGGACGTTCTCTATCCCGCTCTCTGCTGACGGGGTAGAACCTGCCACCCACTACGGTTGCCGTACGCCAGCAAAGACGGATTTCGTTGACATCGTAGCGGCAGCAGGCAACGGCGTCTTGCCGGACTGGCTCGATCTGGAAGCATACGGCCTGACGGAGCAGGACGTGGCCGGCATCCTGGCGATAAATGAAGACGGCCGACCGGTTATGATCATGGACGTCCGAGACGCAGTCGCCATGGTCGGCCACTTTGAAGATGTGACAGCTGCCTACGGCTTCCTGCGCTGCGCCGAAGCCCAAGAGTAGCGGCGGCCAACCGACGACGGGAAACGCTTGCCCTTATGACGGGGTGGCCGACCGCTGCCGGCCGATCAGGCGGAGCTACTACTCTATCACGCCGCGACAGACCGTGATACCGAGCGTTCCGCGATCATTTTGCCCGCACGAATACCGGGGAGTTCGACATATCTTCGAACCAAGCCTGCGGCACAGACGACAACGCCGAGCACGGCTAAGGAAGTCAGATTGTTAAGAAAAACGCTACCTGTATCGATAAACCTAATACCATCGACCACCGGCGCAAGCGGTAGTGCCGTAATCTTGGATGCAACCGTCATCCCCAAAACGAAGATAAGCAGGATCGCATAATGGATCATATAAACGCAGTATGAGATCTCGCCCAAATGAAGAAGGGGTCTGGCCGAGAGATATTTGGATATGTTGCCCTTCTCAAAAGCGAAAATGAGGATCACCAGGCCGAAAAGCACACCCGTAAAGGGCGCATCTCTGCCCGTCGCGTTGCCCAAAAAAACAATGACTGCTATCAGGGATGCCGCTTCAGCTAGAGTGGCAACCGCGCTTGTGGGAGAAAGTCGATCTCGCACACTTGCAAAAAGTGTATAGGTGATAGAACCAGCGAAGAAACATGAGAGACCTCGAGCTGCGTACTGAGTTGGCACATGTGCCGAAGAGGCAAGAGACCAAAAACCAGCGACAGAGATAAGAAGCCACATGGTCGCTCTATGCTGGGTGGGTAGAAAGGCAATGGTCACCGCAAAAATCAAGTACAAGTAGTACTCGATGCTGATACTCCACGACGGAGCATTAAATGACTGCGGTTCTGTGAATGGCAACCATGCCTGCAACAGGAGAGCGTTAGGAATGATCTCGGCTAGCGAGTTCGAGCCACTGAAGGGCGGGTTATTAAGAGACACGCCTGCATACTCAGTCAGATATTTTCCTGCTTCAAGAGCAAGAAAGCACAACAGCATGAACAAATGCACTGGAAGCAGGCGGAATGTCCTGGATAGCACGAACTGGTTTAATCCCAAGTTTTCCCGCGACCCATACTTGTGAGTTAGAACAAACCCGCTTAATGCAAAGAAAAACTCTACAAAAAGAAATGATGAACGGAAAAATCCTAGTTCCGTGAAACTACCAACTACGCGCATATGAAAAGCTACGACGGCTAATGCGCACAATCCACGAAAGCTATCTAGGACTACAAACCGCTTAATAATGTTATCGCTCATCTACTACGTCCAGGATGTCCATAACGCTAGGTCTCTGCCTCTGCCTTGAGATGTTTTGCGTGCAGCATAGCCCACTGTCACAAGGGCATCTGTCTGCACGGTGCCAACTTAACACAAGCATCCCTGAACGGAAGCGCATGGGAGTTCCACTTTCTCTGATCGCGAGCGTGCTTAGGCGTAAAATTAGCAACAGCCCACTCCTGCGAAGGAACCATGGGCTAGGCGTGGTCAGCCGCTAACGACGGGGTAATAGCAATGGCGGGGTCGAAAGACAACTAGCAGCGGCCAGCCTAGCTTACGCTTCCCTGGGACGGGTGGCCGACCGATGCCGACCCCAATCTAGCACGATAATCTAAAAGGAACAGAACGATGGAAGCTAGCTTTCAGCGATGGCTGTCGCTTGTGCGGGCAATGACCAACGCAAGAAAGTGGATGAGTGGCAGCAGCCAAGCCCAGCACTCGGGGGGGGTGGGGGGGGAAGGCCGAGCTACTGCCGACGGCAATTTAGCACGATAAAGTAATTTCAAAAGATGCTCGGATAAGAGCAAGCAGGTCGGCGTGAGTGGGAGCACAATTTCCATCCACCCTGCCAACCTGCTACGCCCCCACAAGTTGAAGCTGACCCTGCGCGCATTCTGCCCGCGCAGCAACTTATCCTTTTGGCGGGAGGTTTCGCTTAAGTGATGACGTTTGAGAACCGCCCGGCACTGCAAACATGAAAAAGCCCGCCCGGGAGGAGGATGGGCGGGCTTATCTGAGATGCAGCACGGGAGGAGGGTGTGCTGCATTCGTGTCGGCGGTTCATCTAGGAGGAGGAGACGGCCGACGGCCCGGTACCTAGGAAAAATAGCCTCGTTTGACCACCTTAAACTACAGCGGTGCGGCGATCTGACCGTGTGTGCCGACCTTTAGTTCAGTTCACGCCTGATGGCCAAAGCCACCAGAGGAAAAGAGCTACTGCGACAAACCACAGAGCGACGACAATAATGAGCCCGACTGTGCTCGTTGGCCGCTCCAACCGCTGTGCAGCCATTGCGCGAAACTCTTCCATGAGCCCCGGAGGGATGAGGCGAACTGCCAGAAGGATGCCGATCGGCAGGATCAGCACGTCATCGAGATAGCCAAGAACCGGGATGAAGTCCGGGATCAAGTCGATGGGGGATAGCGCATAGGCAGCTACTGCAGCGGCAACGACCTTCGCAATGATCGGGGTGCGGGGATCGCGAGTGGCAAGCCAAAGAGCAATCACATCGCGCTTCATTGCACGTGCCCAGTTCCGCAGCCGGTCCCACATCTTCGGGCTCCTCATCTCGGTACATAACACACCCACAATAGCAATCAGGCTCAAAAGGAACAGACCGATGGACCCGACCGTGCCGAAAGGCGCGGCGCTTCTGCTTGACTTCATTCGCGAGACTGAAGTTGGCCGGAGCGACCGCGCGTCATACGACGTTATTTACGGCCACAACCAAGATAAACTGGCGAAACCCATTACCAGCATGGCGCTTGGCGAGCTGATCGATATGCAGGCGAGCTTTACGAAAAAGTATAAGTCGTCGGCGTCTGGTGGGTACCAGTTCATGCGGGCCACGCTGCAGGATCTGGCGCACGAACTTGGTCTACGCGGAGCGCAGGTCTTCGATCCGGATTTGCAAGATCGTCTTGCGTACCATTTGCTTAAGCGCCGCGGCTATGAGGCTTTCATGGCGGGCAAAATCAGCCGCGCTGAGTTCGGGAAGCGACTTGCTCAGGAGTGGGCCAGCTTCCCGGTTCTTGAGACGACGAAGGGCGGCACCCGAGCCGTGGTCACCCGAGGTCAAAGCTTTTATGCCGGCGACGGTCTCAACAAGGCGCTCGTCTCCCCTGAGACGTTCGAATCCGTTCTCGATCGCGCTAAGGCGGCAGGGAATGGGCTTGCTCCCACGCCTGCACCTTCTCCCAAGTCCGGAACGCCACCACCTGCGCTGACGCAGCCAGTAGGCAGGCAAAGCGGCAAGGGCGGGCTTATCGGCCTCATCGTCGCGGCGATTGCAGCCGCAGCCGCCATCTTCTTCGGTATCACAGGAGACTGACCTATGTGGCAGCGCATCAAGGCTCTCTGGAGCACAAACCACACGATTATATGGGGCCGCCTGCAGGTTCTGGCGGGGATATTGATCACCGCCTTCGCAGCACTGGACCCGAGCCTGTTCGCCCAGTATGTGCCGACGGCTTACCTCCCGATCTACTTCGTCTTCGCAGGGGCCGTCACCGAGGCAGTGCGTCGGTATAAGGCGAGGGATCTGGAGTGATGGAAGCGCTCATCGCAGGGGCATGGCCTTACCTGCTGGCCGCTGGCGTGGCTCTCGCCGGCGCGTGGCAGCTATTCGCATCGGGCAAGAGAGCAGGGCGTGACGCAGAAAGGGCGAGCAATGCAAGGCAACGCGAAAAGGATCTCGATCGCATCAAGCGGGCTGCTGATGCTCGGCCTACTACTGACATCGTGTCAGACCCCTTCAACAGGGACAACGGCTGACGTGTGCATCATTTGGCGACCGGTGACCTATTCGGCCAGCCAGGACAGCGCACAGACGATCGACGAAGCGCGAGAAAACAACGCAAGGCGTGACGCTTATTGCGGCTCTTAGGCAACCACAGAACGACGCATGAATTAAGGGGTAGGGCATTGCCACACAGGAACGAAGATATGGACACCGCCGTAGACCTGCGACCCCGCGTGGTTGCACTGGAACAGGCTGCCGCTGCCAACTTGCAGAGGTTTATCGCACTCGAAGACTGGCAGCGCAAATGGGATGTTGCCCAGGCTGCAAAGGATGCGGAATGGCGCGGCATGGACGCGCGCTTCAATGAGCGGTTCACCAACATCGAGAAGCAAATCGGCGGGATCGCGGAAACGCTCAAGTTCCTAAGCCGGACTTTTATCGGGGCGGTTATCCTTGCCTTCGCCGCCTTCATCATCAATGGCGGGCTGAAGATCCCGTGAGGGGCATGATGCCTCCTTAACACCAGTTCTCCCTACGGCCTCTCCATTCATGCGCCAGGCCGTTTGCAACCAGCATGCGGCCCACGTCCCCGCGACTATTCCGGATGGTCACCAAGGTACGTCCGTATCGATCGCGTCCCGTTCTCGTCACGACAAAAGACTCGCTCGCCAAGATGGCGCGAATCATCTGAGTTGCTTTTGCAGCGAGTTCTCGTTCGTGACGACATCTCCCGTTTGTTTCGGGCGTGTTGACGTTTTCAAGTCGCAACTTCTCGCCGCGGATCCACAAAGTATCGCCGTCGACCACGCAGGTGATGCGTTTGGCGGAGCCGCAAATCGACAAGTTTGGATAGGAATGCACAGGGTCCGCCCATCCTGCCGACGGAACGGCATTTAGGGCAAGCGTGATTGCTATGGCTATTTGCTTCAAGTCTTGCATCTATCTGCTTCCGACACCTACGAGCTGCCTCAAGAAGGTTCGGCCCTTGCGTGTCAGGCTAATAACCCGCTGACGGCGATCCTTGGGGTCCACGTTGATCTCTAACATGCCGTGTGCTGGGGCAATCGTCGTGCCGTTGCTACCAACCCAATAGCCCACATTCCTGTATGTGGTTTCAGATCGGAAACCTAGTGCACGCTGTAAGTCTTTGATCGTTAAGTGTTCGCCCCGGAGGTCTGCCTCGGCGGTCACTAAGAGCACCAGCATGGTCGGAAGTTGCAACTTTGGATCAAATCTAGCGAGCTGTTGAAGCACGCGGGCGGTACAGCCGATTGACGCAACCGTCACCGCTGCTTCAGCCGTTGGCACTCGCTCTCCGCTAAGCCTGCCACTGCGACTCGCCCTTTGCACCATGCCGTGAGGTCGTCTGTGCAACCCTGTACCCCCGACTCACCGAGTCCCGAGAGGAAGCTTATTCATTCTACTTGTATATGCAACCTGGAGTGGATTTCACTGCCGTCTAAGCGACGTATCAGGAAAGCATTGCGGCAACTCCTGACCTGCGTTTATGCTCGCGTCTAGGCAGATCCGGCGATCTCGACGTTCTTTAAGGCTTTCAAGTTACTATTGTTGGAGCCTTTGATATGTTCCTGCAAAATGTGCGCGGCCGCCGATTCAAGGGAGGACAATCCGTTCTTATCACCATATCGCTTCAACGCTGCTGCTTCTTGAAGAGATAAATCAACAGCTATCAGGACTCTCATCTTGCCTCCTCCAGACGGTCGGAAACAAGCATATTAAATGCGCCAAATCAACTCGTGTAAACACACAATTCTACTGCGAAACACCGCCAGATCTTGCAGGCATGTGCGATGCAAGTTGGTCAACGATATACAGTAGCTGAAATTCATCCACTGGCTTGTGCAGGATTGGCACTCCGTTACCGAACTCGCCGCAAAGCTGATGTGGGTCGCTTACGGCGCTCGCCACGACGAAGGGAATGCTCCGATCTCTCAACACCGCCGCAACCGGCGTTACCAGCTCATCACGAAGATTGACATCAAGGATCGCGACTGTAGGGAGTTTTTCTTCGAGGATCTGCAGGGCGCGGTGGACACTTGGAGCCGGTCCCAAAACGATCCAACCATGATCCTCAAACACATGGGTTAGATCCATCGCGACGAACAATTCGTCTTCGACGATAAGAACACTCCGTGGCACGCCCCAACTCTCCCTTAGAACTCTGGGGCGCGAACGTCCAAGGGCTTGAATGGTTCCCATAGAGGAAGTGTGTAGCTGCGACGGTAGAACTGTAGCAGTGGCCAGCTTTGATGCTTGACGCATCATGGGGGGGGGTGGGCGTGCTGACCACTGCCAATAGCCACCTAACATCAGCGAGGGAACTTCGTAAGATGTTAAATGCGCACGGCTCTTCTACGCTCACTGTTTCCGCTGCTGATCCGGGTCGAACTGCGCAATTCCTTGGATCTCACACAGCTTGTTCGCGCATACAGCCGAAAGATCGTCCCAAAGGGCATTGAGATTATCGATGAGCATCTGGAGGTCTTCATCGACATCGCCTTCTTCCATTATCAAATGGATAGTTGCACGACAGGTGGCCTCAGCTTCTATCAGTGCGGTATAAATCGCCATCGCTTGCCTGAGGTTTAGATCCTTCTTAGTCAGGATGATTTCGATATCGCTTTCCAGCCGATCCGCAATCATGCCTTGCTCAATGAGGGACTCCACCAGGGCAGGGTCCATTGCATCCTCCATGCAAGTGAGTGGCCAATCTGCTTGTAAGTAGATATCGCGCTCTTGGCTGCCGGCAAATCAATGATCAGCGTTCAGTGAAACAATCGCGTGGTGATGCTGCTCCCGGATAAGAATGATCCGCATCGCGCCGTGGCTGGCTTTCAGATGCCCGGCGTAGCGCAATCAAATCTTTCGTCTGTCGGGAGCGTTGGACGGAATTGATTCTCTTCTAAACGCGTTCCACGACCGTCGCATCGGACTTTGTTTTCTGCTTCGCTCAATGCGGCCAATACGGCATCGTACATCTATGCAGCTGAGGTGGGGGGCAACGTCGTCACCGTTATATATGACGCTTTCGTAAAGAGAGTTCGTGAAGGCGAGGGCGTGCACCGCTCGGGGGTGAGACAAAATCTCAGTTGACTCTCTACGCAATGTTCTCATTTTGTTCGCATGGTCAATACAGCCGCGCCCGGATACGCCTACCCAGTTTCCAAGCTGATCCAGCATCGCTTGATCCTGCGCGTTCGTTGCCACACTCGCAAGACGCTGCACCATTACCGGCCCGAGGACTTGATCCAGATCTTCGGCGATGCCGATGTGAACAGTCTTCATCGCCGGAGGAAGTGTGAACAGTGCCGACGCAACTCAGCTCTAAGCGTAGATTTTTTCCAACCGGTGGGCTCTGACGCAATCGGTCTCAAGATCCGCCGCTTGGTGGCAATCAAGCTTCTTCGCGTGCCGGTCTGGCGGGAAGAATGAGCCACATTTTGGTGATTCGTTGGTTTACACCGAACCTCGGAACGCCAATGTTTGCTTGGGCCGCCGTGGCCCGAGTTTACCGGCATGCTGTTGATTCTGTTCAGAAACTACACGACTGGGGGTCAAGGGGTCGTGGGTTCGAATCCCGCCGCTCCGACCATTTTTCCTCATCCATTTCCTTGATGCAGCGGCAGCGGCTAATGATAGCCGGCAAAGGCTTTTGCGTTGCTGTTCGAAAACCCTTTCCATTTCGAGCCTTCGCCTGCTGACGAATGCGAAACACCCCGAAGCGATCGCAGACCACTTCGGGGCTATAGGTTCGATGAAGCGGTTTCCTTACTTGGTGGAGCCCGTCATCGTGCTGTCGGCATTGTGCGATTTGTAGAATGCTGTCTCGAAGTCATAGAAGGCCTGGAGAGCTTTCTGGTCTACGAACGGCAGCAGCTGGGTCATATAGACCCCGCCCACTTTGTTCTTTGGGTCAATCCAGAAGAAGGTGTTCCGCAGTCCTGCCCATGCGAGGCTGCCAGCGGGCCTTCCCGTAGGTGCGTCCTCTTCATTGATCATGAAGCTCAAGCCCCAGGTCTTCTCAACACCGGGGAAGAACTCGGCGTCTTCCGAGCGTGCCGGGTCGGTTGTGTAGATCATCTTCACCCGCACGTCGCCCATCTGGTTCTTTGCCATCTCCTGGACGGTCTCAGCCTTCAGGATCGTCTTTCCGTCGACGGTGCCTTCGTTCAGGATCATGCGGACGAACTTAAGGTAGTCGGGTACGGTGCTGTACAGGCCGCCGCCACCATAATCACGCGGAGGGTTCTGGTCGGCGATATAGTCGGTAGCCTCGAGTTCACCCTTTTCGTTGCGCTGATGGCTCGTTACCCGGCGACTTTCCATCGCGTCGGAAAGCCCCCAGCTCGTGTCGTTCATGTCGAGCGGGTCCGTTATGTTGGCCTTGACGTAGTCGGCCAGTGGCTGCCCGCTGGCTTCACGCACCAGGTAACCGATCCAGTCGATGGATTCGCCATAGATCCAGTCTTCGCCCGGATCGAACAGCAGTGGCCTCAGCCAGGTCTCCTCCTGGTCATACGTTAGCGGTGGCAATTCGCCCTGAGTCTCGGTGTAGCGCTTGAGCTTGTCCGACCATTGGACATATCCGAGGCCTGAGGAATGGGTCATCAGGTGGCGAAGTGTAACCGGCTTGTTCGGCTTCCGGAGTACCGGCTTGCCCTCAGCGTCAAAATCCTCGAGCACCATGAGCTTGTCGGCCATCGGTAGCCATTTGGAGATCGGCGAATCCAGGTTGAGCTTTCCTTGCTCCACCAGCTGCATTGCGGCGGCGGCGGTGACAGCCTTTGTCATCGAGGCGATGTTGAAAACGCTTTCCTCGTTAACGCCATCGTTGCCGCCGAGTTCACGAACTCCGAATGCGCCGATGAAGACGGTATCGTTGGCATCGGTAACGCCGGCTACGGCCATTGGAACGTCGCCGCGCTCGACAGGGGCGCGGAGAGCTTCTTCAAGCTGAGTGAAGTCAGAGGTGGGGTTGGCCGTCGTCTGTGCGGCCAATGGTTGGATCAGTGCTGCGCTAAGCAATGTCGCAGCCGAGAGCTGTAATACCGAAGGTAAAAACATTGAGCGTCCTCCTGTTGCAAAGAATCGCCCCCGCTCGATAGTTTGTTCAGTCGGTGCCTCAGCCAATATAACGCTGCTTTCGCATCCATGTATACTGCAATTGCGGACTTATCGCATTTTGTGACCGAGGGGGGGGGGATTCGACCGTCGATGCCCGAGGCCCAGCAAGGCCGACGGCGTTGACAATTGCGCACGAGACGGAAGGGAAGTGGCAGCTTGAGCGCGTCCTGAAGAACCTGGCGCAGAGCATACCCGTCACTGCCATGGGCGGGACACTGGGCATCCGGCCGTCGCAGTATTTCGCGCTAATCCGACGATGGGAAACAAGGGGGCGTTAAGACACTTGGCAGGGCAGGAAAAGTGGATCCCGCCTGGTTCCTGGCGCAACCCAAGGACGCCAGAAACAAACACAAGGCGTCCGGAAGCCGCGCAACGGGGAGACGGGGTTGATCCGGACGCCTTTGGTAGCGTGTGCGCAAGAGGCTGGGGCCAAATGCTGACTGTATCGTAGGGTAACCCCAAAGTTTCGCTACGGAACTCATCCGCGAGTTCATTGGCAAAAGTTCCCGATCCCGTTGCCAACTATGCGCTTGCAGGCGAGCATAATTCCAGATTGACTGAAGTATCTGCGGACATGCGGAGGAGCTTTCACGGGGGAGGATGAATGACCGGAATTGCTGCCGAGCAACCCAGTGGACCCCATGGCCGACACGATCACTTCCCGGTCCATGCCAGTTCCCCTGCATCTTCTTTGCAGCCCAAAATCCGTATCAGGTGGTGGAACAGGATACCGCTTCGCTGGCAGATTTTTGCCGCCTTCGTTTTCGCCACCTCCGTCGCGGGGATCGTCGCGACGATCGTGACCATCTACGACGCACGCCGTTCGGCGCAGTTGGAGATCATGTCATCGATGCGGCTTGCGGAGCGCTTCGTCCTGGAAACCATGGCTCGCACCCCGCAGGAGGCAAACGGAGCGGCCGTGCTCGAAGCGCTTGCCAAGGAACTGGGGGAACTGCGTCACGTCCGCGTTATCACCACCACTCTCGGCGGTGGCAGGTTCTCGGTTCTGCCCATGGCGGATGCGGCTCACCTCAACGATACGCGACAGGTGCCCGCCTGGTTCTCAAAGCTCGTTCAGGTGGAGGACATCCGGCGTGAGTTGAGGATCGGCATGGGCAGCCGCCAGATCGGCTCCGTCATCCTGCTTGGCTATGCCGGTGACGAGCTCGCAGAGGTCTGGGAGGAGAGCAAGAACCTGGCGGGCATCGCGCTTGCGTTCAATATTGCAGTGGCTGCCATTCTTTATTTCGCGCTAGGGCGGGTTCTCCAGCCGTTGACCAGCCTGGCCAAGGGATTGCAGGAACTGGAGAGGGGGCAGTTTCAGCACAGGCTCGTCAGGCCGGGTGTTCCGGAGCTGGCGGATATTGCCGGGCGCTTCAACGCGCTTGCCGAACGGCTGGCCGGCGCCAAAGCGGACAATGAAAGGCTGACCCGCCGTCTGATCACCGTTCAGGACGATGAGCGTCGCCACATCGCCAACGAACTGCACGACGAGATAGGCCCATGCCTTTTTGGCCTCAAGGCAAACATCGCCTCGCTGGAACAGCTTGTCGACCAGCGGGCACATCCCTCCGCCGACAGGATGCGCGACCGGATTGCAGCACTCGGCGACATTTCCGACCAGATCCAGATGCTGAACCGCCGGCTGTTGAGTCGCATCCGGCCCATGGCGCTGGGGCATGTGCCTTTGGCTGAGCTGGTGTCTGGATTGGTTGCCGATTTCGAGCGCGTCGATGCGCACCCGCGGATTTCATTGTCTGTAGGATCTGTTGCACCAAGCTACGGCGACAGCATCGATCTGACCGTCTACCGCTGCATTCAGGAAGGAATCACCAACGCAAAACGCCATAGCGAGGCCCAGGCGATCAACGTTCGGCTGGCGGAGCAGCTGGTCAACAGAAGCGGCCCCGACGATGCCGAGCAGGGGGCCTTCGCTCTGAAAATCACGGTGGAGGATGATGGCAGCGGCTTCCCGCCTGGCAAGCCATGGGGGTTCGGCCTGACGGGAATGGATGAGCGCGTGCGCGCGCTTGGAGGTACGCTGAGGATCGTGGAACGCGCTGAGGGCGGGACCAGGCTTGAAGTCGCCATCCCGCTGGACGACAATCGCCGGCAAGTCGCGTTTGCCGACCACAGTGAAACAGGGAGCAGACAGCAATGAGCCGCGTACTGCTTGTCGATGATCACCCGATCGTGC